>ERZ1645186.67-NODE-67-length-16684-cov-9.774611_pt1 | contig 16684 bp, 12 predicted proteins | sample MGYA00575349_ERZ1645186 | MGnify/ENA primary metagenome ERZ1645186 (study PRJEB40839, sample SAMN11282943) | freshwater sediment metagenome | isolation source: river sediment | host: Sediment | place: India: Nawabganj, Kanpur | collected 2015-12-17 ...
CATCACCCACCGCATCACCCACTCCCGGCTCCAGTCTGGCGCCTGTTGAGCGCGGCCGGCCTGGTTCTGCCTTTGCTGGTGCAGGCGCAGGCGCCCTCAGTGAACGACGGCTGGCACACGTCGCCGGCGTTCGGCCGCATCGGCTACGAAACCATCACCCTGCCAGGCGACGAACAGATGGGCCTGGTCGGCCTGAGCTATCTGGTGCAGGCGCGCGAGGGTCTGTGTCTGGGCCCGGCGGTCTACGGTGCGGCCAGCGGCCAGCGCGGCGGCTTCTTCACCATCGGTGCCGAGGCGGCACTGTGCACGCGCATTTACGGCCCGCTGAACGTGGTGGCCGGCCTGTATGCCGGCGGCGGCGGCGGGGCGGCCGCGCCGGTGGGCGGTGGCCTGATGCTGCGGCCGCATGTCGACCTGCTGTGGGACTTCGGGCCCTTGCGCGCCGGCGTGTCCTGGTCGCAGGTGTGGTTCCCCAACGGCGACATCCGCAGCGACCAGTTCGGCCTGATCGTCGACCTGCCGTTGCAGTTCGGCCATGGCGGCACCGGCGCCGGCGGGCTGGCCGGCTGGAGCGGTGGGCGCAGCGGAATGGGCTTCGACCGCTTTCTCGCCGTGGCCGGCGTGTACGCGCCGCGCGGCAACGCCGTGGGCAGCAGCGGTGCGCCGCTGCCGTCGCACATCGGCTACCTGGGCGCGCGCGCCGAAACGCTGCTGCTGCCGCGGCTGTACCTCGGCCTGGAGGCCAACGGCGCGGCCAGTGGTGGCGTCGACGGCTATGCCGAGATCCTGGGCACGGTGGGCACCGAGTTCGTGCTCGGCGACAGCGGCGCCACGCTGGGCGGCCGGCTGGCGCTGGGCATGGGCGGCGGCGGCGACATGCCGATGGGCGGCGGCTTGCTGAGCAAGGCTGCGCTGGACCTGGCCGTGCCCTTGACGCGTGAACTGGGCCTGGGCCTGGAAGCCGGCTGGGCCTATGCGCCGCAGGGCGACTTCGCGGCGCCCTTCGCGTCGCTGGCGCTGCGCTGGTCGCTGGACCCGCTGCCCGGGGCGCCGGTGGTGCCTGTGCGCCAGGAGTGGTCGGCCGGTGCCGAGATCTTCTTCGACGCGGCGCGCAAGGACGGCAGCTCGCGTGACCTGCAGAGCGTGAGCTTCAAGTACAGCCGCTTCGTCGGCGAGACCTTCTACGTCAGCGGCCAGGTGCAGAGCGCCTACCAGGGCGGGGCCGGTGCGTTCTCGGTGGGGCTGTTCGGCGTGGGCGCGCAGTGGCGCAATGGCCCATGGTCGGCCGGCGCCGAGCTGCTGGCCGGCGCGGCTGGCGGCGGCGGCGTGGACACTGGCGGCGGCGCGGTCGTCAAGCCGATGGGCTACGTGGGCGTGGTACTGACGCCCGCCACCTCGGTGCGGCTGGGCGGAGGCTGGGTCAAGGCGCTGAACGGCGAGCTCAGCAGCCCGGTGCTGGACCTGTCGGTCACCTATGCCTTTGGCGTGCCGGGGCCGCGCTGACCTACCATCGGCCACACGACAACGAGGAGACCGCATGAACAAGATCCTGCTCGTCACCGGTGGCAGCCGCGGCATCGGTGCCGCCGCTGCGGTGCTGGCGGCGCAACGCGGCTGGGACGTGGCCGTCAACTACACGCGCGACGCCGAGGCCGCCGAGCGCGTGGCCGCGCAGGTGCGTGCGGCCGGCCGGCGCGCGCTGGTGATCCAGGCCGACGTGGCCGACGAAGCCCAGGTGCTGGCGATGTACGCCACGGTGGACCGCGACTTCGGCCGCTTGGGCGGCCTGGTCAACAACGCGGGCGTGGTCGACATGCCGGCGCGGGTGGACGAGATGAGCCTGCAGCGGCTGCAGCGCATGTTCGCCATCAACCTGACCGGCGCGTTCCTGTGCGCGCGCGAGGCGGTGCGACGCATGAGCACGAAGCACGGCGGCAGCGGCGGCGTGATCGTCAACTTGTCTTCGGCCGCGGCCAAGCTCGGCTCGCCCGGCCAGTACGTGGACTACGCGGCCAGCAAGGCCGGCGTCGACCTGATGACGCTGGGGCTGGCGCGCGAGGTGGCCGCCGAGGGCATCCGCGTGAATGCGGTGCGCCCGGGCATCATCGACACCGAGATCCACGCCAGCGGCGGCCTGCCCGACCGCGCGAAGCAGACCGCGCCGATGGTGCCGATGCAGCGCGCCGGCAGCGCCGAAGAGGTGGCGCAGGCCATCGTCTGGCTGCTGTCGGACGAATCGAGCTACACCACCGGCGCGGTGCTGGACGTGACCGGCGGGCGCTGAAACCGCCAGCGACGCCCAGCACGGAGCTCAGCGCGCCAGCGCGTCCAGCTGCTTGAGCAGCGCACGCGCTGCCTTGTCCTCGGCCCCGCCGGCAGCCTTGGCGTAAGGCTCCAGCACGAACAGCGCCTGATCGCGCACCGATTGCCACAGATGCGGCGCGGGCACGCGCTGTGCCAGGTCGTCGAAGCCTGCCGCCACCGCGGCCTGCACCTTGGCCAGCGCGCCCGCGGCGACGGCTTCCATCCATTGCAGCTCGACGCCGCCAACCACCGACCAGAAGTCGGGCGCGCGGGTCGCCGCCGCCTGCAGCGATCGCCGCGCCGCGGCAAAGCGCGCGGGGTCGATGGTTGCACCCTTCTGGCCGCGCATCGCCGCCAGGCGCAGCTCGCCGGCGATGGCGCTCATCGCAGGGTAGAACAGGTTCGCCGCTTCCGTGGCCAGCGCCAGCGCCTCGGCGCGGCCATAGTGCGCCGCCATCTTCTGCAGCGCCTGCTCGGCGGCTGTGCCGGTGCTGGCCAGCACCAAGCGCTTCCAGGCCGAGCCGAGCAGGCTCTCGCGTTCGACCGTCGGGTGCAGCGCGACCAGCTGCTCCAGGTGGCCAATGGCCTCGTGGATCTCGCGCCGGCCCTGTGCGGCGTCGCTGCGCTGCGCGCCGCGACGCGCCAGGTGGTTGGCCCACTGCTCGGCGGCGCGCAACGACGCGCTGCCGTCGGCGGCGCGCATGGCGCGGCCGTACCAGTCGATGGCGGCGTCGCTGTCGCCGCTTTCCGCATAGGCCAGGCCGAAGGCTTCGGCCACGGCGCCGATGCCGCCCCAGGCGGCTTCGTAGCGCGCCTGCAGCGCGCGCAGCAGCTGCAGCCGCCGGCGCCGCGCCGCCTGGTAGCGCCGCGTGTCGCTGCGGTCGTCGCCATGGCGCGCGGCCAGCGCCTCGGTCTCCAGCAGCAACGCCAGCCCGCTGGGGGTCCACAGCTCGGGCGCGGCGCTGCCGGCGTCGTCATCGTCGTCGTCGGGCGGCACGAAGCGCCAGTCCGGGTCGCCGTAACACTGGTATGCGGCCCAGGTGTTGCCGGCCTTGCGAGCCTCCCAGGCAGCGCGGCGCGCCGCGCCGACGGCGTCGATGAAGCGGTCGCCGGCCAGCAGCCGCTGGTAGAACGCGCTGGCAAAGCGCTTGGCTGGCACGTCCTCCACCGCCCAGCCAGCAGCGACCACGCAACGTACGCCCTCGCGGATCAGCTGCTCGGCCACACTGGAGGCGAAGCGGGGCCGGTCGGCGCCCGGTCGGCCGCCGATCGATCCGATGAAGCAGCAGTTGATGAACACCAGCTCGGGCACGGTGCGCATCGCGCGCACCTCGCTCGAGCCCAGCAAGGTGTCGTTGGACAGCACCACGCCGCCAGTGACATTGCCTTTGCCGTCGTCGCGCAGCTCGCCGTGGCCGGCGATGTGCACGATGCGCAGCGGCTTGGCCAGCAGCGCGTTGACCACCTGCAGCGCGTCGGCGTCGATCAGTGCCTGCGTGCCCAGCACCTTGGCGACTTCGACCGCCTCGTCGCGCGCGGCCGGCAGCTCGCTGAACTTGCTCTTGTCGCACTGCGGCTCGCCGATCACCAGCACCGCATCCTCGCGCCCGGCACCCACGGGCTGGCTGCGGAATTCCTGCGTGCGCAGCTTGCGCAGCAACCGTGTGCGCACCGCCCAGGGTGCCTGCTCGCCAGAGCGTTCGGCGGCTTCGCGGTCGAGCAGCTCCCAGGGGAAGCGCGCGGTGGCGGGGTCGAGCTGCAGCACCAGCGCGCTGGCCCCGGCCAGGAAGGGCTCGATTTCCACCGGCACCAGCAGCTGGAACAGGCTGCGGCCGATCTGCTCGTCGGCGTTGGCGGCGTCGGCGCCGACACGCACCAGTTCGTCCACCAGCCTGGCCTGCGTGGACTGGCCGCGCACCTCGCTGCGCGCACGGCGCGTGTCCAGCGTGTATTCGATCAGCGGCTGGCCGGCGTCGTCGCGGCGCTCCAGCGCGGTGATGAAGTCGTAGTCGGTGCCGCGGTAGCCCGATTCGAGCGTGCGCCGCAAGGGGCCGATGCCACTCTCGATGGCCGCCGCCACGCTGAACTGTGCCGGCCGCGTCTGCGCCAGCGCCACCAGCGCACGCTGCGCCTCGATGGCGCGGTCGAGGTAGATCTCGGCGATCTTCAGCAACCTCACCTCCGGCCAGCCGTTGGCGCGCAGGCGCTCGTTGGCCTCGGCCACGCCCTGCGCAATGGCCTGCGCGGCGCTGCCGACGTGCACGCCGACGCCGCCGGAGCCGATCAGCGTGGTCGCCAGCTCGAAACCGGTGGAGCCGCCGCTGCGCTGCTCGGCCATGCGCTGCGCATAGGCCAGCGTGCCTTGGCGCACGCTGTGCGTCAGGTCGCTGCTGCGCAGCCGGCCTTCCTCGCCCAGGCCCAGCACCACCACCGCACCGGGCCGCGGCATCGACAGCGGCTGTTCGGGGTCGACGCGCAGGTTGCTGAACACCTGGTGCATGCCGACCTGCGTCGGGTACAGGCCGGCGCGCAGCGACTCGCGCATCGCGCCGCCGATCAGCCGGTCGACCACGTCCTCGCTGCCGCTGAGCCGTGCCGACGCGTAGTGGCCGACGAGCAGCGGCTCGTTGACGAACTTCAGGTTGCCGTTGTGCACCACGATGCGCAATCCGGCCGGCACGGCGGCCGGCGCGCCGCTGCCGCCGCCCGTGCCGCCGAACAGCTCCGCGGCCAGCGACGGTGGCTGGCCATTGAGTCGGCCGCGCGAGGGCCGGCTCGGCACCAGGGTCGGCGTGGCCGCACCCGCTCCGCGCAGCGCCTGCGGCTCGAGACGCGGCAGCCGTTGCGTATCGCCGCTGTCGAGCAACTCGACGTAGGCGGCGAACGCGCCCTCGACATCGGGCAGCTTGCCGTGCGCGGCCTCGCAGCGCCAGGTGCGCACGCCGGGCAGCAGCGCGCTTTGCAGCGGCACTCGGCCGTCGCCGTCGCTGGCGTCCAGGTACTCCAGCCCCTCGTCGCCGACGCGGTAGCCGGCCGGCGTGAACTTGTCGATGCCGACGACGAGCAGCATCTTCTGCGCATCGGCGCCCAGCGCCGCGGCCTGCGCATCGAGTCGCTTGCGCAGCGCCACCGCGCGATCCAGCACGGCCTGCGGCGGCGAGCTCCAGCGGTAGGCGCCGATCTGGCGGCCATCGCCATGCCAGGCGCTGCGCTCGCGCAACCGTCGCAGGTCCTCGTCGGCCAGTGCCTGCCAGGTGGCCGCCTGGTCCAGCCCGAGCGCCGGGTCGGTCAGCCCGGCCTGCAGCTGGATGAAGCCGGGCATCGCCGCCATCACCTTGCGCGTGCCGCCGTCGTCGAACAGGCCGCCAAAGGTGACCAGCGTGTTGCCGAAGGTGTCGTCGCCGGACAGCACCTGCATCGGCGCCCACGAGCCGGCGTTGGGCGTGCCCAACATCAGCAGCCGCGCGCCGGGGCGCACCATCATGCGCTGCCAGATCTCGGGGCATTCGAGCGCCATCGTGCGCGCCACCAGCCCGCCCATCGAGTGCGCGACCAGCCGCACCGGCTGGCCGGTGGCGTCGCGTTTGGCGAGCGCGGCGCCGACCACCTGGCCGAGGCGCTTCGCCTCGTCCTCGATCGGCCGGCGCCAGTCGTAGCTGAACTCGATGACCTCGTGCGTGGCCGCCAGGTGGTCGATGAGGTCGTCGTAGCTCAGGCCGATAGCGCCGTCGGGCTTGATGCGCTCGGCGGTCTCGGGCTTCCATTCCAGGCGCTTCAGCCCGCCGACCAGGCGCCAGCCGAGCCAGATGCGCTTGCCGTCCAGCGCCAGGTTCGAGCCCAGGATGCCCGGCAGCACCACCACCGCGGGCCGCGCCTCGGCCGGACGCCCGGCGCTGTCGGGCCCGCGCGAGCGGGCAATCGCCGCCGCGCCGCGCGTGCCGCTGGCGTCCTGGCCGGCCCAGGACAGCGGGCCGATGAGCCGGAAGTCGGCCGGCTGGGCCTCGGTCAGCCCGGCCAGCACCGCCTGCACGCTGCGCGCATTGGCGAAGTAGTTGAAATGCGAGACCTTGGCGCCGCGGTCGAGCACGAAGCTGGCACCGGCCTGCTGGCGCTGCACGCCGCCGTACATCGAGCGCGTCTGCACCACCAGGTCGTTGTCGGTCCAGTAGAAGGCATCGGCCAGCAGCGTCTTGACCCACGAGATCACCGAGTCGCCCTCGATGTCGCCGGCCAGCACACGAAGCTGGCCGGGGATCGGCTCGCCGCCGCCGTTCAACCAGGCCACCACCGGGCTGTCGGGCGTCATCGCCTCCAGCCCGGGCAGCTCGGCCGGGTCGGTGCGCCGCTGCGCCACTTCGCACAGGAAATCCACCAGCTCCGGCACCACCGGCAGCGCGGCCAGCTCCAGCCCCCACTTCAGCACCGACAGGTAGGCATCCAGCCGCTTGCTGGCCAGCAGCGTGCCGCGCGCCGGGCAGGCCACGCGCAGCACACGTTCGACGCGGAGCGACCTGGCCTGCACTTCGGCGCGCAGCGCGCGCAGTTCCTCGCGCTGTGCTGCGTACCTGGCGTCGGCAAAGGGCGCCAGCTCGTCGTCATCGGCCGGGCCGGCGCAGGCGCGCGCCAGGATCTCGGCCACCAGCCCGCCGCGCGAATGCGTCAGCAGGTGCAGCGTGGCGCCCTTGGGCAGCGCACGCGCCAGCGTCAGCGCGTTGGCGATGGGGCTTTGCGACAGCGTCGGGTGGTCGAGCGCGTAGACGCGGCCGCCGTAGTGAGAGAACAGCGTGGCCACGGCCTGCGGGTGCTGGCGCCACAGCTTGTCGAAGGTGCTGGCGGTGTCCACGAAGGTGCCGTGCACCAGCACCAGCAGCGGCCCGCCGTCGGCCGCCGCAGGGACCTTGTCGAGCTTGCGGCCGCTGCCCTTGAGCGGCGCCAGCGCCTCGGGCCCGAGCGCATACACGCCGGCCTCGACGCGGCCGTCGAGCTTGCGTGTCACCGCGGCGGTGGCGATGTCCACCGCCTTGTCGACCATCACGCCCTTGATCACGTCGACCGCGCCGAGCAGCACTTGCCCGAGCCAGCCGCGCGTGGCACCGCTGCTGCCGGGGGCATGCTCCAGCCCGGGCCAGCCGAGCTGTGCCGGCACGGCCACGACATCGGCATCGGCCGCCGCCGCGCGCGTGCCGGGCAGGGCCTGGGCGCGCATCAGGTCGCGGGCGTCGAGCGGGTTCAGCACCAGCGTCGGGCCGTTGACGATGCTGAGCACGACCAGGTCTTCGCCCGGTCGCGCCACCAGCCTGACCTGGTCGCCGGCGCCGCGGCGCGCGCCGACCTGCGCCGAAGCGCGTACCGCGCCACGCAGGCCGAGCGCGGCCGGGGACCCGCCCGCAGCCTGCCCGGGGACGACGAAGGTGATGCTTTCGGACACGGTGTGCTCCTCGGTGGGTGGGTCGGTCGGGACCCCTGGGGCTGCGCGGCTCGCGAGGCGGGCCGGACCGGCCCGCCCAGGCTGCGCTCAGACGGTGAAGGGCTTCTGCTTCAGGAAGGTGGCCACCGGCCCCATCGTGAACAGGTTCGGCGTCTGGATCGCCGGCATGCCGCTCTTGATGTGCGCATGGAAGGTGGCGTAGTTGCCGTCGAAGTTGCCGCGGTTCCACACCGTCAGCAGCCGGCCGGTGAAGGCGCCGTTGTGCTGGCCGTCGTAGCTGCTCTGGTTGTCCTGGCAGCCGGAGATGAGGATCGCGCGCGCCTTGAAGCGCCTGGCGATCTTCGTCAGCCGCGTGCTCACCGTCAGCGTAGCCAGCACCTCATCGGGTTCGAGGGCCTTGGTTTCGCCGTCGGAGCCGGCCTGGGCCACGTCCATCTGCAGCTTGTCGTAGAAGGCCTTGTGGGCCTCGTAGGTGCGCATGCCCACCGACGGCGGCATCATCTTCGAGCGCATCTCGGGCTGCTGGGCCACGCCGCCGGGCGGGCCGGCGCGGACCACGGTGCCGCTGTGGCAGCTGTCCGAAAGCACCAGGATGCGCACCCCGGTGGCGAACTTGCCGAGCTCCAGGTAGAGCTCGTCGTCGATCAGCTGGCTGTCGTAGAGGCACCAGGTCTCGTCGAGCTTGTCGGCCTCTTCGCCGGAGACGTCGGGCACCTGCCCGCCATGGCCGGAGAAGCTGAGGAAGAAGAAGTCGCCCTTGGCCAGCGATTTCGACGCGGCGCGCAGCGCGGCCAGCACCTTGGCGCGCGTGCCGTTCTTGGTCAGCAGCACCGTGGCCTTCATGCCGCGGCCGCTGGCCAGCGCAGCCATGTCCTTGGCGTCGAACTCGCAGGCCGACAGGTCACCGGTCCAGCCGCCGTAGTGGGCAGGGCTGACGCTGTTCAGCCCGATGTGCAGCGACAGGCCGCGCGGTTTGGCCGCAGCGGGGGTCTTGCTCGCCATGGGTTCTCCTCCTTTACGCAGCGCGACGACGCCGCTGGAGCAGGCACTGTAGACGCTGGCGAACGGTTACGGCAGACCTAGGTTGAAAGCTGTTGCGTCAGCGCATGGGCTCAGCGGCGTTGCAGGACCATCGGCTGCAGCGCCGCGGCGCGGCCGACACGATCGGCCACCCCTTGCGCCTCGGTCCGCGTGGCGTAGGGGCCGGCCTGAAGCCGGTAGAGCGCGTCGTCGTCGAAGATAGCCAGCCAGGGTTCCAGCCAGGCCAGTTCCTGCACCAGGCGCTGGCGTTGCTCGTGCGCGCCTTCGCGCTGGCGGAAGGCGCCCATCTGCACCCAGAAGCCGGCCGCAGCGGGCGTCGCTGCCTTGCTGCGCGGCACCAGCGCAACCGGCGCCACCGCCGTGGCGGGCACGGCAACCGCGCGTGCCGCAGCCGGGGCCGGCGCCGGCTCCACGGACGCGGTTGCGGACAGCGCCGAGGTCGCCGTGGCCGGCGCCGGCGAATCGATGGCCGATGAATAGGCGCCAGCGGCGCCTTCGCGCGCAGGCACGGTGGCGGCATAGGCCACGTCCCGCCAGCGGCCGCTGCGGATGTCCTCGTGCGTCAGGCGCCGCACCTCCACGGGCGCCACGCCGCGCAGAACGCCGAGCTTGGCCGCCGCAGCGTAGCTCAGATCGATGACGCGGTCGGCGTGGAACGGCCCGCGGTCGTTGACGCGCACCACCACCTCGCGGCCATTGGCCGGGTTGCGCACCAGCGCGTAGCTGGGGATCGGCATCGTGCGGTGTGCGGCACTCGAGGCGTACATGTCGTAGACCTCGCCGCTGGCCGTGCGCCGGCCGTGGAATCTTCGCCCGTACCACGACGCCAGCCCGGTCTCGACGACCGGCACGTCGGCGGTCAGCGGCGTGTACTGCTGGCCGAGGACCTCGTAGGGCTTGTTCGGGCCACCGCTGCGCAAGGGCTCGACGCGCGGTTCGGGATCGGGGCGCGATGCCAGGTCTGCGGGGGGGGCGGCGGGCGGTCCGTCGCGCTGATCCGCGGGCGCGGAGACCCCCGGCGACGGCACTGGGGCGCGCGGCGCGCTGCCGCAAGCCGCGAGCAGCGCAGCGACGACCAGCGCAGGCAGCGCACGGGCCGCCTGCAGCCGGGCGAGGGCCTGCTCAGACCACACCGTCCTTGGCCATGGCGTCGACGATGAGCCGGCTGAACTGTTCCATCATCGACATCACACTGCCGCCGCTGGGCGTGGTGGTCGTCGACGCCGACCACAACAAGGTGTAGTTGACGGTTTCAAACAGCCGGGTGTCCGCGCTGATGTGCTGCGTGGTGTAGATCTGCGGCGGGACCACGTAGCTGGTGGCCCACATGCCGCCGTAGTAGCCGTAGAAGCCGCCGAAGCCGTAGCCCATGGGCGGGCCCACCACCATGGCCGGCGTGACGTTCACCTGTTCGCTGACGTTGACCACGCGGGTGAGCAGCACGCCGCTGACGCCGGCCTCGCGCACGGCCTGCTCGAGCTTGACCGAATCCGCTGCACCGGCGTCTGGCGCAAAGCGGTACGACGGCACTGCCTTGACACCGCGAGCGGCCAGCTGCGAAACCATCTGGTCCTCGAAGTTGCGGCGGTTGTTCGGGTCGCGTGCGATGGCCATGACCAGCACCGAGCGCATCGGCGGCTTGCCGCGGGCCTGCGGGTTCACCCATTGGGTGTTGACCACTGTCGGGGCGGCACAGGCTGCGAGCAGCGCTGTGCCGACGATCAGCGCGGCACGGCGCGCGGTCGAAGAGAGTGTCGGGGACATGATGGCGCGGGGTGCAGGCGCGCCAGAAGGGTGCTGCTGGCTGCGCCGGGGGTTGCGAAGGCCTGGCGCGGCTGGCGGGGATCGAACCCACGACCCTTGGCTTCGGAGGCCAATACTCTATCCACTGAGCTACAGCCGCGGTGCACTGACCGCAAAGATTCTAGCAGCGGGGGTGCCGCGGCCTGGGGCAGCGTCCTGGACGGGTTCGGCACAGCCCTATAATTTTCAGCTTTGGCCGGGCAGCGCGCGGTCCCCGCCCATCGTCGGGAGGGCTGTGCTGCCGTTGGCCTTCAGCGCCGCCACCGAGGACTTCATGAGCGATTCGCACGTACAAGACGCCCCGCACGAGGGCCCGATCAAGACGCCCACTCAGCTCATATGGACGGTGATTGCGTCGTTCGTGGTGCCGATCGCCATCATCGTGCTGCTGGTCAACTTCGTGGTCAGCGGCGACAAGTCCGGCGCCGGCAGCGCGGCGATGAGCGAGGAGGCGGTGGCGCGGCGCATCCAACCCGTGGGCACGGTCCTGCTGAAGGATGCCTCGGCGGTGGTCGCACTGCGCACGGGCGAGGAGGTCTACAACGCGCAGTGCACGGCGTGCCACGGCGCCGGGCTGGCCGGAGCGCCGAAGTCGGGTGACGAGGCTGCCTGGGCGCCGCGCATCAAGACCGGCTACGAAGCGCTGCTGACCTCGGCGCTGAAGGGCAAGGGCGCGATGGCGGCGCAGGGCGGCGGCGAGTTCTCCGACTTCGAGATCGGCCGCGCCGTGGTCTTCATGGCCAACAAGGCCGGCGGCAAGCTGGCCGAGCCGAAGGCCCCCGCAGCCGCAGCGTCGGCGGCCAGCGCAGCCAAGTAAGCCGTCGCGCTCTACAACCCGGGCCGCCCAGGGTCTTCCGCGGGCGGCCTTGTCGTTTGTGCTGGCTGGCTGGCGGGCCTCAGCGCGGCGCCGATTCGGGTCTGGGCTGCAGCACGTAGCCGAAACGCTGCGGCATGTTGCTGAAAGCCAGTTGCTCGGGTTGCCAGCGCCCGGACTCGATCTCGGCGGCGCCGATGCCGGCGTCCAGGCTGTGCACCAGACCGAAGCCGAGGTCGCAATCCAGGAACAGCCGGCCTTGCTCGTCCAGCCAGACACCGCGGGGCCGCGCCGTCCGCCCGCCAGCGGTGCGCACTTCGGGCCTGCCGCCTTCGGCTGCGGCGTGCAGCCGCCAGACCCACGGCGCCGCCTGCAGCTCCACGTACACGCGCTGCGGCCCGTTCTGGAAGTACCAGCACCCGCGTGCGTCGGCTTCGTAGTTGCGCTGGATGAACTCCAGCAGTCCGCGGTGCTCGATGCGGCTGCCCCGGGCCTGCGCGAACGGCCCTGCCGACTGCGTCGCCTCGTCGCGCAGGTACCAGTCGCCACGGGCGTCCAGCGCCAGCCAGCCGTAGCAGTGCGGCACCGTGGGCCATTTGCGCAGCGCCGCCTTGACGATCTCGTCCATCGTTAACTCCCGTGGCTTTGCAGCCAGCCGCAGACCGCCACCGGCATCGACTGCACATGGCCCGGGAAGCGGCCCTGCGGGAAGCCCACGTGCCCGCCGTGCGCTGGCTGCCAGAGCGTGACCCAGCGCCCGACTTCGTGCGGCCCCGGCAGGCTGCGCGCCGGCACGAAGGGGTCGTTGCGCGCGTTCAGCACCAGCGCGGGAATGCGGATCTGCCGCAGGTGCGGCTTGGCCGATGCGCGCAGCCAGTAGTCGTCGGTGTTGCGAAAGCCGTGCAACGGCGCGGTGAACAGGTTGTCGAACTCGTAGAGCGTGCGTGCCGCGCGCAGCCGGTTACGGTCGAACAGGCCCGGGTGCTGCTGCCACTTCAGCAGGGCCTTGGCCTTCATCGTGCGCAGGAACATGCGCGTGTACACCTGCCGGTTGAAGCCGCGACCGATGGCCTCGCCACCGGCGGCCAGGTCGATCGGCGAGCACACCGCGGCCACCGCCGCAGCCGTGGACGCAGCCGTGTCGCCAGCCTCTTCGGCCCAGCGCAACAACGCATTGCCGCCCAGCGACACGCCCACGGCGCGCAGCGGGCTGCTGCTGCGCTGGCGCAAGCGGGCCAGGATCCAGCCGATTTCCTCGTGGTCGCCCGAGTGGTAGGCGCGCGGCGCACGGTTCAGCTCGCCCGAGCAGCCACGGAAATGCGGCACCGCGAAGCCCCAGCCGAGCTGCGCCGCGCGTTGCGCGAAGGCCAGCGCATAGTGGCTGCGCGACGAGCCCTCGAGCCCGTGGAACAGCACCAGCAGCGGGGCCTGCATGCCGAGCGGCGCATCGACGAAGTCCACATCGATGAAGTCGCCATCCGGCGTGTCCCAGCGCTCGCGACGGTACGCCGGCAGCGGCCACGGCCCAGGCCGCGAGAACAGCGCCGGCCAGATGGTCTGCGCATTGCCGCCGGGCAGCCAGCGGGGGGCCTGGAACCGGTCCATCGGGGAGTCAGTGCAGCGTGTTCGGTGTCTCGCTGGGCGACGGCAGGTCGGTCTCGCTGCCCGGGCTGGCATGGTGGGCCACCATGCGCCAGCCTTGCGCGGTCTTCACGTAGACATTGGTCGCCAGCACCCAGGCGTTGCGTTCGCCCTGGGCCTCGACGACGCGGATGTGCTCGACCAGGTGGTGCACCGCGCAGCCCAGCGCCTGCAGCCGGCGCAGGCCCCGCGGCTGCAGCGGGATCGGGCCATTGGCGAAGATGGCCTCGAAGCTGGCGCGGATCGCGGCGTGACCACTGAGGCGCGGCCCGCCCGGGTGCACGCACGCGATCTCGTCGTCGTCGGCCCATACGGCCATCAGGCGATCCAGGTCGGCGCGCTGCAGCGCCTCGTAGAACTGCGCCTCGACGTCCTCGGGCGAGGCCAGCAGCGCGGCGGCAGGCGGTCTGGTGCGCGGCATGGCGTGCGCGGTTAGCGAAAGACCACGCTCTTGTGCCCGTTGAGCAGCACACGCCGCTCGACGTGCCAGCGCACGGCGCGCGCCAGCACCACGCACTCGATGTCGCGCCCGACGGCCGTGAAGTCCTCGGCCGACATCGCATGCTCCACGCGCTGCACGTCCTGCTCGATGATCGGCCCTTCGTCCAGATCGGCCGTCACGTAGTGCGCCGTCGCGCCGATGAGCTTGACACCGCGCGCATGCGCCTGGAAGTACGGCCGGGCGCCCTTGAAGCTGGGCAGGAAGCTGTGGTGGATGTTGATCGCCCGCCCCTTGAGCGCCGCGCAGAAATCGGCACTCAGGATCTGCATGTAGCGCGCCAGCACGACCAGCTCCACCTGCTCGCGCTCGATCAGCGCCTCGACCTGGCGTTCCTGCGCCCGCTTCGTGGCGGCGTCGCTGCCCGGCGGCAGCGGCAGGTGGTGAAAGGGCAGGCCGTAGCTCTGCGCCAGCGTCTCGAAGTCGGCGTGGTTGGAGACGATGGCGGCGATGTCCACCTCGAGCTGGCCGCTGCGCCAGCGGAACAGCAGGTCGTTCAGGCAATGCCCATGCTGGCTGACCATGAGCAGCACGCGCGCCCGCTGTGCCACCGGGTACAGCCGCAGGTCCATCTCGTACTGCGCCTGCGTGTGCGCGAACAGCGTCTGCAACGCGGCTGCACTGGACAGGTGGGGTGGCGCGGCGAAATGCACGCGCATGAAGAACAGCCCGGTCGCGTCGTCACCCTGCAGGTCGCCGAACTGCTGCGAATCGATGATGTTGCAGCCGCCCTGGTAGAGCAGGCCCGCGATGGCATAGACGATGCCGGTGCGGTCGCGACAGGACAGGGTCAGGATGAACTCTGCAGCGCGCGACATGGCCGCCCATTGTAGGCAGGCTGTCTTCGCCGGGCCGTGCTCCGCCGGCCAAGGCCGCACGCCGCCCGCGCGCGCGGCCCGCAAGCGCTTGGCTCAGGCTTGCGGCAGGCGCACGCCGAAGCTGGAGCCTTCGCCGCTGCGGCTTTCGACCTGCATCTGTCCCCGCATCAGCGTGACCAGCGCGCGGGTCACGCTCAGGCCGATGCCGGTGCCCTCGATGTGGCCGTGGGCCTGCGCCAGGCGGTTGAAGGGCTCGAACAGGTGCGGCAGGTCGGCCTCGGCGATGCCCAGGCCGTTGTCGCGGACCGAGAGCTGCAGCCAGGCCCGGCCGTCGGCAGGCGGCGCCGCGGCGATGTCGATGTCGGCGCGTCCGCCGGGCCGGTTGTACTTGATGGCATTGGAGAGCAGGTTCAGCAGCACCTGGCGCAGCCGGCTACGGTCGGCCTCCGCGCGCAGGTCCGGCGAGCCCAGCTGCAGCGCCACGCGAACCTGTGCCGCCTCGGCCTGCGGCCGGAGCATCTCGATGACCTCTTCGGCCAGCTCCTGCAGCGGCACCGCATCGATCTGGACCTGCAGGTTGCCGCTTTCGATGCGCGTCAGGTCCAGCAGGTCGCCGATCATGCGCAGCAGGTGCTCGCCGGATTCGCGGATCAGCCGCACGCGGCGTCGCTGCCCTTCGCTGAGGCCGTCGTTGCGGTCCATCTCCAGCAACTGTGCGAAGCCCAGCACCGCGTTCAGCGGCGTGCGCAGTTCGTGGCTCATGCGCGACAGGAACTCGGTCTTCGCCCGGTTCGCGGCCTGGGCCGCCGCCTTTTCGCGGCGGTCGCGCTCGAGCGCACGCAGTTCGGTCACGTCCTGCATGTAGCCGTGCCAGACGGTGCTGCCATCGTCCAGCCGCTTCGGCGTCGAGACGGCGCGGATCCAGCGGAGGGTGTCGGGCTCGGTCTGGACGCGGAACTCCCACTGCCACTGCGACAGCTTGTGCGCCGATTCGACGATGCTGGCGGTGACGCCTTCGCGGTCGACGGGATCGATGCGGTCCATCAGCTCCATCGCGCTGGCCGCGGCGCGCTGCGGGTCCAGGCCCAGCAGCGTGCGTGCCCGCTCGCTGATGTACGGGAATCGCGGGTTCAGCTGTGCATCCAGCTCGAACTGGTACAGGATGCCCGGCACATGCGCGGCGATGCGCTCCAACCGTGCCGCAGCCTGCGCGGCGGCCTGCTCTCGTCCACGCTGCTGCGTGATGTCGGTCTGCGTGCCGACCATGCGCCGCGGGCGACCATCCGTATGCCGCTCGACGATGCGGCCACGCTCCTGGAACCAGCGCCACTCGCCGTTCTTCGCGCGGATGCGGTAGGCATGTTCGTACTGTTCGACCTCGCCCCGGGCGTGTCGCCGGTAGGCCGCCAGATTGCCCTCGACGTCCTCGGGGTGCATCAGCGCGTCCCAGTCCGCCTGTGTCCGGCCCACCTCCGAATCCACGTAACCCAGCTGCTGCAGACCCTCATCGATATCGCTGAGGCGGTCGTTGTCGATGTCCCATTCCCAGACGAAAGTGCCGCCGCCGCGCAAGGCGCTGCGCACCGCCTCCACGTAGCCGGGTCGCTCAGGGGCTGCGGCGGCCCCCTCGTCGTGGGCCAGCAACGCGGCCATCGCCTCGCCGACGGGTTGCAGCGCCTCCGGGGTCAGGGCTTCGGCGCTGCTCAGGCTCAGCAGTCCGTGCACGCGGCCCAGCCGCTGCAGCGGCAACTCGAGCCTGCGGGCTTCGCCAGGCGCAACGGACGCCGACAGGCCCGGCGAGGCGCTCTCCTGCCAACGCAGCTGACCTCCCGGCTGCAGCGCCGTGAGCTCGCAGCGACCCTGCAGACGGCGGGCCAGCGCGGCCAGCAGAAGACGCAGCGCGTGACGCGCGTCACCGCGATGGACGAAGGCGAGCAGCGCGTCCTGCGTCAGCGCATGCCAAGCGCCGCCGCCGGCCTGCGCATCGCTGCTCATGGGATGCCGGTGCCGGTCAGTGCGCCGCGTGCAGCTTCTCGCCGGCCTTGAGCCTGTAGACCGTGCCGCAGTACGGGCACTTGCCCTCGCCGGTGGTGGTCACGTCGATGTACACCCGCGGGTGGTTGCTCCACAGCGGCATCTTCGGGTTGGGACAGAAGACCACGCCAGGGCCCTGCAGGTCCTTGGCGGCCACTTCGACCACGGCAACGGGCTTGCTCATCGCATCACACCCTGCTCAGCCATTCGGCGTACTTCGGGTTGCGGCCGTTGACGATGTCGAAGAAGGCCGACTGGATCTTCTCGGTCACCGGGCCGCGTGAACCGGCGCCGATCTGCAC
>ERZ1645186.69-NODE-69-length-16474-cov-8.242098_pt1 | contig 16474 bp, 16 predicted proteins | sample MGYA00575349_ERZ1645186 | MGnify/ENA primary metagenome ERZ1645186 (study PRJEB40839, sample SAMN11282943) | freshwater sediment metagenome | isolation source: river sediment | host: Sediment | place: India: Nawabganj, Kanpur | collected 2015-12-17 ...
TTCGTGATGACCGACCTGGACATCGGCATGAACCAGCGCCTGTGCGAGCCCTTCGCCTGGGACGACGCGCGGCGCTACGACCGCGGCAAGGTCATGACCGCCGAGATGCTGGAGGCCGGGCGCGACTTCGGCCGCTACAAGGACGTCGACGGCGACGGCATCCCGTGGCGCACGCTGCCGGGCACCCACCCGTCCCGCGGCAGCTACTTCACGCGCGGCACCACGCGCGACGAGTACGCGCGCTACTCCGAGACCGGGCCCGACTACCTGCGCAACGTGCAGCGGCTGAACGCCAAGTTCCGCACCGCGGCCACGCTGGTGCCGCAGCCGGTGCCGCGCGCCGCGGCGCAGAAGACACGGCTCGGCGTCCTCTACTTCGGCTCGACCTCGCCGGCGATGGACGAGGCGCTGCACACGCTGGCCGCAGAGGGCGTGCACCTCGACGCGCTGCGGCTGCGTGCCTTTCCGTTCCCGGCCAGCGTGCTGGAGTTCATCGACGCGCACGACGAGGTCTTCGTCGTCGAGCAGAACCGCGACGCCCAACTGCGCAGCCTGCTGATCAACGAACTGGCCGTGGCGCCGAGCCGGCTGTTCGCGGTGCTGCACTACGACGGCACGCCGATCACCGCCCGCTTCATCACGAAGGCCATCACGCGGCACGTGCAGGCGCGCCAGAACGAAATCTTCCGCCAGGCGAGGAGCACATGACCTACATCGCCAAACCCCGGCTGCACCACCCGACGCTGCAGAAGAACCGCGTCGGCTACACGCGGCGCGACTACGAAGGCAAGATCAGCACGCTGTGCGCGGGCTGCGGCCACGATTCGATCTCCGCGGCCATCATCCAGGCCTGCTGGGAGCTGGACATCCAGCCGCACAAGGTGGCCAAGCTCTCCGGCATCGGCTGCAGCAGCAAGACGCCGGACTACTTCCTCGGCGCGAGCCACGGCTTCAACACCGTGCATGGGCGCATGCCCAGCGTGCTCACCGGTGCCAACTTGGCCAACCGCGATCTGCTGTACCTGGGCGTGTCCGGCGACGGCGATTCGGCGTCGATCGGGCTGGGCCAGTTCGCGCATGCGATGCGCCGCGGCGTGCGCATGGTCTACATCGTCGAGAACAACGGTGTCTACGGCCTGACCAAGGGCCAGTTTTCGGCCACGGCCGACCGCGGCTCCAAGTCGAAGAAGGGGGTGCTCAATCCGGACGCGCCGGTCGACCTGATCGGCATGGCGCTGCAGCTGGGTGCCACCTACGTGGCGCGCGGCTTCTCGGGCGACAAGGCACAGCTGGTGCCGCTGATCGAAGGGGCGATTCGTCACGGCGGTGCGGCTTTCATCGACGTCATCAGCCCCTGCGTGGCCTTCAACAACCATGAGGGCAGCACGCGCAGCTACGACTACGTTCGCGAGCACAACGAGGCCGTGAGCCGAATCGACTTCATCGACCTGGCGGCCGAGGTCAAGGCCGAGCCCGCGCCGGGCGAGGTGATCTCGCTGCCGCAGGCCGACGGCAGCCTGATGCGGCTGCGCAAGCTGCATGCCGACCACGACCCCACCGACCGCATCGCGGCGATGAACCACGTGCAGGCGCTGCAGGCCCGCGGCGAGGTCGTCACCGGGCTGCTCTACGTCGATCCGCAGGCCACCGACCTGCACGCGGCGCTGCACACCAGCGCCACGCCGCTGAACCGTCTGGACGAGAAGGCTCTGTGTCCCGGCGCGCCGGCGCTGGCGAAGATCAACGCCTCGTTGCGCTGACGCGCGCCGCCCGGGCGTTGCCGGCAAGGGCGCGGCGTTTGGCCACACACCCGGCCTTTCCCCTATGGGTTCGCGGCGGGTCCTCTGCAACACTCCCGCTGATTGTCAACCCGGAGACGCATCGTGGCACATACACCATTCAAGCTGTCGGTCTTGATCATGACCTTGGGTGTGGGACTGGCGCAGGCCCAGACCACGCCGCTGGAATTCAAGTTCGCGTCTTCGGCTCCGCCGACCTCGCCCTGGGCCAAGCAGATCGACCGCACCGCCGCCCAGGTGGCCGAAGAGACCAAGGGCGCCGTCAAGATCACGCCGTTCTACGGCTCGCAGCTGGGCAGCGAGAACGACGCGATCGCGCAGATCTCGCGCGGGCGCATCGACATGGGCTCGTTCACCATTGCTGCGGTGGCGCTGCAGGTGCCCGAGCTTTCGCTCGTGAACCTTCCTCTGTTCTTTGAAAGCCAGGCGCAGCGCGATTGCGTTCTCGACAACCACGTGCAGAAGCACGCCGTCGAGGCCCTGGCCAAGAAGAACCTGGTGTTCATCAACTGGGGCGAGGTCGGCTCGGTGCACCTGCCGGGCAAGAAGGCCTATGCCACGCCGGCCGACGTGAAGGGCATCAAGGTCGGCGTGGTCGTCAACAAGACGACCACCGAGTTCTGGCGCGCGATGGGCGCCAACCCGATCCCCACGAACGTGGCCGAGGCCACGTCGTCGTCGCAGACCGGGTTGATCGACACCTATCCCACGCCCTTCGCGTTCTACGTGCCGTCGGGCCTGAACAAGGTGCTGCCGACGATGACCAAGCTGCCGCTGTGGGAGTCGGCCGGCGTGACGCTGATCAACAAGGGCGTCTACGACAAGATGCCCGCGGATCTGCGCGCGTCCTTCGATGCCGGGGCGCGCAAGACGCCGGTGAGCACGCTGCGCGCCGAGATCCGCGGCGTGGACACCGCGCTGACCGCGGCACACAAGCAGGCTGGCGGCACGGTGGTCGAGGCCACGCCCGAACAGCGTGCCGAGTGGGCCAAGAACCTGCCGCCGGTGTGGGCGGCGATCGCCAAGGACGTCGGACCCGACGGCGAGAAGTTCCTGGCGCTGATGGACGCGGGCAAGAAGGCCTGTCCGAAGTAGTGGCCTACCGGACCGCCATGTGGCCGCTCGCCGACGCAGCCTGCCCGGCCGGCCCGATACACGGCGCATGACACGGCGCTGCTGCGCATGACGGCCACGGTGGCGACGCAACCCTCGAGATCGCCACCCGCGCCGCGGGCCGTGGTGGCGCTGCTTGGCGTGTGGCACAGGCTCGAGTGCTGGATCGCCGTGCTGGCGTTCAGCTTCATCGCGCTGGTGTTGATGATCGACGTGCTGGGCCGCGAGTTCTACGGCCCGGTGATGTCGATGCTGGGCATCAAGGTCGGTGCCACCGGCCTGTTCGGCTCGCAGAAGCTGGCGGTGTTCGCGCTGGTCATCGGCTCCTTCGCCGGCATCGGCATCGCCACGGCCACCGGCGTGCACCTGGTGCCGCGCGTGGCCTTCAAGTGGGTGCCGGAGTCGTGGTCGCCGCACATGGACCGCATCGCCGACATCTTCACCGGGCTGTTCCTGCTCGGTGTCACCTGGTATGGCGTGCAGTTCGTCATCGCCTCGAAGGAATCGGGCGTGCTCGCGGCGGTGATCAACGTGTCGGCCTGGCCGATCCAGATGGCCATTCCGCTGGGCTTCGCCTCGGCGGCGCTGCGCTACTTCATCTTCGCGATCTGGCCCGCCGTGCGACCGGTGCCACCCGAGTTCCAGGAATGACCGGCGCGCTCGTCCTGCTGGTCATGGTGCTGGCGCTGCTGACGCTGCGCCAGCCGCTGCTGGTGATCCTGCTGGCCGCCGCGGCGGTGGTGCACATCGTCTGGGGCAAGGGGCAGCTCGACTACATCCTGGAGGACATGTGGATCTCGCTCGACAAGGAGCTGATCCTGTCGATCCCGATGTTCATCTTGTGCGGCGGGGTCATGACCAAGGGCTCCACCGCGCGTCGGCTGATCAACATCGCCGCATCGCTGACCGAGCACCTGCCCGGCGGTCTGGCGGTGGCCTGCGTGCTCAGCTGCGGCGTGTTTGCCGCCATCTCCGGTTCGTCGATCGTCACCATGCTGGCCATCGGCACGGTCATGCTGCCGGCCATGATGCGGGGCGGCTACAGCGACAAGTTCGCGCTCGGCGTCGTCATGGCCGGCGGCACGCTGGGCATCATCATTCCGCCGTCGATCCCGCTGATCCTTTACGGGCTGGTGACCGAGACCTCGATCACGGAGCTGTTCATCGCCGGCATCGGCCCTGGGTTGCTGCTGCTGCTGGCCTTTTCGCTGTACGCGATGTGGGTCAACCGCAAGCTGCCGCGCAAGGCCTTCGACATCGTGCGCGTCGGCAGCGCGCTGCGCGAAGGTTTCTGGGCGCTGATGATGCCGGTGATCCTGCTCGGCGGCATCTACACCGGCTACTTCTCGGCCATCGAGGCGGCGGCGGTGTCGCTGGTGTATGCACTGATCGTCGAGACCTTCATCCACCGCGAGTTCAAGCTCAAGGATTTCTACGACGTGGTTCTCGACGCGTCCAAGCTTGGCGGCACGCTGTTCCCGCTGCTGGCGGTGGCGTTGAGCCTGAACCTGGTGCTGACCGAGCACCAGGTGCCCGGGATGATGGTCGAGATGATGAAGGGGGTGACCGAGAGCCCGCTGATGTTCATGCTCATCGTCAACATCCTGCTGCTGATCGTCGGTTGCCTGATGACCAGCGGCGAGGCGATCCTGATCCTCGGCCCGCTGCTGGCGCCGCTGGCCATGGCCTACGGCTACGACAAGGTGATGTTCGGCATCATCATGATCGTCAACCTGGAGATCGGCTTCCTCACGCCGCCGGTGGGGTTGAACCTGCTGGTGGCGATGTCGGTGTTCAAGCGCAAGTTCGGCGAACTGGTGATGGCTGCCGTGCCCTTCATCGCGCTGATGCTCGTCTGCCTGGCCGTCATCGTCTGGCAGCCCTGGATCTCGCTGTCGCTGCTGGGTCGTTGAACCCTGTGCAGCAGGCCAAGCAGGCAGCGGCCATGCCACTGGACGCGTTGCTCGACCCGTTGATCGGCGGCCCCGGCGCAAAGGGTTGGCCGCACGCCGCCGGGCCGCTGCGCCGCTCGGCGGTCGCGGCGCAGCGCTGGAACGTACTGCGCGGCGACCTGCCTCTGCCGCTGTCGGTGGTCCGCCGCGATGCGCTGGCCGGCAACCTGCGCTGGATGCAGCAGTTCGCGCGCGAGCAAGGCGTGGACCTGGCGCCGCACGGCAAGACGCCGATGTCGCCGCAGATCATGGCCGCGCAGCTCCAGGCCGGTGCCTGGGGCATCACCTTTGCCAACGTCGTGCAGGCCCGGCTCGGGCTGCTGGCCGGCGTGCCGCGCGCGTTGATCGCCAACCAGGTGCTGGCCGCCGATGACCTGGCGGCCATCGCCTCACTGTTGTGCGAGCGGCCCGGCGCGCGGTTGCTGTTCCTGGTCGATTCGCTGGCGCAGCTGAAGCTGATCGAAGACTGGCACCGGGCGCAGCCCGTCGCCCCGGCGGCTTTCGAGGTGCTGCTGGAAGTCGGGCTGGAAGGCGGGCGCACCGGCTGCCGCGGCCACGACGAGGCGATGGCCCTGGCACGCCGGCTGCACGCCAGCGCGGCCGTGCGTCTGGCCGGCATCGAGTGCTACGAGGGCCTGTGGGCCAAGGGCCGCAGCGACGAAGACCGTGCGCTGGTGGACGGCCTGCTGCAGCGCGTGCACCGGCTGGCCGGCCAGTGCGATGCCGAAGGCCTGTTCACCGGCGACGAGGTGCTGCTCAGTGCCGGCGGCTCGTCAATCTTCGACCTGGTGGCGCCCGGGCTCCGGTTGAAGCTGTCGCGGCCGGTGCGCGGCGTGCTGCGCTCGGGTTGTTATGTGACGCACGACCACGGCAGCTACAAGCGGTACATGGCGGCGATGGATGAGCGGCTGCGCTGCGCGCACGGCCTGCAGGCGGCGCTGGAGGTCTGGGCGCGCGTGCAATCCTGCCCCGAGCCGGGCCTGGCGCTGCTCAGTGCCGGCAAGCGCGACTGCTCCTACGACATCGAGATGCCGATTCCCGCCTGGTGGTGCGCCCAGGGGAACGGCCAGCCGCAGCCTGCACCGCCGGGGTGGTCGGTGAGCGCGATGAACGACCAGCATGCCTACATGCGCTTTCCGGCCGAGGGTGCCGTGCCGCAGGTGGGCGATCTGGTCGGCCTGGGGATCTCGCATCCCTGCACCACCTTCGACAAGTGGCGCTGGCTGGCGGTGATCGACGAGCGCTACGACGTGGTCGACGCGCTCGTGACCTACTTCTGAACCGACACGCGCTCGAAGCGATAGAACAAGTTGGGCTCGGACACCAGGTAGATCGTGCCGTCGGGTCCGACGGCCACGCCTTCGGGCTGCGGCACCTTGCGTTGCAGCCCATGGAAACCACGCCACAGCGGCAGGATGCTCACCGGCTGTCCATCGGCGGTGTACTCCACCAGCAGCGCCGACTCGTCGCTGAGCAGCAGCACGTGCCCGGTCGGCTCATGCACCGTGATCGCCGACAGGTCGCTCATGAACAGCGACGCTTCGTGCCACGACTTCCATTCGCCGATGTCGACGGCGGCGCCGGCCGGTGGGCCGGTCCCGTCCAGTCCGCGCACGACGAGGACGCTCAGCGGCAACTTCTCCTTCACCACGAACATTCGCGCGTGACGGCGATCCCAGCACACGCCCTCGAAGCCCATGTTGTGCGCGTCGCCAACGCCCAGGCGCAGCATGGGCGCGCCAGCCGTCGAGATGCGCCGGCTGGCCGGCCCGATCTGCACCCAGTACAAGCTCTGGCTGAGTTCGTCGACAACGACGTAGGTATTGCCCTGCACATGGGCGAGGTCCTCGGGGTCGCGCGCGCCTTCGATGTCGACGATGCGCAGCAGCCGGCCCGCGGTCGTCAGCTCGGCGATCTGCGGTGGGCGGTTGATGATCGCGAACAGCGTACCGGTCTCGGTGTTGAAGGTCAGACCGGAGAGGTTGCGCGTCAGGCCGTCGATCGGCAACGCCTCCACGGTGACGCGGTAGTCGGGGAGCCACAGCGCCCCTTGCTGCCACTGCGCAGAGTTCGAGCTGGTTCGGAACCAGTGGTAACCCAGCGCCGGCAGCTTGAAGTAGGCGGCGACGAGGATGCCGACCACCAGTGGCGTGGCCCACAGCCAGCGCCCGCGCGGGACCAAGCGTCGTGCCGGCCGCGGGGGGTTGGCGGCGCCACCGGGCGGCAGCTGGTTCATCGGACTTCGATGACGATCTTGCCGGCGACGCGCCGCTCGGCCAGCGCGCGGTAGGCTTCCTTGGCCTGCTCGAAACCGAAGCGCGCGCCGATCAACGGCGTGAACACGCCGCGTGCGGCCAATGCGTCAACGGCAGCGCGGTTCTCGTCACCGCGCTGCGGGTCGCGCCGGCCATACTCGCCGGCGCGTACGCCGACGACCGAGAAACCCTTGATCAGCGCCAGGTTCGTCGGCAGCGTGGCAATGCGTCCGCTGGCGAAACCCACCACCAGCAGCCGCCCGCCCCAGGCGATGCAATGCGTCGACGCGTCGAAGATGTCGCCGCCCACCGGGTCGAAGACCACGTCGGCGCCGGCGCCGTCGCTCAGGTCCTTGACCTCGGCCGCCAACCCTTTCGCGCCGGGTTGCACGACGAGCAGATGCTGCGCGCCGGCGGCGCGCGCGGCCTCCAGCTTGGCGGCCGAACTTCCGGTGGCGATGACGCGCGCCCCCAGGAAGCCGCCGAGCTGCACCGCCGCAAGCCCGGTGCCGCCGCTGGCGCCGTGCACCAGCAGTGTCTCGCCCGGCTGAAGCGCGGCACGCCGCACCAGCGCCACCCAGGCGGTCAGCGCGGTCACGCCGTAGGCCGCGCCTTGCGCGAAATCCATGCCGGCAGGCAGGAGCCTCAGCATCGCCGCCGGGGCCACCAGGCGCTCGGCGAACGCGCCGCCGTGGCCGCCATAGCACACCCGCTCGCCGAGGCTCAGGCCGCCGACGCCTTCGCCCAGCGCCTCGACTTCGCCCGCGCATTCCATGCCGGCGACGAAGGGCAGCGGCGGCTTGTGCTGGTAGAGGCCCTGTGTCATCAGCAGGTCGGGGAAGTTGAGCGCGGCTGCGCGCACGCGCACCGCCACCTGCCCCGGCCCCGGCGGCGGCAGGTGGCGCTCTAGCAGTTGCAGCCCCGAGAGATCGGGGCTCAGCGCGGTGCAGGTCCAGGCGCGGCTTGGCATGCCGCGATTGGAACATCGAAGGCCGCGCGCGTGCTTGCGGCGGCCGGCGCTTCTGCTAGTCTCGATCCGACCTCCCAGCAGCCCACACGAGCGCACGCATGAGCCAAGCCTTGCCCGAACATGGCCGACCTGCCGCCGAGGTGCTGCAGCAACTGCGCGACTACGGCAAGGACGATCCGCAGTACCAGACCGGCCGGCTGTGGAGCCTGGTCTACTACCTGGACCCGGCGCACGATGAATTCATGCAGCAGGCCTATGCCGCCTACTCGTCGGCCAACGGCCTGAACCCGAGTGCTTTCAAGAGCCTGAAGCGCTTCGAGAGCGACATCGTGGCCACGGCCGCGAAGCTGCAGCACGGCGGCCCCGAAACCTGCGGCGTGGTCACCTCCGGCGGCACCGAGAGCTGCCTGCTGGCGGTGAAGACCTATCGCGACCTGGCACGCGCCACGCGAGGGGTGCACAAGCCGGAGATGATCGTGCCGACCACCGCGCACGTCGCGTGGTTCAAGGCCAGCGAGTACTTCGGCGTGAAGCTGCGGCTGCTGCCCCTGGACGAGCGGCTGCGTGCCGACGTGTCGAAGCTCGAGGCGATGATCAACCGCCGCACGGTGATGGTCCTCGGCTCGGCGCCGGAGTACCCGCACGGCAGCATCGACCCGATCGAGGCCATGGGCGCGATCGCGCAGAAGCACGCCGTGCCGCTGCACGTGGACGCCTGCGTGGGCGGCTTCATCCTGCCCTTCATGGAGATGAACGGCGTCGCACTGCCGCCCTGGGACTACCGCGTGCCGGGCGTGACCTCGATCTCGGCTGACCTGCACAAGTACGGTTTTGCCGCCAAGGGGGCATCGACCATCACCTACCGCAACCTGGAGCTGATGAAGCACCAGATGTTCGTCACCGTCGACTGGCCGGGTGGCGTGTTCGCCTCGCCGGCAATGCTCGGCACGCGTCCCGGCGGCGCCTACTCCGCGGCCTGGGCGGCGCTGCAGCACTTCGGCGTCGACGGCTACCGCGAACTGGCGGCGCGCACCAGCCAGGCCTTCGAGCGCATGCGCAGCGGCATCGAGGCCGTGCCGGGCCTGCGCGTGCTGGGCGAGCCGCGCGGGCCGTTGCTGGCCTATGGCTCCAGCGAGGCGGCGCTGAACATCTTCGCCGTCGGCGACCAGATGGACGCCAAGGGCTGGCTGGTCAACCGGCTGCAGTCGCCCGACGGCCTGCACGCGATGATCACTGCGCAGCACCTGCCGGTGGTCGACGACTACCTGCGCGATCTGCGCGAGGCTGTGGCCGCGGTGCGCGCCGACCCGTCGCTGGCGCAGAAGGGGCGCGCCGCCACCTACGGCATGATGTCCCACCTTCCGCTGCGCGGCATGGTGCGCAACAAGGTGTTGACGATGTTTGCCAACGCCTACCGCGCCGGCGGGCCGCCGCTGGTACTCGAGGAGGGCGAGGATGCCGTTGCCAAACCCCTCGCGGAGCGGCTGGCTGCGCGCTACGTGGCCTGGCGCCAGCGGCGCGCATAAGCCGGCAGCCGCAAAGGCCATGGCGCGCCGCTGCGCCTGCGCTTCGGCAGTGGGCGCTAGACTTATCGCCAAGCATTCGCTTCGCATAAATCGATCCAGGAACCCCCCATGCTCGAACGCAACCTGTTCAATGCCGACCACGAAGCCTTCCGCGACAGCTTCCGCCGCTTCGTCGACAAGGAGATCGCGCCCTTCCACGCCGAATGGGAGGACCAGGGCTACGTGGACCGCGAGGTCTGGCGCAAGGCCGGCGCGAACGGCTTCTTGTGCATGACGCTGCCCGAGCAGTACGGCGGCGCCGACGCGGACAAGCTGTATTCGGTGACGCAGATGGAGGAGCTGTGTGCCGGCTTCTATAGCGGCATCGGCTTCAGCCTGCACACCGAGATCGTCGCGCCCTACATCCTGCGCTATGGCACCGAGGCGCAGAAGCAGCGCTGGCTGCCCCGGCTGGCCAGCGGCGAGATGGTCGGTGCCATCGCGATGAGCGAGCCGGCCGCCGGCTCCGACCTGCAGGGCGTGAAGACCACCGCGGTGCGCCAGGGCGACCACTACCTGCTCAACGGCTCGAAGACCTTCATCACCAATGGCTGGCACGCAGACCTGGTGATCGTCGTCGCCAAGACCGACCCCGAGGCCGGCGCCAAGGGCACGAGTCTGCTGATGGTCGAGCGCGGCATGCCGGGCTTCGAGCGCGGCAAGCGGCTGAAGAAGGTGGGCCTGAAGGCGCAGGACACGTCCGAGCTGTTCTTCCAGGACGTGAAGGTGCCGACGGACTGCCTGCTCGGCGGCCCGGCGATGGAAGGGCGCGGCTTCATCTGCCTGATGGAGCAGCTGCCCTGGGAGCGCCTGCAGATCGCCATCGGCGCCGTGGCGGCGATGCAATCGGCCATCGACCACACCATTGCCTACGTCAAGGAGCGCAAGGTCTTCGGCCAGCCGGTGGGCGCGTATCAGAACACCCGCTACAAGCTGGCCGAGATGCAGAGCGAGGCGCAGGTCGCGCGGGTCTTCGTCGACAAGTGCACCGAGCTGGAGCTGCAGGGCAAGCTGGACAGCGCCACCGCGTCGATGGCCAAGTACTGGTGCAGCGACCTGCAGAACAAGGTCATCGACGAATGCGTGCAGCTGCACGGCGGCTACGGCTACATGTGGGAGTACCCGGTGGCGCGGGCCTGGGCCGACGCCCGCGTGCAGCGCATCTACGGCGGCACCAACGAGATCATGAAGGAGCTGATCAGCCGCTCCATTGGCCTGGGCGGGCGCTGATGTCCGCGGCACTGGCCGATGCCGGGGCGCCGGCGCGCCGGCCGCGCGGCCGGCCGCGAAAGCCGCCCGAGGCGCTGGACGAGGGCAACCGCCGCCAGGCGCTGCTGCACGCGGCAGCGCAGCAGTTCCGCCTCAAGGGCTTTGCCGCCACCACCACGCGCGACATCGCCGCCGCGGCGGGCATGCGCTCGGGCTCGCCCTTCTATCACTTCGAGAGCAAGGTGGCGCTGCTCTTCGCAGTCATGGAGCAGGGCATGCGGGCGGCGCTGCAGCGGCAGGCGCAGGCGCTGCAGCGGGTCGGTCCGGACGACGACCCCCGGGTGCTGCTGCGCACGCTGGTACGAGCGCATTTCGAGGTGCTGCTCGGCCCGGGCAGCGACTTCATCCCGGTGATGCTCTACGAATGGCGCTCGCTGCAGTCCGCCCAGCGGGCCGAGATCGCCCGCCTGCAGCGCGAGTACGAGGCCGCCTGGAGCGCGGCACTCGACAGGCTGGGCGCGGCCGGCTGCATCCAGGCCGACGCGCGCCTGGCCCGCCTGATGTGCCTGGGCGCGCTGAACTGGGCGGTGCAGTGGTACAAGCCCGGCAAGGGCGCCTCGCTCGACGAACTCACCGAGCAGGCGATGCTGCTCTTCCTGCCCGACGCAACCCGGAGACGCCGATGAACGACCGCGCCACCTTCACCCGCATGGACCAGAGCACCGCCGCCGACTGGCAGAAGATCGCTGCCGAGTTCCGGCCCTTCAGCCAGGCGCTGCCCGACCGCATCCTGGCGCACCTGAAGTTGCTCGATGGCGACTACGGCGGTTTTCCCATCGACCGCTATAGCCATTGCCTGCAGACCGCCACGCTGGCCTGGCGCGACGGCCGCGACGAGGAGTACGTGGTGTGCGCGCTGCTGCACGACATCGGCGACACGCTGGGCTGCTACAACCACCCGGACGTGGCCGCGGCGATCCTCAAGCCCTTCGTCGGCGAGGCCAACCTGTGGATGGTGCAGCACCACGGCATCTTCCAGGGCTACAACTTCTTCCACCACCTGGGCATGGACCGGAACATGCGCGACATGTTCAAGGGGCACGAACACTACGCGCGCACAGAGGAATTCATCGCGCTTTACGACAACCCGGCCTTCGACCCGAAGGGCGAGACGCTGCCGATCAGCGAGTTCGAGCCGATGCTGCGCCGCCTGTTCGCGCAACCGCGCCACACCATCTACAAGGCGGCACTGGAGGAGCGGCCCGCAGCAGCGTGAGGCACCTTTGGCCGCTGGTCGGGCGCGGTACCACAATGTCGGCCATGCTGTTCCTGCTGTCCCCCGCCAAGACCCTGGATTTCGAGACCCCGGTGCGCGCGCCGGTGCTGAAGAAGGCCACCGACCCGGCGTTCAGCGCGCAGGCGGCCGAGCTGATCGAGGTGCTGCGCCGCAAGACGCCCGCGCAGGTGGCCAGGCTGATGGATCTGTCCGACCCGCTGGCCGAACTGAACGTGGCCCGCTATGCCCGCTGGCAGCCCAAGGCCACGCCCGACAACAGCAAGCCCGCGGTGCTGGCCTTCAACGGCGATGTCTACGAGGGCCTGGACGCGAGGACGCTGAGGGCCGCCGACCTGGCCTGGGCGCAGCAGCACCTGGTGATCCTGTCGGGCCTGTACGGCGCGTTGCGCCCGCTGGACCGGCTGCAGCCCTACCGGCTGGAGATGGGCACGGCGCTGGCCACGAAGCGCGGCAAGGACCTGTACGCCTACTGGGGCGACACGGTGGCCGGCTACCTGAACCAGCGGCTGGCCGACGAGCGCACGCCGGTGATCGTCAACCTGGCCTCGGTGGAATATGCCCGGGTGGCGCTGCGCAAGACGCTGGCCGCGCGCGTGGTGGACTGCCAGTTCGAGGATTGGAAGGGCGGTGGCTACAAGGTCATCAGCTTCTTTGCCAAGCGCGCCCGCGGGCTGATGGCCCGCCATGCCATCGAGCACCGCGTGCGCCGGCCCGAGCAGCTGCACGGCTTCGATGCCGAGGGCTACGCGCTGGCCGACAGCGAGTCCACGCCGGATCGGCTGGTGTTCCGCCGCCGCGTCTGATCAGGCCAGCCGGATGGCCACGGTGCCCGCCGTGGCCAACAGCACCGCGGCGATCACGCGGGCGTCGATGCGTTCCTTCAGCACCGTCGTAGCGATCAGCGTGGCGAAGATCGCGCTGGTGTCGCGCAGCGCCGCCGCCGGCGCGATGGGCGCGCGCGTCCACACCCACAGGATCAGCCAGTACGACAGCGTGGCTGCCATGGACATGGCCAGCGTGCGTGGCCAGCCCGGCAGCAGGCTGCGCAGCTGCAGGCCGCGGCGCCATTGCCAAGCCGTCCAAAGCAGGCCGTTGCAGAAGGCCAGCACGCAGCCATAGGCCAGTGGCGAGCCCGAGCGGCGCACGCCCTGCGCGTCGAAGACCACGTAGCAGGCGGTGAAGGCCGCGCCGGCGGCCGTCCACAGCAGCGCCGGCCGCGACAGCGCACGCTTCGGCCCGCGCGCCAGCAGCAACACCGCCGCGCTGACCAACAGCACGCCCACCAGCGCCAGCGCATGCGGCCATTCGCCGGCCACCGCCGCCGCCAGCGGCAGCACCAGCAGTACCGACGAGGCGCGCACCATCGGGTAGGCCACGCCGAAGCCGGCGTGTTCGTAGGCGCGCAGCAGCGAGGCCACCGCGCCCATGTTCATCGTGGTGGACATCAGCATCCACGGCGCGGCCGCCGCATCCGGCAGGCCGGTGAAACCCAGCACCGGCAGCGCCAGCAGCGCCGACACCAGCATCTGCCCGGTCATCGCCTGCGTGGGCTGCGCACTGGCCTTGACGGCCGCGTTCCAGCTGGCGTGCAGCGCGGCGCTCAGCAACGCCGCGGCGACCAGCAGGCCGTCCATCTCAGCGCAGCTCGCGGTAGTAGAAGGTGGTAACGCACAGCCCGCCCTGCGGCAGCAAGGCATAGCCGGGGATGCTGCCGCTGCGCTGCCAGCCGGCGCGCTGGTACAGGCGCTCGGCCTCGGGGCTGGCGGTGTCCAGCACCAGCAGCGTCTTGCCGTGGCGCCGTGCCTCGACATCTGCCGCGGCCAGCAGCGCCGCGCCCAGGCCGCGTTGCCGCGCGCGGCGGTGCACCAGCATCTTCGCCAGGTCGGCGCGGTGCGGCTGGTTCTCGGGCTGGTCCAGCAGCAACTGCACCGTGCCGCAGATGCCGTGTGCATCGTCGGCCACCAGCAGCGCACGCTCACCACGGGCCACGCCTTCGGCCACCTGCTGCCAGAAGGCGCGCGCGCGCTCGAAAGACAGCGGGTGCATGAAGCTGACCGACGCGCCGCCGGCCACGCAATCGACCAGCACATGGCCCAACGCATCCAGCTCGGTGGCGGTGGGCGCCGTCAGTCGGCGCACGGCGGGGGCAGGAGACATGCTCAACTCCGCGGCCAGGCCTCGCTGCACAGCACCACCGCATAGCGGGCCGGGCGGCGTGTGGGGTTGTGATAGCTCAGCGGCTGGTCCAGCACCATCGCCAGGCAGTCGCCGGCATCCAGGCGGTGGCGCTGCGTGCCCAGCGTCAGATCGATGCGGCCTTCCAGCACCCACACCTGCTGCCACACGCGCGGCTGGCGCGCGCCGGTCTCGTAGGTAACGCGCGCACCGGCCGGAAACTGCACCTCGACGATCTGGATCGGCGAGCCCGCGCCGGCCGGCGACACGTTGCGCCGCAGGTAGCCCGAGGCCGGATCGCGCCATTCCAGCTGCTCGGCACGGCGCGACACCGGGTCGGCGCGCGGCGCCTCGGGCTCGAACAGCGAGGCCAGCGACACGTTCAGCCCCACCGCCAGCCGCTCCAGCACCACCGCGGTGGGGCTGCTCTGGCCACGCTCGATCAGCGAGATCATCGACCGGCTGACGCCGCTGCGCGCGGCCAGCTCGTCCAGAGACAGGCCGAGCGCCGCGCGCAGGCCTTGCACGCGGCGGGCCAGGCGGTCATGGAGCGGAGCGGCTTCCGTCATGCTGGAGTCATCCTCCAGGATATTGGACAGCGCGTCAAGCCGGCCAAGGTCCGGTGCCGATGCTGGTGCGACCGGGACGCCTTGGCCATCAGGCCGCCGACCTCCGCAACCCCTGCCGCGTTGCGAGGTACGGCCAAGCCCAGGAACGCTGGACGCGCGCGTTGCACCAAGGCCCAGATTCCTGGGTACGCCGCACTGGGCGGGCGCGCCGCCTTCCTGCCCTGCGAGCGACGTGCGCCCGAACGAGGACTAGCGCGTCAGCGCTGCGCGCGCACCCACGCCTCGTAGGCTGCACGATTCGCCTCGTCGGGCGGATACAGACCCGGCAGCGCCTGGCCGGCCTCGACGCGGCCCATGATCCAGCCCTCCAGCCGTTCCTGCTCCACGGCCGCGGCCACCACCTCGTCGAGCAGCGCGGCCGGGATCAGCACCGCGCCGTCGTCGTCGGCCACGACCACGTCGTCGGGAAACACCGCCACGCCGCCGCAGCCCACCGGCTGCTGCCAGCCGACGAAGGTGAGCGCGGCCACCGAGGGCGGTGCCACCGAGCCCTGGCACCATATCGGCAGACCGGTGCCGAGCACCCCGGCGCCGTCGCGCACCGCGCCGTCGGTCACCAGGCCGGCGACGCCGCGCCGGACCATGCGCGCGCACAGGATGTCGCCGAAGATGCCGGCCTCGCCGCTGCCGAGTGCATCCACCACCACGATGCAGCCGGCGGGCATGGCCTCGATGGCGGCCCGAGTCGAGATCGGTGCGCCCCAAGAGGCCGGAGTCGCCAGGTCCTCGCGCGCGGGCACGAAGCGCAGCGTGAAGGCGCGGCCGACTCGGCGGCCCTGGCCGGGGCCCAGCGGGCGGGCGCCACGCATCCACACCCTGCGCAGGCCCTTCTTCAGCAGCACCGTGGTCAGCGTGGCGGTGGTCACGTCCGCCAGTGCCTGGGCGACGGCGGGGTCCAGTGGTAACGGCTCGGCGCCCATGCGAATCTCCATGAGGGTGTGCGTTCAATTCTGCACTCGCGCGGCCCGCCGCCGGGCTCGTCATATCCACTGGCGTTCATCCGCCTGGAAGCGATTGACGCTGTCAGCGCACGGCAGCCACTGGATCGACGCCAAGAGAAGCGGAGACCTTGGGTATCCGCGTGACCATTGGCGCGCATGCATGGCGCCCCAGTGCAGGCACTGTCGTTTCAGTGTCGCAAAGCGCGGTCAGTGGTGACGTTGACCACGAGCCACTGTTTGCCCCGTTCGCATGCTGGCATGCCTGATTGCGACCTGGTCGATGATGAGGAGGTGCTTCACGCAACTGGAGACCTGCGTTGATCGACCGCTGGACCGGCTGCGGCTCGACTTCTGCTGCGAATCATTTTCTCCAATGAAATCACAGGAAGGATGATCGCGCCGGCAAGCGCACTGAAGAGAAGCGATTGCACCGACAGCGCGTGGGTGGAGAAGATCGCCTGCATCGGCGGGGCGTAGATGAACAGCGCCTGCAGGGCCAGGATCGCGGCGATGCCGATGAACACGGTCTTGTTGCTGAACAGGCCGATCTTGAAGATCGAGTCCTTCAG
>ERZ1645186.70-NODE-70-length-16447-cov-9.136286_pt1 | contig 16447 bp, 15 predicted proteins | sample MGYA00575349_ERZ1645186 | MGnify/ENA primary metagenome ERZ1645186 (study PRJEB40839, sample SAMN11282943) | freshwater sediment metagenome | isolation source: river sediment | host: Sediment | place: India: Nawabganj, Kanpur | collected 2015-12-17 ...
CGAGTTGCAGAACCAGCTCGACGGCCGCTACAAGCAGCCGATGCACATCTGCGAGCTGACCTACGACCTGATCCAGCGCGGTGCGCTGAAGTTCGACAAGGAGAAGAACGATGGCCGCATCATCACCTTCCACGACTCGTGCAACGTCGCGCGGGCCTCACGCATGGGCGATTTCGCCGGCGGCCAGTTCGTGATCCCGCGCGAGATCATCAAGGCGGTGGCCAGCAACTTCCACGACATGGCCGCCGGAACGACCCACGAGGCCACCTTCTGCTGCGGTGGCGGCGGCGGGCTGCTCACCGACGACCTGCTCGAGCTGCGCGTCAAGGGCGCCCTGCCGCGCATGGAAGCGCTGAAGAACGTCGTCGACGTGCACGGCGTCAACTTCATGGCCACGATCTGCGCGATCTGCAAGGCGCAGTTCAGCAAGGTGCTGCCGTACTACGGCTTCGACATGAGCATGGTGGGCGGCGTGCACCAGCTCGTCAGCAAGGCAATCCGGCTCGGCGAGCCGCACTGAATTTCTGCGAGGAACCCTCGATGTCTTCCAATCCCTCCGCAACCGCAACCAAGCCGCTGACCTTCCGGCGCTACCAGGACGGCGACACGAAGGTCAAGCGCTGGCAGGACGAGATCTTCGATGCCGACCACTCGCACAAGTGCCCGACCTACATCCAGAGCACGCCGCCCTGCCAGGGCAGCTGCCCCTCGGGCGAGGACATCCGCGGCTACCTCAACATCGTGCGCGGCATCGAGAAGCCGCCCGCGGGCATGAAGTGGCAGGAGTACGCCTGGCGACGCCTGACCGAGGCCAACCCGCTGCCCAGCGTGATGGGCCGCGTCTGCCCCGCGCCGTGCGAGAGCGGCTGCAACCGAAACCAGGTCGAGGACTTCGTCGGCATCAACTCGGTCGAGCACTTCCTTGGCGAGTGGGCGATCGAGAACCAGCTCGGCTTCCCAAAGCCCGAGACGAAGACCGGCCGATCCGTGGCCGTGATCGGCGGCGGCCCGGCCGGGCTGTCGGTGGCCTACCAGCTGGCGCGCAAGGGCCACGAGGTCACGATCTTCGACGAGCGCGCCGAGCTCGGCGGCATGATGCGCTACGGCATCCCGGGCTTCCGCACCCCGCGTCAAGTGCTCGACGCCGAGATCCAGCGCATCCTCGACCTCGGCGTCGTGGCGCGCATGAACACGCGCATCGGCCGCGACATCACGCTCGAGCAGATCCAGAAGGACTTCGACGCCGTTTTCCTCGGCCTGGGCGCGCAGAGCGGCCGATCGCTGCCCGTGGAGGGCAGCGACGCACCTAACGTCGTCACTGCGACGGCGTTCCTGAAGGCCTTCAACGACGGGCGCATGATGCACGTCGGCAAGCGCGTGGTGGTGGTGGGAGGAGGCGACACCTCGATCGACGTCGCCACTGTCGCGCGGCGCCTGGGCCACATCGACAGCGTGCACGAGGCCGACCTGCCGGAGAACGCGATTGGTGCCGAGACCGGCTACGCCGCCCGCGACGCCGCGCTGCTGTCGCGGCGCGAGGGTGCCGAGGTCACGCTCACCTCGGTGTTCGCGATCGAGAAGATGCAGGCCAGCAAGCACGAGGTCGAGCACGCCTTGGCTGAAGGCATCGCCATTCGTGGTGGCCTGGCGCCGGTAGCGGTGATCCGTGACGCGAACGGCCGGGCGACCGCATTGCGTGTCGTCAGGTGCGAGGCCAAGCTGGTCGGCGGCCGGCTGGAGATCAAGAACGTACCCGGCACCGAGGAGGATATCGAGGCTGACCTGATCGTCTCGGCCATCGGCCAGGCGGTCGACTTCACTGGCCTCGAGACCTTGAACAACGGTCGCGGCGCGCTTGCCAGCGACAAGAATTACCAGGTGCAGATGACGGTCGACGGCAAGGCGCAACTGCAACCGGGCCTGTTCTGCGGCGGCGACGTGATCCGGCCGCACCTGCTGACCACCGCGATCGGCCAGGGTGCGATCGCCGCCGACGGCATCGACCGCCACTTGCGCGGCGAGACGCTCGACAAGCGGCCGAAGGTCGACGTGCACAGCTTCGACCTGATGCGCAAGATGGTGGAGAAGGGTCTGAAGATCACCAAGATCGAGGCCCCGCTGCACGGCACCGATGCCAGCACCGGCGCGGTGCACAACTTCGACAACCGCTCCGATCGCTATGTCATCCCGCACAAGGAGTTGTTCCTCGGCCACTTCCCGTACACGGCCCGTATCCATCGCAAGGTGGTGACGCTAACCGCCGACGAGGCGCTGAACAACTTCGAGGAGCGGCTCATGCCGCTGCTCGAGGCGCAGGCGCAGGCCGAGGCCAAGCGCTGCATGAGTTGCGGGCTGTGCTTCGAGTGCGACAACTGCGTCGTCTACTGCCCGCAGACGGCGGTATTCAAGGTCAAGAAGTCGCAGTCGACCACAGGCCGCTACGTCGACACCGACTACACCAAGTGCATCGGCTGTCACATCTGCAAGGACGTCTGTCCGACGGGCTACATCCAGATGGGGCTGGGCGAGTAACTGCATGCGCCACGCCGGGCTCATCCTTGCCGTGCTCGCTCTGGTGGCGGCTGTGACACCCTGGAGCGCCTCTAGGGCAGATACGGCGAAGCGTGGACTGTTGCCGGCCATCGAGCCGGCCGCCAAGGGTGAGCGTTGCGTCGAAGACACTGCGACGATGCGGCGCAATCACATGCGCTTTCTCGAGCATCAGCGCGACGACACGGTGCACGGAGGCATCCGTGGCGCCAAGCACAGCCTGAAGGGCTGCGTCGACTGCCACGCCAGCAAGACCACCGGCAGCGTCGCCGCGGCCAAGACTGACTTCTGCGTGGCGTGCCACAGTTTCGCGGCTGTCAAGGTCGACTGCTTCGGATGTCACGCCACCAAGCCAGCCGCAGCCCTCGCCACGACCTCAGGAGGCAAACCGTGAGCGACGATCCGGGCCGGCGCGGATTCCTCGGCCTCGCTGCCGCGGCCACCGCAGGCCTGGCAGGGGTGGTGCTGGCGCCGGGCATCCGGCTCGTCGAGGTCGCGCAGGCGGCCACGCCCGCGGATGCATCGATCGGCGCGAACCCGAAAGTGCGCTGGGGCATGCTGATCGACACCACCAAGTGCGCCAGCGGCTGCACCGATTGCGTCGACGCCTGCCAGACCGAGAACGGCCTCGCCAAGCCGACCCGCTCGACCGACCCGCAGTGGATTCGCAAGGTCGAGATCAAGGAGATCAAGACCGGTCGGCAGGCCTCCGTGCCGGTGATGTGCCAGCACTGCGCCGAGCCGCCCTGCGTCGACGTCTGCCCGACCGGCGCCTCGTTCAAGCGCGCCGACGGCATCGTGCTGGTCGACCGCCACACCTGCATCGGCTGCCGCTACTGCATGATGGCCTGCCCGTACAAGGCGCGCAGCTTCGTGCATGAACCGCTAACGGGGCAAAAGCCCGACGTGCCGCGCGGTAAGGGTTGCGTGGAAAGCTGCACCTTGTGCGTGCACCGCCTCGATGCCGGCCAGAAGACCACCGCCTGCGCCGAGGCCTGCACCCGGGCCGGCCACGGTGCGATCGTCTTCGGCGACCTGAACGACCCCGCGAGCGAGATATCCCGCCGCGTGCGCGAGGTTCGCAGCACCCAGCTGCGCGCCGACCTGCGTCTGGATCCGGGCGTGCGCTACGCGGGCCTGTGAGGCGCGATCCCTGGAGCATGCCGATGCAGACCCTGGTGCACGCCCGAAACGAGAGCCGCAACTTCTGGCTGCTGGCCACGCTCGGCGCGCTGGTCACCGCGGTCGGGCTCGGCGCGGCACACCTGATGGAAGAGCACGGCCATGCGATCACCGGCATGGACAATGCCGTGGTCTGGGGCCTGCCGCACGTGTTCGCGATCTTCATGATCGTCGCCGCCTCGGGGGTGCTCAACGTCGCCTCCATCGGCTCGGTGTTCGGCAAGCCGGACTACAAGAAGCGCGCGCCGCTGTCGGGCCTGCTCAGCATCGCGATGCTGGCCGGCGGCCTGATGGTGCTGATGCTCGACCTGGGACGGCCCGAGCGGATCGTGGTCGCGGCGACGCATTACAACTTCAGTTCAGTGTTCGCCTGGAATGTGCTGCTGTATTCGGGCATGGTGGCCATCGTCGTGCTCTATCTGTGGACGATGTTCGAGCGCCGCTTCAACGCCTGGTCCCGCCCGGCAGGCATCGCCGCGCTGGTCTGGCGCTTCGTGCTGACCACCGGCACTGGCTCGATCTTCGGCTTTCTGGTGGCGCGACAGGCCTACGGCACGGCGCTGCTGGCGCCGCTGTTCATCGTGTTGTCCTTCGGCTGGGGCCTGGCGGTGTTCCTGATCGTGCAGGCCACGATGTACCGGTGGAACGGCCGGCACCTCGAACCGGCCCTGCAGCGGCGGCTGGCGCGGCTGCTGGGCGTGTTTGTCGCCGCGGCGCTCTTCCTGGTGGCCGTGCAGCACCTGACCAGCGGCTATTTCGCCAGGCAGCAGGCGTTCGAGGCCTTCATCCTGCGCGACGGCGGCGTGTATCCGTGGTTGTTCTGGGGCGGCTACGTGCTTGTCGGCGCGGCGCTGCCGCTGCTGCTGCTGTTCCATCCGCGGCTCGGCGGCGAGGGCGGCATGCTCGCCGCGTGCCTGCTGATCGTGCTCGGCGCCTTCGCCTGGCTCTACGTCTTCATCATCGGGGGCCAGGCCTTCCCGCTGGAGATCTTCCCCGGGGCCGAGGTCAGCAGCAGCTTCGGCGACGGCCAGATCGCCGGCTACCTGCCGGCCTGGCCGGAATGGCTGCTGGGCATCGGCGGGCTGGGCGCCGCCTTCCTGCTCACGGTGATTGGCGTGCGTGCCTTTGACTTCATGCCCCAGGACGACCTGGCCGCGGGCGGGCATTGACATGGACCGGCTGCTGCTGTCCGCCGCGCACAAGTCCTCGGGCAAGACGACGGTCAGCGTCGGGCTGTGCGCTGCGCTCGCGGCAGATGGTCGGGCCGTGGCACCGTTCAAGAAGGGCCCGGACTACATCGACCCGATGTGGCTCGAGCGTGCGGCGGGGCGACCGTGTTTCAACCTCGACGCCTACCTGATGACCGACGCCGCGCTCGCGCGCTGCCTGCACCGCGGCGCGCGCGGTGCCGATCTCGTGCTGGTCGAGGGCAACAAGGGTCTCTACGATGGCCTGTCGCTGGACGGCAGCAACAGCAATGCCGCGTTGGCGCGGCGTTTCGGCCTGCCGGTGCTACTGATCATCGATGCGCGCGGCATGACCCGCGGCATTGCGCCGCTGATCCTGGGCTACCAGGCCTTCGATCGCGAACTGCGCATCGGCGGCGTGATCCTGAATCGTGTCGGCGGCCCGCGCCACGAGGCCAAGTTGCGCGCGGTGATCGAGCACTACACCGACGTGCCGGTGCTCGGCGCCGTGGCCGAGGACCGGCGGCTGTCGATGACCGAGCGTCATCTCGGCCTGATGCCCTGCGCCGAGGTGGACGACGCCGACGCGCGCGTGCGGTCGATCGGTCACATCGTGGGCGCCCAGGTCGACCTGCGCCGTGTGTGCGAACTGGCGGCCTCGGCACCGCCGCTGAACCTTCCGCCCCGTGCCGTTCGGCGCACCCTCGGTCCGGCCGACGTGCGCATCGGCATTGCGCGTGATCGCGCGTTCGGCTTCTACTACCCGGACGACCTGGTCGCGTTGCAGGACGCCGGCGCGGAACTGGTGCCGTTCGACACGCTTCACGACCGGGCCTTGCCAGCCATCGACGGCCTGGTCATCGGCGGCGGCTTTCCCGAGACGGCCATGCTCGAGCTCGAGGCCAATGCCGGGATGCGCCAATCGATCCGCCTTGCCATAGAGGCCGGGTTGCCGACCTACGCCGAGTGCGGCGGGCTGATGTACCTGGCGCGCAGCGTGCGCTGGCAAGGCCGGGTCGCGCAGATGGTGGGTGCGATCCCGGGCGACGTGGTGATGCACGAACGACCGGTCGGTCGTGGCTACGTTCACCTGGAAGAGACGGCCGCGATGCCCTGGCGCGGCCGGGTGAGCGACCTGCGCGGCCACGAGTTCCATCACTCGAGCCTCGTCGGGCTGGATCCGGGCGTCGAGTTCGCGTATCGAGTCAAGCGGGGTCACGGCATCGACGGCGAACGCGATGGGGTGGTCGTGCACAACCTTCTGGCCAGCTATGCGCACCTGCGCGACGCCGCGGGCGCGCGCTGGGGCGGGCGTTTCGTGGAATTCGTGCGCCGCCAGCGGGCCGGTCGTGCGCCGGCCCAGCGGCCGGCGGCGCTGGGTGTGCGATGAACATCGTGCGGAGCCTGGCCGGTGCCGAACGCCACCTGCGGGTCGGCGAGCGCGCGGTGCCGACGGACGGCGAGGGCTACCTTCTGAGTCTGGATGACTGGTCCGAAGAATTCGCCTGCGCCCAGGCGCGCGAGGAGGGTCTGGCGCTGACGCCTCGCCATTGGGAGGTAATCCACTTCCTGCGCGAGCATTACCAGACGCACGGCGTTCAGGCTCAGGTCCGGGTGATGGTGCGTCACTTTACGCAGGCATGGGGCCCGCAGGAGGGGAGCAACCATGCGCTGCATGCCATGTTCCCGGTGGGCGGGCCGCAAAAGCAGGGCAACCGGTTGGCAGGCCTGCTGCGAACCAAGGGTGAGCATTGACCGATGACCGATCGAGATGGGAGAGCGCATGAACGCCTTCACTGATCTGCCCGCGTTGTTGGCGGCAGCGCGCCATCGCTGCGGCCGGGTGGCACTCGTAGGCGCCGGCCCCGGGGGTGCCGATCTACTCACGCTGAAGGCGGCGCGGTTGCTGGCGCAAGCCGAGGTGGTGGTGTACGACCACCTGGTGGGTGCGGACATCCTGGCGCTGGTCAACCCTGGCGCCGAGCGGCTCTACGTAGGCAAGGAGCGCAGCCACCACAGCGTGCCGCAATCCGACATCAACGAGTTGCTGGTGGCGCGGGCGCTCGAGGGGCTGCAGGTGGTGCGGCTGAAGGGCGGCGACCCTTTCGTCTTCGGCCGCGGCGGCGAGGAGCTGCAGGTTCTGGCCGCTGCCGGCGTGCCCTTCGAAGTGGTGCCCGGCGTCACTGCCGCGTGCGGAGTGGCCGCATATGCCGGCATTCCGTTGACGCACCGCGACTTCGCGCAGAGCTGCACTTTCGTCACCGGTCACCTCAAGGACGGCAGCTGCGACCTGGACTGGCCGGCGCTCACCCGGCCCCGGCAGACGGTCGTGATCTACATGGGCCTGTCCGGGCTGCAAACGATCTGCGCGCGGCTGGTCGCACATGGCTTGCCGGCAGATTGGCCGGCCGCGGTGGTGGCGCAAGGCACCTTACCTGGGCAGCGCGTGGTGTGTGCGACGCTGGGCACGCTGGCCGACGCGGTGTCCCGGGCCGGCCTGCAATCGCCCTGCCTGACGATCGTGGGCGAGGTGGTGCGTCTGCGGGAGCAGCTGTCGTGGTTTGCGGATGAGCCGGCAGCCGAACCGGCAGCGGTCTAGCGCGAATCCGGTTTAGCGCGAATCCGCCACCCTGGCCTCGACCGCGAGCACCGCGGCCTCGACGCGCGAGCTGAGGTTGAGCTTGCTCAGGATGTGGCGCACGTGCAGCTTGACGGTGTCGTGGCTGATGTCGAGGGCGCGGGCGATGGTTTTGTTGCTCTCGCCGCGCGCCAGGTGTTCAAGGATCTCGCGTTCGCGCTCGGTGAGAGTGGCCAGGGCGCCTCGCCGGTCGCTGCCCTTGCCGCCGGCCTGCAGCAGCTGGGCGAGCTTGGCCGTCATGGCCGGCGCCACCGCCAACTCGCCGCGAGCCGCCTGGCCGATTCCCTTGACGATGTCCTCGGGCTCCATGTCCTTGAGCAGGTAGCCACGCACGCCGGCCCGCAGCGCGGCCGAAAGGTCGGCCTCCGAATCGCTCATCGTCAGGATCAGCGCCGGGGTCTCGATGCCCTCGGCGCGCATGCGACGCAGCAGCGTCAAGCCGTCGGTCTGCGGCATGCGCAGATCGAGCACCGCCAGCTCGGGCCGGTGCTCGCGCAGCACGGCCAGAAGTTCGTCCGGGTTGGCCACGGCCGCCAGCACTTCCATGCCGCCGCGCTGGCGCAGCAGGTCGGCCAGGCCGTTGCGACACAGCGCGTGGTCGTCGATCAGGGCGATGCGTGGTGCGGCCATCAGTGCAGTCCGCTCTGGGGGGTGGCGTGCGCAGAAACCGTCGGAAAGGACAACTGCACCCGCGTGCCGCCGCCTTCGCGTGCGCGTACGTCGAGCCGGCCGCCGATGCGCCGGGCGCGTTCGCGCATCACTTCCAGCCCGTAGTGCGAAGGGCCTGCCTGCTGCGCGCCGGCCGGGCCGATGCCGTCGTCGTCGACGGTGATCTGCACCTCGCCGCGTCCCGCCGGCGCGATGCGCAGCCAGGCGTGGCTTGCCCCGGCATGGCGGGCCACGTTGTTCAGCGCCTCTTGCACCAGGTGGAAGACCTGGGCCTCGTGCTCGGCCGGCATCTTCAGCGCGGGCAGCTCGTTGACGAACTCGAGCGTGCCGGAGCCCATGCGGCGGAAGCGATCGACGCTGCCCTGAAGCGCGTGCATCAGCCCGAGCGGGTCCATCGGCGTGCGCAGGTGCGTGATGATGCTGCGCAGGTTGGCATGCGCCTCGCTGACCGCCGAACGCACCTCGTCGCAGTAGCGCTGCGCCTGGGTTTCGTCGTGCGCCCGCAGCGCGTCCTCGAGCAGCGGCAGGCGCATCTTCACGAAGGCCAGCGACTGCCCCAGCGAATCGTGGACCTCGGCGGCCATGGTCTGCCGCTGCTCGGCCAATGTCGCCCGCAGGTGCTCGGCCTCAAGGCGGGCATTGTTCAGCGCCAGACCAAGAAGGTCGCCGATCGAGCGCAGCAGGCCCTGGACCTCGGCCGACGGCTCGCTGGTGTCGGCGAAGAACAGGTTGTAGACCCCGAGTACCCGGCCCCGGTGTTGCAGCGGAACCGCCAGCAACCGGCGGCAGCCCTGGCCGAAATAGTCGGCGCCGCTGCGGCGCGCGCAGTTGTCGAGCTCCGCAGCCCAGACCACCGGCTGGCCATCCGCCGCGCTGCCGCAATGCCCGCAGTGGCGGTCCACGGCCAGTTCGGCCTCCCGCAGTCCGGCCGGCAGCCCGACGGCGCTGACCAGTTGCAGGCGTTCACCGTCGTCGGACAGCACGCGCACCGCCCCGGCCTGGGCCCCGGCCAGTTGCACGATCGGATTCAGAAAGCGCTGCAGCAGCATGGCCAGGTCGCCGCCGGTGGCCAGGCCGGCCGTAATGGCGGCGAGCAGCGATGTCTCGGACGTCGTCGGTGCGTCCGCGGTCGGTTCCGTGGCCACCGCCTCCGGGTGGTCGATGTTCATGGCACGTTGCACGGCAAGGGCCTTGTCTCCGGGTGTCCGGGGCTGCCGCATCGACCGGCCCCTCCCCGGGGTCGTCGGCGCCAGCCTCGCGCCCGGTCGCATCCTACGGCATTGGCGGTGAGCCGGCCTCGGGATCGGCACGGGGTCGGCGCGGAGTGGGACCGGTCCCGCCGCCCGCGGCAGCCGTCAGGGCGCTGCCGCGCCGTCAGCCGACCGGTGCCGCCGCGGCCCGCCCGTGCAGTCGTCGCAATCCGGCCAGATCGACGTCGACGAGCGATCCGAACTCAACGAGCGCGCCGGACAGGTCATCGTCGCGGGTGTAGGCGCTGCGCACCGCCACCACCGGGATGCCGGCGGCGCGCGCCGCGCCGACGCCCGGGGCCGAGTCCTCGAGCGCCAGCACCTCGCGCGGCGCCAGGCCGAGCCGCTGCAGCACCCAGAGATAGATGTCTGGCGCCGGCTTCTTGTGCGGCACCACGTCGCCCGCGCCGATGCAGCTGAACCAGCCGATGGCGTCGGCGCCGAGCGTGTGCCCGAGCAGCGCCTGCACGTTCGCCGGTTGCGTGGTGGTGGCGATCGCCAGCGCCAGACCTTCGGCACGCGCGGCGCGCAGCAAGTCCTCGACGCCCGGCCGCAGCGCGACCGCGCCCGAAGCCACCAGCGCTTCGTAGTGACGCGTCTTCAGCGCATGCCACTGCGCGATGCGCTCCTGCACACCCGGCCCCGCGGCTGCGGTCGGGTCGACGCGCCGCCACCAGCTCAGCAGCCGCTCCTTGCCACCGGTGACGCCCAGCAGCTCGCCGTACTGCGCCTCGTCCCAGTGCCAGGGCAGCCCGGCGTCGGCGAAGGCGCGGTTGAACGCCACACGGTGGCCGTCGCGCTCGGTTTCGGCGAGCGTGCCGTCGACGTCCCAGACGAGCGCCTTCAGCGCAGCGGTCACGGTCGCAACAACGCCTCGGCGCGCGCGGCCACCTGCTCGGGCGTCAGCTCGAAGTGGCGGAACACTTCGGCCGCCGGCGCGCTCTCGCCGAAGCGGTCGACGCCCATCACGTCGCCCTGCAGGCCGACGTACTTGCGCCAGAAGTCGGGGTGCGCCGCCTCGATCGCCAGCGCCGGCAGTTGCGGGCGCAGAACGGCGTCGCGGTAGGCGCGTGGCTGGCGATCGAACACGCTGGTCGAAGGCATCGAGACCACGCGCACCGGAATGCCGCGCCCGGCGAGCAGCTTCTGCGCCTGAACCGCCAGCGCGAGTTCGGAGCCGGTGGCTAGCAGCGTGGCGCGGGCGTCGGCGGGCTCGTCGAGCACATAGCCGCCGCGCGCGACCTCGGCCGCGCGTGCCGCCGGCACCAGTGCCGGCAGCGCCTGGCGCGACAGCGCGAGCGTGCTCGGTCCACCGTGCTCGCCACCGCGCGCGAGCGCCGCTCCCCATGCAACCGCGGTCTCTACCCCGTCGGCAGGGCGCCACACGTCGAGGTTGGGGATCAGCCGCAGCGACGGCACATGCTCCACCGCCTGGTGTGTCGGGCCGTCCTCCCCGAGACCGATCGAGTCGTGCGTGAAGACGTGCACCACTCGCTGCTTCATCAGCGCGGCCATGCGCACGGCGTTGCGACTGTAGTCGCTGAACGTAAGGAAGGTGCCGCCAAAAGGAATGAAGCCTCCGTGCAGCGCGAGGCCGTTCATCGCCGCAGCCATGCCGAACTCGCGCACGCCCCAGCTCAGGTGACGTCCTGGTTCCTCGGGCGTGCAGGCGACGGCTCCCTTCCAGTCGGTGAGGTTGCTGCCGGTGAGGTCAGCGCTCCCACCGAAGAGTTCCGGCAGCCTCGGCGCAATGGCGTCAAGCACCAGTTGCGAGGCCTTGCGCGTCGCGATACCGCCTGCTTGCGCCAACTGTTCCACCGCCTGCTGCACCAGCGTGTCGAACTGCGGCGGCAGCCGGCCCGCGACGCGGCGCTCGAACTCCTCGGCCAGCGCCGGGAACGCTGCGCGGTACGCGACGAAGCGCGCCTCCCAAGCTGCCCGCTCGGACGCTCCTGTCGCACGGGCGTCCCAGGCGCGGCGCAGGTCCTCGGGCACGTCGAAAGGCGCGTGCGGCCAGCCAAGCGCCTCGCGCATCGCAGCGAGTTCCTTCGCGCCGAGCGGCGCACCATGCACATCCGCACTGCCGCTCTTGGTGGGTGCACCACGGCCGATCTCCGTGCGGCAGTCGATGAAGGTGGGTTTGGCGCCGGGACGTTGCGCCTGCGCTCGCGCCTCTGCAATCGCGTCGGCCACCGCAGCGGTATCGTGGCCGTCGATGGGTCCGATCACATGCCAGCCGCACGCGCGCAGACGTGCTGGCGTATCGTCACGGAACCAGCCGCGCACGTCACCGTCGATCGAGATGCCGTTGTCGTCGTAGAGCACGATCAGCTTGGCCAGGGCCCAGGTGCCGGCCAGGCTGAACGCCTCCTGCGAGATGCCCTCCATCAGGCACCCGTCGCCTACGAAGACATAGGTGAAGTGGTCGACGATGCGGTGTCCGGGGCGATTGAATTCGGCTGCGAGCAGCCGCTCAGCCAGTGCCATGCCGACCGCGTTCGCGAGTCCCTGGCCGAGCGGACCGGTCGTCGTATCGACGCCGGGCGTCATGCCGTGCTCGGGATGGCCCGGCGTGCGGCTGCCGAATTGGCGAAAGCGCTTCAGCTCCGCAACCGGTAGGTCGTAGCCGGTCAGGTGCAGCAGCGCATACAGCAGCATCGACGCGTGGCCGTTCGAGAGCACGAAGCGGTCGCGGTCGGGCCATTGCGGACAGGCGGGGTCGTGTTTCAGGTGCCGGTGCCACAGCGCCTCGGCCATCTCGGCCATCCCGAGGGGTGCGCCGGGGTGGCCACTGTTGGCGGCTTGCACCGCGTCGGCGGCCAGGAAGCGCAGCGCGCGCGCGAGGTTCGGGTCGCTGACGCGCGGCTTGGGCGGGGGCGCTGCCGCCTCGACGGTCGAATCCATTGGCAAGTCCTTCTACCAGTGAACGCGGATCAGAGCGCCCCGAGCGCGCGCTTGCGCCGCTCGAGCATGCGCCAGATGTATGGCGTGAAAATGAGCTGCATCGCCAGTTCCATCTTCCCGCCCGGCACGACCAAGGTGTTGGCGCGGCTCATCCACGAGTCGTGGATCATCGACAGCAGATACGGGAAGTCGATTCCCTTCGGGTTCGAGAAGCGGATCACGCACAGGCTTTCGTCGGCGGTCGGGATGTCTCGTGCGATGAAGGGGTTGCTCGTGTCGACCACCGGCACGCGCTGGAAGTTGACGTGCGTGTGCGCGAACTGCGGGACGATGTAGTTCACGTAGTCCGGCATGCGTCGCAGGATGGTGTCGGTCACCGCCTCGGCGCTGTAGCCGCGCACGTTCTTGTCGCGGTACAGCTTCTGGATCCACTCGAGGTTGATCACCGGCACCACGCCGATCAGCAGGTCGGGGTAGCGGGCGACGTCGACCTCGGAGGTCTTCACCGCGCCATGCAGGCCCTCATAGAACAGCAGGTCGGTGTGGGCCGGCAGATCCTCCCAGGGCGTGAAGGTGCCGGGCTCCTGCTTGTAGGGCGCGGCCTCGACCGGGTCGTGCAGGTACTTGCGGCGGCGGCCGGTGCCACTCTCGCTGTAGCTGCGGAACAGCTGCTCGAGTTCGGCGAACAGGTTGTTCTCCGAGCCAAAGTGGCTGAAGTGCTTGTTGCCCGCTTTCTCGGCCTCGGCCTGTCGAGCGCGCATTTCCTTCCGGTCGTAGCGATGGAAGCTGTCGCCCTCGATGACCGCGGCGCTGACGTTCTCGCGCCGAAAGATGTTCTCGAAGGTGCGCGTCACGCTGGACGTTCCCGCGCCGCTGGAGCCGGTGATGGCAATGATGGGGTGGCGTTCCGACATGTATCAGTCCCTGAACAGTGATCTCTCGGCAAACAGCGGCGTGCCGGGATCTCGTGTGGCCGGCTCGTGGTGGTAGCGCTCGATGCGCTCGACCTCGTTCTTGCTGCCGAACACCAGGCCGATGCGCTGGTGCAGCCCGCTCGGCTTGACGCCCAGCACGGGCTGTCGGCCGGTGCTGGCCCGGCCCCCGGCCTGCTCCATCACGAAGCCGATCGGATTGGCCTCGTAAAGCAGGCGCAGGCGTCCGGGCTTGGTGGGGTCCTTGGTGTCACGCGGGTACATGAAGACACCGCCGCGCATCAGGATGCGGTGCGCCTCGGCCACCATGCTGGCAATCCAGCGCATGTTGAAGTCCTTGCCGCGCGGGCCGCTTCTGCCGGCCAGGCATTCGTCGACGTAGCGTTTGACCGGGGGCTCCCAGAAGCGACTGTTGCTGGTGTTGATTGCGAACTCGGTGGTGTCCGCCGGGATTTGGATGTTGGGGTGGGAGAGGACGAACTCGCCGAGGTTTGGATTCAGTGTGAATCCGGCCACGCCGTTGCCCACGCTAAGCACCAGCATCGTCGTCGGCCCGTAGATGGCATAGCCCGCAGCCATCTGGGTGGCTCCGGGCTGCAGGAAGTCCGATTCGGTGACGTCGCGGCCGCTGGCTATCACGTCTTCGGGAGCGCGCAGGATCGAGAAGATGCTGCCTACCGAGACGTTGACATCGATATTGCTGCTGCCATCCAGCGGGTCGAACACCAGCAGGTACTTGCCGCGCTGATAGCTGGGCGGGATCTGGGCCGGTTGCGCCATCTCCTCGCTGGCCATGCCGGCCAGGTGGCCGTTCCATTCGTTCATCCGCACGAAGATTTCGTTCGACAGGACGTCCAGCGGCTTCTGCACCTCGCCTTGCACGTTGACCTCGCCGCCGACCGCGCTTGCTTCGGGCAGGGCGGTGCCGAGCGCGTCGGCCAGTGGGCCGAAGGCGACGATGCGGGCGATGGCCTTGCAGGCCAGCGCGACGTCGAGGATCAGTGCGTTGAAGTCGCCGCTGGCGCCGGGGTAGCGGCGGCGCTCCTCGATGAGGTAACGGGTGAGGGTCCAGCGTCCGGAGAGCGGCATGGTGGTCTTTCGAGGGTCGGAAACGGGCCTATTGGCCAAACACGCGGCTGGCGCGGATGTCGCCTTCGGCGATCGTCGTCAGTTCGGCTGCCGTGAGCTCGCGCTCCCGATCCGCGAACAGGCGGCTCGCCTGGCGCAGCCGCGCCCGGTCGAGCGCGTTGCGCACACTGCGCGCGTTGGCGAAATGCGGCTGCCGCAAACGCCGCGCGAGGTACTCGTCGAAGGCGCGCTCGGCATCCGGGTCGAAACGGTAGGCCATGCTGCTGAGCATCTTGCCGGCGATCGCCATCAGTTCGCCTTGCGTGTAATCAGGGAAGTCGATGTGATGCGCGATGCGGCTGCTCATGCCGGGGTTGGACTGAAAGAACGTGTCCATGCGGTCCTTGTAGCCGGCCAGGATCACGACCAGGTCGTCGCGCTGGTTTTCCATCACCTGCAGCAAGATCTCGATCGCCTCCTGGCCATAGTCACGCTCGTTCTCCGGGCGGTACAGGTAGTAGGCCTCGTCGATGAAGAGCACGCCGCCCATCGCCTTCTTGAGCACTTCCTTGGTCTTGGGTGCCGTGTGGCCGATGTACTGGCCGACGAGATCGTCGCGCGTCACTGCCACGAGGTGGCCTTTGCGCACGTAGCCCAGACGGTGCAGGATCTGAGCCATGCGCATGGCCACCGTCGTCTTGCCCGTGCCTGGATTGCCGGTAAAGCACATGTGCAGGCTCGGCGTGGCAGCCTGAAGACCATGCGCGAGGCGCAGCTTGTCGATGACAAGCAACGCGGCAATGTCGCGGATGCGCTGCTTGACGGGTGCCAGGCCGACCAGGTCGCTGTCGAGTTCGTCCATCACCGCTTCGACCTGGCTGGCGCGCAGCACGTCGGCGACGGTGCGCGGCGCCGCGGCCTGCGCTGCTTCGGTCGCCGGCGCAGGCGATCCCTGCGCACCGGCGGCCCGCGTCGAGGCGGGGATGGTGTAGAGCGGCGAGGAGACCATGAACGATGGCGCCGTTTCGGAACCGGAGTGGCGTCGTTCAGCCCGTGTAGCGTTCGGTCTCGGGCCGGTCGGTGGCGTAGGAATGCACCGTGTAGCGCATCATTCGCCCGCCGATCTCCTGGCGTACGAGACCGAACCCGGGCTCGACCGAGGGACGATTCACTATGAAGCTCATCGCGACCGACTCGACGCCGCGGGTGCTGTCGAAGGCCATGAGCCGGATGTAGTGCTGCGGGAAGGTCTTTCGGCACTCGTTCATTTCCTGCAGCACGCCGGCGGCATCGGCCAGATCGAACATCGGCATGCCGTGCATCTCCCAGTAGGTATTGCGTGGATGCGGGTCGTCCGTGTACTCGACGCTCCAGGCGTAGCCTTTGCGAAGGCCGTAGTCGACCTGCATTGCGATCTCGGCGTCGGTCAGATCGGGCAGGAAGCTGAACTGGCCTTGAGTGACGCGGCCGGTGGGATTGGTCATCATGATCGTGGGCTCCTTTGGCTTAGGCCATCGCCGGCGTGGCTGCGTAGTCGGACTGATCGGTGCTGGCGTAGTTGAAGGACACGTCCTTCCAGGTCTCGAGCGCCTGCTTGAGTGGCGTGCAGAACTGGGCTGCCTTCTGCAGGATCTCGGGGCCTTCGTTCTTGATGTCGCGGCCTTCGTTGCGGGCCTTGACCATCGCCTCCAGCGCCACGCGATTGGCCACTGCGCCGGCCTGGATGCCCGCCGGGTGCCCGATCGTGCCGCCGCCGAACTGCAGCACCACGTCGTCACCGAACAGGTCGATCAGCTGATGCATCTGACCGGCGTGGATGCCGCCAGAAGCCACAGGCATCACCTTCTTGGTATCGGCCCAGTCCATGTCGAAGAACAGGCCGCGCGGCAGGTCCGTCCTTGTGTACGAGTCGCGGCACACGTTGTAGTAGCCCTGCACGGTGAGTGGGTCGCCTTCGAGCTTGCCGACCGCGGTGCCGCAGTGCAGGTGGTCGCATCCCGCCAGGCGCAGCCACTTGGCCATCACGCGGAAGCTCACGCCGTGGTTCTTCTGGCGCGTGTAGGTGCC
>ERZ1645186.71-NODE-71-length-16401-cov-8.610363_pt1 | contig 16401 bp, 13 predicted proteins | sample MGYA00575349_ERZ1645186 | MGnify/ENA primary metagenome ERZ1645186 (study PRJEB40839, sample SAMN11282943) | freshwater sediment metagenome | isolation source: river sediment | host: Sediment | place: India: Nawabganj, Kanpur | collected 2015-12-17 ...
GGGATGCCGCGGCGGCCTATCGGATTTGCGCAGCGCTGCGGCGGGGTTTGCCCGATGCGGCTGCAACAATCACACCGAAAACGCCATGGCACCCGAACCGACTTCGCCGCAACGCCAGCCGCTGGCCGCCCCCGGCGCGTGGCAGTGGAGCGCGCGCACCGGCGACGTGGACGCGCAGGCGCGGGCCCAGCCGGGCTGGCGCCAGCACTACGAGCAGCTGTCGGCCGGGCCCTTCGAGGGCTGGGTGCAGCATGTGCAGCTGCCGGGGCTGCGCCTGGTGCGCGAGGACAGCCGCTGCGCGGTGCACCAGCGCGGCGACCTGGGGCAGGGCGCCTATGGCCTGGCGCTGCCGCTGGCGATGTCCGGGCCAGCCATCTTCAACGGCCAGCGTGTCGGCGCCGACGACCTGATGGTCGGCCGCGGCGACGAGCTGGACCTGCTAACGCCGGAGCAGTTCTCGCTGATCGCGGTCGTGGTCGATGCCGAGCTGCTGCACCCGCTGTGGGAACGCCTGTACGGCAAGCGGCCTTCGGCCTGGATCGAGCAGCAGCTGGTGCTGCCGGCGCGGCCGGCGGCGGCCGCGGCGGTGCGCCGGCTGCAGCTGCAGGCGCTGCAGGACCTGTGCGCCGCGGAGTCGCCGATCACCACCGAGACCGCGCTGCTGCAGCTGCGCGACGCGCTGCTGATCGAATGGATCGAGGCGCTGCCCGAGCGCGTGGACGCCAGCGAGCTGCCGACGCTGGCGGCGCGCAAGCGGCTGGTGCAGCAGGCCTGCGCGCTGATGCTGGCCCAGGCCGACGAGCCGCTGTCGATGCTGCAGGTGTGCCGCCAGGTGGGCGCCAGCAGGCGCAAGCTGAACTATTGCTTCCAGGACGTGCTGGGTACCAGCCCGCTGAAATACCTGCGCGCGCTGCGGCTGAACGGCGTGCGCCGCGACTTGCGCAACGGCGCCGACAGCGTGCAGCAGGCCGCGGCGCGCTGGGGCTTCTGGCAGTTGGGCGAGTTTGCCGCGGCCTACCGCCGGCAGTTCGGCGAGCTGCCGTCGCAGACGCGGAAGGCGAAAGGATGAAGATGGGTGATGCATCGCCATCCATCGCCCGCGGCGGCGACCGCATGGCGGTTCATCGCCGTCCACGGTACGTCGGTGCGTGCCGTGGCGGCGAAGCGGTGCAGGCCGCAGCCTGAGGCAGTGGGTGCCGCACGGTGCGGTGTGCCGGCCTTGGATTGCCAAGGCGGTCCTTCGCTGACGGCCGCAAAGTGCGCAAAGCCACCGGCGGGTTGAAGCGCGAGGCAGGGCGATCAGGTATTCAGCCGCCCGGCAGCATGCCATGCCGCGCGGCCAGCGCCATCAGGCGCTGCACTTCGCGGTCGTGCACGCCCCGTTCGCGCAGCGCATGGGCGGTGGACACCAGGTACTCGAGCGTGCTGCCGTAGCGGCCGCTGGCATGGCGCAGGATGTGCAGCATCTGCGCGTCGCCAATGCGGCCCATGAAAGCCTCGCTGCGCCGGCTGAGCGTGAAGGCCAGTGCCTGCACCGTGCCCTGCGGTGTGCGCGCCGGCAGCCAGCGCGGGTCGTACACGCCGGTGGGCATCTCGCGCGCCCACAACCGTTCCAGTTCCTCGTTGGCGGCATCGGGCCGCAAGCGGAAGACGACGCCGCGGCACGAACCGCCGGGCAACAGCGCGAACACCAGGCCGGGTTGCTCCGGCGTACCGCGGTTGACGCGCGAGCGCATGCGCAGCGCGCGGTGCCAGCCGTGCACCTGCGCGCTGCGGTGCTCGACGGCTTCGAATTCCTGACGCCAGATCAGCGACGCGTAGCCGAACACCCACAGGTCGCCGCGCCCGCCCCACTGGGCGCGCGTGCGCTGCAGCATCTGCGCCGGATTGCGACCCGGCAGGTGGGGCGGAAGCGGCGCGTGCGTCACGGGTCGTCGGGCGGAGGCCACAGGCTATCATCGCGCCGCCTTCGGCGCTCCTGTGCCGGTGGACGCAGGCCGCGCAGGCAAGGGTGCGAATCAAGCTCGTCCTGCCGGTGTTGGCCTGGGCTCCCCGCATACGGGCCCTCCGGCACCTTCCTTCCTACCGGTCTTGCCGATGTCTCCGCAGTCCGCCCTCACCGCGATTTCAGGCCCGATCGGCCGCCACCTGTGCCGCGGCTTCTTGCTCGCCGCCGCCACGGTGCTGCTCTGGCTGCATGCCGCGGCCGGTGCCAGCGATGCGGCGCCGCAGCCCAGCGGGCTGGGCGGTGGACCGGCCCTGAACACGGCGACTCCTGCAGCGCCCGCGCTGCCGCCGTCGGCAACACCGGGCCGGCCGCGCATCGGCCTGGTGTTGTCGGGCGGCGGTGCGCGCGGTGCCGCGCACATCGGCGTGCTCAAGGTGCTGGAGGAGCTGCGCGTGCCGGTCGACGTCATCGCCGGAACGAGCATGGGCTCGATCGTCGGCGGCTCCTACGCGTCGGGCCAGACGGTGCAGAGCATGGTTCGCGACGTGGCGCTGATCAAGACGGAACTGCTAGCGCGCGATCAGCCGCCGCGGGCAGAGATCGCCATCCGGCTCAAGAAGGACGACTGGCTCGAGTTGATCGGGCCGCAACTCGGCTATCGCGATGGATCGCTGCTGCTGCCCAAGGGGGCGATCAGCGGTGTCGGTCTGGAGGCCGTGTTGCGCGAACTGGCGCTGGCCAAGGGCGACTGGAACTTCGACAAGCTGCCGATCCCCTTCCGCGCAGTGGCCACCGACGTGGTCACCGGCAAGATGACCGTGCTGCAGTCCGGCGACCTGGCCACGGCAATGCGTGCCAGCATGTCCGTGCCCGGCGCCATTGCGCCGGTGCAGCTCGACGGCAAGATGCTCGTGGACGGCGGGTTGACGCGCAACCTGCCGGTGGACGTGGCCCGTGAGATGGGGGCCGACGTGGTCATTGCCGTCAACCTGGGCACGCCGCTGATGCCGCGCGATCAGATCACGTCGGCGCTCAGCGTGGCGCTGCAGATGCTGAACATCCTGACCGAGCAGAACGTGCAGACCTCGCTGGCGTCGCTCACGGCGCAGGATGTGCTGATCCTGCCCGAGCTGGGTGACTACTCGGCCGGCGACTTCGACAACATGCCGTCGACGATCCCGATCGGCGAGGCCGCGGCCCGCAAGGTGGCCGAGCAGCTCAAGCGCTACAGCCTGCCGCCGGAGCAGTACGCCCAGCACCGTCAGCGGCAGGTGCAGATCGTCATGCAGGACAAGCGCCCGGTCGACGAGATCCGCGTCGACGGGCTGCAACGCGTCAACGAGGAGGTGGTCGTGCAGAGCATGGCCACGCGCGTGGGCGAGCCGCTGGACGTCGACACGCTGGACCTGGACATGCGGCGCATCTATGGCCGCGGCGATTTCGAGCACGTCAGCTACCGGCTGATCGATCGACCCGACCGCCGCATCCTGGCGGTGGAGGCCGTGGAGAAGGAGTGGGGCCCGACCTACGTCCGCTTCGGCCTGTCGCTGTACAGCGATTTCCGGGGCGACAACGGCTTCAATCTGCTGGCCAGCATGCGCCGCACCTGGCTCAACAAGCTGGGCGGCGAATGGCGCGCCGACCTGCAACTCGGCAGCAACGCCGTGATCTTCACCGAGTTCTACCAGCCGCTGGTGCCCAACCAGTTTCTCTTTGTCGCTCCGTACATCGACGTCTGGAGCCAGAACGCCGACATCTATGGCGGCGCCGATGGCAACGTCCTCGCGGCACGCTACGACGTCAGGGTCGCCACCGCGGGCATCGATCTCGGCAGCCAGTTCACCAAGTACGGCGAGTTGCGCGTCGGCTTGATCACGGGCAAGGCGGACGCCGAAATGCAGATCGGCTCGCCGCTGTTGAGCCAGTACGACATCAAGCGCGACGTCGGCGCCGTGCGCACGCGCCTGTACATGGACCAGCTCGACAACGTCGCCTTCCCGCGCAGCGGCTACATGCTCGACGGGCGCGTGCTTTCGCAATTGACCCAAATGGGCGCCAGCGACAGCTACAACCGATGGGACCTGAGTTTCCTTGGCGCCTCCACGTTCGGCGCGCACACCTTCCAGTTCGCGTTGCAGGGTGGAGGCGCGCTGGGCGGGAATCCGCTGCCGCTCTACGACTACCTCAGCTTCGGCGGCTTCATGAGGATGACGGGCTACCGCCTGGGCCAGCTGCGCAACGACTCGATGACCTACGGCCGGCTGTCCTACATGAACCAGCTGGTGAAGATGGCGCTGCTCGAAGGCGTCTACCTCGGCGCTTCGCTCGAAGCGGCCCGGCTCGGATCGGCACTGGTGCCCAACGGCATCCAGGGCAGCGTGGCCTCGGCCAGCTTGTTCCTGGCCGCCGATACCCCGCTGGGCCCGGCCTATCTGGCCTACGGCCGCACCTGGGACGGCAACCAGAACGTCTACTTCTTCCTGGGCAAGCCCTTTTGAACGCCACCTCTGCGTTGGATCTGGCTGCGCACGGGCCGGTGATTCCGGTCATCGTGCTGCAGCGCGTGGTCGACGCGGTGCCGGTGGCGCGTGCGCTGCTGGCCGGCGGCGTCAAGGTGCTCGAGATCACGTTGCGCACGCCGGTGGCGCTGGAATGCATGCGTGCCATTGCCAAGGACTTGCCCGAGGCCATCGTCGGTGCCGGAACCATCCGTTCGGTGGCCGACGCAAAGGCCGCACTCGACGCCGGTTGCCGCTTCGGCGTGAGCCCCGGCTACAGCCGCGACGTCGGCATCGCCTGCAGGGACATCGGCCTGCCGCTGCTGCCCGGTGTGGCCACGGCCAGCGAGGTGATGGCTGCCCACGCCGACGGCTACGGTTTTCTCAAGTTCTTTCCGGCCATGGCGGCCGGCGGCATCCCGATGCTGAGAGCGCTGGCCGGCCCTTTCGCGGATGTGGTTTTCTGCCCCACCGGTGGCATCACGCCGCAGACCGCGCCGCAGTACCTGGCGCTGCCCAACGTCAAGGTCTGCGGCGGCTCGTGGCTGACGCCGCAGGACGCGGTGGATTCGCAGGAATGGGCGCGCATCACGCAACTGGCACACGAGGCCAGCACGCTGCGCGCCGTCGCGTAGGCGATAGCTCCACAAGGGTTAGTCCGATCCCGAGCGGGCCTTCCGCGACGCACGGTGTGCACGTAGACTGCCGACGCCGCGCGGCCATGAATGCCGCGCGATGTCGCCAACACCCCCGGCCGCGCGGCGGCCTCATGCCCCAGGAGACACCCATGCGCCTGCGTCAATTGCTTAGCCTGTCCTGCATCACGCTTGCCATTTGCAATGGGGCGGCCCTGGCCCAGACCAGCCTGAAGATGGCGTCCGCCGCGCAACCCGGCTCGGTGCTGCTCGGTTTCGTCGAAGAGACGGTGGACAAGATCAACAAGAACTCGAACGGCCAGCTCAAGAGCGAGCGCCTGTTCATCGGCAACGAGCAGGAAATCACCACGCAGGTCGCGCGCGGCCGGCTGGAGATGGGCAGCATCAGCTACACCGGCACCTCGGTGCTGATCCCCGAGGCGGCGGTGCTGAACATGCCGTACCTTTGGAAGAGCGATGGCGAGCGCGACTTCGTTACCGACAACTTCGCGCTGCCGGTGCTGAAGAAGATCTTCGAGTCCAAGGGCCTGGTCATCATCGGCCTGGGCGACGTGGGCTGGAACGACGTGGTCTGCAAGAAGGCCTGCCTGGCGCCGGCCGACGTCAAGGGCATGAAGGTGCGCGTCTCGCCGGCGCCGTCGTCGAAGATGTTCTGGGGTGCGCTGGGCGCCAATGGCGTGCAGCTGCCGCTGTCCGAGCTGTTCCCGGCGCTGCAGAGCGGCCTGGTCGATGGCGCCGACCTGCCCTTCCTGTACTACATCACCACGCCGGCGGCCCAGAGCGCGCCGCACTACGTGATGACGCGCCACCTGCACCACGGCTCCACCTTCGTGGTGAACAAGGGCGTGTGGGACAAGCTGACGCCCGACCAGCAGAAGGTCGTGGCCGCGTCGCGGCCCGACGTGGCCCGCGTGCGCAGCGAAGTGGCCGCCACCGAGAAGCCGAAGATGGCCGAGTTCAAGTCCAAGGGCGGCTTCGTGCACGAGCTGACGCCAGCGCAGCGCGCCGAATGGGCCAAGCTGGTCGAGCCGCAGCAGCAGAAGCTGGTCGACGAGATCGGCGGCCAGTCGGCCGAGCTGTGGGCCGCCATCCAGAAGGGCAAGCAGGAATACGCCGCCAGGGGCGGCAAGTAAGCCCGCCCGACAGCAGGATCGCCGAGCATGGAAGGGGCGCGCCGGGTGCTGCGCGGGCTGTGGCTGCTGGAAGCCACGGTCTGCGTGCTGGCCTTCTCGATCACCGCCATCGCGCTGATGGCCGACGTGCTGGGCCGGGAGTTCTTCGGCAACGGCATCTTCGGTGCGCAGCGCCTGGCGGTGTGGACCACCGCCATCGCCGGCCTGGTGGGGTTCGCGCTGGTCACGGCCGAAGCTGGCCACCTGCGCCCGCGCTTCCTCGACGGCCTGGTGCCCAAGTCGGCCGGCCCCGCGATGGACCGTTTCGGTGACCTGCTGTCGGCGGTGATCTGCATCGGCCTGGGGTGGTATGCGGTGCAGTTCGTGCAGAGCTCGGCCGCGCTGGGCGAGCGTGGCATGGCCATCCCGATAAAGGTCTGGCCGATCCAGCTGATCCTGCCGTGGATGTTTTTCTCCTCGGCGCTGCGGCATCTGATCTTCGCCGGCTGGCCCGCGCTGAAGCCCGTGCCCAAGCAGGAAACTTGAGATGGTCTGGCTCGGACTGCTCGTCATCATCGTCGCGCTGCTGGTGCTGCGCCAGAGCCTGGTGCTGGTGCTGGCCGTGGCCACGGCCTATGTGCACGTGTTCATCGCCAACAGCAAGATCGAATTCCTGATCCAGGACTTCTGGTTCACGGTGGACCGCGAGGTGCTGCTGTCGGTGCCGTTGTTCATGCTGGCCGGCAACGTGATGTCGCGCGGCTCCATCGCCAAGCGGCTGATCGACTTCATGTCCGCCTTCACCCAACCGATCCCCGGCGGCCTGGCGGTGGCCTGCGTGCTGTCCTGCGCGGCCTTCGCGGCGATCAACGGCTCGTCGATCGTCACGATGCTGGCGGTGGGCACCATCATGTACCCGGCACTGGTGGCGCGCGGCTACTCGCCGCAGTTCGCCATCGGCGCGGTGGCCTCGGCCGGCACGCTGGGCATCATCATCCCGCCGTCGATCCCGCTGATCCTCTACGGCATCATGACCGAGGAGAACATCGCGCACCTGTTCGTGGCCGGCATCGGCCCGGGCCTGCTGCTGATGACGATGTTTGCGTTCTACTCCTTCTGGGTCAACCGGCACATCGCGCGCGTGCCCTTCAGCATGGAATCGGCGATGAAGGCCACCGGCAGCGGCATCTTCGCCATCCTGCTGCCCTTCATCATGATCGGCGGCATCTACAGCGGCTGGTTCAGCCCCACCGAGGCCGGCGCGGTGTCGCTGGCCTATGCGCTGCTGATCGAGTTCTTCGTGCATGCCGAGGACGGCGCCAAGCCGGCGCCGGCCGGCGCGAGCTTCGGCCAGCGCGTGCGCCACTACCTGGCCACGCGCGAGATGAGCATCCGCACGCTGATCGACGTCATCCTCGAGACCACCAAGCTGCTGGCCACGCTGCTGCCGCTGCTGTGCATCGCCGGCAGCCTGAACACCATCCTCGACCACTCGGGCGTGCCCAAGCAGATGGTGCAGTCGCTGTCCGCAGCCATCACCAGCCCGGTGGTGATGATGGTCGGCATCAACATCCTGCTGCTGATCGTCGGCTGCCTGATGGACGTGGGCTCGGCCATCCTGATCCTGGCGCCGCTGCTCAAGCCGCTGGCTGATTCCATCGGCGTGGACCCGATCCACTTCGGCATCATCATGATCTCCAACCTGGAGATCGGCTATCTGACGCCGCCAGTGGGCCTGAACCTGATCGTCGCCATGGCGGCCTTCAAGGTGGCCTTCGGCACCGTGGTGCGCTCGGTGATCCCGTTCATCACCATCATGCTGTTCTGGCTGGTGATCGTGATCGTCTATCCGTCGCTGTCGCTGTACCTTCTGGGCAAATGAGCCAGGACGCCGCGCTGCGCGAACGCGCGGCGCGCGTCATCCCCGGCGGCCTGTGGGGCCACCTGCGCGTGCAGGGCCTGCCGCCGGGATATCCGCAGTTCTTCAGCCGCGCGCAGGGCTGTCGGCTGTGGGATGCCGACGGCCGCGAGTTCATCGACTTCATGTGCAGCTGGGGCCCGGTGGTACTGGGCCATCACGACCCGGACGTGCAGGCCGCGGCCGCGGCGCAGGCGCGGCTGGGCGACACGATGAACGGCCCGGCGCCGGTGCTGGTGGAACTGGCCGAACACTTCACCAGCCTGGTGGCGCATGCCGACTGGGTGCTGTTCGCGAAGAACGGCACCGACGCCACCACCATCTGCGTGACCACCGCGCGCGCCGCCACCGGACGGCGCAAGCTGCTGGTGGCCCAGGGTGCCTACCACGGCGCGGCGCCGTGGTGTACGCCGTATCCCGCAGGCACCACCGCCGAAGACCGCGCGCACCTGCTGCACTACCGCTACAACGACATCGCGAGCCTGGAGCAGGCGGCGGCGCAGGCCGGGGAGGACCTGGCCGCGGTGCTGGTATCGCCCTTCAGACACGACTACGGCGTGGACCTGGAACTGCCGACGCCCGGGTTCGCAACCGCCGCGCGCGCGCTCTGTGACCGCACTGGCGCGGCGCTGATCCTGGACGAGGTGCGCACCGGCTGCCGACTGGACCTGGCCGGCAGCTGGGAGCATCTGGGCGTGCGCCCCGACCTGGCCGCCTGGAGCAAGGCCATCGCCAACGGGCATGCGCTGGCGGCGGTCACCGGCAACGACCGCTACCGTGCGGCGGCGGCCTCGATCTTCGTCACCGGCTCGTTCTGGTGCGGCGCGGTGGCCATGGCCGCGGCGCTGGCCACGTTGCGCAAGCTGCAGGCGTTGGACGGCATTGCACAGATGCGCGCGATGGGGCAGCGGCTGCGCGACGGCCTGGGCGCCCAAGCGGCGGCGCACGGCTTTCGCATCCGCCAGAGCGGCCCGCCGCAGATGCCGCTGCTGCTGTTCGACGACGACCCCGACTGCGCGCTGGGCACGGCCTTCTGCAGCCTGGCGCTGCAGCGCGGCGTGTACCTGCATCCGAAGCACAACATGTTCCTCAGCGTCGCACACCGCGCCGAGGACATCGACCAGGCTCTCCAGGCGACCGACGATGCCTTCGCCGCGCTGGCGCGACGTTGACCGGTCGCCGGTCGCGCGCGGCTGAGCGCGGGTGCCGCTACGGCTGCGCGGCCACCAGCACGGCGTTGGCCTTGAATACGGCGCTGGCCGGCCGGCCCACCGCCAGCCCGAGCGCGTCGACCCCCTCGTTGGTGACGGTGGCGGTGATGGCGCCGCCACCGGGCAGCGTCAGCACCACCAGCGACGACACGGCACCCCGCTCGACCCGGGACACCGTGCCTGCCAGCTGGTTGCTGGCCGACAGCTTCCAGCCCGCGAAGTCGCTCACCAGCACCACGGCCGAGGCCTTGATCAGCGCCAGCGCTTCCTTGCCCTTCTTCAGCTTCAGCTGCTTGGCGGCGGCAGTGGTCATGGTGGCGACGATCTCGCCGCTGCCGCGCAGCGCGATCACCACTCGCGTGGATACCGGGCCGATGTCCAGCTCGGACACGGTGCCGGCGAACTGGTTGCGTGCGGTGCTTTTCATGCTCATTCTCCTCAACAGCCCGTGCAACGCGGGCGTGGCCACCAGGCGGGCCTCCTGCGCGCGCACGAAGTCCCGGTGTTCGGCTTCCAGCGTGGCCCAGGCCTGCAGCAGTTCTTCTGCGGCCGGCGTCAGCCGTGTTCCGCCCGAACTGGTGTGCAGCAGCGGAAGCTGCGCCAGGTTGCATGCCGTCTCCAGCAGCAGCCACGCGCCCTTGTAGGAAAGCCCCGCGGTGCGCGCGGCACGGTTGATCGAGCCGGTGGCCTGCAGGGCCCGCAGCAGCGCGAAGAAGCGCGCGTCCAGCCGGCCGCCGATGCGCAGCTCGCCGCTGAGCAGTGCGCCATTGGGCACGGTGTTCATTCGAGCAGGGCCACGGTCTTCACCTGGGCCCACACCGGCTGCCCGGGCGCGAGCTGCAGCGCATGCGCCGAGCGCCGCGTCAGCCGCGCCACCAGCGGGCTGGCACCGACGCGCACGCGCACCAGGGCCAGCGAGGGATGCTCGTCGTCGGCGATCGACTCCACTCGCGCGGCAATCTGGTTGCCGATGCTGCTGCCCTCGAGCCGCGTGTGCGCCAGGCTGATGTCGCGCGCCAGCAGGCGCACGCGCAGTGGCCGGCCCACGTCCAGGCCGGTGTCGCGCGCCCAGACATGGAAGTCGCCGCCGCCGACCTCCAGCCGTGCCAGCTGCCAGCGAGCGTCGCGCTCGGCCACCACGCCATCGAGCACCACGCCGGCGCCTTCGCCGCGCGCCGTGGGCAGGTCGAGCCGGGCCAGCAGCTCGGCCAACGCGCCGGCGCCGACCACGCGGCCCTGCTCCATCAACACCAGGTGGTGGGCCAGGCGCGCCACTTCGTCCAGCGCATGGCTGACATAGACGATCGGCAGGGCCAGTTCGCGCTGCAGCCGCTCCAGGTAGGGCAGCAGCTCGGCCTTGCGCGCGGCATCCAGCGCGGCCAGCGGCTCGTCCATCAGCAGCAAGCTCGGCGCGCACGCCAAGGCCCGCGCAATGGCCACGCGCTGGCGTTCGCCGCCCGACAGCGTGCCGGTGCGCCTGTTCATCAGCGCGCCGATGCCCAGCAGCTCCACCAGCGGTTCGAGCGCGATGCGCGCCGTGCCGGCGCGCCGCCGCGCGAAGTCCAGGTTGCCGCGCACGTCCAGGTGCGGGAACAGCGCCGCCTCCTGGATGACGTAGCCGAGCGGGCGGCGGTGCGCGGGCATGAACAGCCCGCGCGTGTCGTCCTGCCAGACTTCACCGTCGACGGCCACCCGGCCCGCGCCGCGCTCCAGCCCGGCCAGCGCACGCAGCAACGTCGTCTTGCCGCAGCCCGAGGGGCCGAACAGCGCGCTCACGCCGCGGCCGGGCAGGCGCAACTCCACGTCCAGCATGAAGCCGGCACGCGGCAGGCGCAGCGTGGCTTCGATCATCGCCCGGCCTCGCGCGCCTGCGCTGCGCGTCCGGTGGGCCGGCCCAGCAGGTACAGCGCCACCAGCACGACCATCGCGAACAGCACCATGCCGCCGGCCAGGCGGTGCGCCGCATCGAACTCCAGCGCCTCGACATGGCCGAACAGGGCCACCGACAGCACCTGCGTCTGGCCGGGGATGTTGCCGCCGATCATCAGCACCACGCCGAACTCGCCCACCGTGTGTGCGAAGCCGAGCACGCTGGCCGTCAGCAGCCCCGGTCGCGCCAGCGGCAGCACGACGCTGAAGAAGCGGTCCCACGGCCCGGCGCGCAGCGTGGCCGCGGCCTCCAGCACGCGCTCGGGGATGGCCTCGAAGGCCTGCTGCAGCGGCTGCACGACGAAGGGCATCGAATACAGCACCGAGGCGACCACCAGCCCGGCGAAGGTGAAGGGCAACCGGCCCAGCCCCAGCGCCTCGGTCAGCTGCCCGACCGGGCCTTGCGGGCCCATCAGCAGCAGCAGGTAGAAGCCCATCACCGTGGGCGGCAGCACGATCGGCATGGCCACCAGTGCCGAGACCAGCGGCTTGGCTTTCGAGCGCGTGCGCGCCAGCCACCAGGCCAGGGGTGTCCCGGCCAGCAGCAGCAGCGCGGTGGTCAGCCCCGCCAGCTGCGCCGTCAGCCGCACGGCCGTCCAGTCGTCGGCGCTCATCGGCTTTCGGTGGCGTAGCCGAAGCGGCCGATCAGGGCGCGCGCGGCCGGGGTCTTCAGATAGGCCAGCAACGCGGCGGCGGCGGGGTTCTCCGCCCCAGCCTTCAGCAGCACCGCGTCCTGGCGCAGCGGCGCGTGCAGCGCCTGCGGCACGAGCCAGTACGAGCCGGGCACCGGCTGGCCCGGCACGGCGATCTGCGACCAGGCCACGAAGCCCAGCCCGGCGTTGCCGGTGCTGACGAACTGGTACGCCTGCGCGATGCTCTGCCCGGTCACCAGTTTCGGCGCCAACACCTGTTCGAGCCCGCGCGCGCGCAGCACCTGCATGGCCGCCGCGCCGTAGGGCGCGACCTTCGGGTTGGCGATGGCCAGGTGCGCAAAGCGGCCCGAGGCCAGCACCGCGCCCTGCGCATCGACGAATCCGGGTGTCGGGCTCCACAGCGCGAGCTTGCCGATGGCATAGGTGAACTGGCTTCCGGCCACGGCATGGCCGCCCTGCACCAGCTTGCGCGGCGTCTCGGCGTCGGCAGCCAGCAGCACCTCGAAGGGCGCGCCGGCGACGATCTGCGAATAGAACTTGCCGGTGGCGCCGGACGACAGTTTCAGCTCGTGGCCGGTGGCGGCGGCGAAGTCCTCGGCCAGGCGTTGCATCGCCGGGGTGAAGTTCGCAGCCACGGCCACCTGCACCTGCGCCGCGCGCGCCGACGCCGCCATCGCCAGCACGGCGGCCCAGAGCAGCATGGCGCGCGACAGGTTCACAGCTTGTGTAGCGTACTACATAACGGCAGCCCGAATCCGCGCCTGCGCCCCGTGCTAGCGTCGCGATCGACGCGGCGCCGTACCACGGCCCCGCGCTGCCGCCCGCCATGCCACTGCACATCGACACCCCGCTCCTCGACTCGCTGCCGCTGAGCCAGGCCGCAGGATGCGAGGTGTGGCTGAAGCTCGATGCGCTGCAGCCGCCGGGCTCGTTCAAGATCCGCGGCATCGGCCTGGCCTGCGAGACCCGGCACGCACGCGGCGCGCGGCGCTTCGTGTCCTCGTCCGGTGGCAACGCCGGCCTGGCCGTGGCTTACGCAGGACGGCGCCTGGGTGTGCCGGTGACGGTGGTGGTGCCTCAGACCGCGTCGGCACGGGCCCAGGCGTTGCTGCGCCAGCAGGGCGCCGAGGTGCGAGTGCACGGCGCGTCGTGGCAGGAGGCGCACGAACTGGCCCGGGCGCTCACCGACGCCGACGCCGCGCTGATCCACCCCTTCGACGACCCGCTGCTCTGGCAGGGCCATGCCACGCTGGTCGACGAGGTGGTGGCTTCGGGCCTGCAGTTCGACGCGGTGCTGCTGTCGGTAGGTGGCGGCGGGCTGCTGTGCGGCGTGGCCGAGGGTCTGCGCCGCCACGGCCTGGACGACGTGCCGATCCTGGCGGTCGAGACGGCCGGCGCGGCATCGCTGCGCGCAGCCATCGACGCCGGCCACACGGTGGAGTTGCCGCGCATCGACAGCGTGGCGGTCTCGCTGGGCGCCAAGCGGGTGTGCGAGCGTGCCTGGCAGTGGACCCGCGAACGCGAGGTGCGCAGCCTCGTGCTGCCGGACGCCCGGGCGCTGGAAGCCTGTGAGCGTTTCCTGGACGACCACCGCATCCTGGTCGAGCCGGCCTGCGGGGCCAGCCTGGCACCGGCCTACCAGCCTGGCGATGCGCTGGCCGGCTTCAGGCGGGTGCTGGTGGTGGTCTGCGGCGGGGCCACCACCACGGCCGATCAGCTGCGTGCCTGGGTGGCCGGACAACGCATGTAACCACCTTCGGCGCCGGCGCGGCCCGGTCCACCCGAACCTAGGGTTTCCGGCCTTCCCGGGGCCGCGCACAATGACGATCCTGCGGGACAGCCTGCGCGCGGGCAAAGGCAGCCGCCGCACCGCGTTGCGGCGCCGGCGCAGTCCACCGGATGCCCGCTTGCAGATGCCAGGTCCGAATCGCCGAATGGAGTCCCCACATGCACACCACCGCGCCTGAACTGCTGGCCGCCGCGCGCGCCGAGGCCGCCAGCATGCCGCTGGACCAGATCGACCCGGCCTCGCTGCAGTACTTCGCCGACGGCGTCGAGCTGCCGTATTTCGAGCGGCTGCGCCGCGACGACCCGGTGCATCGGTCCGTCAGCCCCTGGGCGGGGCCTTACTGGTCGGTTACGCGCTACCAGGACATCATGCACGTCGACACCCACCCGGCGATCTTCTCGTCGGACTGGGGCTATGGCGGCATCACGCTGGTCGATCCGCCGCCGGAAGAAAAGCTGCCGATGTTCATCGCCATGGACCCGCCGAAGCACGACGAGCAGCGCAAAGCGGTGCAGGCCATCGTGTCGCCGGGCAACCTGGCCTCGATGGAGGCGTTGATCCGCGAGCGCACCGTGCACGTGCTGGAAGGCCTGCCGCGCAACGAGACCTTCGACTGGGTGGACAAGGTGTCGATCGAGCTGACCACGCTGATGCTGGCCACGCTGTTCGACTTCCCGCTCGAAGACCGGCGCAAGCTCACCCGCTGGTCCGACGTCGCCACCGCCCCGACCACGCGCGTGGTTGCCAGCGGCATGGACCCTGCGGCGCGCTGGGCCGAGTTGCAGGAGATGCTGGCCTACTTCACGCGGCTGTGGAACGAGCGCGTCAATGCCCCGCCGCGGCCCGACCTGGTGTCGATGCTGGCGCACGGCGAGGCCACGCGCCACATGACGCCGATGGAGTACATGGGCAACCTGGCGCTGCTGATCGTCGGCGGCAACGACACCACGCGCAACAGCATGACCGGCGGCCTGCTCGCGCTGCGCGACCATCCGCAGGAATGGGCCAAGCTGCGCGCCAACCCCAAGCTGGTGGACAGCCTGGTGCCCGAGATCATCCGCTGGCAGACCCCGCTGGCCTACATGCGCCGCACCTGCGTGCAGGACACCGAGCTCGGCGGCAAGCTCATCAGGAAGGGCGACAAGGTGGCCATGTGGTACCTGTCGGGCAACCGCGACGAGACGGCGATCGAGCGCCCGAACGAGTTCATCATCGACCGCGCGCGCCCGCGCCAGCACCTGAGCTTCGGCTTCGGCATCCACCGCTGCGTCGGCAACCGCCTGGCCGAGATGCAGCTGCGCATTCTGTGGGAGGAGATCCTGCCGCGCTTCCCGGTGATCGACATCGTCGGCCCGCCGGAGCGCGTGCGCTCCACCTTCGTGCGCGGCTTCAGCGCGCTGCCGGTGCGCATTCCAGGCTGAAGCGGGCGCCGATGACCGAGCACGCCACGCGCCTGCAGCGCATCGCCGGGCTGCGGGCCGGCGGCAAGGGCAAGATCGTCAGCGCCGTTGAGGCGATGCAACTGGTCCGCGACGGCGACACCATCGCCACCAGCGGCTTCGTCGGCATCGGCTTTGCCGAGGGGCTGGCGGTTGCGCTCGAGGAACGCTTCCTCGCGCAAGGCGCGCCGCGCGGGCTGACGCTCGTCTATGCGGCGGGGCAGGGCGACGGCAAGACGCGCGGCCTCAACCACTTCGGCCACGACGGGCTGGTGGCGCGCGTGATCGGCGGCCACTGGGGGCTGGTGCCGGCGCTCGGCAAGCTCGCGGTCGACAACCGCATCGAGGCCTGGAACCTGCCGCAGGGGGTGATCACGCACCTCTTTCGCGACATCGCCGCGGGCAAGCCGGGGCACCTGAGCAAGGTCGGCCTGGGCACCTTCGTCGACCCGCGGCACGGCGGCGGCTGCATCAACGAGCGCGCCCGCTCGAGCCCCGAACAGCGCGTGCGGCTGATGGAGCTCGACGGCGAGCAGTACCTGTTCTACAAGGCCTTCCCGATCGACGTGGCCTTCATCCGCGCCACCACCGCCGACCCGGACGGCAACCTGACGATGGAGCGCGAGGCGCTGACGCTCGAGTCGCTGGCGGTCGCGATGGCGGCGCGCAACTCGGGTGGCATCGTCATCGCGCAGGTCGAGCGCCTGGCCGACGCGCACTCGCTGCCGCCGCGCCAGGTGAAGGTGCCGGGCATCCTGGTCGACTGCGTGGTGGTGGCCGAGAAGCCCGAGCATCACTGGCAGACCTTCGGCGAGCCCTACAGCCCGGCCTACGCCGGCGAGCTGCGCGTGCCGGCGGCGCACGTGGCGCCGATGCCGCCCGGCAAGCGCAAGACGATCGCCCGCCGCGCGGCGCTGGAGCTGCGGCCCAACGCCGTCGTCAACCTCGGCATCGGCATGCCCGAGGGCGTGGCCGCGGTGGCGGCCGAGGAGCACGTGATCGACCTCATCACGCTCACCGCCGAACCGGGCGTGGTGGGCGGCATCCCGGCTGGCGGGCTGAACTTCGGCTGTGCGGTGAACACGCAGGCGGTGATCGACCAGCCCTACCAGTTCGACTTCTACGACGGCGGCGGCCTGGACATTGCCTTCCTGGGCCTCGCGCAGTGCGATGCCGAGGGCAACGTCAACGTGAGCAAGTTCGGGCCGCGGCTGGCGGGTGCGGGCGGCTTCATCAACATCAGCCAGA
>ERZ1645186.72-NODE-72-length-16087-cov-9.004429_pt1 | contig 16087 bp, 13 predicted proteins | sample MGYA00575349_ERZ1645186 | MGnify/ENA primary metagenome ERZ1645186 (study PRJEB40839, sample SAMN11282943) | freshwater sediment metagenome | isolation source: river sediment | host: Sediment | place: India: Nawabganj, Kanpur | collected 2015-12-17 ...
CGCTGAACGGCGAGGGCCTGCAGCACGAGGACGGCCACAGCCACATCCTGGCCGGAACCATCCCCAACTGCATCAGCTACGACCCCAGCTTCGCACACGAGGTGGCGGTGATCCTGCACCACGGCCTGAAGCGCATGGTCGAGAAGCAGGACAACGTCTTCTACTACCTGACGCTGCTGAACGAGAACTACGCGATGCCGGGCCTGGTGGCCGGTACCGAAGAACAGATCATCAAGGGCATGTACCTGCTGGAGCAGGCCGGCGGCGAGAAGAAGATGCCGGTCGTCAACCTGCTGGGCAGCGGCACCATCCTGCGTGAATCGATGGCCGCGCGCCAGCTGCTGGCCAGCGACTGGGGCGTGTCGGCCAACGTCTGGAGCTGCCCCAGCTTCAACGAACTGGCGCGCGACGGCCAGGACTGCGAGCGCTGGAACCTGCTGCATCCGGACCAGAAACCGCGCGTGCCGTTTGTGGCACAGCAACTGCAGCCGCATGCCGGCCCGGTGATCGCCGCCACCGACTACATGAAGAACTACGCCGAACAGATTCGCGCTTTCATTCCTCAGGGGCGCAGCTACCGCGTGCTGGGCACCGACGGCTTTGGTCGCAGCGACTTTCGCAGCAAGCTGCGCGAGCACTTCGAGGTCAACCGCCACTACATCGTCGTCGCCGCGCTGAAGTCGCTGGCCGACGAGGGCGCGCTGCCGTCGTCCAAGGTGGCCGAGGCGATCAAGAAGTACAAGATCGACACCGAGTGCGTGAACCCGCTGCACGCCTGAGCGCAGAACAACAAGGAGACGAACATGGCTGTGGTGGAAGTCAAGGTCCCCGACATCGGCGACTTCAAGGAGGTCGAGGTCATCGAACTGCTGGTCAAGCCCGGTGACACGGTGAAGGCGGAGCAGTCGCTGGTCACTGTCGAGAGTGACAAGGCGTCGATGGAGATTCCGTCGTCGCACGCAGGCGTGATCAAGGAGTTGAAGATCAAGCTCGGCGACAAGGTCAGCGAAGGCAGCCTGCTGCTGCTTCTGGAAAGCGCGGCGGGCGCCGCGGCTGTGGCCCCTGCGGCGGCAACCGCCTCTGCTGCACCCGTGGCCGCACCGCCTGCACCGGTCGCCGCCCCGGCGACCGGCGGTGGGTGGGTCGAGGTCCAGGTGCCCGACATCGGCGACTTCGCCGACGTCACGGTGATCGAGCTGCTGGTCAAGCCCGGCGACAGCATCGCCGTCGAGCAGAGCCTGATCACGGTGGAGAGCGACAAGGCGTCGATGGAGATCCCGTCCTCGCATGCCGGCGTGCTGAAGGAGTTGAAGGTCCAGCTCGGCGACAAAGTGTCGAAGGGTTCGCTGGTGGCGATGCTGCAGGCGGCCGGAGGTGCGGCCGCTGCGGCGCCTGCGGTGGCCGCATCGGCCCCAGCGGCGGCCGCGCCTGCCAGTGAGGCTGCCACTGTGCCTGCCGCTACACCGGCGGCGATGCCGGCGCACCGGCCGGCCACGCCCAGCGCGGCGCTGCCGCATGCCTCGCCGTCGGTGCGCAAGTTCGCGCGCGAGCTCGGCGTGCCGCTGGAGCAGGTGAAGGGGAGCGGGCCCAAGGGCCGCATCACCCAGGCCGACGTGCAGGGCTTCGTCAAGGGCGTGATTGCCACCGCGCAGGCGGCGCCCAAGGCGGCACCCGCCGCGGCCGGCGGCGGCATCCCGGGCCTGCTGCCCTGGCCGCAGGTGGACTTCGCCAAGTTCGGCCCGATCGAGCGCAAGGACCTGTCGCGCATCAAGAAGATCAGCGGCGCCAACCTGCACCGCAACTGGGTGCTGATCCCGCACGTCACCAACAACGACGAGGCGGACATCACCGACCTGGAAGCGCTGCGGGTGCAACTGAACAAGGAGAACGAGAAGGCCGGCATCAAGGTGACGATGCTCGCCTTCGTCATCAAGGCCTGCGTGGCCGCGCTGAAGAAGTTCCCCGAGTTCAACGCCAGCCTGGACGGCGATGCGCTGGTCTACAAGAAGTACTTCCACATCGGCTTTGCCGCCGACACGCCCAACGGCCTGGTGGTGCCGGTGCTGAAGGACGCCGACCAGAAGGGCCTGCTGCAGATCGCGCAGGAGATGGCCGAACTGTCGAAGAAGGCGCGCGACGGCAAGCTGGGCCCGGCCGACATGAGCGGCGGCTGCTTCTCGATCAGCTCGCTGGGCGGCATCGGCGGCACCACCTTCTCGCCGATCATCAATGCGCCGGAGGTGGCTATCCTGGGCCTGTCCAAGGGCTACCAGAAGCCGGTGTGGGACGGCAAGCAGTTCGTGCCGCGCCTGACACTGCCGCTGTCGCTGAGCTACGACCACCGCGTCATCGACGGCGCGTCGGCTGCGCGCTTCAACGCCTACCTGGGCCAGCTGCTGGCGGACTTCCGCCGCATCGCCCTCTGACGCCGGGAGACCCACGATGGCACTCATCGAAGTGAAGGTCCCCGACATCGGCGACTTCAAGGACGTGGCGGTGATCGAGCTGCTGGTCAAGCCCGGCGACACGGTCAAGCCCGAGCAGAGCCTGATCACGGTGGAAAGCGACAAGGCGTCGATGGAGATCCCGTCCTCGGCCGGCGGCGTAGTCAAGGAGCTGAAGGTCGCGCTGGGCGAGAAGGTGAACGAGGGCACGCTGGTGCTGCTGCTGGAAGGCGAGGCCACGGCCGCCGCCGCACCGGCCCCGGCGGCCGCACCTGCCGCTCCGGCGCCCGCCGCGGCGCCGGTGGCCGCCCCGGCTGCCGCCAGCTACGCCGGCGGCGCCGACCTCGAATGCGACATGCTGGTGCTGGGCGCCGGTCCTGGCGGCTACTCGGCCGCCTTCCGCGCCGCCGACCTGGGGCTGAGGACGGTGATCGTCGAGCGCTACGCCACGCTGGGCGGCGTGTGCCTGAACGTCGGCTGCATCCCCAGCAAGGCGCTGCTGCACGTGGCCGCGGTGATGGACGAGGTCAAGCACTTCGCCGACCTGGGCGTCAGCTACGGCGTGCCCACGGTGGACGCGGCCAAGCTGCTGGCGCACAAGAACAAGGTGGTGGGCAAGCTCACCGGCGGCCTGAACGCGATGGCCAAGATGCGCAAGGTGACGGTGGTGCGCGGGTATGGCGCCTTTATCGACCCGCACCATGTGCAGGTCGAGGAGACCACCGGCAGCGGCCAGGACAAGACCGGCAAGACGCAGACCATCCGCTTCAAACACTGCATCATCGCCGCCGGTTCGCAGGCGGTGCGGCTGCCCTTCCTGCCGGACGACCCGCGCATTGTCGATTCCACCGGCGCGCTGGAACTGCGCCAGACGCCGAAGCGCATGCTGGTCATCGGCGGCGGCATCATCGGCCTGGAGATGGGCACGGTGTATTCGACGCTCGGCGCGCGGCTCGACGTGGTGGAGATGCTCGACGGCCTGATGCAGGGCGCCGACCGCGACCTGGTCAAGGTCTGGCAGAAGATGAATGCGCCGCGCTTCGACCACATCCTGCTGAAGACCAAGACGGTGGGCGCCGAGGCCACGGCCGACGGCATCCGCGTCAAGTTCGAGGGCGCCGACGGCAAGGCCAGCGAGGGCATCTACGACCTGGTGCTGCAGGCCGTGGGCCGCAGGCCCAATGGCAAGAAGATCGGCGCCGACAAGGCCGGCGTCGCCGTCACCGACCGAGGCTTCATCCCGGTGGACGTGCAGATGCGCACCAACGTGCCGCACATCTTCGCCATCGGCGACATCGTCGGCCAGCCGATGCTGGCGCACAAGGCGGTGCACGAGGCGCATGTCGCCGCCGAGGTGGCGGCCGGCGACAGCAAGGCGGCCTTCGACGCGCGGGTGATCCCCAGCGTGGCGTACACCGACCCCGAGGTGGCCTGGGTGGGCCTGACCGAGGACGAGGCCAAGGCCCAGGGCATCGCGGTCAAGAAGGGCCTGTTCCCCTGGACGGCCTCCGGCCGCGCCATCGCCAACGGCCGCGACGAGGGCTTCACCAAGCTGCTGTTCGACGCCGAGAGCCACCGCATCCTGGGTGGGGGCATCGTCGGCACCCATGCCGGCGACATGATCGGCGAGGTGGCGCTGGCCATCGAGATGGGCGCCGACGAGGTGGACATCGGCAAGACCATCCATCCGCACCCCACGCTGGGCGAAAGCATCGGCATGGCGGCCGAGGTGGCGCACGGCAGCTGCACCGACCTGCCCCCGCAGCGCAAGTAGCGTTGCCGGCAGCCCGGCCTGCGCCCCCGTGTGCGTGCGGACGGGCACGCCCAGAGCGGGCGCGTGCGCGTACGTGCTCAAGTCCTGGCGGGCGCGGTCGAACAGCGAGTGAGGTGCCCGTCGTTCGCGGCGGGGCGCCCGCTTTTCCCGCCCACTCGCAGCTGCCGCCTTGTCCCGAATCCTTGCCCGTTCGCCGCCGCTTGCCCGGCCTGTCGTGCCGATTGGCGCATGCCAGACCGTGGCTCTGCCGAGCGCTGGCAAGCCCGCACAGCGTCCGGCCCGCGGGAGTGACGGAACGGTCAAGGCCCGCGCGGAGGCCTCTCGTTGAACCTGCCCCGCCGCTCGTGGTGGACGCTGGCGGGCGTGCTGCTGCTTTGCCTGCTGGGCAGCGCGGTGACGCACACGATGCTGGCGCGCGAGTCCTTGCGCGACCGGCTGCAGGCGCGCAACGGCGACGCAGCGGCGACGCTTGCGCAGGCGATGGCGCAAACACCGGGCGATCCTGCGACGCTGCAACGGGTCGCGTCGGCGCAGTTCGATACCGGTCACTACCGCCGGCTGCGCGTGCTGCGTGAGGACGGCACAGTGCTCTTCGAGCGGGAGCAGCCCTCACGGACAGGGCGGGTGCCGCGCTGGTTCGCCATGCTGCTGACCGTCGATCCGCAGCCCGGCGAGGCGGTCGTGTCCGATGGGGGCAATCCGCTCGGACGGGTGCAGCTGTGGGGTCAGGCCGACGACGCACTGGAGGCGATCTGGGCTGCCTGGCTGCGCACGGCCGGCTGGCTCGCGGTGCTCGGCATGATGGCGCTGGGCCTGGTATTGGCGGCAGTTCGAACCTCTCGCGCTCCGCGCGATGCCCCGAGGGGGCAGGCTAAGTCGCTGGAGGCGGGGCGGGTCGTCGCTGCCGGCGACGTGCGCTTCCCGACGCTGCATCACCCGTCCGGCGGCAGGAACACGCTGGTGCAGCGCCTGCAGACCGTATTCGCCCCACAAGCCGCCGCGGTCGAGACGCTGCGCCAGCAGGCGCACAACGATGCCATCACCGGGCTGCTGCAACGTCGCCCCTTCGTCGCCCAGCTCGATGCGGCGCTGCGTGCCGAGGGGCAGCGCGGGGCCGGGCTGGTGCTGGCGCGACTGCGCGACCTGCAGCGCATGAACCAGCGCATCGGCCACGAGGCCACGGACCGCGTGCTGGCGGCGCTCGGACAGGTGCTGCAGTCGTATCCGCGTCATGTTCCTGGCGCGTGGGTCGGCCGACTGAACGGTTCCGACCTGGCCTTGTACCTGCCGGCTCCGGGCATGGCGGCCGAGACGGCCACGGCCTTGCGCGATGCATTGCGTGCGGCACTCGCGTTGGTTGATCCGCAGGCCGATCTCAGCCTGGGCGCGGCCGAACTTCAGCCACCCAGCTCGGCCGGCGCGGCGCTGGCTCTGGCCGACGGCGCGCTCGCCCAGGCAGAGCATCAGGGCAGCTTTACCGTCGCCACGGCGACGGCGGTGCCACCGGGCGAGGCGGTGCCGGGCGAAGCCGCGTGGCGCGAGCAGCTGGGCGATGCGCTGCAGGCCCAGCGTTGGCGGCTGCACGAACACGCGGTGCTCGATGCGAAGGGCGGCCTGCTGCACCTGGATTGCCCGCTGCACCTGCAACTGCAGCCCGGCGGCGACTTCGAGCCCTCGGCACGCTGGCTACCGCTGGCAGTACGCTGCCGCCTGATGGCCGATGCCGACATGGCGGCCCTTTCGCTGGCGCTTGCGGCGATCGAACGCGACGGTCGGCCGCGCTGCGTGAAGCTGGCGACGGCCTCGCTGCGCGAGGAAGCCTTCATCGAACGGGTACGCGAACGGATCGAGTCGGCCGGCGCGTCGTCCGCGCGCCTGTGGATCGACCTCGGCGAGGATGCCGCGCAGCATGCCGAGCTGTTGCGGCATGCGCTGTCGGTCTGGCGTCCGCTGGGTGTTCGCACTGGGCTGGAGCATGCCGGCGGCAGGCTGCGGCAGCTTCCGAAGCTGCCCTCACTGGGGCTGGATTACGTGAAACTCGACGGCGCCTTGCTGCGCGGCGTCGCCCGCGAAGCGCCCGTGCGGGAGCTGGCGCGCGGCCTGGTGGACCTGCTGCACGGCATGCGTCTGCAGGCACTGGCCCAGTCGGTGAGCGACCGGGACGATCTGGCGGTGCTGTGGGCGTTGGGGTTCGACGGCGCCACCGGGTCGGCGCTGCGCTGAGCGCGCCGAACGGTCAGCCGATGTCCGCCAGGTGCAGCTGGAAGCGGCCGCTGCGCCGGTCCGAGAAGTAGCGCTGCAGCGTCTCGCGGACGGTGCGGAAGGCCAGCTGCTCCCACGGGATTTCGGCCTCGTGGAACAGCTGGGCCTCGATGGTCTCGGGGCCCGGATCGAAGTGGGTGTCCAGCAGCCTGGCCCGGTAGAACAGATGCACCTGGCCGACGCGCACCACGTTCAACAGCGTGAACAGTTCCTGCAACTCGATGCGCGCGCCCGCCTCCTCGACGGTTTCGCGCAGCGCGCCCTCGGCAGTCGTCTCGCCCAGCTCCATGAAGCCGGCCGGCAGCGTCCAAAGGCCGTAGCGGGGCTCGATGTTGCGCCGGCACAGCAGCACCTGCTCGCCCCAGACGGGCACGGTGCCGACGACGTTCAGCGGGTTCTCGTAGTGCACCTCGCCGCAGGCCGAGCACACGGCGCGGTCGCGGTTGTCGTCGGCCGGCACGCGGTACTGCGTGGGCGCGCCGCAGACACGGCAATGCTTGATGCGGCGCGTGTCGAACATGCGTTCCAGTGTAGGGTGAATCGTGGCCGGACTCGGCCCGCTGGCGCGTGGCATCATCGCCGGCCCGCAAGCGAAACGCCTTTTTCATCATGAGCCTGGTCGTGACCCCTCCCGCGCCCATCGTCGTCCCCGTGGCCGATGGCCGCTCGTTTCCGGTGCACCGTGTCTATTGCGTCGGCCGCAACTACGTCGAGCATGCGGTGGAGATGGGGCACACCGGGCGTGAGCCCCCGTTCTTCTTTCTCAAGCCGGCCGACGCGGTGCTGCCGGTGCCCGAAGGCCAGACCGGCGCGATGGCCTATCCGAGTCTGACCGCGAACCTGCACCACGAGATCGAGCTGGTCGTGGCCATTGGCCGTGGCGGGCGCGACATCGCGCCGGCCGACGCGACGCAACATGTGTGGGGCTACGCCATCGGGCTGGACATGACGCGCCGCGACCTGCAGAACGACATGAAGAAGCAGGGCCGGCCGTGGTGCATCGGCAAGGCTTTCGAGCAGAGCGCGCCGATCGGGCCGATCCATCCGATCGGCCGTACCGGGCGCCTGGTAAAGGGGGCGATTACGCTCGACGTCAACGGCCAGCGTCGGCAGAAGGGCGACCTGTCGGAGCTGATCTGGAGCGTGGACGAAATCATCGCGCACCTCAGCACGGCCTGGTTGCTGCAGCCTGGCGACCTGATCTACACCGGCACGCCGGCGGGCGTCGGGGCGGTGCAGCGCGGCGACCTGATGGAAGGCCGCATCGACGGTCTGGGCGCGCTGCGCGTGACCGTGCAGTGATGGCGGAAGGGGTCCACTTGGAGCTCTACAACTACTTCCGGTCCTCGGCCTCGTACCGCGTGCGCATCGCGCTCGCGCTGAAGGGCCTGGACTACGACTACAAGGCGGTGCACCTGCCCAAGGGCGAGCAGACGTCGGAGTCCTATGCCGCCGTGTCGGCATCGCGTCTGGTGCCGCTGCTGCGCGACGGCGAGCAGGTGCTGACGCAGTCGCTGGCGATCATCGAATACCTGGACGAGACCCATCCCCAGCCGGCGCTGCTGCCGGCCGATCCGGTGGGGCGGGCGCGGGTGCGCGCGCTGGCGCTGGACATTGCCTGCGAGATCCATCCGCTGAACAACCTGCGGGTGCTGCGCTACCTCGTGCAGTCGCTGAAGGTCAGTGAGGAAGACAAGGACCGCTGGTATCGCCACTGGGTCGAGACCGGCCTCGAGGCGGTCGAGCGACAGCTGGCGGCGCAGCCCGGGCGCTACTGCCACGGCGATGCGCCCACGCTGGCGGATTGTGTGCTGGTGCCGCAGATCTTCAACGCGCAGCGTTTCCAGTGCCGCACCGGCCACGTGCCGAACGTGATGCGCGTCTTCGAGGCCTGCATGCGCCTGGATGCCTTCGAGAAGACACGCCCCGAAGCCTGCCCGGATGCCTTCTGAGCCGGAACTGGCGGACTGGATCGTGCCGCAATGGCCGGTCGATGCCCGCGTCGGCGCGTTGATGAGCACGCGGCGCGGCGGCATCAGCGCCGGCCGGTGGCGCAGCCTGAACCTGGGCCTGGCCGTGGGCGATGACGCGGCGGCCGTGGCCGAGAACCGGCGCCGCTTCGCGGCACGGCTGGGCAGCCCGCCGTTCTGGCTTCGCCAGGAGCATGGCTGCACGGTGCGGCGCGCGCGCGCTCTGGGCTCGAGCGACGAGCCGCCGCTGGCCGATGCCTGCTGGACCAACGAGCCCGGTGTGGCCTGCACCGTCCAGGTTGCCGACTGCCTGCCGGTGCTGTTCGCGGCGCCTGAAGCGCGTGCCGTGGCCGCCGCGCATGCCGGTTGGCGCGGACTGGCCGCCGGGGTGCTCGAAGCCACGGTGCGCGCGCTCTGCGAGGCGGCCGGCTGTGCGCCTGAAGAGGTCGTTGCCTGGCTGGGGCCCTGCATCGGGCCGCGGCAGTTCGAGGTCGGCGCCGACGTGCTGCAGGCCTTTGGCCGGCTGCCCGGCCGGGGCGATGCGCGTTTCGTGGCGCGCACCGGCACCGATGGCACACGGCGCTGGCTGGCGGACCTGCCGCAGCTGGCGCGCGACCGGCTGGGTCAAGCGGGCGTGCGGCAGATCAGCGGCGGCGCCTGGTGCACGGTCGAGGACGAATCAAGGTTCTTTTCGTTCCGGCGCGACGGTGTCACCGGCCGCATGGCGGCCGCGGTCTGCATCCGCGGCTGACCCTTCGCGTCGCAGCCTTGCCCGGCGTCGTGCCGGTGTGCCCATGATGTACAGCACCAGGGCGAGCGGCAGCACGCCGTAGAACACGAAAGTGATGGCTGCGCCGAGAACGCTGCCGTCTGGCGAAAGCGCCTCGACCAGCGCCATCATCAGCGCCACGTAGATCCAGGCGAGCGCGACCAGATGCATCGTCGCTACCGGGGCCAGCACGTCGCCCGGTCAGCCTGCGCTAAGCTAATGCGGCCAGAATCCCGCCCCACAAGACCGCGCGCTCCGCCGATCCGTACCGGGCCGGGCAAGGTGCGGAGCCAGGAGACCTTGAGCATGCCCGAGCCTAACGCCTTCCTGCCAAACCTGGGCAACGAAGCCCTTTCGGCGGCGATCGGCGCTGCCATGAAGAGCGTGGGTGGCCTGCACCTGCCCGCCGCCAAGCTCGGCGAACTGCAGCGCGACTACCTCGACGCCGCGGCGGCGCTGTGGAATGAGGCGCTGCAGGGCCCAAACGAGGCGTCGGCGCCCCGGGACCGACGCTTCGCCGCGAAAGAATGGCAGGAGAACCCGGCCGCGGCATTTGCCGCCAAGCTGTACCTGCTGAACGCGCGCACGCTGGGCAGGATGGCCGAGGCCGTCGAGGGCGATGCCAAGACCCGGGCACGCATCCGCTTTGCGGCGCAGCAGTGGATCGACGCCACGGCACCCAGCAACTTCCTGGCGCTGAACCCCGAGGCGCAGCAGCTGGCGCTGAAGACCCAGGGGCGCAGCCTGGCGGCCGGCATGCACAACCTGCTGGGCGACGCCGGCAAGGGCCACCTGTCGCAGACCGACGAGTCGGCCTTCGAGGTCGGCCGCAACGTGGCCTCCACCGAAGGCGCGGTGGTGTTCGAGAACGAGCTGATGCAGCTCATCGAATACAAGGCGCTGGGCGCCAAGGTCTTTGCGCGGCCGATGCTGATGGTGCCGCCGTGCATCAACAAGTACTACATCATGGACCTGCAGCCGGAGAACTCGCTGATCCGGCACACCGTGGAGCAGGGGCACCGCGTCTTCGTCGTCAGCTGGCGCAACCCGGACATGTCGCTGGCCGACAAGACCTGGGACGACTACATCGAGCATGCGGCCATCCGCGCCATCGACGTGGTGCTGGAACTGACCGGTGCCCAGTCGCTGAACACGCTGGGCTTCTGCGTCGGTGGCACGATCCTGGCCACCGCGCTGGCCGTGCTGGCGGCGCGGGGCCGGCAGCCGGCGCAGTCGGTGACCTTGCTGACCTCGCTGCTCGATTTCGCCGAAACCGGCGTGCTCGACGTCTTCATCGACGAGCCGAGCGTGCAGTTGCGCGAGATGACGCTGAGCGAGAAGGCCCCGGGCGGGCCGAGCCTGCTCAGAGGCCAGGAGCTGGCCACCACCTTCAGCTTTCTGCGACCGAACGACCTGGTCTGGAACTATGTCGTCGGCAACTACCTGAAAGGCGAGGCGCCCCCGGCCTTCGACCTGCTGTACTGGAACGGCGACGCCACCAACCTGCCCGGGCCGATGTTCTGCTGGTATCTGCGCCACACCTACCTGCAGGACGAACTCAAAGTGCCCGGCCGGCTGACGGTGTGCGGCGAGGCCCTCGACCTCTCGCGCGTCGATGCGCCGGTGTTCATCTACGCGTCACGTGAAGACCATATCGTGCCGTGGAAGTCGGCCTATGCCTCGACACGCATCATGCGCGGCAAGAAGCAGTTCGTGCTCGGGGCCTCGGGCCACATCGCCGGCGTCATCAACCCGCCGGCGAACAAGAAGCGCAACTACTGGGTCGGCGAGCGGCTGCCCGCCGACGCCGACGCCTGGTTCGCCGGCGCCACCGAAGTGCCCGGCAGCTGGTGGCCCGAGTGGACCGGCTGGCTGAAGCCGCACAGCGGAGCCCTGGTCGCTGCGCCCCGGTCGCCGGGGTCGGCGAAGTACAAGCCAATCGAGGCCGCCCCCGGGCGATACGTCAAGCAGAAGGCCTGAAGCCCTACGGCTTCAGGGCGAACCCGGTTGACGCGGCGGCCATGCCGGGTAAACCTACAGTCCACCAACCAAGGAGATGAACATGGCACAGAAAGTGGCTTACGTGACGGGCGGCATGGGCGGCATCGGTACCGCGATCTGCCAGAGGCTGCATAAGGAAGGCTTCAAGGTCATTGCCGGCTGCGGCCCGAGCCGGGACTTCAAGAAGTGGCTCGACGAGCAGAAGGCGCTTGGCTACAGCTTCTACGCCAGCGTGGGCAACGTGGCCGACTGGGACAGCACTGTGGCCGCTTTCCAGAACGCCGTGGCCGAGCATGGCCCGATCGACGTGCTGGTGAACAACGCCGGTATCACCCGCGACCGCATGTTCCTGAAGATGACGCCCGAAGACTGGAAGGCGGTCATCGACACCAACCTGAACAGCATGTTCAACGTCACCAAGCAGGTGGTGCCGGGCATGGTCGAGAAGGGCTGGGGGCGCATCATCCAGATCTCGTCGGTCAACGGCGAGAAGGGTCAGGCCGGGCAGACCAACTACTCGGCGGCGAAGGCCGGCATGCACGGGTTCACGATGGCGCTGGCACAGGAACTGGCCAGCAAGGGCGTGACGGTGAACACCGTGAGCCCGGGTTACATCGGCACCGACATGGTCCGTGCCATCAAGCCCGAGGTGCTGGAGAAAATTGTCGCGACGATCCCGGTCAAGCGCCTGGGCACGCCCGAGGAGATCGGCTCGATCGTCGCCTGGCTGGCCGGCGAGGATTCCGGCTTCACCACCGGCGCCGACTTCAGCTGCAACGGCGGCTTGCACATGGGATGACGCGCCGGCTGGCGCCCGCGTGTTGTCCCAGCGGGACCATGCCCGGCTCGCTCGAGCCCCCTGCGAAAGGGGGCTCCAGTCGGATCGACGAAGGGCCCGCCATCGCGGGCCCTTTCCGATTCGGGCGCGTATTGCGGCACTGACGGTTTCAGGTCAACGACTGGAAGCGTGGACCGATGGTCGCGCCTGGGGCATGGCGTGCGGCCGGTGCACGATGCCGACTCGCGGCCGCGCGCTACTCCGCGCCGCCGATGAAGAACTTGATCAGCCCCTTGGCGGCAAAGCCCAGCAGGCCGAAGCCCAGGGCGAGGAACAGCACGAAGGTGCCGAACTTCCCGGCCTTCGATTCGCGCGCCAGCTGGAAGATGATGAACACCATATACAGCATGAACGCGCTGACGCCGAAGGTCAGCCCGAACTGGGCGATCTGGTCTTCGCTGTAGCCGAACATCTCAATCCACCTTCGGCAGGTCGGCTTGCGGCACCAGTTCGCGGTAGGCGTGCCAGCTGCTGTACGACAGCCAGGGCACGGCGATGATCAGGCCGAGCAGCGCCGTGCTCATGCCCACCAGCGTCACGGCCATCAGCAGCGCTCCCCAGAGCGCCATCGGCCCCGGGCTTTGCATCACCGCACGCCAGCTGGTCAACACCGCGGCCAGCACGCCGATGCGGCGATCGAGCATCAGCGGGATGGCCACCACACTCGAGGCATAGACCGGCGCGACCATCAGGCCGCCGAGCATCAACCAGCCTTCGAAGAGCCAATGCTGGTCGCTGAGCACCACCACACGCAGGAAATCCACCGGTTCGTTCACCGGTTGAGGTGCGAACGCGGTAATCAGCGAGGCCGAGGTCAGCACCCAGCCGGTCCCGGCTGCCGCCAGCAACAGGCCGAAGAGCACCAGCCGGTGGTCGCGCGGCCGCCAAGCCGCCAGCGCCGTGGCCAGGCTGGGGCGGTTTCCCTTCTCGAGCGCGCGACTCACCGCATACAACCCTGTGGCGGCCAGCGGGCCGACCAGCAGGAAGCCGCTGAACGCGCCGGCCAGCAGCCAGAAGTGACGGTGCGCCACGGCCAGCAGCAACAGCCCGAAGCCCGCCACCACGACGCCATGCAGCAACGCGAGGCCGGGCGTGGCCAGCAGGTCGCGCCAGCCGGCCGAAAGCCAGAGGAAGGGCTGGTCATAGCCGATCGTGGCGACCTGGCAGCGGCGGGATTGCTCGAGTGCGGTTTCGGAAGGCATCGGTGCGGTCCAGTCTCGGTCTGCGGGTCCGGCCGGCACTGGCGGCCTCGGGGCCACCATTGTCACCGGTGGCGCGCGCGTACAGGCTGACCTGCGTCAGTCGAGCAACGGCCGCACGGCCTGCCGCAGCGCGGTCGCATCGACGGCCTGCAGCTGCAGCACCATGGCCTTGTCGAGCTGCCGGTAGCTGCTGCGGTAAGAACGCTCGTAGAGCGGGTCGTAGTGGCGCTGCATCAGGTCGGTGAAAACCTCGGCCCAGCGCCCAGCGCGCGCCTGCTCCTGCCAGCCGCGCACCACGTCGCGGCCGCGTAGTTCGACCAGCGCGTCCAGCATGTGGCAGAAACCTTCGACGTCGTCGGCAAGATGACCGTATTCGTCCAGCAGCAGCTGCAGCCGGGCCGCCTCGTCGAGCTCGACGCGCACGCACTGGCCGTGCTCGCGCAGTTGTCGGATGAGCGACTCGGGCACGCGCAGCAGGCCGATCCTGCGGCTCTCGCCCTCGACGAACACCGGCCGCGCTGCGTCGCAGTTGCGCAGCGCCAGCCAGAGCCGGGTGTCGAAGCCTTTCTGGCTGGGTTGGGGCTGGCCGGGCCAGCCGCCCAGCACCGAGCCTCGGTGCTCGGCCAGCGCTTCCAGGTCCAGCGTCTGCGCGCCCGCCGCGGCCAGCGCCTGCAGCAGCCGCGTCTTGCCGCAGCCGGTGCGGCCGCAAAGCACGCGGAAATCGAAGCGCCCTGGCCAGGCCTCGAGGTCGGCGCGCACCACGGCGCGAAAGGCCTTGTAGCCCCCCTGCAGCTGCGCCGTGCGAAATCCGATTTGTCCGAGGAACCAGGCCAGTGTTCCCGATCGCTGGCCGCCTCGCCAGCAGTACACCAGCGGCTGCCAGCCCCTCGGCTTGTCGGCGACCCAGCGGTCCAGATGCCCGGCAATGTTGCGCGCCACCATCGCCGCACCGACCTTGCGCGCCTGCAAAGGCGACTCCTGCTTGAACAGCGTGCCGACGACGCACCGCTGCTCATCGTCCAGCACGGGCCAGTTGACGGCGCCAGGCAGGTGATCCTCGGCGTATTCGGCAGGCGAGCGCACGTCGATCACGGTGTCGAAGCGCTGCAAGTCGGCCGCCGCATCGGCGGCCGTCACCAGGGTCTGGCTCACGCCATGCTCACGGCATCGAGCAACTCGCTCTCAACCTGCAGCTGGGAACGCGGATACTGCAACGCCGGCCCATCGACGAGGAAGGTGTCCTCGACGCGCTCGCCCAGCGTGCTGATCTTGGCCAGGTGCAGGTTGATCTTGTGTTGCCCGAGCACGCGCGCGATGCTGTAGAGCAGCCCGGTGCGGTCGCTGGCGCTGATGCTCAGCAGCCAGCGCTGCGCGCGCTCGTCCGGGTGCAGCGTGATGCGCGGCGTCACCGGGAAGGAGCGCACGCGTCGCGACACCCGGCCGCGCCGCGGTTCGGGCAGCGGGCCCTTCGAGGCCAGCGCCTGCGCGGCCTGCGTCTCCACCAGCGAGATCAGATCACGGTATGCCGAGGCGTCACCATGCTCGAAGCGCGTGCTGACGACCTGAAAGGTGTCGAGCGCGTAGCCCGCGCCGGTGGTGTGGATCTTCGCATCCTGGATGCTGAAGCCGGCGCTGTCGAAGTAGCCGCAGATGCGCGCGAACAGGTCCGGGCGGTCGGGCGAGTACACCATCACCTGCAGCCCGTCGCCGACCGAGGAGGGCCGCGCGCGCACCACCGGCTCCTGCGTCTCGATGTGCCGCCAGAGCGAACGCGCATGCCAGGCGATGTCGGCGGCATCGTGGCGCGCGAAGTAGCTGACGTCGAGTGTCTTCCACAGCTGCGCTTCGGTGCCCGGAAGCGCCGAATGCAGCGCCAGCAGCTGCCGCGCCTCCTGTTTGCGGGATTCGATCTCCGCGTCCAGGTTCGGCCGTGCGCCGCCCAGCGCGCGCAGCGTCAGCCGGTAGAGGTCTTCCAGCAGCTTGCCCTTCCAGGCGTTCCAGACCTTCGGGCCGGTTCCGCGGATGTCGGCCACGGTCAGCAGGTAAAGCGCCGACAGGCGGCGCGGCGAACCGACCAGCTTCACGAAGGACTGGATCACGTCGACGTCGCTCAGGTCTTCCTTCTGCGCGATGCGGCTCATCGTCAGGTGGTGTCGCACCAAGAACTCGATCAGCGTCGTGTCCTCGCGCGACACGCCGTGGTCGCGGCAGAAACGGCGCACCTCGACCGCGCCGATCTCCGAATGATCGCCGCCGCGTCCCTTGGCCATGTCGTGGAACAGCGCGGCCACATAAAGGATCCACGGCTCGTCCCACTGGCTGGCCAGTTGCGAGCAGTGCGGGTATTCGTGCGCATGCTCGGGAATGAAGAAGCGGCGCATGTTGCGCACCACCATCAGGATGTGCTGGTCCACGGTGTAGACGTGGAACAGGTCGTGCTGCATGCGCCCGACGATGCGGCGGAACACCCACAGGTAGCGGCCCAGCACCGAGGTCTGGTTCATCAGCCGCATGACGTGCGTGATGCCCTGCGGCTGGCGCAGGATCTGCATGAACAGCGCCCGGTTCTGCGGATCGCGGCGGAACGACGCGTCCATCAGGTTGCGCGCGTTGTACAGCGCGCGCAACGTACGCGCCGACAGCCCCTTGATGCCCGGCGTCTGCTGATAGACAAGGAAGGTGCGCAGGATGGCGTGCGGCTGTTCCGCATACAGCCTGTCGTGCGCCACCTCGAGCATGCCGCCGCGGTCCAGGAAATGCGCGTCGATCGGGCGCATCGGCGCCTCTTCCGAGCCGCTGATGCGCTCCTCGATGTTCAGCATCAGGA
>ERZ1645186.73-NODE-73-length-15860-cov-9.290161_pt1 | contig 15860 bp, 14 predicted proteins | sample MGYA00575349_ERZ1645186 | MGnify/ENA primary metagenome ERZ1645186 (study PRJEB40839, sample SAMN11282943) | freshwater sediment metagenome | isolation source: river sediment | host: Sediment | place: India: Nawabganj, Kanpur | collected 2015-12-17 ...
CGGTACCACTCGTGGAAGTGCTGCATGCCGTCTTCCATCGGGCTCTGGTACGGGCCGACCTCGTCGTCGCCGCGTTGCAGCAGCGCCTGCCGGCCCGCGTCCATGCGCAGCGCGATCTCGTCGTCCTCGACGCAGGTCTCCATGTAGGCGGCCTGCTGCGCTTCGACGAACTCGCGCTCGAAGGCGGCGATTTCCTCAGGATAGTAGAACTCCACCATGTTCAGCGTCTTGCGCGGGCCGCGCGGGTGCAGCGTGGACACCACCAGCACATGCGGGTACCACTCGACCATGATGTTCGGGTACAGCGTCAGCCAGATCGCCCCATGCGCAGGCAGTCGGCCGCCGGAGTAGGCCAGCAGCGCGTCGTGCCAGCGCCTGTAGGTCGGCGAACCGGCACGGGCCAGCGCCCCTTGCAAGCCGACGGTCTGCACCGAATGGTGCGTACCGAACTCCCAGCGCAGGTCGTCGCAGGTGACAAACCCGCCCAACCCCGGGTGGAAGGGGGCCACGTGGTAGTCCTCCAGATAGACCTCGATGAAGGTCTTCCAGTTGTAGTCGCATTCGTGCAGCTCGATGCGGTCGAGCACGTGGCCGCCGAAATCCAGCTCGGCGGCGGGGCCCAGGCTGGACAGCGCGGCGCGAACGTCGCGCCCGCGGTCGTCGAACAGCAGGCCCTGCCACCGGTGCAGCGGCCAGGTGTTCAGGTTCAGGCAGGGATCGGCCGCGAAGTGCGGTGCCCCCTTCAGCTGCCCGTCCAGGCCGTAGGTCCAGCGGTGGATCGGGCAGACGATGTGCTCGCGCGTCTGGCCGTGGCCGCGCAGCATCAGCGCCTGGCGGTGCCGGCACACGTTGGACACCAGGCGCAGCCCCTGCGCGTCGCGCACCAGGGCACGGCCTTCGGCCTCGTGCGGCAGCGTGCGGTACTCGCCCGGCTCGCCGGTCCACAGTTCGTGGCCGACGTAGCGCGGGCCGGGCTCGAAGATCAGCGCGCGTTCGTCGCCGAACACGTCCTCGTCGAAATAGCTGTTTGCGGAAAGTTGAGTGCGGCTGCGCTCAAGAGCTGTGAGACTGATGCTCAGGTCCGACATGATCCGAAGGATCTCCATGAATGGGTATGTCAACCCCCCACCCGGTGGCCCCGCGGGTGGGTTTGATCGCCTCGACGTCCGGTACCGGTCGGCGGGGCGAGGGCGGGATTCTACCCACCGTGCAGTCCCTCGGCCGCGATGTCCCGAAACCTTTGTAGAGGCCCGACTCTTGCGCAGCGAACCTCCTGCAAGACACCTCCCGCGAGGCGTCTAAAATCAGCGATCCCCCTTTGATTTCCACCATGCCGCGTAGTTCCGCCCCCGCGACCGAAGCAGCCACCTACGAGCAGGCCTTGTCCGAGCTCGAATCGCTGGTGCAGGCCATGGAGGCCGGCAAGATGCCGCTGGACCAGTTGCTGGCCAGCTACAAGCGCGGTGCGGACCTGCTGCAGCAATGCCGCGGGCGTCTGCAGGTCGTCGAAGACCAGGTCAAGCTGCTCGACGACGGGCAGCTCAAGCCCTGGTCCGACGCATGAGCCGCGCCGCCGTGCTGCCCGAGGCCATCGGCACGCCCGCCGCCCGTAGCGGCGGCGTGGCCTTCGAAGCCTGGATGCAGGCCGAGCTCGCCGCGGTGGAGACCGCGCTGGAGGACTGGGTGCCGATCGATGCGCCGGCGGGCCTCGGCGAAGCGATGCGTTACGGCGTGCTCGACGGCGGCAAGCGGCTGCGGCCGCTGCTCGTGCTGGCGGCCTGCCAGGCCGTGCGTGGCGAGCGCGAGGCCGCGATGCGCGCGGCGGTGTCGGTGGAGCTGATCCACGCCTATTCGCTGGTCCACGACGACATGCCCTGCATGGACAACGACGTCTTGCGCCGCGGCAAGCCGACGGTGCACGTGCGCTACGGCCAGGCCCAGGCGATGCTCGCCGGCGACGCGATGCAGGCGCTGGCCTTCGAGGTGCTGACGCCGGACCAAGGCATCGAGCCGGCGCTGCAGGCCCGTCTGTGTGCGCTGCTGGCACGCTCGGCGGGCCATGCCGGCATGGCCGGGGGCCAGGCCATCGACCTGGCCAGCATCGGCAAGCCGCTGAACGAACGCGCGCTGCGCGACATGCACCGGCGCAAGACCGGCGCGCTGCTGCAGGCCAGCGTGCTGATGGGCGCGGCCTGCGGGCCCTGCGAGGATCGCGCCTGGACGGCCTTGTCCGACTACGGCGCCGCGCTCGGCCTGGCTTTCCAGGTGGTCGACGACATCCTCGACGTGACGCAGGAGTCGCACACGCTGGGCAAGACCGCCGGCAAGGACCTGAACGACAACAAGCCGACCTACGTCTCGGTGCTGGGCCTTGAGGCGGCGCGCCGGCAGGCGGCGCAACTGCGCGACAGCGCGCAGCAGGCGCTGCGTGCCAGCGGCCTCGCCGACACGGCGACGCTGGCTCAGCTGGCCGACATGGTGGTCGAACGCGAGAGCTGAAGTGAAACACCCCCAACGCGCTTCGCGCGCCCCCTTCAAGGGGCTCCGCCAACGGCCCGGCGAAGCCGGCGCCGCGGCGGTCGCCGGCTGCGGCCGTCGCATGCGTCGTGGGTCGGGCGAAGCGACGTGGAGCCATTGAAATGAGAACAAGCACCTCCCTGCTCGAAACCGTCGATTCGCCCGCGGCGCTGCGCCGCATGTCGCGTGCCGAGCTGAAGACGCTGGCCGCGGAGCTGCGCGCCTTCGTGCTGCACAGCGTCAGCCAGACCGGCGGCCACCTGGGCAGCAACCTCGGCACGGTGGAGCTGACGGTGGCGCTGCACCATGTGTTCGACACGCCCTACGACCGCATCGTCTGGGACGTGGGCCACCAGACCTACCCGCACAAGGTGCTGACCGGCCGGCGCGATCGCATGGGCAGCCTGCGCCAGCTCGGCGGCATCGCCGGGTTCCCGCGCCGCGAGGAGAGCGAGTACGACACCTTCGGTACCGGGCACTCGTCGACCTCGATCTCCGCGGCGCTCGGCATGGCGCTGGCCGCGAAGTTGAAGGGCGAGGACCGGCGCACCGTGGCCGTCATCGGCGACGGCGCGATGACCGCCGGCATGGCCTTCGAGGCGCTGAACAACGGCGGTGTCGCGCATGCCGGCCTGACGGCAGACCTGCTGGTGGTGCTGAACGACAACGACATGTCGATCAGTCCGCCGGTGGGCGCGCTCAACAACCACCTGGCGCGGCTGATGAGCGGCAGCTTCTATGCCTCGGCGCGCGAGGGCGCGAAGAGCGTGCTGAAGAACACGCCGCTGTACGAACTGGCGCGTCGCTTCGAGGAGCATGCCAAGGGCATGGTCGTGCCGGGCACGATCTTCGAGGAGTTCGGCTTCAACTACGTCGGCCCGATCGACGGCCACGACCTCGACGCGCTGATCCCCACGCTGGAGAACCTGCGTCACGCGCGCGGGCCGCAGTTCCTGCACATCGTGACGAAGAAGGGCCAGGGCTACAAGCTGGCCGAGGCCGATCCGGTCAAGTACCACGCCGCCAGCGGCAAGTTCAACCCGGCCGAAGGTTTTCCCAAGGCCAGCGCCCCGTCCAAGGCCACGTTCACGCAGGTCTTCGGCCAGTGGCTGTGCGACATGGCCGACGCCGACCCGCGGCTGATCGGCATCACGCCGGCGATGCGCGAGGGTTCGGGCATGGTCGAGTTCCAGAAACGCCACCCCAGGCGCTTCTACGACGTGGGCATCGCCGAGCAGCATGCCGTGACCTTCGCCGCCGGACTGGCCTGCGAGGGCCTGAAGCCGGTGGTGGCCATCTACAGCACCTTCCTGCAGCGCGGCTACGACCAGCTGGTGCACGACGTGGCCATCCAGAACCTGCCGGTGGTCTTCGCGCTGGACCGCGCGGGCATCGTCGGTGCCGACGGCGCCACGCACATTGGTGCCTACGACATCGCCTTCACGCGCTGCATTCCCAACATGAGCCTGATCGCGCCGGCCGACGAGGCCGAGTGCCGCATGGCGCTGAGCAGCGCCTACCGCCAGGATCATCCGGTGGCCGTGCGCTACCCGCGCGGCAGCGGCGTGGGCACCGCCTGCGGCGCCGGCCTGGACGAACTGCCCTGGGGCAAGGCGGAACTGCGGCGCAGCACCGGCAAGACGCACGCGGTGGGCGGTCCGCGCATCGCCATCCTGGCCTTCGGCCCGCTGCTGTACCCGGCGCTGCAGGCCGCCGAGGCGCTGGACGCCACGGTGGTGAACATGCGTTTCGTCAAGCCGCTGGACGAGGCCATGGTGCTCGAGGTGGCGCGCGCGCACGAGGCCTTGGTCACGGTCGAGGAAGGCTGCGTCATGGGCGGCGCCGGCAGTGCGGTGGCCGAATGCCTGGCGGCGCACGGGCTGGCGCTGCCGCTGTTGCAGCTGGGCCTGCCCGACGAGGTCATCGAACACGGCGATCCGCAGAAGCTGCTGGCGCTGTGCGGCCTGGACGCCGCCGGCATCGAACAGGCCGTGCTGAAGCGCTTCGGCGGCCGGCTCAAGGTGCTGCGTCCGGCCGCCAACCATTGACGCCTGCGCGACAGGCGGCAACCCCGTGGCAGCATAGAACCGCGATCGGTGTCATGCTGCCTGGGGCGGCCCGATGCCGCAGCCCCGAGCCCACATGAACCACCTGACCGAGGCCCTGCACATACCCGACACGCAAAGCGAGCGTGACGGGCGCCACCTGGCGATCCAGCGCGTGGGCATCAAGTCGCTGCGCTACCCGCTGGCGCTGCGCATTGCCGGCGAGGTGCAAAGCACGGCCGCGGACTGGGACCTCGACGTCGCGCTGCCGGCAGAGCAGAAGGGCACGCACATGTCGCGCTTCATCGCGTGGCTGGAGGCGCTGGACGCGCCGCTGGACGCGGCCACGCTGCGCCAGCGCCATGCCCAGATGCTCGAGCGCCTGGGTGCCGAAGAAGGCCGCATCGAAGCGCGCTTCGGCTTCTTCCTGCGCAAGCGTGCGCCGGTGTCCGGCCTGGCCAGCCTGCTCGACTACCGGGGGCGCTGGATCAGCGAAACACGCGGCGGCCACACCTCGGTCAGTGCCGAGGTGAGCGTGCCGGTGAAGAGCCTGTGCCCGTGCTCCAAGGAGATTTCCGACTACGGCGCGCACAACCAGCGCTCGCTGGTGACGATCCGGGCCGAGCTGCTGCAGCCGGTCGAATGGCACGAGCTGGTGCGCTTCGCCGAGGAGCAGGCCAGCAGCGAGCTGTGGCCGATGCTCAAGCGCGTCGACGAGAAGTGGGTCACCGAGCGCGCCTACGAAAACCCGAAGTTCGTCGAGGACCTGGTGCGCGACGTGGCCCTGGCCGTGAACCGCGACCCCCGCATCGGCCGCTACCGCGCCGAGGTGGAGAACTTCGAGTCGATACACAACCACTCGGCCTATGCGTGCATCGAGCGCTGAGGCCAGGCCGCGGCGCGGCTGAGCCACCGCCCCGGCATCGATGCTGCAGGCCGCCGAGGCGATCCACGACGCCGAGCGCATGCGCCGTGCGGGCGCCGATCTGCTGTCGCTGGCGCTGATCGACGCGCGCAACCACACGCTGCGCTGGCTGGCCGCCTTCGAGCCGCACCTGGCCGCACTGACGCCGACGGGCCTGGTCGACCCGCCGCTGTGGCTGGCCGGGCATGCCGCCTGGTATCAGGAGTACTGGGTGGCGCGGCACGTGCAGCGCCAGCGCGGCGAGGCGGCCGACCCGGCCGGGCCGCGACTGGCGTCGATCGACGCGCGGGCCGACGACTGGTTCGACCCCGTCTGCCACGACCGGGCCGAGCGCTGGCGGCTGGCGCTGCCCGATGCACAGACCTTGCGCCAGTACCTGGCCGAAACCCTGGAGACGACGCTCGAGCTGCTGGGCGGCGCCGAGGACAGCGATACCGGGCTGTATGTCTACCGCCTGGCGCTGCGCCACGAGGACATCGTCGGCGAGTCGCTGGCGGCCGCGGCGCAGGCCCTTCAGCTGGCGCAGACGGCCGAGGCCGTGTCGCCGTGGGCGCCACGCGCCGCGCGTGCAAGCCGCGAGCCCTTGCTCTTTGCCGCGCAGCGCTTCAGCCTGGGGTCCTTGCCCGGCGGCTTGGTGCCACCGAACGAGCGCGGGTCGCATGCGGTCGAGCTGCCGGAGTTCGAGATCGATGCCCAGGCCGTGTCGTGGGCGCGCTTCGCCGAGTTCGCCATCGACGGCGGCTACGACGAAGCGCATTGGTGGTCGCGCGAAGGCTGGGCCTGGGTGCAGGCCGAAGGCCGTCGCGCGCCGCGCTACGTTGAGCAGATGCGTCAGGCGATCCTGGTGCAGCGCCAAGGCCAGATGCAGCGCGTCGGCACGGCGCAGGCGGCCGTGCACCTCAGCCGCCATGAAGCCGAGGCCTGGTGCCGCTGGGCCGGGCGGCGCCTGCCCACCGAGGCCGAATGGGAGCTGGCGGCCTTGCTCGGCGCCACGCGCGGCTTCGTCTGGGGCGATGTGTTCGAGTGGGTGCTGGGCAGCGCGCGGCCCTATCCCGGAGGCGGCGCCACGGCGCCGGGCTTCTCGCCGTTCCCTGCGGCGGGCAGCGCCGGCGTGCTGCGCGGCGCATCGTGGATGACCCGCCAGCGCCAGCGCCACCCGCGCGCGCGCCGCTTTGCCGCGGCCCATCGCGACGAATTGTTTTGCGGCTTCCGCAGCTGCGCGCTCTGAGCTGTGGTCGAGGCCTGCCTGGCGCAGCGCCTGCCGGCGCAGGACAATCGGGCTTTCGTCCGCCCCGGCACTGAATCGCTGCCATGAGCCTGACCCTGCCCGAGTCCGTCGACGCCGTCATCGAGCTGCTGGCGGCGGAGAACTATGTCTGCGACCGGCAACTGGCCACCGCGCTGTTCCTCAGCCTGAAGCTGAGGCGGCCGCTGTTCCTGGAGGGTGCGCCCGGCGTCGGCAAGACCGAACTGGCCAAGACGCTGGCGCGCGCGCTGAACACCCAGCTGCTGCGCGTGCAGTGCTACGAGGGCCTCGACGTAGCGCAGACCGCTTACGAGTGGAACGTGGCGCGGCAGATGATCGAGATCCGCCTGGCCGAGGCCGTGCACGACACCGACCGTGAAGCGCTGACGCGCAACCTCTATTCGCGGCAGATGCTGATCGAGCGGCCCTTGCTGCAGGCGCTGACGCAGACGCGATCGCCTGTCCTGCTGATCGACGAGCTGGACCGCGCCGACGAGCCCTTCGACGCCTTCCTGCTGGAGGTGCTAGCCGAGAACCAGCTGACCATCCCCGAATACGGCACCGTCGTCGCGGCCGAGCCGCCAATCACGCTGATCACCAGCAACCGCACCCGCGAGATCCACGACGCGCTGAAGCGCCGCTGCCTGTACCACTGGGTCGGCTTCCCGAGCGTGGAGCGCGAACTCGACATCGTGCGGCTGAAGGCGCCCGGCGCGTCCGAGCGGCTGTACCGCCAGGTGGTGGAATTCGTGCAGCGCATGCGCACGCTGGACCTGTTCAAGTCGCCGGGCGTGGCCGAGACCATCGACTGGACCCACGCGCTGGTGGCGCTGAACACGCTGCAGCTCGACCCGGCCAGCGTGCAGGACACGCTGGGCGTGCTGCTGAAGCACCAGGACGACCTGGTGAAGATGCAGAACGGCGACACCGCCAAGCTGCTCGACGAGCTGCGCGCCAAAGCCTTGCTCTGATGTGATTGCCGACAACATCGTCCACTTCGCGCGCGTGCTGCGCGGCGCCGGCTTAGGCCTCGGGCCCGACCGGGTGCTAGCCGCGCTGGCGGCGGTGGAACTGGTGGGCCTGCAGCGCCGCGACGACGTGCATGCCGCCTTGAGCGCGGTGATGCTTGAGCGGCATGAGCAGCAGCCGCTGTTCGATGCCGCCTTCGACACCTTCTGGCGCGACCCGAAGCTGCGCGAGCAGATGATGACCCTGCGGCTGCCCAAGATCAGCGGCCGCGGCGAAGAGCAAGGCCCGCCGCGCGCCAACCGGCTGGCCGAGGCGCTGTCGGCTCTGAAGGCACCGGAGCCGCCGAACCCGGCCCACCCGACCGCCAAGGAGGAGCTGCAGTTCGACACGCACTTCAGCTTCTCCGACCGCGAGCGGCTGCAGAAGGCCGATTTCGAGACCATGACCACGGCCGAGTACGAACTCGCCAAGAAACTGGCCGAACAGATGCCGCTGCCGGTGGACCCGGTGCGCCGCCGCCGCCACGAGCCGGCGGCCTCGGCGCGCGACGGCGGCCGGCTGAACCTGCGCGCCACGCTGCAGCGCATGGCCCGCCAGCCCCATACGCTGACGCCGCTGTACATGCGGCCGCGCGAGGAGACGCCCGCGCTGGTGGTGCTGCTGGACATCTCCGGCTCGATGGACCGCTATTCGCGGCTGATGCTGCATTACGTGCACGGCCTGATGCGTCGCGCGCTGAAGGTGCACACGCTGACCTTCGGCACGCGGCTCACCAACATCACGCGTTGCCTGAAGGAACGGGACCCCGACGTTGCGCTGAGGCTGGCCGACGAGCAGGTGCAGGACTGGAAAGGCGGCACGCGCATCGCGTCGTCGCTGGAAGAGTTCAACCGCTTGTGGGCGCGCCGGCTGCTGGGCGCCAACGCCGCGCTGCTGCTGGTGACCGACGGGCTGGACCGCGACGAGCACGGTGACCTGTCGGCTGCCGCGGCGCAGCTGCACCGGCTGGCGCACCGCGTGGTCTGGCTGAACCCGCTGCTGCGCTACGAAGGCTTCCAGGCCAAGGCCTCGGGCGTGCGCGCGCTGCTGCCGCACGTGGACCGTTTCCTGCCGGTGCACAACCTGGCCAGCCTGGCCGACCTGGGCGCCGCGCTGCGCAGCGCGCCAGTGGCACCCCAGTCGCTGCTGCATTGACGACGACGACGCCTCTTCGAACTGCAGGGTGAACGACGGATCCCCGCCCCGCTGGACAAGGTCTGGGCGCCGCTGATCGACCCCGATACGCTGAAGGCCGGCATCAACGGCTGCGAGTCGCTGGAGCGCATTGGGGACGATTGCTTCGCCGCGCTGGCGACTGCTGATGCTGGACGCAGGACAGCTGTCGCGGGTGCTGGCGCAAATGGCGCTGGCGCTGGATTTCGAGGTGATCTGCTGCGACCCACGCGAGGAATACCATCCGACCTGCGACCTGTCGGGCACCACCCTCAGCAAGGCCATGCCCGACGATCTGGTGCTGCAGCTGAGCTCGACCCGCACAACACCGTGGTGGAGCTGACGCACGACCCCCAGCTCGACGACATGGTCCTGCTCGAGGCGCTGAAGTCGCCGGCCTTCTACGTCGACGCTTTGGGCTCGCGCGGCAACACCGCGGCGCGCAAGCAGCGGCTGGCGTTGTTCGACCTGTCGCCGACAGAGATCGACCGGCTGCACGGCCCGGTGGGGCCGGACCTGGGCGACAAGACGCCGGCCGAGATCGCCGTGTCGATCGCGGCCGAGATCGTGGCAGTGAAAAGCGGCGTGGCGCTGGTGCAGAAGAAGGAAGGCTCGGCGCTGCCGGCCGCGGCGTTGGCCGCCTGCGTCATCTCGCGCTGACGCGGCGCCCGACCCAGTGCTGCAGCGCGGCCCCCGCCGCCAGGCTGGAGGCCCAGGTCAGCAGCAGCATGGTCCAGGCCGCGGACACGCTGCAGGGCTGCAGCCGCAGCCACAGCGCGGTCGCCGCGACGATCACCGCGTAGTGGATGACGAACACGCCGTAGGACGCATCGCTCCAGTAGGCCAGCCAGCGCCCGCCGCGGCCGTGCAGCGTGCCGCGTGAGCCCAGTACCAGCAGCGCCGCCGCGGTCAGGCCCGCGACCGCCAGCCGCGGGCGGCCGTCGAGCACGGCAGCCGCCAGTGCCGTTGCGCACGCCGCGACGAACAGCGCGGCCATCGTGCGCGAGCGCGGCGCCCACGCCGCCAGCACGCCCAGGCCATAGGCGCCGAAGAAGTAGGGCGCCCAGGCCTCGAGGCGCGCATCGCGGTTGAACCACAGCACCGAGGCCAGCGTCATGGCCGCCACGGCCCAGGGCAGCGCGGTGTGCCACGCGGGCCGGCCGCCGTCGCGCAGCAGCAGCACGGCGAGCAGGGCCAGCAAGGCATGCAGCTGGAAGTCGATGGCCACGTACCAGGCGCCGGCCGACAGTGACGGTACGCCCAGCACATCCTGCAGCAGCAGCAACTGGGCAATGAACTGGCCGGCCGTGGGCCAGGGCGTCACCCAGTCCGGCCAACGGTCTGGTGGCAGCAGCGCGCTGGCCGCCAGCACCGCCAGCAAGGCCACCGCCAGCATCGGCACCAGCCGCAGCCAGCGCTGCCACAGAGCGCGTGGCAGCGTGGGCACGCGGCGCGACAGGCTCAACGCAGCCAGCCAGCCACCGATCGCCAGGAAGATCTGCACCACCCAGCGCGCTTCGTCGAGCAGGAAGGCATCGAGCCGCGGCCATGAGGGCATCGCCTGCCGCGCCATCGGCGCGTACAGCACGATGTGGTGCAGCACGATCAGCTGCGAGGCCAGGACCTTGAGCCCGTCGACGAGCACTGAACGCTGCGGCATGGCTGCACTGTAGCGCCCGGCCTCGGCGCCCCGGGTGCGTCAGGCGTTGCTGCTGGCGCGCACTTCCTCGATCGTCGACACGCCGGCCCAGACCTTGTCGATGCCGTCCTGGCGCAGCGTGCGCAGACCCTCACCGAGCGCGGTGCGCAGCAGTTCGTCGGGCTTGGCGCCGGTCTGGATCTGGTGGCGGATTTCGCGCGACACCACCAGCAACTCATGCAGGCCGGCGCGGCCGCGCAGGCCGCTGTCGTCGCAGTGCGGGCAACCCTTGGCGAAGTGGTGCATGAGCTTGCCGTCCTTGCCGAAGCGCTTCTTCCAGCCGGCCAGCACGTCGTCGGGCTTCGGCTTCTTTTCGGCCTGGTCGAAGGCTCGAAGGTAGTCGGCCATCAGCTCCTCCATCTGCTGCGGCGTGGCCTCCTGCGACTGCACGCACTTGCTGCACAGCCGCCGCACCAGGCGCTGCGCCAGCACGCCGAGCAGCGAGTCGGCGAAATTGAATGGGTCCATACCCATGTCCAGCAGCCGGGTCACGGTCTCGACCGCGCTGTTGGTGTGCAGCGTGCTCATCACCAGGTGACCGGTGAGCGAAGCCTCGACCGCCATCTGCGCCGTCTCGCGGTCACGGATCTCACCGACCATGATCACGTCCGGGTCGGCGCGCAGGAAGGCGCGCAGCGCCTTGGCGAAGGTCCAGTCGATCTTCGGGTTGACCTGCACCTGGCGCATGCCGGCCTGGGTGATTTCCACCGGGTCCTCGGCCGTCCAGATCTTGCGGTCGGGCTGGTTGATGTAGCCCAGCACCGAGTGCAGCGTGGTGGTCTTGCCCGAGCCGGTGGGGCCCACGCACAGCAGCATGCCGTAGGGCCGTTGGGCCGCGGCCTTGACGTGGCCCAGGTTCTCCGGGCTCAGCCCCAGGCTGTCCAGCGGGATCGGTTTGGCCGATGAGAGCAGCCGCAGCACCGCGTCCTCCAGCCCGTTGGCGGTCGGGATCGTGGCCACTCGCAGTTCCAGGCGCTGGCCAGGCACGAACTTGCCGAAGTTGATCTTGCCGTCCTGCGGCTTGCGGCGCTCGCTGATGTCCAGGTCGCACATGATCTTGATGCGCGCGATCAAGGCATTGCGGTAGGTGTGCGGCAACTCCATGTAGGGGCGCAGCGCACCGTCCTTGCGGAAGCGGATGCGTACCTTTTCGCGTCCCGGCTGGCATTCGATATGGATGTCGGACACGCCCTGGCTCTGTGCTTCGGCGATCATCGAGTTGATCAGCCGCACCAGCTGGTTATCCGACTGCTCGATCGCCGGTTCGTCGCGCTCGGCCGATTCCGGCGTCTGCTGCAGTTCCAGCGAGGCCAGGATCTTGCCGGCTTCCTCGACGTCGTATTCCGCCGCGGCGGTCTCGGCGCTGCCGCCCGGGCCCACCTTGGTGCCGATGCGCTCGTAGGCCTGGCGCACGGCGCTGCCCAGCAGGTTGGCGCGGGCCAGCACCGGAACGACCTTGGTCTGCGCAGCGAACTCGATGTCGTCCAGCACCTCCGGGCGTGAGGGGTCTTCCACGGCGACGATCAGCCGGCCACCGCGCAGCAGCAGCGGCAGCGCCGGTAGCCGGCAGGCCACGGCATAGGGCAGCCGGCCCAGCGCCTCGGTTTCGGGCGCGAACTGCGTCACGTCCACCAGCGGATAGCCCATCTTGCGCGCCAGCGCGGTCTGCAGATCGGAGCGCGAGACCAGTCCGCGGCGCACCAGCAGCTCACCCAGCGGCACGCTGCGGTCCTCGCGCTGCTGCGACAGTGCAGACTCAAGTTGGGACTGGTTGATGAAGCCCAGCGCGATCAGTGCCTCGCCGATGCGCACCATCGGCATGCGCGACTGTTCGACGATGGCCTGCTCCAGTTCTTCGGCGCTGACCACCTGCCGCGTCAGCAAGATGTCGCCCAGCTTCTGGCTGCGCAGCTGTTGCTGCTCGGCCAGGGCCTGCTCCACCTGCTCAGGCGTGGCTGCCTTCTGCGCCACCAGCACCTCACCGATGCGTTCGCCGATCTCGACCTGGTCGTACGCTGCCTTGGGCACGAACACACGCATCACGCTGCCGCGCGCGTCCACTGGCGGGAAGTAGAACAGGCCTGCAGCCTCCTCACGGCGGCCGATGCTCAGCGCGTCGATGGCCGCTGCACCCTTCAGTCGCACCTTGATGCCCACCGCCGGACGTTGGGCCATGAAGCTGGCATTGGCCCCGGCCTCCTCGGTGGGCGTCAGCGGCCGCGTCAGCGTCATGCGCCGGAACTGGTTGAAGCGCAAAGGGATGGCGATGCGAGCGGGTGGGATGCGCACCTTGGCCACACCCTCGGCCAGATCCATCTCGAGCAGCGCGCCGTTCATCAGCCGGCCGTTCAGTCCCTCGATCTGGCAGGGCTCGGACTCCGACAGCGGCTGCGGCGCCGGATAGCAGGCGAAGCCCGGCGTCGGCCAAGCGAAACCCTGGGCGCTGCCGGCCGCGATCATGCCCGCGTCTTCCGGCGGAACCAGGGACAGCGGCGGCGATGACAGGTCGGACATGGCTTCTCCTCGGGCGTACGTGGCCAGGGGTGCGCCCGTGGGCAGACCCTTACGCATCCGATCCTAGGTGCGCCGCGGCCAAGGCGAAGAGCAGAAATAGGCCCCCGGCGCGGGCCAGTTGTAGTCGCTTCAGCGCCGCATCTGCGCGGGCAGCCAGGTGACGAGCTCGGGGACCAGGTAGATCAAGCCCACGGCCGCCACCATCAGCAGGAAGAAGGGGAAGGTCACGCGTGCGATCCAGCCGATCTCGCGCTTGGTCATGCCCTGCAGCACAAACAGGTTGAAGCCCACCGGCGGCGTGATCTGCGCCATCTCGACCACCAGCACGATGAAGATGCCGAACCACAGCGGGTCGATACCGGCCTTCTGGATGGTGGGCAGGATCACGCCCATCGTCAGCACCACCATGCTGATGCCGTCGAGGAAGCAGCCGAGCAGGATGTAGAACAGCATCAGCACCAGCAGCAGGCCGAAGGGGCTCAGCCCCAGCGTGCCGATCCATTCGGCCAGGTGCCGCGGCAGGCCGATGTAGCCCATGGCCAGCGTCAGGAAGGCGGCGCCCGCCAGGATCAGCGCGATCATGCAGTACAGCCGCGTGCCGCCCAGCAGCGATTCCTTGAAGGTCTGCCAGGTGAGCGAACCCTGCGCCGCCGAGATGAGCAGCGCGCCCACCACGCCCAGCGCCGCGGCCTCGGTGGCGGTGGCGATACCGCCGTAGATCGAGCCCAGCACCGCGGCGATCAGCAGCATCACCGGGATCAGGTGGCGCGATTCGCGCAGCTTGGCGCCGAAGGACAGCGGCGCGTCGCGTGGCGGCACCAGCGTCGGGTTGAGCAGCGCCCATACCGCCAGGTAGCCGGAGAACAGCAACGCCAGCAGCAGCCCGGGCAGCACGCCGGCGATGAACAGCTGCGCGATCGACACCTCGGCGCTGACGCCGTAGACGATCATGATGATCGACGGCGGGATCAGCAGCCCCAGCGTGCCTGCGCCGGCCAGCGAGCCGATGCTGATGCCGTCGGGGTAGCCGCGCCGCGCCAGCTCCGGCAGGCTCATCTTGCCGATGGTGGCGCAGGTGGCAGCGCTGCTGCCCGACACCGCGGCGAAGAGGGTGCAGCCGGCCACGTTGACGTGCAGCAGCCGACCGGGCAGCGCCTGCATCCACGGTGCCAGGCCGCGGAACATGTCTTGCGACAGCCGCGTGCGGAACAGGATCTCGCCCATCCACACGAACAGCGGCAGCGCGGTCAGCGTCCAGCTCGACGCGCTGCCCCAGATGGTGACGGCCATCGCGTCGCCGGCCGGCCGGCTGCTGAACAGCTGCATGCCGATCCAGGCCACACCCGACAGCGTCAGGCCGATCCATACCCCACTGCCCAGGATCAGGAACAGCGAGACGACCAGCAGCGCGGTGATCGCAAGATCACTCATTGCGCACCGCCTCTTCAGGCACCGCGTGCGAACGACGGCCACGCAGCTCCAGCACCAGCTCGTCGATGAAGGCGATGAACAGGATCGTCGTGCCCAGCGCCATGCCGAGCTGCGGAATCCACAGCGGCGTGGCGTCGTTGCCGGTGGAGATGTCTTGGAACTGATGGCTCTGCCAGGCCAGGCGCACGCTGTAGAAGGCGAACAGCGCGGCCAGTGCGGTGGCCGCTGCCAGCGCCCAGACTTCGAGAACGCGGCGCGCGCTGCCCTGTAGCCGCGCCAGCAGCAGCGTCACGCGGATGTGCTCGCCGCGCTTGAGCGTGTGCGCCAGCGCCAGGAAGCCGCTGGCCGCCATCAGGTAGCCGGCATAGGCGTCGGTTCCCGGCACGTGGAAGTGCAGCAGCCGGCTGACGATGGCCAGCAGCACCATGCACAGCAGGCCGATCATAAAAAGGGCCGCCAGCCAGGCGGCCCCGTCGTACAGCGCGTCGAGCAGCCGGCGCACGCGCACGCCTTACTTGCGGTAGGCGTCGACCAGCTGCTTGCCTTCAGGGCCAGCCTTGTCCAGCCATTCCTTCAGCATCGTTTCGCCGACCTTCTTCATGTCGGCCGACAGCTGCGGCGGCGGCGGCAGGATGTTCATGCCGTTGGCCTTGAGCTTGTCCAGGCTGTCGGTGTTGGTCTTCTTGCTGGCCGCCAGGCCGCGCGCCTCGGCATCGGCCGCGGCTTTCTGCAGCGCCTGCTTGGTGGGCGCATCCAGCGCATCGAAGGCCGCCTTGTTGACGATGACCGCGTTCTTCGGCAGCCAGGCCTGGGTGTCGTACCAGTACTTGACGTGCTCGTGCAGCTTGGCGTCCCAGCCGGTCGAGCCGCTGGACATGATCGACTCGACGACGCCGGTGGCGAAGGCCTGGCTCACCTCGGCCGCCTGCACCGTGACCGGCTGCGCGCCCACCAGTTCGGCGATGCGCGCGGTGGCCGGGCTGTAGGCGCGCCACTTCACGCCCTTCAGGTCGGCGGCCGAGTTGATCGGCTTCTTCACGTAGATGCCCTGAGGCGGCCACGGCACCGCGTACAGCACCATCATTCCCTGCTCGGCCAGCTTCTTGTCCAACATCGGCCGCTGCACGGCCCACAGCTTCATCGCCTCGTCGTAGCTGTCGGCCAGGAAGGGCAGGCCGTCGGCGCCGAAGATCTGCCACTCGTTCTGGAAGTTGACGAGCAGGATCTCGCCGATCTGCGCCTGCCCGCCCTGCACCGCGCGCTTGATCTCCGGCGCCTTGAACAGCGAGGCGTTGGCGTGCA
>ERZ1645186.75-NODE-75-length-15814-cov-9.809886_pt1 | contig 15814 bp, 15 predicted proteins | sample MGYA00575349_ERZ1645186 | MGnify/ENA primary metagenome ERZ1645186 (study PRJEB40839, sample SAMN11282943) | freshwater sediment metagenome | isolation source: river sediment | host: Sediment | place: India: Nawabganj, Kanpur | collected 2015-12-17 ...
CGTCGCATCACTCTGGCGTCGGTTCATCGGGTGGGAGGTGTCCATGCCATCTCCGGTGGTTCAGGTGGACGCGCGGCCGAACGCGCCGAGCAGCGCATCGCCGGCGCTGACGAAGGGGCGGGCGCCGTCGGGAGCGTCGATCTCGGCCCAATGCGCGGCCACGGCCTCCGGCGACACCGCGTCGGCCGCCAGGTGCAGGCCCTGGCCTTCGACGATGCGCACGGTGGAGAAGTAGCCCGCGCCCGCGGCCAGCACCGTGCCGCTGAAGTGGCACTGCTCGCTGGCCAGGAAGGCCACGCCGGCGGCGACGCGCTCCGGCGTCGCTTCCTGCAGCATCCGGGCGAAGGGCAGGCCCTCGGTCATGCGCGTCAGCGCCACCGGCGCCACGGTGTTGACGTGGATGCCGTGCTTGCCGGCCTCGAGCTTCAGGCTGTGCATGAGCCCCACGACCGCCAGCTTGGCCGCGCCGTAGTTGCTCTGGCCGAAGTTGCCGTACAGCCCCGCGGCCGAGGTCGTCATCACGATGCGGCCGTACTGCTGCTGCTGCATCGCCGGCAGCACCGCGCGCGACACCCAGGCCGAGCCGAGCAGGTGCACGCGCACGACGGCCTCGAAGTCCTCGGGCGCCATCTTCGCCAGCGTCTTGTCGCGCAGGATGCCGGCGTTGTTGATCAGCACGTCGATGCGGCCGAAGGCCTGCAGCGCGGCATCGGCCAGCCGCTGCGCGCCCGCCGGCGTGGCGATGTCGTCGAAGCTGGCGAGCGCGCGGCCGCCGGCGGCCTCGATCTCGCGCACCACGCGGATGGCCGCGGCTTCGTCGCCGCCCGCGCCACCGGCGCCGAAGGCGCCGCCTACGCCATCCACGCTGCCGCCGAGGTCGTTGACGACCACGGCCGCGCCGCGCGACGCCAGCAGCAGCGCGTGGGCGCGGCCCAGGCCGCCGCCGGCCCCGGTGACGATGGCCACGCGGTCGTCGAAGCGGATCTGATTCATGCGGTCCTTTCCTCCGGGTAACGCTGGCCGCCGTAAAGCGCCTCGATCGCGGCGGCGTACTTCTCGGCGATGCTGCTGCGCTTGACCTTCATCGTCGCCGTGACCTCGCCGTCGTCGTGGTCCAGCTCCTTGGTCAGCAGGTGGAATTTGCGCACCTGCTGCACCTGCGGCATGCGGGCGTTGACGCGGTCGACCTCCGCCTGCACCAGCTCGCGCACGCGCGGCTGCTCGGCCAGGCTGCGGAAGTGGGTGTAGGCGAGGCCGTGCTCCTCGGCCCACTTGCCCACCGTGTCGTAGTCGATCTGGATCAGCGCGGCGACGAAGGGCCGGCGGTCGGCGACGACGATCGCCTCCTTGACGTAGGCGCTGAACTTCAGCGCGTTCTCGATCTCGCTCGGCGTGATGTTCTTGCCGCCGGCGGTGATCATGATGTCCTTCTTGCGGTCGACGATGCGCCACTCGTCGCCGTCGGCGGTGCTCACGCGCTCGGCCACGTCGCCGGTGTGCAGCCAGCCTTCGGCGTCGATCGCCTCGCGCGTGGCCGCCTCGTTGCGGTAGTAGCCCTTGAACACCGTCGGCCCGCGCACCAGCAGCTCGCCGTCGGCGGCGAGCTTCAGCTCCACGCCCGGGATCGCGCTGCCCACGGTGCCGATCGGCGAGGCCGCGCTGCGCTGCACGGTAGCCACGCCTGCGGTCTCGGTCATGCCGTAGCCCTCGCGGATCGGCACGCCCAGCGCGCGGAAGAAGCGCAGCATGTCCGGCGCGATCGGCGCCGCGCCCGACAGCGCCATGCGGCAGCGGCGCAGGCCGATGAAGTTGGTCAGCGCGCGCAGCACCAGCCACCACCACAGGCCGTGCGTCAGGCGCTGTGCCAGCGTCCAGCGCTCGCGCGGCGCGTCGGCGAAGGGCAGCGTCGCGGCCAGCGCGCGTTCGTACAGCCGGCGGCGCAGGCCGCCGGTCTCGCGCACCTTGATCTCGATTGACGCGTGCAGCTTCTCCCAGATGCGCGGCACGCCGAGGAACAGCGTCGGCGCGATCTCGCGCAGGTCGGCCTGGACCGTGCGCAGGCTCTCGGCGAAGTTGACCACCGCGCCCGAGCGCAGCGGCAGGTACACGGTGTAGATCTGCTCGGCCACGTGGCACAGCGGCAGGTACGAAACGGTGGCGTCCCCGGGCGTGCAGCGGTAGATGGCGTCGGCGCCGCGGGCCATCGCGGCGATGTTGCCGTAGCTGATCATCGCCGCCTTGGGCCGGCCGGTGGAGCCGCTGGTGAAGATCATCAGCGCCGTGTCGTCCAGGCGCTGGCGCTCGAGCCGCTCGTCGACCACGCGCGGCCGCTCGTGCTCGAAGGCCGCGCCGAGCGCACTCACCTCCTCGAAGGTCATCAGCTCGGGCACGCGGTAGTGGCGCAGGCCGCGCGGGTCGACGACCACCAGGTGCTTCAGCCGCGGCAGGCGCTCGCGCACCTCGAGCACCTTGTCCAGCTGCTCCTGATCCTCGCAGACGACGACCGCCGCGTCCGAGGCCTGCAGCAGGTACTCGACTTCGGCCGCGGGCGAGGTCGGGTAGATGCCGACCGTGACCGCACCGACGAGCCCGCAGCCGAGCTGCGCGAACACCCACTCGCGGCGGTTCTCGCTGATGATCGCGCAGTGCCCGCCCTCGGCCAGACCGAGCTTGACCAGGCCCAGGCCGAAGTGGCGCGCCGCCTGCTCGTACTGCGCCCACGTCACCGGCGCCCAGATGCCGTAGTCCTTCTGCCGCAGCGCCACGGCGTCGGGTGTGCGCTGCGCCCAGTGCTGCAGCTGCTGCGGCAGCGTGAGGCCGTCGAGCGCCGTCCCGGCTACGACAGCCATCGCTTCCTCCGCTTGTAGTGCTTGACGTGGCGGAAGCTGGCCAGCTCCTCGCTGCCGTCGCCGTAGCCGAGATAGAAGCGCTGCACGTCGGCGTCGTGCAGCAGCTTGTCGGTCGGGCCGTCGATCACCACCTTGCCGCTTTCCATGATGTAGCCGTACTGCGCGATGCCGAACGCGGCCATCGCGTTCTGCTCGACCAGCAGCATCGCCACGCCGCGCTCGCGGTTGATGCGCGCGACGATCTCGAAGATGCCCTCGACCACCATCGGCGCCAGGCCGAGCGAGGGCTCGTCCAGCAGCATCAGCGCCGGCTTGCCGAGCAGCGCGCGGCCAATGGCGAGCATCTGCTGCTCGCCGCCCGACAGGTAGCCGGCGCGCTGCGTGCGACGCTCGGCCAGGCGCGGAAAGTACTCGTAGATCAGCGCCGGCTCGGGCTTCTCGCCGCGGCCGATCAGCGCGTTGCCCGCGGCGACCAGGTTCTCCTCCACCGTCAGGTCCTCGAACACGTGCCGGCCTTCGCGCACGTGGGCGATGCCGCGCCGCGCCAGCAGGTGCGGCGCGACCGCATCGATGCGCTCGCCCTGGAAGCGGATCGCGCCCGCGCGCAGCTCGCCCACCTCCAGCGGCAGCAGGCCGGAGATGGCCTTCAGCGTAGTCGTCTTGCCCGCCCCGTTGCTGCCCAGCAGCGCGACGATCTGCCCGGCCGGCACCGACAGCGACAGCCCGCGCAGCACCTGCACCGAATGGTGGTAGACCACCTCGATGTTCTCGACGGCGAGCGCGGGCGTGGCGTTCATCGGTGCAGGCGCGGCAGCGACGCTCAGGCGGTGCGGATCCAGCCGCTGGCCGGCTCCATCAGCTTGGTGTCGGCGTTGTAGGCGTAGATGCGGCCGCTGGCGATCTGGTGGCCCTGCAGGTTGACGAGCAGGCCGGTCACGCCTCCGGTGTCCCAGTCCTTGATCGACTCGAGCGCGGCCTTCATGTTCGGCCCGGTCAGCGGCTTGCCGGCCTTCAGCGTGCGCTCCATCACCTCGGCGAAGATCATGCCCACCAGCCAGCCGTGGGTGTAGAACAGCGGCACGTACTTCATGTCGGGCCGCACCTTGGCCGCGTAGTCCTTGATGGCCTGCATCGTCGGCGCGTCCTGGGTGTCGTAGCTGTAGCGGTAGGGCATCACGCCCATCCAGCCCGGCGCGGCCGCGCCCATGGCGTTGACCGTGGTCAGGTCCATGCTCCAGATCGTGCCCATCGGCGTGGTCGCCATGCCGGCCTCGCGCATCTGCTTGATGAACTCGGGGATCGGCGCCAGCACGTAGCCGTGGAAGATCACGAAGTCGGGCTTGGCGCGGCGCAGCTTGGCCACCTCGGCCGACACGTCCACCGCGCCGGGCTTGGTGACGATCTCCTGCACCACCGGGATCTGCAGCGCCTGCGCCTTGGCCTTGATGCCGGCGATCGGGTCGCGGCCGAACTCGGTGTCGCTGTAGACGATGGCCAGCGCCGGCTTCGTCGCGCCGCGCGAGGTGCGGTGGATGTACTCGAGCAGGATCTCGCCCATCGCGGTGTAGGTCGGTCCGGCCATGAAGTAGAAGGGCACGTTCTTCGGGTCGGCCAGGTCGGAGGCGAAGCTCGGGCTGCTGGTCATCGTCGTGCCGAGCTGGCTCACCTCCTTGGCAGCGGCCTTGGCCCAGGCGGTCGAGTCGCCGTAGAACACCGGCGGCTTGTGCGCGCCCATGATCTTCTTGAACACCGCCATCGCCTGGTCCATCTTGTAGGCGGAGTCCTCGCCGACGTAGCGCAGCTTGCGCCCGGCCACGCCGCCCTTGGTGGCGTTGCGCCACTCGCAGTAGTCGCCCAGGCCCTGGTGCAGGCCGACGCCGGCAAAGGCGAACACGCCAGTGATCGGCGGCGCCGCGCCGACGACGAGCTCGCCGCTCTGCGCCAGCGCCGCACGCAGCGGCAAGGCCGACGCCGCCGCGGCGCCGAGGCCGGCGCCGAGCAGGTGGCGGCGGGACAGGTCGTGGGGGGTGTCATTCGCGCTCATCGCTAGTCTCCTTTCGGGTGGGGTTCAATCGTCAGGCCCGGAACGGCCACAGGTGGAACAGCCGCCGCACGCGGCGCCAGATCTCGAGCAGGCCATGCGGCTCGAATACGAGGAAGCCCATGATCAGCAGGCCGAAGACCACCTGCTGGATCGGGCTCAGGATCTCGGTGGCGCGCGGCGCCCATTGCGCGACGAAGGCCACGCCGCCGCGCAGCAGCTCGGGCACCAGCGTCATGAACACCGCGCCGAGGATCGTGCCGAGCATGCTGCCCAGCCCGCCGACGATGATCGCCGCCAGGTAGAACACCGACAGCTGCAGCGTGAAGTACTCGGGCGTCATCGCGCGGTAGAAGTAGCCGAGCAGCGCGCCGGCCACGCCGGCATAGAAGGAGCCGATCGCGAACGCCGCCAGCTTGTAGTGCAGCAACTCGATGCCCAGCACCTCGGCCGAGATGTCCTTGTCGCGGATGGCGATGAAGGCGCGGCCGACGCGCGTGCGGAACAGGTTGCGCCCGGCCACCAGCATCAGCGCCGCCACCGGCACGATCAGGTAGTACATGCGGTGGTCGTTGCCCAGTTCGAAGCCGAACAGGCTGGCATTGGGCACGTTGACGCCGCGCACGCCGCCGGTGACGCTGTCCCACTCGCGGAACACGTAGACCAGCAGGAACTGCGTCGCCAGCGTGGCCACCGCCAGGTACAGCCCCTTGATGCGCAGGCTGGGCAGGCCGACGACGATGCCAATCGCCGCGGCGAACAGCCCGGCCAGCGGCAGCGTCACGAAGAACGGCAGCCCGCGCTGCGCGAACCAGGCCGCGGTGTAGCAGCCCACGCCCATGAACGCGGCATGGCCGAGCGAGATCAGGCCGGTGTAGCCGGTCATGATGTTCAGGCCGGCGGCGGCGATGCAGTGGATGCCGACCAGGCAAGCCAGGCCGACGACATAGCCGTTGGCGGCAAAGGGGAACAGCGCCAGCGCCAGCGCCAGCAGCGCCAGACCGGTGCGCTGCACCCGGGTGGGCCACAGCGCCTCGTCGTGCGCGTAGCTGGCGCGGAAGTCGCCGATGCGCATCTACAGCCTTTCGATCTGCCGCGTGCCGAACAGGCCGTAGGGCCGGATCAGCAGGATGAGCAGCACGATCGCGTAGGGCACGATGTCGCGCACCTTGCCGCCCAGGTAGGCGGCGGTCAGGCTCTCGGCCAGGCCGACGACGAGCCCGGCGACGATCGCGCCGGCGATCGAATCCAGCCCGCCGAGGATGATCACCGCCAGCACGCCCAGCGCCGCGCCACCGAGCGCCGGCGACAGGCTGGTCATGCTGGCGACGACGATGCCGGCCACCGCGCCGACCATGCCGGCGAAGACCCAGGTCAGCGCCTGCGTGCGCCGCACGTCGATGCCGAGCACGTAGGCGGTCAGCGGGTCGCTGGCCGCGGCGCGCATGGCGATGCCGGTCTTGCTGAAGCGGAAGTACAGCGTGAACGCGGCGATCACCACCGCGGCGAGCACGAAGCTCCACACCACCTGGCCCGGGATCAGGATGTCGCCGGGCGTGAAGGGCTTGCGCGGCAGCAGTGCCGGCATCTCGTAGTTCTGCCCGCCCCAGATGGCATCGACGCCGCCGTGCAGCGCGCTGGCCAGGCCGATGGTGGCCATCAGCACCGAGATCACCGGCTGGCCCGACAGCGGCCGCAGCAGCGCGCGCTCGATCAGCGCCGCGGCCAGCGCCACCGCCACCAGCGTCAAGGCCAGGGCGAGCCAGGTGGGCAGGCCCCACATCACGTTGGCGGTGTAGAAGAAGTACGCGCCGAGCATCATGAACTCGCCCATCGCGAAGTTGATGACGCCGGTGCCCTTGTAGATCAGCACGAAGCCCAAGGCGATCAGCGCCAGCAGCCCGCCCGACAGCAAGCCGATGGCCGAATACTCGGCCAGCGCAGTCCAGTCGAAGCCCGTACTCAAGCCATGGCCCTCGTCGCGGCGCCCTGCTCGCCGAGGTAGGCGCGCACCACCGCGGGGTCGTGCCGCACCTCGGCCGGCGTGCCCTGGCCGATGACCTGGCCGAAGTTCAGCACCACCACGTGGTTGGCGATGTCCATCACCAGGCCCATGTCGTGCTCGATCAGCAGCACGGTGATGCCGCGCTCCTCCTGGATGTCGAGGATGAAGCGCGCCATGTCCTCGGTCTCCTCGCGGTTCATGCCGGCCACCGGCTCGTCGAGCATCAGCACCTTCGGCCGCATCGCCAGCGCGCGCGCCAGCTCGACGCGCTTCTGCAGCCCGTAGGGCAGCGCCGCCACGCTCTGGTGACGCACATGGTCGATCTCTAGGAAGTCGATCACCTCGCGCTCGATCTCGCGGCGCAGCGCCACCTCCTCGCGCTGCGCCGGGCCCAGGTACCACAGCGCGGTCAGCGGGTTGGCCGCCAGGCGCGTGTGGCCGCCGAGCTTGATGTTGTCGAGCACGCTCATGCCGCGGAACAGCGCGACGTTCTGGAAGGTGCGCGCCAGGCCGAGCGCGGCGCGGCGCGCGGCGCCGGTGCGGGTGATGTCGGCGCCGTCGAACACGATGCGGCCCTGCTGCGGCCGGTAGAAGCCCGAGATGGCGTTGAACAGGCTGGTCTTGCCGGCGCCGTTCGGGCCGATGATGGCGGTGATCTCGCCAGCCCGCGCGGCCAGCGACACGCCGGTCAGCGCCTTGATGCCGCCGAAGCCCAGGTGCACGGCCTCGGCCTGCAGCAGGGGGGCGTGCGGCGGGGCGGGCGGTCTCATCGGGCGGCGGCTGGCGCAGTGGCGGCCAGCCCATTGTTCGGGGCCCGCGGCCGGGCAGCCATCGGCGTTAGTCCGGAGGGGCGGGGCATCATGGGTGGTGCTGACGGGTCAGGTAGACCGTGCCGGTGAAGCTGGACACCGACTGGCCGTCCTCGCGCTCCACCTCGACCCGGTAGACGGCGAGCCGGCGCGTTCGCGACACCTCGCGCGCCCGCGCGACGAGCGTGTCGCCGGCCTGCGCCGCCTGCTGGTAGGTGATGTGGGCGTCGATGCCGGCGGCCATGGCGCCGTGCGAGTTGGCGGCCAGGCCGAAGGCGGTGTCGGCGAGCGCGAAGACCACGCCGCCGTGGCAGCGGCCCATGAAGTTCAGGTGGTCGGCGCGCAGGCGCAGCCGCACCTCGGCCTCGCCGGCGCTGGCGCGCGTGCAGGCGATGCCGAGGGTGTCGACGAACGGGTCGGCTGCGGCCAGCCGGAAGACCCGCTCGGCCTGCGGCGAGGCCGCCGGCCCCGGGCGCAGCCGCCGCCCGCGGCCGCCGGCCGCGCCGTGATCCAGCACGCGGTCGAGCAGCCCGGCGACGCCCTCGCCCTGCGTGGCGCTGACGCTCAGCACCGGCACCTGCCAGGCGCCGGCGACGGCGGGTGCGCGCAGGTGCAGCATCTCGCGCAGGTCGCGCGCGGTGTTCGCGGCACCGGCCAGATCGGCCTTGGTCACCACCAGCAGGTCGGCGATCTCCAGGATGCCGGCCTTGATCGCCTGCACGTCGTCGCCCAGCCCCGGCGCGCAGGCGACGATGCGCGTGTCGGCGACGCGCATGATCTCGACCTCGGACTGCCCCGCGCCGACGGTCTCGACGATGACGGTGTCGAAGCCGGCGGCGTCGAAGACGTCGACGATCGCCCGCGTGCTCGGCGACAGGCCGCCAAGGTGGCCGCGCGCGGCCACCGAGCGGATGAACACGTCCGGGTGCGCGCCGTGCTCGCCCATGCGCACGCGGTCGCCGAGCACCGCCCCGCCGCTGATCGGGCTCGACGGGTCGACCGCGACGACGCCGATGCGCCGGCCGCGCGCCACCAACGCACCGAGCAGCGCGTGCACCAGCGTGGACTTGCCCGCGCCCGGCGCGCCGGTGACGCCGATCACGTGGGCGCGGCCGAGATGCGCCGCGAGCCCGGCGCGCAACGCGGCGGCATCGTCGCTGCCCTGCTCCAGGCGGCTGATGGCGCGCGCCACGGCGCGCCGGTCGCCGCGCAGCAGACCTTCGGGCAACGCGTCGCGGGCCGCGGTCACACCACGGCCTGCACGTGGCCGAAGCCGAGCTCGCGCCGCAGCGTGGCGCAGATCTCGCCATGCGTGCAGCCGGCCTCGGCCGCCTCCACGACGCGGCCGAAGACGTTGTCGCGGGCGTCGTTGGCCGCCCGCGCCAGGGCGTCGAGCGCACGCGCCACGTCGCCCGCCGGACGCGCGGCCTTGAAGGCGCGGAAATCCTCGAGGTGCGCGCGCATCGCGGCCGGGTCCGGCCGCGCGTTCACCGGCCGTGCGCTGCGGTCCTCGTCGACCTGGTAGGCGTTGACGCCGACCACCGTCTGCTCGCCGCAGTCGACCTGCGCCTGGAAACGACGCGCCGACTCGCCGATCAAACGCTGCACGAGGCCGGACTCGACTGCCCGGTACATGCCGCCGGCCTCCTCCACCAGACCCATCACGCGCTCGATCTCGGCCTGCATCTGGTCGGTGAGCGCCTCGACGTAGTGGCTGCCACCGAGCGGGTCGATGACGTCGGTGAGGTGCGCCTCCTCGCGCAGGATGTTCTGCGTGGCCACCGCGATGCGCGCGCCGAACTCGCTCGGGCAGCTCAGCGCCTCGTCGTAGGCGTCGGTGTGCAGCGACTGCAGGCCGCCGAAGATGCCGGCCATCGCCTGCACCGCCACGCGCGCCACGTTGTTCAGCGGCTGCTGCCGCGTCAGGTCGACGCCCGAGGTCTGGCCGTGGAACTTGAAGCGCCACGAGCGCGGGTCCTTCGCCCCGAGCCGCTCGCGGGTCATCCGCGCCCAGATGCGGCGTCCGGCGCGGAACTTGGCGATCTCCTCGAAGAACGTGATCGAGATGTCGAAGAAGAAGGTGAAGCGCGGCAGGAAGGCGTCGGGGTCCATGCCGCGGGCGATGCAGTCCTCGGCGTTCTGGATCGCGGTGGCGAGCGTGAAGGCCATGGCCTCGGCCGGCGTCGCGCCGGCCTGCTGCATGTGCTGGCCGACCACCGACATCGGGTTCCACTTCGGCACGAAGCGGTTGCAGAACTCGATGTGGTCGCCGAGGATGCGCCGCGCCCCGGGCAGCGCGATGCGGAAGAACATGTGGTTGGCCACGTAGTGGCTGATGTAGTCGCTCTGGTTGCTGGTGCCGCTGACCCGCCGCCAGTCGGTGCCGCGCTTCTTTGCCGCGGCCAGCATGAAGGCCAGCAGCGTGAACGGGCTCGGGTCGTTCAGCGCGCAGGAGGTCACGGCCAGGTCCACGCCCTGCAGCGCGCGGTCCATGTGCTCGGCGGTATTGATCACGGTGCCGCAGGTGCCGAGCAGCTCGACATGCGACGCGTCCATGTCGACGCCGCGGAAGACCGAGTTGCACGGGATCAGCGAGACGGCCGTGGCGCCGGCGGCCAGCACACCCTGCAGCCGGGCGTTGTACTCGGCCGGCGTGCCCAGGCCGATCAGCTGGCGCTGCGTCCAGGTGCGGCCGCGGTGCATCGTCGCGTAGATGCCGCGCGTGTATGGCGGCTGGCCGGGCAGGCCCATCGCGCTCTCGCGCCCTGGGCTCCAGTCGGCCGCCGTGTAGAGCGGCTTGATCGGGATGCCGGAGCGGTTGTGCACGGCGCGATCGGTGCCGATCTGCGCCGCGTACTCCTCGCGCCAGCGCGCGAGCCCGGCATCCCCGGGCGCGGCAGCGTCCAGGCCGAACGGGGCGTCGATGGGCTTGTTCATGGGCGGCTCCTGCGGCGGCGGGGTTCAGGCGGTGGCGCGGCGCGCGCGCACGGCGGCGGCGAGCGCGCGCACCGCTTCGGCGATCGACGGCAGCGAGCTGCCGGGGTGGAAGACGCGCGCCACGCCGGCGTCGAGCAGCTGCTGCTCGTCCTCGTCGGGAACGATGCCGCCGACGATCACCGCGACGTCGCCCAGGCCGGCCTCGCGCAGCGCCTGCATCAGCTTGGGCACGATCAGGTGATCGGTGGCGAGCGAACTGATGCCGATCACGTCGACGTCCTCCTCGGTCGCGAGCTTGACCACCGCGGCGATCTCCTGCCAGGGCGGCGTGTAGATCACCTCCATGCCGGCGTCGCGCAGCGCGGCGGCGACGACGCGGCTGCCGCGGTCGTGACCGTCGAAGCCGATCTTGGTGACCAGCACCTTCGGGATCAGGGTCTCGCTCATGGGGGGCTCTCCGGGCCCTGGCGCAGCAGGGCGATGAATTGCCGCGCCAGCACGCGCGGCGACGCGCCGCCGTCGGCGCGGTACCAGTTCTGGCTCCAGTTCAGCGCACCGAGCAGCATCAGCCGCAGCGTGCGGCGGTCGGTACGGCGCGGCAGCGGCAGCGCGGCGACGAGGCCGGCCCACAGCGCCTCGTAGCGATCGCGCTGCGCGACCAGCCGGTCGGCCGCGCCCTGCACGTCGGACGGCCGCACCCGCACGACGACGCGCGCGTAGTCGTCGTCGCGCAGGATCGCCTCGAGGTGGGCGACGCAGGCCGCCTCGAGCCGCGCCCACGGGTCGGCGTGGCGCCGCACCGCGGCCTCGACCGCGGCGCAGATCTGCTCGACGCCGCGCAGGTACACGGCCACCAGCAGGTCGTCCTTGGTGGCGAAGTGGCAGTACAGCGAGCCGGGCAGCATGCCCGCGGCCTGGGCGATGTCGCGCACCGAGGTGCCCTCGTAGCCGCGGCGGCAGAACAGCCGGGCCGCGGCGTCGAGCAGCAGCGGCGCGCGGCTGTCGGCATGGGCCTGGCGCAGCGGCGGCCGGCGGCCCGGCGGCGCGACGGTGGCATCGGCGGCGGGAACGACAGCGCTGGGCACGGCGGGGGCTCGCGGGCGTAAACGATGCAACGACGGGTGCGGTGACGGGTGCGGCCGCAGACGCCGGGCCCGTCCCTCAGGCCACTATAGCAAACAAATGTTTGGTAAAACAGGCCGGGCGGCGATAATCGCTGCCGGACATCCGCAACTCCCGGCGGCGCCGCGCGTCGCCCTCCGCCCCGATGAGCTTCACCGACATCGTCCTCGCCGCCGGCGCACGCACGCCCTTCGGCGACTTCGGCAAGTCGCTGCGCGACGTGCCGCTGGCCGAGCTGGGCGTGCACGTCGTCCGGGCCAGCCTGCAGCGCGCCGGGCTCGACGGCGCGAAGGTCGACCACCTAGTCTTCGGCAACACCGCGCCGGTGGACCACGACGGCCTGTTCATCAGCCGCAAGGTCGCGCTGCAGTCCGGCCTGCCCGAGGACAGCGCGGCGCTCGGTGTGGTGCGCGCCTGCGGCACCGGCTCGCAGGCGATCGTCAGCGCGGCGCAGCAGATCGCCAGCGGCCACAGCGAGATCGCGGTCGCGGCCGGCGGCGAGAACTACTCGCGCGTGCCCTACCTCGCGCACGAGGTGCGCTGGGGCGCGCAGCGCGGTCCCTTCGAGTTCGTCGACGGGCTCGACTACATCTACCGCTGCCCCTTCACGCGCGAGCTGATGGGCGACACCGCCGAGAACCTTACGCAGCGCTTCGGCTATACCCGCGAGGCGATGGACGCCTGGGGGCTGATGAGCCAGCAGCGCGCCGGCGCGGCGATGGCGAGCGGCTTCCTGGCCCGCCAGATCGCGCCAATCGACGTGCCCGCCGGGAAGGCCGGCACGCGCCGCTTCGAGCACGACGAGTTCCCGCGGCCGCAGGTCACGGCCGAGAAGCTCGCGAGCCTGAAGCCCGCGTTCCGCAGGGACGGCCACGGCCAGGTGACCGCCGGCAACTCCAGCGGCGTCACCGACGGCGCCGCCGCCCTCGTGGTGGCCAGCGCCGCGGCCGCGCGCCGCGCCGGCATCCGGGCCGAGGCGCGCCTGGTCGACTGGGCCGTCGTCGGCGTCGCGCCCGAGATCATGGGCGCCGGCCCGGTGCCGGCGATCCGCAAGCTGCTGCAGCGCACGCGGCTGGCGGTGGACGACATCGACTACTTCGAGATCAACGAGGCCTTCGCGGTGGTGAACCTGCATGCCGAACGCGAACTCGGCATACCGCGCGCGCGCACCAATCTGTACGGCGGCGGCATCAGCATCGGCCACCCGCCGGGCGCGACCGGCCTGCGCATGACGATGACCGCGATGCACCACTTGGCCGACACCGGCGGCCGGTACGCGGTCATCAGCATGTGTCTGGGATCGGGCATGGGCATGGCGACACTGATCGAACGTGCCGGCTGACACGGCGGCGCAGGGCCAGATTCAGCCGGCCCTCGGCCGACCGTCCTGCCGACCGGCGCCGCTCTTGGCCGTACGCCGCCACCGTGCCGAGGTTCGTCGCCCGTCGGAGGCCAGCCCCGGCAGGAGCCGGGTGCAGCGCTGATGGGCACCGCACCGGCGCTCGGACTGAAGGCCTTCGGCATGCTGTTGCTGTTGGCCTGCATGTTCGGCGGCAACCATGTCGCGGCCCGCTTCGCGCTCGACGACGGCGTCGATGTCGCCACCGCGGTGGCGGTGCGCAGCCTGGCGACGGCCGCCGTCGTCGCGGCGATCGTCGCCTGGATGCGCGTGCCGCTGGCGACGACGCCGCGCCACCGCCGCATGCTGCCGCTGATCGCGCTGCTGGTCACGGTGCAGAGCCTGGCGCTGTATTCGGCGGTGGCGCGCATCCCGGTGGCGCTGGCCCTGCTGGCGTTCAACACCTACCCGCTGTGGACCACTGCCGCCGCCTGGGCGCTGTACCGCCACCGGCCGGAGAAGCGCGTGCTGGTGGCGATGCCGGTGATCCTGCTCGGGCTGGCACTGGCGCTGGATGTGGCTGGCGCCGCGTCGGGATTGGGCGTGGGCGAACATTGGGGACGCATCGGCAGCGGCGTGGGTTTCGCGCTGTTCGCCGGCGCGGTCTTCGGCGGCGCGCTGGTGCTGACCCAGCATGAGGTGGCCGACCTGGACGGCCGGCTGCGCACCGCCGTGACGATGGCCATCGTCGGCACGCTGGCGCTGCTGGCCGCGCTGACGCAGGGCGGGCTGCACTGGCCGAGCGCGACCCCCGGCTGGTGGGGTCTGGCGCTGCTGACGCTGCTGTACGGCACCGCGTTCACGATCATGTTCACGCTGCTGCCCAAGCTGGGCGTGGTCGGCAGCTCGCCGATCCTGAACGTCGAGCCGGTCGCCGCGCTGGCCATGGCCTGGGCACTGCTCGGCCAGGCGGTGTCGGCGCTGCAGCTGACCGGGGCGCTGCTGGTCGTCGGGACGGTGATGGTGCTGGGGTTGCGGCGGTAGCGGGCGCGCGGGACATCGGGCCCTCTGGCATTCGCGCCTATCGGCCGGCTGCGGCTGCGGGCCGACGATGGCCATCGTCACGACGATGCGCAGCCGGCCGGCGCCAGTCGGCCTCAATCGGCGGGCTGCGCGTCCAGCCGCTGGACCAGGTCGTCCAGCACCGCATACACCTGCGCCAGGCGCTGCGCGCCGACGGCCTGCTCGATGCGCCGGTACTCGGCCTCGGCCAGCGGCGCGATGCGCCGCGCGATGGCGCGGCTCGTCGGCGTGATCGACACCATCACGCGGCGCTGGTCGCTGGCCATGCGCTCGCGCCGCACCAGGCCCAGCTCCTCCATGCGCGCCAGCACGCCGGCCGCGCTGGCGCTGAGCAGCTGGCAGCGCTCGCAGATCTGCCGCGGCTCCAGCGGCGATTCGTCGAGCAGCGCGCGGATCACGCGCCATTGCTGTTCGGTCACGCCCTGCTGGTTCAGGATGCCGCGGAAGCGCGCCATCACCGCCTCGCGCGAGCGCAGCAGCAGCAACGGCAGGTTGCGGCGCAGCGACGGCTCGGCGGGTGCGGGCATCAGCAGGGCCCCGGATTGCTTCGATGTGATCGATCTTAGCCCGGCAGCGCCCCGGATTGACACCCGCCGCAGCCCCGTGCTTCAATCACAAACATGTTAGTGATTCACGAGGTGCTGGCGTGTCCGGCCGGCCGCGCGGCGGCCGAGGACCGGCCGCGCGCCGTCTGGGCCGGGCAGGCCACCTTCGCGCCGCCACCCATCGCCACCGCCTACGGCACGCTGCTGAATCACCGCGACGCGCTGGCCGCGCTGGGCGACGCGGTGCACCAGCCGCCGTACAAGGCGCCGCCGAAGGCGCCGGTGCTGTACATCAAGCCGCGGCACTGCCTGGCAGGGCACGGCGCGGCGGTGGAGGTGCCGGCCGATGCGCAGGCGCTGGAGGTCGGCGCGCAGCTGGGCATCGTCATCGGCCGCCCGGCCTGCCGCGTGCGCGAGGCCGAGGCGCTGGCGCACGTGGCCGGCTACACCGTGTGCAGCGACCTGAGCGTGCCGCATCCGTCGTACTACCGGCCGTCGCTGCGCTACAAGGCGCGCGACGGCTTCCTGCCGCTGGGGCCGTGGATCGTCGCCGCCCGCCACGTGCCGCAGCCCGATGCGCTGGAGGTGGTGGTGCAGATCGATGGCCAGGAAGCGCAGCGCTATTCGACGGCCGGCATGCGGCGCGGCGTGGCGCAGTTGATCGCCGAGGTCAGCGCCTTCATGACGCTGGCGCCGGGCGACCTGCTGATGCTGGGCGCCGGGCCGGCAGCGCCGCTGGCGCGGGCCGGGCAGACGGTGCGCATCACCATCGACGGCGTCGGCACGCTGGAACACCGGCTGGTGGCGGAGGCCGCGGCATGAAGTACGCCCGCATCGCCTGGGCCGGCGCCGTCCACCACGCCGTGGCCGATGGCGAGCGGCTGCTGCTGGCCGACGGCACGCTTCTCGCCGAGGACGAAGTGGTCTGGCTGCCGCCAGTGCAGCCGGGCACGATCATCGCGCTGGGCATCAACTATGCCGACCACAAGAAGGAACTGGCCAAGGAACTGACGCTGACGGCGAAGGACGAGCCGCTGGCCTTCCTGAAGGGCCCGAACGCGCTGGTCGGCCACCGCGGCCGCAC
>ERZ1645186.76-NODE-76-length-15718-cov-8.386963_pt1 | contig 15718 bp, 12 predicted proteins | sample MGYA00575349_ERZ1645186 | MGnify/ENA primary metagenome ERZ1645186 (study PRJEB40839, sample SAMN11282943) | freshwater sediment metagenome | isolation source: river sediment | host: Sediment | place: India: Nawabganj, Kanpur | collected 2015-12-17 ...
AGGTCTCGCGCACGCCCACCCGGCGCGAAGGCAATGTCGGACTGGGTTGCGTCATGGTCGCATCTTGCCCGATCTATAGTCGGTGCCCTTCAAGAACCCGATCAGGAGACCGCCGATGAACGCAGCACTTCCCAGCGCCGCCCGCACCGTGGTGCAGGGCGTGCAGAAGATGACCCCGTCCGAGGCCTTCGTCGAAACGCTGGTCGCGCAGGGCGTGACCACGATGTTCGGCATCATGGGCTCGGCCTTCATGGACGCGATGGACATCTTCGCGCCTGCAGGCATCGAGCTGGTACCGGTGGTGCACGAGCAGGGCGCCGGCCACATGGCCGACGGCTACGCCCGCGCCAGCGGCCGCCACGGCGTGGTCATCGGCCAGAACGGCCCGGGCATCAGCAATGCGGTGACGGCCATCGCCGCGGCCTACTGGGCGCATTCGCCGGTGGTCGTCATCACCCCCGAGACCGGCACGCTGACGCAGGGACTGGGCGGATTCCAGGAGGCGCAGCAGCTGCCGATGTTCCAGGAGTTCACCAAATACCAGGCACACGTGGCCAACAACAAGCGCATGGCCGAGCTCACCGCGCGGGCCTTCGACCGTGCGCATCTCGAGCTCGGGCCGACGCAGCTGAACATCCCGCGCGACCTGTTCTACGGCGAGATCGAATGCGCGATCCCGAAGCCGATTCGCATCGAGCGCGGCGCCGGCGGGCCGCAGGCACTGCAGGCCGCGGCGGAGCTGATCGCCCAGGCCAAGGCGCCGGTGATGATCTGCGGCGGCGGCGTGATCATGGCCGAGGGCTTTGCCGAGGCCATCGCGCTCGCCGAACGCATCGGCTGCCCGGTGGTCAACAGCTACCAGCACAACGACAGCTTCCCGGCCAGCCACCCGCAATGGTGCGGGCCGCTGGGCTACCAGGGCAGCAAGGCCGGCATGCGGCTGATTTCCCAGGCCGACGTGGTGATCGCGCTGGGCACGCGGCTGGGCCCCTTCGGCACGCTGCCGCAGTACGGCATGGACTACTGGCCCAAGGGCGCGAAGCTGGTGCAGATCGATGCCGATCCGAAGATGCTGGGCCTGGTGAAGAAGGTGGACGTGGGCATCTGCGGCGATGCCAAGGCTGCGGCGATGGCCCTGCTCTCGCTGCTCTCGGAACGCACGCTGGCCTGCGACGCCACCCGCACCGAACGCCTGGCTGCGATGGCCGCCGAGAAGGCCGCCTGGGAGAAGGAACTCGCCGAGTGGACCCACGAGCGCGACGCCTACAGCCTGGACATGATCGAGGAGGCCAAGGGCGAGAAGCCTTTCTCGGGCGGCCAGTGGCTGCATCCGCGCCAGGTGCTGCGCGAGCTGGAGAAGGCGATGCCGGCGCACGTGATGGTGTCCACCGACATCGGCAACATCAACTCCATCGCGCACAGCTACCTGCGCTTCGAGGAGCCGCGCAGCTTCTTCGCGCCGATGAGCTTCGGCAACTGCGGCTATGCGCTTCCCACCATCATCGGCGCCAAGAAGGCGCGTCCGGACCGCCCGGCCATTGCCTACAGCGGCGACGGCGCCTGGGCAATGAGCATGGGCGAGGTGTTGACTGCGGTGCGCCACGGCATCCCGGTCACCGGCGTGGTGTTCCACAACCGCCAGTGGGGCGCGGAGAAGAAGAACCAGGTGGACTTCTACAACCGGCGCTTCGTCGCCGGCGAGCTGGACAACCCGAGCTTCGCCGGCATCGCGCGCGCGATGGGTGCGGAGGGCATCGTGGTCGACCGGCTGGAGGACGTGGGCCCGGCGCTGCAGCGTGCGGTCGCCATGCAGATGAAGGAGGGCAGGACCTGCGTGCTCGAGATCATGTGCACCCGCGAACTGGGCGACCCCTTCCGCCGCGACGCGCTGGCCAAGCCGGTGCGCCTGCTGGACAAGTACCGAGACTACGTCTAGCTCAGGCCGTCATCAGGGCCGGTTCGGGTGCCGGACCCGGCGCCACCTTCAACGTGACCCGCCCTTCGTGCCAGGCGCGGTCGAAGTCGGCCTCGATGCGTCGCAGTTCGGCTTCGGCGGCCGCCTGCGCGGCCACGATGCCGACGGCGCGATTGCGTCCCTGGTTCTTGGCCGTGTACAGCGCCATGTCGGCCAGGTTGATGGCCTGCTCCCAGGCCACCGGCAGCACGCCGGGCGGCAGCGGAAATCGCGCGTAGCCGATCGACACCGTTACCCGCACGGCCTCGCCCTGAACCATCACCGGGCGCTCACCCACTTGACGCAGCACCCGTTCGGCAAGCTGCTCGGCCTGCTCGGCCGGCACCTGCAGCGCCAGCACCAGGAACTCCTCGCCGCCCCAGCGCACCACCAGATCGTCGGCACGCACGGCCTCGCACAGGCGCTTGGCCACCTCGCAGATCACCTGATCGCCGGCCGCGTGGCCGTGACCGTCATTGACGTGCTTGAAGTGGTCGATGTCGACCAGCAGCAGCGCGCCGACGAAGCCCTGCGCGCCGGCATCCAGCGCCCGATGGGTCTGCATCACGTTCAGGAAGTGATGGCGGTTGGCCAGGTCGGTGAGCGGGTCGCGCTCGCTTTGCACGCGCAGCTGCTCCTGGCTGGAGCGCAGCTGACGCTGGACCAGACGCATCCGGCGATAGATCTGCAGCCCGACCAGTGCCGCCAACCCCAGCGCCAGGGCCGCCACGGCACCGACGCGCTGCATCAGCTCGCGATTGGCCAGAGCCGCCGCCTGCAGCTCGTTGTCGCGCGCCAGCAGTTCGATGTCGCGCTGCTGCCGTTCGGCGTCGTGGCCGCGCTGCAATTGCCTGATCGCGACGTCGCGGTGCGCACGCATCAGTTCGGCGTTCAGCGCACGTTCGCGGTGGAACAGGGCGAGCGACTCCGTCGCCCTGCCGGCCGCGGCCAGTGCCTCGTCGTAGCGGCGCAGCGTCTCGGCGCGCAGGGCCTGCAAGCCGTAGGCCTGCGTCAGCTCCTCCACCCGAGCCAAGTCCTGCAGGCCCTCGTCGATGCGACCGAGCCCGATCTTCGCCAACCCGGCGTGGCTGGTCAGTTCCAGCTCGCTGCGCCGGTCGGCATGGCGGCGCACGATCGGCAGACCGCGCTCGGCCGCAAGCAGCGCCTCGCGCGGCTGGCCCCGCTTGGCGTGCAGCTCGCTCAGCGTGCCCAGCACCTCGGCCTCCAGCCTTGGCGAACCGGCACGGCGCGCCAGAGGCAACGCCTGTTCGGCAAGCGCGTGTGCGGCGTCGACCTCCCCACGCAGGCTGGCGATGCGCGCCTCGGCCAATCGCAGCCGGGTCAGCGACAGTTCGTCGGCGCCGCGCTGTGCCAGGCGCTGCACCTGCTGCAACAACGGCAGCGCCGCGTCGAAGCCATCGCTGCGCGCGCTCAGCCAGGCCAGATCGGTGCTGCTCCAGAGCCAGCGCCAATCGTCGCCCGCCGAGGCCGCCAGGTCGCGCGCCAGGCGGGCATGTGCCGTGGCGCCACTCCAGTCGCCGCTGTGCAGCGCATACTGCTGCAACAGCAGCAACGCATGCCAGGCGGCACGGTGGTCGCAAGCGGCCGGTGCCGATGGCCGGGCTGCGGTTTCCGCGGCGGCGTTGCCGCGCAGCCCCGGCTCGGCCAGCGGACTGAGCGTCGGGCAGTAGGCTTGCAGCCGGTCGCGGGCCGCACCGGCCAGCGCCGCGGCGACGTCGAGCCGGCCGGCGTTGTAGGCGCTGAGCGCCTGCACCAGACTTGCGGCAGCCTCCGCCTGGCCGTCGTCGCGGTCGCGCGCCTGGCTGCGAAGGGCGCCGGCCCAGCCCTGGGCCTCCGCATCAAGGCCGCGCTGCGCCTGCAGCATGCCGCGCGTCAGCAGCAGCGCGCGCTCGGCCGCAGCATCCCCTTCCGGCAACGGCAGCGTGCGCAACCCGGCCAGGGCCGCGTCGGGCTGGTCATGACCCAGGCGCAGCAATGCGTCGATGCGCTGCTCGAAGCTGCCGGCGGCCTGCCCCCAGCAGGCGATCAAGGCCAATCCGAAGGCCAGCAGCCACCGCGCGTTCACGCTGCGGCGCTCCGCGGCGCGCGGGCCTGAACGAGCGCTGGGGCCGCCGGGCTCACACCATCACCTCGATCAACGGGTCGGCCTGCGGCACCCCGGCGGCCGGCCCGACGAGGCGCGTGAGCTCGACCTCCCCGGCCAGCCATGCGGTTTCCAGCGACTGGGCCACGGCATCGAACTGCTGCAGGTCGGGGGCGTGCAGCGCGCGCACACCGTAGGCGCGGTTGCGGCCATGTGCCTTGGCCAGATACATGGCGGTGTCGACCAGAGCCACGGCACGCTCCCACGACAAGTCCAGGCGCGCCGGCCCGACCGGGAACGTGGCGTGGCCGATCGACACCGTCACCGGCACCTCCCGTCCGTCGTACATGCATGGCGCGGCGCCCACCGCATCGAGCATGCGCTGCGCCAGTGCCTGTTCGCCATCGGCATCGGCCTGGCGCACGATGACCAGGAACTCCTCGCCGCCCCAGCGCACGATCAGGTCGGCCTCGCGCAGCACCGCGCGCAGTCGTCGCGCCACCTCGACCAGCACCGCATCGCCGGCCGCGTGGCCGCGGCTGTCGTTGATGCGCTTGAAGTGGTCCAGGTCCGCCAGGAACAGCGTGCCGTGGAAGCCGCGATCGGCGCCCAACCGGCGCATCGCGTCCAACAGCTGGCGCCGGTTGGCCAGCCCGGTGAGCGGATCGATCTGCGCCTGCTGCTGCAGCTGCGCATTGCTCTGCGCCAGGTGGCTGTTCGCCAGACGCACGCGGCGCACACCGAGCAGCAGCACCGCGACGGTCAGCGCCGCGCAGGCGGCAAGCAACCACCACAGCCGCTGCTGCCACGTCCTGGCGCGCAGCGCCTCGGCCTGGATCTCGCTCTCGCGCTGCAGCAGCCTAAGGTCGCGCGCGCGCCGGTCCGCGGCGAACTGTTCCTGCAGTTCGAGGATGGCCTGCTGCTGGTCGCGGGCGTGGATCTGGCCGGACAGCGCGCGGTGCTGGTGCCAGGCCTCGATCGCAGCGCGCGCGTCGCCGGCGCGCTCCAGGTACTGCGCCATCTCCGCATACGAGTCCGAGACACCGGTCAGCGAGCCACGGCGCTCGTCGATGGCGATGGACTCCCGCAGATGGCGCTTGCCGGACTCGAGGTCGCCGAGGGCAATCTGCGCCAGGCCGATGTTGGCCAGCGCCACCGTCTCCCCGCCGAGATGCTTGAGCTCGCGCGTGAGCGGCAGCGCCTGTTGCGCATGACGCAGCGCGGTCGCGTAGTCGGCTCGCTTGAGGTAGAAGTCGGCCAGGTTCGCGAGGTACAGCGACTCCTCGTACCTGGCGCCGGCCCGGCGCGCGTGGTCCAGCGCCGTGTGCAGCGCGTCACGCTCGGCCGCCGTGTTGCCGCTGCCGTCGAGCACGATGCCCTGCACCGTGTAGCTGTGCGCCAGCGTGATGGCGTCGCCGGAGCGCTGCGCGTAGGCCAGCGCCTCGGCGCTCCAGCGGCGGGCGGCCTCGGGCTGGCCGGCCTGGAAGACGTTGTAGGCCAGGTCGTTGCGCGCCTCGGCCTGGCGCCACGGCACGCCCAGTTCGTCGGCCAGCTTCATCGCCTGCTGGTCGAGCCGGATCGCGTCCTCCAGACGGCTTGCCGCATTGCGCACATAGGACTGGGCCGACACGAAGCGCAGCCGCAGCAGCGGATGCAGCCCGTCCGGCAGCGCGGCATTGGCCTGGTCCACCAAGGTCGTGGCCAGCGCGGTGTCGCCGGCCCGCTCGGCCAGGCGCGACCGTACCAGCAGCGCCGCGGCGGCCGGCAGCCGCCCGCCGTCGCCCTCGCCCAGCTGCTCGAGCTTGCGCGCCACCGCCTCGGTGGCGGCACGATCCGACTTGCCAGCCAGCAGCCAGCCCTGCAGCAGCAAGGCCTCCACGCGCAACTGCGCGTCGAGACGGCTGTCGCCGGCCAGCAGGCCGAGCCGCTCTGCACAGGCCCGGGGCTGGGCGCGTCCCTCACGCTCCAGCTCCAGCAGTTGCTGCGCTGCAGTCAACCCCGCCGGCAGGCTGCAGCTCGGGTTGCTGGCACGGGCACCGGCGGCCGCGAGGAGGAACCCAAAGGCCAGCAGGCAGGCGCCCAGCCTGCGCCGGCCATGGGGCGCGGCACCTGTCGCGCTGCGCCCGAGGTTTGCCATCGGACGGATATCGGCTGCAGCAGCCACCGACTTGAGTGCCAGCGCACCGTTCGCGGGCGCCGGATGTCAAGGCGGCGACGCGCAAACCGCGGGCCTAGCCCGACAATCGGCACATGCCCAGGCCCTGCGTGACGCGGCGCGTCCCGTTTGCAGGCGGTCGATGACCGCCCCGTCCACTCCGAGACACGACCGGCGCACGCCGCTGCAGCGGCGCATCGCGCTCGCCGGCCACCGCCTGGGGCGACTCGACCCGGTGCTCAAGGGTTTGCTGTGGTCGGCTGCCGCGGGCATGGTCTTCAGCGTGCTGAACGCGCTGATGCGCGGCCTGGCGCAACAGCTCGACCCGTTCCAGGCGCAGTTCCTGCGCTACCTGTTCGGCCTGCTGGTGCTGCTGCCGCTGCTTTGGCGACACGGACTGGCCGCGTACCGGCCGAAGCACATCGGCGGGCAGTTCCTGCGCGGCGCCTTCCACACCGTGGGCCTGCTGCTGTGGTTCATGGCGCTGCCGAAGATCCCGCTGGCCGACATGACGGCCATCGGCTTCACCGGCCCGATCTTCATCATGATCGGCGCGTACGTCTTCTTCAAGGAGCCGATGCGCTGGGAGCGCTGGCTGGCCTCGGGCATCGGCTTCGTCGGCGTGCTGATCGTCGTCGGCCCCAAGCTCACCGGCAGCGGCGGCTTCTACAACCTGGTGATGCTGGCGTCGGCGCCGATGTTCGCGGCGTCGTTCCTGCTCACCAAGGGCCTGACGCGCTACGAGACCACCGGCGTGATCCTGGTGTGGCAGTCGCTGACGGTGACGCTCTTCAGCGTGCCGCTGGCGCTGCTGGCCTGGCAGGCGCCGACGCCGCTGCAATGGGCCGGCTTCCTGCTCACCGGCATCCTCGGCAGCCTGGGGCACTACTGCCTGACGCGCTCGTTCCACGTCGCCGACATCTCCGCGACACAGTCGCTGAAGTTCCTCGACCTGGTCTGGGCCTCGTTGATCGGCTGGATGGTGTTCGCCGACGTGCCCACCAGCAGCACGCTCGTCGGCGGGGTGGTCATCTGCGCGGCCACGCTGTGGATCGCGCGGCGCGAATCGCGCGGCGCCAGCCGGCGGGCGAGCGCGGACCCCGGCACCTAGAATGCCCGGCCCCGCATGCCACAACGCCCCGAGGAGATTTCATGTCCCGACTGCAACTTGCCGCCGCCGCGCTGTGCCTGGCACCCGCGCTCGCGCTGGCCCAGCTGGCCAGCGCCCCCTTCGAAGGACGGCTGAAGAGGATCCAGGAAACCAAGACCATCGCCGTCGCCTACCGCACCGACGCGACGCCCTTCTCCTTCGAGGACGCCGAGAAGAAGCCCACCGGCTACACGGTGGAGCTGTGCCGCAGCGTGATCGGCGTCATCGAGAAGCAGCTCGGCGTGGTGCCGCTGCAGGTGAAGTGGGTGCCGGTGACGACGCAGACCCGTTTCAGCGCCATCAACAGCGGCCAGGCCGACATGGAATGCGGCGCGACCACCGTGACCATCGGCCGCATGAAGGAGGTGGGCTTCTCGTCGCTGACCTTCGTCGACGGCACGGGACTGCTGATCCGCGCCGCCACGCCGGGCAACTCGCTGCTGGACCTGGCGAACAAGAAGATCGGCGTGATCCCGGGCACGAGCAACGAGCGTGCACTGGCCGAGGCGCTGAAGGCCAAGGTGGTCACGGCCACCGTGGTGCCGGTGAAGTCTCGCGAGGAAGGCCTGGCCCAGCTGGAGGCCGGAAGCATCGACGCCCTGGCCAGCGACCGCGTGCTGCTGGTCGGTCTGGTGGCCAGGTCGAAGGATCCGAAGGCGCTGGCCCTGCTCGGCGACCCGCTGTCCTTCGAGCCGTATGCCATCGTGCTGCCGCGCGGCGACTGGGCCATGAAGCAGGCGGTCGACTCCGCGCTGTCGCAGATCTACCGCAGCGCCGCGCTGCCCGAGCTCTACAACCGCTGGTTCGCCCCGCTGGGCCGTCCGTCGCCGGTGCTCGAGGTCATGTTCGGCCTCGGTCGCCTGCCCGAGTGACCCAGCGCCGCGCCATCATCTCGCCCATGCGGATGGTGGAACCCGGCATCCATGCCGGGTTGAACTGCAGCCCGCCATCCGGGAACAGCAGCACGACGGTCGAACCGAGAAGGAAACGTCCCATCTCGGCGCCCTGCTCGAGCTCGACCGGTGCGCCCTCGCCGCCGTTGTCGTAGCGCCATTCGCGCACGCTGCCGGGCCGGGGCGGGTTGACCACGCCATGCCAGACCGTGGCCATGCTGCCGACGATCGTGGCACCCACCAGCACCAGCACGAAGGGGCCGGCATCGCCTTCGAACACGCAGACCACACGCTCGTTGCGCGCGAACAGACCGGGCACGCCGCGCGCCGTGGTCGGGTTCACCGAAAACAACTCGCCCGGCACGTGGATCATGCGCTGCAGCCGTCCGGCGCAGGGCATGTGGATGCGGTGGTAGTCCTTCGGGCTCAGGTACAGCGTGGCGAAGTAGCCGTCGTCGAAGCGCGCCGCCAGCGTGGAATCCCCGCCGACCAGCGCCTGGGTGCTGTAGTCATGGCCCTTGGCCTGCACGATCTGCGTGCCGCGGATGCGGCCGAACTGGCTGATCGCACCATCGACCGGGCACACCAGGTCGGCCTGCGCCAGCGGTCGCGCACCGGGCTTCAGCGCCCGGGTGAAGAAGTCGTTGAACGTGGCGTAGGCCGCGATGTCGGGCTCTGCGGCCTCGCTCATGTCCACCCCGTAACGCGCCACGAACCAGCGGATCAGACGCGTCGGTCCGGTGTCGCTACGCGCCGATGCCACCCGGCCCGCCAGGCGCGTGACCGCACCCTTGGGCAGAAGGTACTGGGGCAGCACGGCCAGGCGGTCGTTGGGCATGGAGCGGAGGGCGTCGGCAAAGGCGCGCGATTGTATCGGCCGGGTTTGCCGCCGGGCCCGGCAGCCGAGCCGGGTGCTGCCGCACGGGCGAGCCGTTAGCATCGGTGCCCCACCGTGAGCGCCGAGGCCACATGAGCGAAGTCGCCCCACCCCCTCGCAGACCGCTGTCGCACCTGCGCGTGCTGGACCTGTCGCGCGTGCTCGCCGGCCCATGGGCGACACAGAACCTGGCCGACCTGGGCGCCGAGGTCATCAAGGTCGAAAGGCCTGGCGAAGGCGACGACACGCGCGCCTGGGGCCCGCCCTTCTTCGGTACCGACCAGGCCGCCGGCGTGCGCGGCGACTCGGCCTATTTCCTGTCGGCCAACCGCGGCAAGAAGTCGCTCACCTGCGACCTGGCATCGGCCGAGGGCCAGGCGCTGATCCGCGCGCTGGCCGCCAAGAGCGACATCGTGGTCGAGAACTACAAGGTCGGCACGCTGGCCAAGTACGGCCTGGACCATGCGTCGCTGCGCGCGCTGAATCCGCGGCTGATCTACTGCTCGGTGACCGGCTTCGGCCAGACCGGGCCCTATGCCCCGCGGCCCGGCTACGACTTCGTCTTCCAGGGCATGGGCGGATTGATGAGCATCACCGGCGTGCCCGACGGCCAGAGCGGCGCCGGCCCGATGAAGGTGGGCGTGGCCGTGGCCGACCTGATGACCGGCATGTATGTCACCACGGCCATCCTCGGCGCGCTGGAGCACCGCCACGTCACGGGCCAGGGCCAGTACATCGACATTGCGCTGCTCGACTGCCTGATCGCGCTGACCTCCTTCCAGACGCTGAACTACTTCGTCTCGGGCCAGGTGCCGCAGCGCCTGGGCAACGGTCACCCGAACATCGTCCCCTACCAGGTGTTTCCCTGCAAGGGCGGCTACCTGATCCTGGCAGTCGCCAACGACAGCCAGTTCAGGAGTTTCTGCCGGGCGGTGGGCCATCCCGAGTGGGCCGAGGACGAGCGCTTCAAGGTCGGCGCGTCGCGTGGCGCGAACCGCGAACTGATCTGCAGCATGGTGGCCGAACTGATGCTGCAACGCACGATGCACGAGTGGATCGACCTGCTGGAGGCGCACAACGTGCCCTGCGGGCCGATCAACAACATCGACCAGGTGTTCGAGGATCCGCAGGTCCAGCACCGCGCCATGCGCGTGGAACTGCAGCACCCGCGTGGCAAGGTCGCGCTGCTGGCCAGCCCGATGCGCTTTGCCGACACCCCCGTCACCTACGAAGTCGCGCCACCGCTGCTCGGCCAGCACACGCGCGAAGTGCTGCAGCAGGTGTTGGGCTACAGCGATGAACAGATCGATGCGCTGCATGCGCAGCGCGTCGTTTGACGGATAGCGAAATGCGGCGACGGCTGAGGTGCCGATGGCTGAAGCCGGCGCAAAGCGGCATCACGATGCCTCGCGCTCCTCGACCTACCGCTACCGCAATCAAGCGTTGTAGTTGAGCCGCAAGCCCGGTGTCGGCCAGCCGTCGATGGCGATCAGCCGACCGCTGCCCGACAACGTGACATAGACCGTGCGCAGGTCGCGCCCGCCGAAGCACAGGTTCGTGACCATGCGGTCCGGCAGCGGCACGTGGTGCCAGCGCATGCCGTCGGGCGAGACGACGGTGATGCCGCCGTGCAGCAGCGTGGCCACGTGCAGGTTGCCGTGGGCGTCGACCGCCATCGAGTCGAAGCGCTGCAACTGCCCACCCGGCGAGGCCGCCAGTTGCCGGCCTCCCTGCGGTGAGGGCCAGGGCTCGCGCCGCACCACGCCGGCAGCGGCCAGTTCGAAGGCCCACAGCCGCGCGCCGGCGGTCTCGGCGTAGTACAGCGTCGCGCCGTCCGGCGAAAGCGCCACGCCGTTGGGCGTCAGCGCACCGCGCACCACCGGCTGCACGGAGCCGCCACCCTGCGCGACGTAGTGCAGCGCGCCGTGATCCATGTCGTGCGCGCGCGTCTTGCCCAGGTCGGTGAAGTACAGCCCGCCCTGGGCGTCGAAGACCAGGTCGTTGGGCCCGCGCAGCGGCAGGCCATCGACACTGTCCAACACCCGCTCCCAGCGACCCGTCTGCAGGTCCACCCGTTCGATGCGCCCGCCGGTGTAGTCTTGAGCCTGCAGGACCGGGCGCAGGCAGCCGTCGGGCATGGTGGCCCATTCGAAGCCACCGTTGTTGCACACCCAGACTGCACCGTCCGGCCCGATCGCCGCGCCGTTGGGTCCGCCGCCGAGCGTCGCCACCACCTGCACCCGGCCGTCGGGCCGCACACGGCTGAGCGTGCCGCGTGCAATCTCCACCAGAAGCACCGAACCGTCGTCCAGCGCCACCGGTCCCTCCGGGAACTGCAACCCGCGGGCAATCTCGCGAATCTTCATGGCCACCTCCTCCGGCACCTGCAGCGCGCAGCGAATGCATTGTGCATTGCAGCGCGATTACTCTGATCCACTACCATTGAGGCTGCAGCGCAGCAATGCCCATACCGTACACCGATGAAGGCCTCCATCGACCTGCCCAGCCTCGTGCTTGCGGTCACCATGTTCTGCTATTGGGGCTATGTCGGCGTGCTGAGTCACCGCAAGCGCCGGCGCACCCGCCGCATGAGCGGCATCGTGCCCAGCCAGCCGCTGGAGAAGCTCATGTGGCTGGTGTGGGTGCCGCTGGTGCTGGCCTGGATGACGCTGCCCTGGCTGGCCGCGATGCGCGGCGACGGGCCCTGGGCACTGCCCGCGTTCGCTCGCGAATGGCCCTACCTGGGCCTGCGCTGGTTGGGAGCGCTGGTCGGAGTCGTCTGTCTGCGCTACAGCCTGCGCTCCTGGCGGCGAATGGGCCGTAATTGGCGCATGGCGGTGGCTCCCGGCGAGGAGACCGAACTCGTGACCACCGGCCCCTTCGCCTACGTGCGTCACCCGATCTATGCGCTGAGCATTCTGCTGATGCTTTGTACGCTGGTCGTGGTGCCTACCCCGCCGCTGCTGCTGCTGGCCCTGCTGCACATCGGGATGATGATCGTCAAGGCCCGCAACGAAGAGCGCTTCCTGGCCGATGTGCACGGTGCCGCCTATGCGGACTACTGCCGACGCACCGGGCGATTCGTGCCGCGCCTGGGCGGCGGCCGCTGAGCCGTGCACGGCTTTGCCGAACCCCAAGCCCTCGTGCCGCCGAGCCATCGGCTGAACCTGTTTCAGCGCATGATGCTGCGCTGGCGCAGCCTGCATCCGTACAACCCGGTGCATGTGGTGCGCATTGCAGCGGCGCTCGACGCAGCACGCCTGCAGTCGTTGATCCAGGGCGAGCTCGAGGCCACCGGGCTCACTGGGCTGGAGTTGAGCGCCGACGGCACGCACGCACGCTGGCGTGGCGGCCCTGCGCAGGTGGTGCTGCAACGCCTGGCACCCCGGCCGACCGCCCAGGACGCGCTTCACGCCGCCATCGAGCAGTCCTTCAACGAGCCCTTCGTCCGTGGGGCCGCGGGCGACCCGTTCCGCTTCTTCGTCATCGACGAGGGCGAAGGTTTCAGCCTCGGTCTGGCCTACGACCACTTCGTGGCGGGGGGCGACGCCATCGCGGTGCTGCTTTCCGAGATCGCGCTCGCCTATCTGGGCTCGGGCAAGACCAGGCCCGCGCTGCACGCGGGCACCCGGCCGCGCACCTACCGCCACCTGCTGGCGAACCATCCCGCCTGGACGGCACACGCTTTGGCCGGCCTGCCGCGCATGGCCGCAAGCAGCCGCCGCGCCAGCCGCACACCGATGGCCGACGTGGAGGACGGACGCAACGGGTACGCCAGCCTGAGCCTGAAGGCGGGCGAGACCCGTGCGCTGCTGGCCAGCGCCAAGGCCTGGGGCGTGACACTGAACGACCTGCTGCTGGCGGCGCTGCTGCTGGTGCTGGCGCCGCGCAGCGCCGCGTCGCGCAGCGCGGCACGCCGCAACGAGCTGGCGGTGGCGTCGATCATGAACATCCGCCGCGACTTCGCCGATGCCGCGAGCACCTGGCCCAGCCCCTGCCTGGCGGCGCTGCGCGTCGGCCATGCCGTGCCCGAGGGCGTCGGGCTGCAGGCGCTGGCCACCGACGTGCATGTGCGCACCACCGCCATCAAGCACGAGCATCTTTATCTGCAGAGCCTGCTGGCCCTGGGGCTGACCTCGCTCGCCTGGCGCTGGCTGAAGCCGCACCAGCGCCATGCCTGGCTGCCGAAGCACTATCCCACCGCAGCCGGCGTCACCACCCTCAACCTGAACCCGCTGTGGTCCGGCGCAGACCCGGCCGTGGCGGCGCGGCTGGACTATCTGCGCGCCGTCCCCACCGGCCCGCTGTGCCCGATCGTGCTGGCGGCGACGACCGCACACGGCATCCTGCACCTGGGCTTGTCCTATCGCTGCACCGCCTACACTGCCGAAGAGATGACGCGCTTGACCGAGGACTTGCACGCCTGCCTGCTTCCGGCGTTGTGCGAGGACGCCCGATGAACGCAACGCGGCTCGGAGCGCCGTCCACCTGGGTAGGGCGTGCCCGCGGTTGGATGGCCAGCATGCGGCTCGCCCTGTTGCTCCCCCTGTTGCTCGCCGGCTGCGCCAGTGCGCCGCTTCCCGTGGCGCCGGCCGAACCGGTGATGACGGCCGCTGCGGCCGTGGCACTGGACGAGCAGTTGCTGCGGCTGGACCCCCAGCGAGTGTCCGACGAAGACGTGCGCCAGGTGCTGGCACGCGGCCCCACGCCGCGCATCGTCAACCTGCACGGCGGCATCTACCCGGTGCACCTGGTGATGGACTCGTTCGCCCACTTCCTGGTGGCGATGGGTTATCCGGACCACAAGATCCGGCATCCCGGCGACGGCCGCAACTCGCACAGCCCCTACGAGAGCAGCCTGCAGATCGCCGGCGTCGTGGCCTGGTACTACGAGAACGAGGGCCTGATGCCGATGATGGTCGGCCACAGCCAAGGTGGCATCCAGCTCGTCAAGGTGCTGTACCTGCTCGATGGCCAGGGTACGGATGAAGTGGCGGTGTGGAACCCGCTGACCGATCGCGCCGAACCCCGAACCGAGATCATCGACCCCGTCACGCGCGAGCCGCGACCGGTGGTCGGCCTGCAGGTCAACTATGCAGCGGTGGTCGGTTCGGGCGGGGCCGCGCTGCTGCTGCCGAACCAGTGGGAGATGATCGGCCGGCTGCAGGCGATCCCCGACTCGGTGAAGGAATTCACCGGATTCGCGCTGGATGTGGACCTGGTCGCCTGGGACCTGCCCGGTATGGGTGCCGGCTACAAGCCGCTGGGCAACGCGAGTGTGCGCAATGTCCGGCTGCCGGCCGACTACTCGCATGTGATGGTGGCGTCCAGCGCCCACCTGGCCCGCGATCCGGCGGTGCGCGACTGGATCAATGCCTACGTTCCCGGCAGCAAGGTGCCGCCGCCGGCGAGCGACGAACCGCTGGACAACCTGTACTTCGCGGCCGAGGTCTGGTACGAGCTGAAGAAGCACTGGGTGCTCGAAGCGCAGAAGCAGGTGCGCACGCGGCGCGAACTGCAGGCCAGGGCCTCGCCCTTCTGACGCGCGGATTTTTCGGCGGCAGGCTGCATGCGACCGATCGGTGCGGCCGCCGCCCCGGCTCAGACGCCTTCGGGCACCAGGAAATCGCGGCTGATGCCGGCGCCGAGGTCACCGACCCGCGCCAGGTACTGCGTCAGGTAGGCATGCAGCCCGGTGGCCAGGATCTCGTCGATGCGGCCGTATTGCAGGTCGGACTGCAATCGGCCCGCGCGGCGCAGCGTTTCGCGGCTCTGCTGGTTGGCCACCAGCTTGAGGTTCACCAGGACCTCGTTCATGCATGCCGCCAGCGAACGCGGCATGTCCGGACGCAGGATCAGCAGTTCGGCCACCAGTTCCGGTCGGATGACGTTGCGGTAGACCTTGCGATAGATCTCGAATCCGGAGACGGAACGCAGAATCGCGCTCCAGTGGTAGAAGTCCACTTCGTGCGCCTCCTTGCCCTGGCCGGTACCGAAGTACTCGCCGGCAAGCGCGTGGAACTTCACGTCCAGCAGGCGAGCGGTGTTGTCGCCCCGCTCCAGGAAAGTGCCGATGCGCAGGAAGTACAGCGCATCGTCCTGCAGCATCGTGCCCACCGTCACGCCGCGCGACAGGTGCGAGCGGAACTTCACCCATTCAAAGAACGCACCCGGATCGCGGGTGAAGGCGCCCTCGCGCAGCAGGCGGTTGAACTCCAGCCAGGTCTGGTTCTGAGTCTCCCAGACCTCGGTGGTCAGCGTGCCACGCACCGCGCGCGCGTTCTCCCGCGCCGCGCGCAGGCAGGCCAGGATGCTCGACGGGTTGTACTCGTCGCGCACCATGAAGTCCATGACATCGCGGCCGTTGAAGCCGCTGTAGCGCTGCAGGTAAGGCGCCGTCAGCTCGCTGATGCTGAGCAGGCCGCGCCAGCCCTGCTCGGTGGCCTCGGCGGATTGCGGCAGCAGCGAGGTCTCATAGTTGACGTTCAGCATGCGGGCGGTGTTCTCGGCCCGCTCCATGTAACGCGACATCCAGAACAGATGATCGGCAGTGCGTGACAGCATGGTTCTGGTCCTCCCTCAGTC
>ERZ1645186.77-NODE-77-length-15703-cov-9.372699_pt1 | contig 15703 bp, 14 predicted proteins | sample MGYA00575349_ERZ1645186 | MGnify/ENA primary metagenome ERZ1645186 (study PRJEB40839, sample SAMN11282943) | freshwater sediment metagenome | isolation source: river sediment | host: Sediment | place: India: Nawabganj, Kanpur | collected 2015-12-17 ...
TCGGTGTTGTCGTAGCCGATGCGCTTGATGGTGTCGCGCGCCACCTGGATGTAGTCCACATGCGCGTTGGTCGTGATCTCGCCGGCCAGCACCACCAGCCCGGTGTTGCAAAGCGTCTCGGCAGCAACCCGCGAGCGCGGGTCCTGCTTGAAGATCGCGTCCAGAATGGCGTCCGACACCTGGTCGGCCACCTTGTCCGGATGGCCCTCGGATACGGATTCGGAAGTGAAAAGAAAATCGTTCGACACGCTGCAAACTCCTGAGCTGGATGAGACCGATCGCGTTGCCGACCGTAGCTCGAAGAGGAGCGGCGAACGCTTTAGCAGAATTTTTGGATGGACGGACGGATCCGCTTTCCAGCCGGCTCGACCGGCAGCGCCCCGCAAGTAGTTCATAACTCGGCGCCCATTCACATTATACGAACCATGCTCCCCCTGCTGCGTTGGCTGTCGCGACGTTCGCTGAGACACTTGCACGCCCTTGGCGCCTGGATGGGTTGGCTGGTCTATGCGCTGTCGCCCTCGTACCGCCAGCGGCTGAAGACCAATGCGGCCCGCGCCGGCGTCGCCGAAGCGCAGCGCCGCCAGTCGGTGGGCGAGGCCGGCAAGATGGTGCTGGAGAGCCTGCGGCTGTGGCTGCGCCCGGCCACGCAGCCGATCGCCGACGCGGTGCACTGGGAGGGCGAGGCGCTGATCGAGGACGCACTCGCGCAGGGCCGCGGCCTGCTCTTCCTGACGCCGCACCTGGGCAGCTTCGAGATCACCGCCCAGGCCTATGCCGAGCGCTTCGGCGCGCGGCACCCGATCACCGTGATGTATCGCCCGGCGCGCTACCGACTGCTGCGCGAGCTGGAGGAAAGCGCGCGCGCTCGCCCGGCGCTGGCCACCGCGCCGGCCAGCGTGGCCGGCATACGGCAGATGATGCGCGCGCTGAAACGCGGCGAGGCCGTCGGCCTGCTGCCCGACCAGGTGCCACCCGAAGGCATGGGGGTATGGGCGGATTTCTTCGGTGCCCCGGCCTACACCATGACGCTGGCGGCGCGCCTGGTGCAGCAGTCCGGCGCGCCGATCGTGCTGGCCCTTTGCGAGCGGCTGCCGCAGGGCCGTGGTTACCACCTGCGGCTCAGCCGCCTGGCCGAGCCGCTGCCGATGCAGGGCATGGACGCGCAGGCGCTGCAGCGTGCGCAGGCAGAGGTCATCAATCGCGCCATGCAGCAACTGATCCTGCAGTGCCCGCAGCAGTACCTGTGGGGCTACAACCGCTTCAAGCAGCCGCGCGACGCAGGACCGCCCGTGCCGCAGGGCGGGGCGTGATGCTGTCATGCTGAGCCGTGCGCTGGCGCGCGCGCTGCTTGCGCTGCTGTGGCTGTTGCACTTGCTGCCGCTGGCGCCGCAGGCAATGCTGGGCGGTGCGCTCGGCCGCGTGCTCTACACGCTGGCTCGCGAGCGTCGACGCATTTCGGCGCGCAACGTGCAGCTGTGCCTGCCGGAGTTGACGCCGCTGCAGCGGCGCGACCTGCTGCGCGCGCATTTCCGCTGGCTGGGGCGCAGCGCCGTGGAACGCGCGTTGCTGTGGTACGGCAGCCCCTCACGCCTGCGCCGGCTGATCCACGTCGAAGGCGACGTGCACTTTGCCGAGCGCAGCGAGCGGCCGGTGATGTGGCTGGTGCCGCACTTCGTCGCGCTGGAGGCCGCCGGCATGGCCACGCAGCTCTTCCAGAGCCGTCCGGTGGTGTCCATCTACCAGGCGCAGAGCCATCCGGTGTTCGACGAGGCGATGCGCCGTGGCCGATCGCGCTTCGGCCGGGGCGAGCTCTTCAGCCGCGCCGATACCGCACGGCCGCTGGTGCGGGCCATCCGCCGCGGGCACGCCTTCTTCAACCTGCCGGACATGGATTTCGGCTTGAAGGACGCGGCCTTCGTACCCTTTTTCGGAGTGCCCGCCGCCACTCTGCTGGCGCCGTCGCGCATGGCACGCACGCTAGGCATGGTGGTGCAACCGGTGGTGGCGCAGATCCTGCCCGGCGGGCGGGGTTACCGCGTGCAGTTCCTGCCGCCGTGGACCGATTGGCCCAGCGACGACCCGCTGGACGACGCGCGGCGCATGAACCAGTGGATCGAAGCCGCGGTGCGCGCCGATCCGGCGCAGTACCTTTGGGTGCACAAGCGCTTCAAGACGCGGCCGCCCGGTGAGCCGGACCTCTATGCGGCCCGAGTCAACGCACCGTGGCGATAATCAGTGCATGAAACTGCGCTTCACCAAGATGCAAGGCGCCGGCAATGACTTCGTGATGCTCGACGCCACGCGGCAGCCGCTGGAATTGAGCACCGAGCAGTACCGCGCGCTGGCCGACCGCCACTTCGGCATCGGCGCCGACCAGATCCTGGTGGTCGACCCGCCGCGATCGCCGGGCGTGGACTTCGGCTACCGCATCTTCAACGCCAGCGGCGACGAGGTCGAGCACTGCGGCAACGGCGCACGCTGTTTCGTGCGCTTCGTGCGCGAGCGCGGGCTCACCGACAAGCGCCGCATCAAGGTCGAGACCGTCAACCGCCTGATCGAGCTGCAATTGCGCGACGACGGTCGCGTCACCGTCGACATGGGTGCGCCGGACTTCGAGCATGCGCACGTTCCGTTCCTGCGCGGGGACATGCGGCCGCGGTGCGAAGGTGATTTCGAGTTGTGGCCGCTGGAGCTGATCGACGCCAGCGTCGAGGTGGCCGTGCTGTCGATGGGAAACCCGCATGCGGTGCAGCGTGTGGCCGACGTCGCCACGGCCGACGTCGCCAGCCTGGGCCCGGAGATCGAGGTGCTGGACTGCTTTCCGCAGAAGGTCAACGCCGGCTTCATGCAGGTGCTTTCGCGCACGCAAATCGCGCTGCGCGTGTTCGAGCGCGGCGCGGGCGAGACGCTGGCCTGCGGCACCGGCGCCTGTGCCGCGGTGGCGGCCGGCATCCGCCTGGGCTGGCTGGACTCGGCGGTCGAGGTCGACACGCGCGGCGGCCGCCTGAGCATCGAATGGGGCGGCCTGGGTCATCCGGTGTTGATGACCGGCCCGGCGACCACCGTCTTCGAAGGGGAGATCGAACTGTGACGACATCACTTGGCCCGGCGGGCTCCGCCACCGGGGTGCAGGGCATCACCGAGAACGACATCAGCAACTACCTGCTGAACACGCCCGGTTTCTTCGAGCGCCACGCCGAGTTGCTGGCCAGCGTGCAGCTGACCAGCCCGCACGGCCAGCGCGCGGTGTCGCTGCAGGAGCGGCAGATGGAAATGCTGCGCGAGCGCATCAAAGGGCTGGAGCACAAGATCATCGAGATGATCCGCAACGGTCAGGACAACCTGGCCATCTACGACCGCATGCACCAGTGGACGATGCGCTTGCTGCTCACGGGTGATGCAGCCGAGTTGCCGCAGGTACTGCTGGACGACCTGAAGCAGCGCTTCCAGGTGCCGCAAGCCGCGTTGCGCGTCTGGGGCGTCGACGCGTCGCATGCCGGGCTGGCGGCGGCGCAGCCTGTCAGCGACGACCTGAAGGCCTTCGCCGCCAGCCTGTCGCTGCCCTACTGCGGCGCCAATGCCGGCTTCGAGGCCTCGGGCTGGTTCGACGCCTCTGCCGGCGTGCAGAGCATGGCCATGGTGCCGCTGCGCCGCGAGGGCGCTGCCGATGCCTTCGGCCTGCTGGTGCTGGGTTCGCCCGACCCCACGCGCTATGCCGCGCAGATGGGCACCGAGTTCCTGTCGCGCATCGGCGAGGTGGCCAGCGCCGCGCTGGTGCGCTTGCTGCCCAGGGGCTGACGCCCCGCCGCGCGTGGCCGACGACGCCATCGACCTCGACGCCGCGCTGCAGCGCTACCTCGAGCACCTGCGGGTGGAGCGTCGCCTGGCGCCGCGCAGCGTGCAGATGATCCACGATGCGCTGCTGCGCCTGCAGCGTTTTGCCGCCGCCGTGCCAGTGGCGCTGCGCGAGGCGCAACCCATGCACGTGCGCCGCTGGGCCGCGCAGTTGCGCGACCAGCCGCTGGCGGCCCGCAGCATCGCCATTCATCTGTCGGCCTGGCGCGGCCTGTACCGCTGGTGGGGCAGGCAGGGCGAGGTGATCCTGAACCCGGTGGAAGGCGTGCGCGCGCCAAGGGCACCGAAGCCACTGCCGAAGGCGCTGTCGGTGGAGCAGGCGGTGTCGCTGGCTGCGTTCGAGCCCAAGCGCGGCGACGCCGCGCTGCGCGCGCGCGATCACTGCATGGTCGAGTTGCTGTACGGCAGCGGCCTGCGCGTGGCCGAGTTGGTGGGCCTGGACTTGCGTGCCAGCGAGCAGGCGGCCGGCTGGGTGGACGCCGCCGATGCCAGCGCGCAGGTGCTGGGCAAGGGCCGCAAGCGCCGCACGGTGCCGGTGGGGGCGCCTGCGCTCGCCGCGCTGCGCGCGTGGCTGGCCGTGCGCACGCAAGTGGCGGCGGCGGAGGAGCCGGCGCTCTTCGTCAGCACGCGCGGCACGCGGCTCACCGCCAGCCAGGTGCGCTCGCGGCTGAAGGGCCTGGCGCAGCAGGCCGGGCTGCCGACGCACGTGCACCCGCACATGCTGCGCCATAGCTTTGCCTCGCACCTGCTGCAGAGCAGCGGCGACCTGCGCGCGGTGCAGGAGCTGCTTGGCCACGCCAACATCGCCACCACGCAGGTCTACACGCGGCTGGATTTCCAGCACCTGGCGAAGGTCTACGACGCGACGCACCCCCGCGCGAAGCGCAAATGAAAGCCATCCGCCTGCGCGAAGGCAAGGAGCGGTCGCTGCTGCGCCGCCACCCCTGGGTTTTCGAAGGCAGCATCGCCAAGGGCAAGGCGGACCCCGGCGAGACGGTGCGCATCGAGGCGAGCGACGGCCGCTTCCTGGCCTGGGGCGCGTACAGCCCGCTATCGGCGATCCGCGTGCGTGCGTGGAGCTTCGACGAGGCCGAGCGCATCGACGCCGGCTTCTTCGGCCGCCGCGTGCAGCGCGCGGTGGCTTTGCGCGCACGGCTGGCGGTGGACAGCGACGCGGTGCGCCTCGTGCACGGCGAGGCCGATGGCCTGCCCGGCCTGGTGGTGGACCGCTATGGCGACACGCTGGTGGCTCAAGTAGGCTTCGCCGGCACCGAGCGGTGGAAGGCCGTTATCGCCGACGCGCTGCTGTCGGCTGTCGACGCGGCGCGGCTCTACGAACGCTCGGACCTGGGCGTGCGCAAGCTGGAGGGCCTGCCCGAGCAGCAGGGCTGGCTGCGCGGCGACGGGCCGACGCAGTTGCAGATCCGCGAGCACGGCTGGACGCTCAGCGTGGACATCGCGCAGGGCCACAAGACCGGCACGTACCTGGACCAGCGCGACAACCGCCAGCACTTCGCGAAGGCGGTACGCCACTTCGGCTGCGCCGAAGTGCTGAACTGCTACAGCTATACCGGCGGCTTCACGTTGGCCGCGCTGGCCGGCGGTGCGCAACAGGTGACCAGCGTCGACAGCTCGGCGCCGGCGTTGCAGGCGGCCATGCAGCACGTGCGGCTCAACGGGTTCGAAGCTTCGCGACACGAGACCGCGGATGCCGACGTCAACGCCTACATGCGTGCGGCGCTGGCCCAGGGCCGGCGCTTCGATGCCATCGTTCTCGACCCGCCAAAGTTCGCGCACACTGCCGCGCAGGCTGAGCGTGCGTCGCGGGCCTACAAGGACATCAACCGTCTGGCGCTGATGCTGCTGCGGCCGGGCGGGCTGTTGTTCACGTTCTCGTGCTCGGGCGGCATCGGGCCGGAGCTGTTCCACAAGATCGTCGCTGGGGCCGGCATCGATGCCGGAGTGGACGGGGCCATCGTGCAACGCATGGCCGCTGCGGCCGACCATCCGACGACGCTGCAGTTCCCCGAGGGCGACTACCTTACGGGGCTGGCGCTGTTGGCGCGGGCCTGAGCGTCAGGCGCGCGGCGGCTCCTGCAGGCCCCAGCGCTTCATGCGCCGGTAAATGGTCATGCGCGTCACGCCCATCTGGTGTGCCACCGCGCTGACGTTCCAGCGCGCCGCGCGCAGGTACTGCAGCAGCAGCTGGGCCTGCGCCGGCAGCGCCGGCGCCGTGGGCTGTGCCGTGCCGCGCGCGAGCAGTGCGTCGGGCAGCTCGGCCAGGCCGATCACGCCCGAGCCGGCGGCCATGGCCGCGGCGAAGTCAAGCACGTTGCGCAACTCGCGCAAGTTGCCGGGCCAGGGGTGCTGGCGCAGGCAGTGCTCGGCCTCGGCCGTCAGCTGCACCGGGCGTGGCTGGGCGCGCAACATCTTCTGCACTAACCAAGGCAAGTCGCGGCGCGCGCGCAGCGGCGGCAGCTCGAGGTGCGCGCCGGCGAGCCGGTAGTACAGGTCGTCGCGGAAGCGGCCTTCTCGCACGCGCAGCCGCAGGTCGGCATGCGTGGCGGCAATGACGCGCACGTCCACCTTCTGTGCGCGCGTCGCGCCGATCGGCAGCACCTCGCGCTCGGCCAGCACGCGCAGCAGCCGGGCCTGCAGGGGCAATGGCATGTCGCCGATCTCGTCGAGGAACAGCGAGCCGCCGTCGGCCTCCTGGATCAGGCCGCGCTTTCCCTTTGGCAGTGCGCCGCTGAAGCTGCCCGGCAGGTGGCCGAAGAGCTCGCTTTCTATCAGCGTCTCGGGGATGGCCGCGCAGTTGACGGCAACGAAGGGCTTGGCCGCACGCTGGCTGGCTGCGTGGATGGCCTTGGCCAGCACCTCCTTGCCGCTGCCGGTCTCGCCTGTGATCAGCACGCTGACGGGGGTGTCGACCAGCCGCGCGGCGCGTTGCAGCGTGCGGTCCAGCGCGATGTCACCGCCCGACAGCTCGGCCAGCGCCGGCGGCAGCGGTACGTCGTCGGCAGCCGAGGCGCCCGCGACGGCCGCGCCCCAACGCGAGGGCGGCGGCACGGCATGCAGGAATAGCACGCGTCCGCTGCGCGCCAGCGTGACGGCCCGCCGGTCACCGGGCAGTGCGCGCATGAAGCGGCCCAGGTCCTCGAAGCGCGCACTGAACAGCTGCTCGAAGCGCAGACCCAGCACGCTCGAGCCGTGCTCGGCCTGCAGCAACAGCTGCGCCGCACGGTTGTGACCGACGATGCGGCCCACGGCGTCCAGCGCCACCAGATGGTCGGGGCTGATTTCGACGAACTCGGGAGAAGGGTGAAGCTTCAGCACCCAGTCGTTGCGGAAACAGCGCAGGAAGTTCGCGTTCTCCACGCGTTGCGCATACACCTTGACCAGCTGCAGCGCTAGGTGCTGGCTGTCCTTGGCCTGCGGCGAGCTCAGCGCGCTGATGTCGAGGATGGCGTTGAGCCGCCCAAGCGGGTCGAACACCGGCGCGGCGGTGCAGGTCAGCGGGATGTGAGTGGCGTCGAAATGGTCCCCCTGGTGCACGGTCAGCGCCTGACCGGTGGCGATCGCCGTGCCGACGCCGCAGGTGCCGGCGTGGCGCTCGCTCCAGTCGCTTCCCAGGTACAGCCCGGCGCGGCGCAGCGTGGCGTCGAGCTGCAGGTCACCGATGAAGTCCACCGTCACGCCGCGCGCGTCGGTCAACAGCACGCAGTAGCCCATGCCGGCCACCTGCTGGTACAGCGACTCCAGCCCGTGGCGGGCTATGCGCAGGAACTCCTCGATGCGCTCCTGGTGCTCGCGCACGCGCTGCTGCGGCAGGATCACCGCCTCCTGCATGCGCGTGGGGTCGAGCCGGTGCTCGTGCACGCAGCGCCGCCAGCTGGCGGCGATCAGCGCATCGGGAGCGGCAGTGCCGGGCGGCAACGGCAAGGCGTCGCCGGCCAGCCGCATCACGGTGTGGATGTGCTCGCGCTGGGCCTGTTCCATCGCTGTCTCCTTGGCCGGCGCGCTGACGTGGCGGGCCGGTCGACGACGGGGGACATCGACTGTACACGCCGGCGCTGCCGCTCCGGCGGCGAGCCGAACCCGGTGCTCAGGTTTGCAGCTTGCGCCCCAGCCGTTGCTCGACGTGCTCGACCTTGTCCTTCAGCCGCCCGGCCGGTCCCTTGCGGTAGTCGACCTTCAGGCTCACGCCGATGCGGTTGCAGTCGCGCTCGAGCTCGCGAAAGCAGGCGCTGACCACGCCGATCACCTCGTCCCACTCGCCTTCCAGGATCGTGCCCATCGGCGTCAGCTGATAATCAACGCCGCTCTTGTCGATGACGTCTAGGATGCGCGCCACGTAGGCGCTGACGCTTTCACCCTGGCCGTGCGGGGCCATCGAGAATTCCAGCAGGACCATCGTTCGATTCCTTGAAGATGCGCGGCGGCACGACCCGCGCGAACTGTTCGGCCAGCACCTCGAGCGTGCGCGCCTCGAGGTCCACGATGCCCGGCGCCTCGCGTGCCAGGCTGCTGAGTGCGTCGGCGCGATAGGGCCGTCCCTGGCCGAGTTCCGTTTCGAGCGCATTGGCGCTTTCCGTCAGCGCCGCCGGGTCGGCGTCGACGATGACCAGCGCATGCGCCAGCACCACCTGGCGGCCACCCAGACGCTTCCAGGCCTGCGCGGTGCCGACCAGCTTGCGGCCCCGCACCGCCAGGTTCCAGCGTCCGTCGCAGAACGAGCCCTGCACCGCCTGCGGTGCCGCAACCACGCCAAGCCGGGCGAAGGCCTTGGCCAGAGCGTCGCAGAACGCGGCATAGATCGCGTGCATTTCGGCAGGCGTCGATTCGCCAGCCGGCCAGGCCAGGCTCAGGTTCCAGATGCCCGGGCCCTGCGGCACCAGCCCGCCACCGGAGCGGCGGACCTGCAAGGCGGCGCCGTGCCGTGCCGTCACTCGCGCCCAGGCGGGCAGGGCGGTCGTGCGCCGCGGCACCACCCAGCCGGGTATGCCCTGCCACAGGTGCGCGACCGCGCGCTCGCCGTGCGCCGCTTCGGCCATCCATTCGGCTTCGCGTTCGATGCCGTCGGCCAGCGGCCGCTCGTGCACGCAGACGAATCCGAACGGGGGCAGGCTCACCGCGCGATGATGCCTGCGCCGGGCCGCCGCGCATCAGCGCGCCAGGTGCTTGCGCAGCAACGCGTTGACCTCGCCGGCCTTCTCCATCATCACCATGTGGCCGGCACCGGGCAGGACCGCCACCGCCGCGCCGGCCGGCGCGGCCTTGGCATGCGCGGCCGGGATCACGCGGTCGTCCGCACCCCAGACCACCAGCAGCGGCAGGTCCGCGGCCAGCAGCTGTGTCGCCGGCAGCGCGGCCTGCCGGCCACCGCCGAACAGCGCACCGCCGAGCGCGCCGAGCAGCTCGGTCACGCCGTCGATGCGCTTGTAGCGCAACAGGTCGTCGAGCAGCTGCCGGCTGACCAGCGACGGATCGGCGAACAGCATCTCCACCACCGGCTTCAGCTCGCGCCGCGACGCGGCCCGGACGAAGCCGTCGATGTAGCCGCCGTCGATCTCGGGCCCGAGCCCGGCGCTGGCGACCAGCGCGAGAGATGCCACCCGCTGCGGGTACTGGCGCGCGAACTGCGCGCCGATCGCCCCGCCCATCGAGTGCCCGACCCAGTGCACCCGCTCGACGCCGATGCCGTCGAGGAACTGCGCGACGAAGTCGGCCAGCGCGGCCAGCGAGGTGCCCGGCAGCTTGGCGTCCGACTGGCCGTGGCCGGGCAGGTCGAGCGCGATCACCGGCGCGCTTTCGGCCACCGCGTCCAGGTTGAACAGCCAGTTGCCGAGGTCGCCGCCGAAGCCGTGCACGAACAGCACCGGCACGCCCGCCTCCGGCCCGCGGCGCGCGTAGCGCACGCGGATGCCGTTGACCTCGGCCCATTGGAAGGCTGCGCCCTCGTCGGCCTCGTCGCCTTCGGCCGCCGGCACCTCGTAGGCCGCGATGAAGGCGTCGATATCCGCGTCGCTGACCTCGGGTTCGGCCAGTACCGCCAGCAGTGCCTTCACCGGCAGCACCTCGCCTTCCTTCGCGACCTTGCGTCGCAGCAGACCGGCATCCGGTGCCTCGACCGAGTTGCTGATCTTGTCGGTCTCGACGTCGACCACCGGCGTGCCGACCGAAAGGCGCGCGCCCTCGTCGATCAGCCAGCCGGCGATGGTGCCTTCGCGCATCTCTAGCCCCCACTTGGGCATGACCAGCGGGGTGATACCTCCCTGGGCATTCATCAGTGCCGGCCCCCGGTGCGCGCGCGCTTCACCGCCGCAGCGATCTGCGCCGCGCTCGGGATGTACAGGTCCTCCAGCACCGGTGCGAAGGGCACCGGCGTGTGCGGCGCGGTGACCATCTGGATCGGACCCTTCAGGGCGCCGAAGGCGGTCTGCGCCACCTGTGCCGAGACATCGCAGGCGATGCTGCAGCGCGGGTTGGCCTCGTCGACGCAGACCAGGTGCCCGGTCTTCTCCACGCTCTCGAGCACCGTATCCATGTCGATCGGCGACAGCGTGCGCAGGTCGACGACCTCGCATTCGACGCCTTCCTTGGCCAGCGCAGCGGCCGCGTCGAGCGCACGGTGCACCATCAGCCCGTAGGTGACGATGGTCGCGCCCTTGCCCTCGCGCACCACGTTCGCCTCGCCGAAGGGGATCGCGTACAGCGCCTCGGGCACTTCGCCCTCGAAACCGTAGAGGTTCTTGTGCTCGAGGAAGATCACCGGGTCGTTGTCGCGGATGCTCTGGATCAGCAGGCCCTTGGTGTCGTAGGGCGTGCTCGGGCACACCACCTTCAGCCCCGGGATGTGCGTGAACAGCGGCGTCAGCATCTGGCTATGCTGGGCAGCGGCGCGGAAGCCGCCGCCGCACATTGCGCGGATGACCACCGGCGTCTCGGCCTTGCCGCCGAACATGTACTTGAACTTCGCCGCCTGGTTGAAGATCTGGTCGAAGCACACGCCCATGAAGTCGACGAACATCAGCTCGGCCACCGGGCGCATGCCGCAGCAGGCTGCGCCGATCGCCGCGCCGATGTAGGCCGATTCGGATAGCGGCGTGTCCATCAGCCGGTCGCCGTGCTTGGCGTACAGGCCCTTGGTGACGCCGAGCACGCCGCCCCAGGCGTCGCGCTCGCCCTCGCCGCCGGCGCCGCCGACGATGTCCTCGCCCATCATGATCACCGAGGGGTCGCGGGCCATCTCCTGGTCCAGCGCCTCGTTGATCGCCTGCTTCATGCTGATCTTGCGTGCCATGTCTCTACTCCGTATGAGTTTCGGGTTGCCTTACCGAGCCAATCACTGCGTTCCGCCGGCCCGCCGGCCCGCCGGGCGGCCGCTGCGGAACCGGCTTCGCCGGGCCGCTGGCGGTGCCCCCTCGAGGCGGCGGCCGAAGGCCTTAGGGGGTGGGCCATCAATACTTCACATAGACGTCGGTCAGTAGGTCGGCCGCCGTCGGCTGCGGCGCGGCCTTCGCCTCGGTGACCGCACGCTCGATCAGGCCGAGCACCTCGCGGTCGATGGCCTTCAGCTCATCGGCGCTGAGTACGCCGGCACTGGTGACCGCGGCGCTGAACTTCTTCAGGCAGTCGTTGTGCTCGCGGTTGTGCTCGTTCTCGCCAGGCGCGCGGTAGGTCTGCGCATCACCCTCGAAGTGGCCGTGGAAGCGCACCATCTTGCACTCCAGCAGCGCCGGGCCGCCTCCCTTGCGAGCGCGGGCGATGATCTCGCCGGCAGCCTCGTGCACGGCAAAGAAGTCGGTGCCGTCCACCGTCACGCCGGGCAGGCCGAAACCGGCGGCGCGGTCCACGTAGCTGTCCACCGCGACGCCGTAGTCGCGGCTCGTGGACTCGGCATAGCCGTTGTTCTCTACGACGAAGATCGCCGGCAGGTTCCACACCGCGGCGAGGTTCAGGCTCTCGAGGAAAGTGCCCTGATTGCTGGCGCCGTCGCCGACGAAGCTGATCGCCACCTCGCCCTTGCCGCGGAACTTGGCCGCGAGCGCCGCGCCGCACACCAGCGGCGCGCCGGCACCGAGGATGCCGTTGGCGCCCATCATGCCCAGTCCGAGGTCGGCGATGTGCATCGAGCCGCCCTTGCCCTCGCAGGAGCCGCCCTTCTTGCCGTAGATCTCCTTCATCATCGCCACCACGTCCACGCCCTTGGCGATGCAGTGGCCGTGGCCGCGGTGCGTGCTGGCGATGCGGTCGCCGTCACCGAGGTGCATCATGATCCCGGTGCCGGCGGCTTCTTCGCCGGCGTACAGGTGCACGAAGCCGGGGATGTCGCCGCGCGCGAAGTCGATGTGCAGCCGCTCCTCGAACTCGCGGATCGTGCGCATCGTGCGGTAAGCCTGGAGCAGCTGCTCCTTCGACTGCGGGAACGGGTTGCCTGCCATCGTCGGTCTCCTTGTCGGTCAGGGGGTGGGGGAAGTGCGCAGCAGCCCGTCGCGGGCCGCCACGGCCATGCAACGCGCCACGTCCAGCGTGCGAAACGCACCTTCGCGCAGCGTGACGCTGACGCGCTGGCCGGGCTCGAACGAAAGCTCGCGCTCGCCGTCGAGCGCGACCGTGCCGGCCTGCTGCTGCACCGGCAGCGGCTCGTCCGGGACCAGGCGCTGCCAGCCCGCGATTGGCACCGGCAGCACCAGGCCGGGGGCGATCGGCGCGCGCAGCAGTGTCAGCGCGTCTTCGGACCGGACGGCCAGTTGCACTGCCAGCCCGCCGCGCTCTTGCCGGCCCACCGGCTGCAGCAGCGCGCCGATCGACGACAGCCCGATCGCCTCGGGTTCGCAGAAGGCCAGGTAGGCGGCGGCCAGCGAGCCGGTCTTCCACAGCGCGCGCGCGCCGACGGAGCGGTCGTGGGTGATCACCGCGTCGACGATGGCCACATCCTGGCGCGTCCGGCCTTCGGCATCGTCGATGCGCACCTCGACCAACTTGTTCGGCAGCAGCGCCTCGTCCGGCGCGATGCGGCCCGTCGCATACAGCCCAGTGGCCAAGCCGGTGATGGTCGGCTCGCGCATTTCCGGGAAAGCGTTGTTGGTGCCGGTGGACAGGCCGGCGATCGGCAGCGTCGAGCCGGCGGCATGCAGCACGCGCACCACCGCGCGATGCGTGCCGTCGCCGCCGAGCACGACGATCGCCGACACGCCGGCGCGCTGCAGCAGCCGGGTCGCGGTGAAGGTGTCCTCGACCGTCGAGCTGGGCTCCATGTCCAGCCAGTCGATTTGCGGCAGCGTGGTGTCGCCGCGCTTCAGGTGGCGTTCGAGCAGCGCGCGGATGCCCCCGCGGTCGGGCATGAGCAGCGCGCGTGCGACGCCGGCGGCACGCGCCGCCTGCAGCAGACGCAGCACGATGTTGACGCGGTCGGTGATCTGCAGGTTGCCGGCATTGGCCACGACCCGTCGGATGTCGCGCGCCGACACCGGGTTGGCGATCACGCCGATGCAGGCGTCGATGGCAGGCGGCTGCAACGGGTGGGCCATGGGCGCCCGATGCGCAACGTCCGTGCCAGGCGATGGCGTCGCGGTGCGCGGCGTAGCGCTGCGAGTGAAGCCACGACGGCTTCTGCGGGTAGGCCCCAGGCGCTGCGGATGTCACCTGCGATACAGGTGTCACACCTGGACGGTTACTTCGCTGGCGAGGGGTGGCTCAGAGCGCTGCCGCCGAGGGCAGCCCGATCGCCGGCGCGAACTTGGCGCGCTGCACGCTGAAGTAGGCCTTGACCTGCCGCACGTTGGCGTCCTGCGTGAACAGCCGCTGCACCAGCGCCTGGTAGGCGGGCATGTCGGCAGCCCAGACGACCAGCACGAAATCCGGGCCCGGCGACACGCGATAGGACTGCTGCACCGCGGGGTCGGCTACCGCGCGCTGCTCGAAGGCGGCCAGGTGCTCGGCGCCCTGGCGGTCGAGCGTGATCTCGACGATGGCCGTCAGGCCGTGACCCAGGCGCTCGTGCGAAAGCAGCGCCACGCGCCGCTCGATGACGCCAGCCTCCACCAGCCGGCGCACCCGGCGCAGGCAAGTGGCCGGCGACACATGGGCCGCCGCTGCCAAATCCTGGTTGGACAACGAGGCGTCCTGCTGCAGCAGATCCAGCAGCCGCAGATCGGTGGCGTCGAGTGTGAGGTCGTTCACGAAATGATGCAGCTATGTCTACGGAGATGAAGAACGATTATTTCACGATGCGTGACCGTAGACCAATTTTCATCACGATGACCTCGTTTTTGAAAGCATCTTTCATGCTTGCCTGTCTACGATGACGGCATCCCAACCCCGAAGGACAGCCCATGTGCGGCATCGTCGGCGCGGTCAGCACGCGCAACATCGTTCCGATCCTGATCGAGGGCCTGAAGCGCTTGGAATACCGCGGCTACGACAGCTGTGGCGTGGCGGTGCATCAGGGCGGCGAGCTGAGGCGCGCCCGCAGCACCGCGCGCGTGGCGCAGCTGGAGGCCAGTGCAGCCGATTCGCGGCTGGATGCCGGCATTGGCATCGCACACACCCGCTGGGCCACGCACGGCGCGCCGGAGGTACACAACGCGCATCCGCATTTCAGCCGCAACCGCATTGCGCTGGTGCACAACGGCATCATCGAGAACCACGACGAGCTGCGCGACGAGCTCATCAAGCGCGGCTACGAGTTCACCAGCCAGACCGATACCGAGGTCATCGCCCACCTGGTGGACCACCTGTACGACGGTGACCTGTTCGACGCCGTTCAGCGCGCCACGCAGCGGCTGAAGGGAGCCTACGCCATCGCGGTCTTCTGCCGCGACGAGCCGCAGCGTGTGGTCGGCGCACGCGAAGGCTCGCCGCTGATCCTTGGTCTCGGCAAGGGCGAGAACTTCCTGGCCAGCGACGCGATGGCGCTGGCCGGCGTGACCGACCAGATCGTCTACCTGGAAGAGGGCGACGTGGTCGACCTGCAGCTGGGCAAGACCTGGATCGCCGCGCGCCAGGCGGATGGCCGCTTCAAGGACGTGCAGCGCGAGGTGCGCACCGTGCAGGCGCACAGCGGCGCGGCCGAGCTGGGACCGTACCGGCACTACATGCAGAAGGAGATCTTCGAGCAGCCACGTGCCATTGCCGACACCTTGGGTGACCTGGGCGAGACCACCGGCGTCAGCCCGGAGCTCTTCGGCGACGGCGCGTTCCGCGTCTTCCGCGCGGTGGAGCAGGTGCTGATCCTGGCCTGCGGCACCAGCTACTACTCCGGCTCCACGGCCAAGTATTGGCTGGAGTCCATCGCCGGCATCCCGACCAGCGTCGAGATTGCCAGCGAGTACCGCTACCGCGATAGCGTGCCCAACCCGAAGACGCTGGTGGTCACCATCAGCCAGAGCGGCGAGACCGCCGACACGCTGGCTGCGCTGAAGCATGCGCGCTCGCTCGGCATGGACCACACGCTGACCATCTGCAACGTGGCCACCAGCGCGATGGTGCGCGAGTGCCGCTTCGCCTACATCACGCGCGCAGGCGTGGAGGTGGGGGTAGCCTCGACCAAGGCCTTCACAACGCAGCTGGTGGGCCTGTTCCTGCTCACACTCGCGCTGGCGCAGGTGCGCGGGCGGCTGAGCGACGAACACGAGCTCGAGCACCTGAAGGCCTTGCGCCACCTGCCGGTGGCGGTGCAGGCGGTGCTAGCGCTGGAGCCGCAGATCATCGCCTGGGCCGAGGATTTTGCGCGCAAGGAGAACGCGCTGTTCCTGGGCCGCGGGCTGCACTACCCGATCGCGCTGGAAGGCGCGCTCAAGCTCAAGGAGATCAGCTACATCCACGCCGAGGCCTACCCGGC
>ERZ1645186.78-NODE-78-length-15544-cov-8.775647_pt1 | contig 15544 bp, 10 predicted proteins | sample MGYA00575349_ERZ1645186 | MGnify/ENA primary metagenome ERZ1645186 (study PRJEB40839, sample SAMN11282943) | freshwater sediment metagenome | isolation source: river sediment | host: Sediment | place: India: Nawabganj, Kanpur | collected 2015-12-17 ...
CTTCGCTGAGCGCGAAGACGCTGGCGCCGCGCGCCTCGGGGCGCATGAAGGCATCCGCATGGATCGATACGAACAGGTCGGCCTGCACGCGCCGCGCCTTGCGCACACGCTCGTGCAACGGCACGAAGTAGTCGGCGTCGCGCGTCATCATCACGCGCAGGTTGGGCTGCGCATGCAGCCTCTCGCGCAGCTGCAGCGCGATCTGCAAGACAACATCCTTCTCCCGGGTGCCGGCCGGGCCGATGGCCCCAGGATCCTCGCCGCCATGGCCGGGGTCGAGGGCCACGATGATCAGGCGGTCGATGCGGCGCTGCTCCTCGGCGGTTGGCGGCGCCGGCGGGGGGGGCGGCGCACGGGTCTGCATCGGTGCCGATGCCACAGGCGGCGCGGGCAGCGCGGGCGGCGGCGCGGCTGGCGGGAGCGGCTTGTCCACCCGGGCGATCAGCTCGCCGAGGGCGTCGCGCATGCTCTGCGCCGCGCGCTGCTCGGCAGCTTCCTTGTCGCGGATCAGTTCGAGCAGCGGATCGTGCTCGCGCGTCGGATACAGGTCGAACACCAGCCGGTGCCGGTAGGCCGCCACCGGTTCCAGCGTGAACAGCTGCGGCGCCACCGGCTGCTTCAGGTCCAGCACCAGGCGCACCACGCGCGGCGCGAACTGCGCCACGCGCACGCCGGCAATGAACGGGTCGTCGGGCTGCACCTTGCCCACCAGCTCGCGCAGCGCGGGGTCCAGCGTCAGGCCGTCGATGTCCACCACCAGCCGCGGCGGGTTGGCCAGCAGCTGGTGGCGGGCGACCAGCGCCTGGTCGGATTCGAGCGTCAGCCGCGTGTACTCATCGGCCGGCCACACGCGCACGCCGACGACCGTCGCGCCCCGGGCCTGATGCCAGGCGCCGAAGCCCAGTGCCAGCGCACCCATGCGGCGCAGTGCCGTGCGACGCTGCCGGCCTCGCGGGGTCATGCGATCAGCTCCAGCCCGCACGGCGTCAGCGCCTGCAGCGTGACCTGGCGACGTGTTTCGTCCAGCACCTCGATCAGCAGACGCAGGTCGGGCGTGGGCAGCAGCGCACGCGCCTTCTGCGGCCATTCGACCAGCTTCAGTCCGGGGGCGGCGAAGAGCTCGCGCAGGCCGGCGTCCTCCCATTCGCGGGGGTCGTCGAAGCGGTAGAAGTCGAAATGCGAGACCGCCAACCCAGGCAGCGCGTACGGCTCGACCACGGTGTAGGTCGGGCTCTTAACCCGGCCCTGCACGCCCAGCGCGCGCAGCAGGTAGCGTACGAACGTGGTCTTGCCGGCACCGAGCGTACCCTGCAGTTCGATGATGGCCTCGCGCAGTGCGGGCTTGCCCGCCAGCGCGGCGGCATGGTCGGCGCAGGCGGCCTCGTCGGGCCACTGCCAGGTGCGGGTTCCTAGAATCTCTGCATGCGAGAGCGTCATCACTTCGACGGGCAGCTGCTGCTGGCGCAACTGCGGGAGTGGGCGCATGAGCTGGGATTCTCCCAGATCGGCGTGGCCGGGGTGGACCTGTCCGCGGCAGAAGAGGGGTTGCTCGCCTGGCTGTCGCAGGGCTATCACGGCACCATGCACTACATGCAGCGCCACGGCCTGCGGCGCGCGCGGCCTGACGAACTGGTGCCGGGCACGCTCAGCGTGATCAGCGCACGCATGGACTACCTGCCGCGCGGCACGCCGCCCGGCTGGCAGGCGCTCGAGTGGCAGCGGCTGCACAGTCCGCGCGAGGCCGCGGTGTCGGTCTATGCGCGGGGCCGCGACTATCACAAGGTCTTGCGTTCGCGCCTGCAGCGCCTGGCCGAGCGGCTGGCCGCCGAGGTCGGACCGCTGGGGGCGCGCGTGTTCACTGATTCGGCGCCGGTGCTCGAAGTGGAGCTGGCCGCGCGCAGCGGCCTCGGCTGGCGCGGCAAGCACACGCTGGCGCTGTCGCGCGAGGCCGGCTCGATGTTCTTTCTGGGCGAGATCTATGTCGACCTGGCGCTGCCGCCGACAGCGCCCGTCGACGCGCACTGCGGCGTGTGCCGTGCGTGCATCGACCTTTGCCCGACGCGGGCCATCGTCGCACCGTACCGGCTGGATGCACGACGCTGCATCTCCTACCTGACGATCGAGCACGAGGGCGCCATTCCCGAACCGCTGCGCCCGCTGCTGGGCAACCGGATCTACGGCTGCGACGACTGCCAGCTGGCCTGTCCGTGGAACAAGTACGCGCAGCGCAGCAGCTTGCCCGACTTCGACGCGCGCGCCCCGCTGGACGGCGCCACGCTGCTGCAGCTGTGGGCCTGGGACGAGGCCGAGTTCCTGCGCCGCACCGCGGGCAGCGCCATCCGCCGCATCGGCCACGCGCGCTGGCAGCGCAACCTGGCGGTGGCGCTGGGCAACGCGCTGCGCGCCGCGCCCGACGCCGAGATCGAGCGCGCGCTGCATCAACGCCTGGCCGACGCCGATGCGCTGCTGGCCGAGCACATCGAATGGGCGCTGCGCCAGGCGGCACCGCTCAAGGCGCCATCCGCTGCGAAATCACCTCCAGCCACAGCGGCAGGCTGAGCGCGCCGAGCAGCGTCGACACCGTCACCAGCCCGGCGACGAAGGCGCCGTGCCCGCCCATGCGCACCGCCAGCACGTAGGCCGACGGCGCGGTGGGCAGCGCCGCGAAGGCCACCAGGATCAGGCTCTGAGCGGTGGGCAGCTGCATCACCTGGGCCAGTGCCACGGCCAGCAGCGGCAGCATGGCGTGGCGGATGATCAACAGCGCGCTGGCCAGCCCAGGCGCCTCCTTCAGGCCGCCGAACTTCAGTCCGGCGCCGACGGCCAACAGCCCCAGCGGCAGCGCAGCCAGCCCAAGACGCTGCAGCGCGGCTGCAGGCGCCTCGGGCAGGCGCAGTCCGGCCAGGTTGGCCAACAGGCCCGCCAGGGTGGCCAGGATCAACGGGTTGCGCACCAGTTCGCGCAGGTAGCCGTGGCCGCCCTGGCGCGCCAGCGGCCACACGGCGGCCACGTTGCACAAAGGCACGCACACCGCGATCAGCAGCGCCATCAGCGCCAGCCCCTGCGGGCCGGCCAGTCGTTCGGCCAGCGCCAGCGCGATGAAGGAGTTGAAGCGGAACGCGGTCTGCGCACCCGAGGCATGCAGCCTCGCGTCGATGCCGGGCAGCAGCCGCAGCGACTGCGCCAGCAGCACGCCGGCGACCACCAGGGCCACGCCGCCCAGGGCCAGGCCGACCGTCGCGGCGGGCTGCAACGGCGACTTCAGGATCGAGTTGAACAGCAGCACCGGAAACAGCAGGTAGTACACCAGCCGCTCCACGCCGTCCCACACGCTGCGATCGAGCGCGGTCCAGCGGCACAGCACCAGGCCGCACAGGATCAGCAGGAAATCGGGTACCAGCAGCAGCGCATGCGCCATGCGGCCAGTGTGCCAGCGCAGGGTTAGCTCCCCAGCGACAACCCTGATCGCCGGCTCGGTCGTGTCTTGCCACAATCCCCGGCCATGCGGCCCGGTCCGGGCCTTGCCTGCTTTTCACCCAACGGAGTAGACGATGTCTCCTAGACTGCTGAAGGCCGTCCTGGCCACGCTGGTCCTATCGCCGACGCTGGCGCTGGCCCAGGCCTTCCCCAGCAAGCCGATCCGCCTGATCGTGCCCTTTGCGCCCGGTGGCACCACCGACATCATCGCGCGCATCGTCGCCCCCGGCCTGTCCAAGGAGCTGGGCCAGCAGGTGCTGGTGGAGAACAAGGCCGGCGGCGGCGGCTCGATCGGCGCGCTGGAGATGATCAAGGCTGCGCCCGACGGCCACGTGCTGGGCATGGCCACCGTGTCGACCACCGCGGCCAACCCGGCGATCAACACCAAGATCGGCTACAACCCGCTGGTGGATTTCGTGCCCGTGACCAACATCGCGGCCACGCCGAACGTCATCGCGGTGCACCCCAGCTTCCCGGCGAAGGACTACAAGAGCTTCGTCGAGGTGCTGAAGAAGAACCCGGGCAAGTTCAGCTATGCCAGCTCGGGCACCGGTGGCATCGGCCACCTGCAGACCGAGCTGTTCAAGAGCCTGTCGGGCACCTTCATCGCGCACATCCCGTACCGCGGCGCCGGCCCGGCGCTGAACGACACGGTGGCCGGCCAGGTGCCGATCATCTTCGACAACCTGCCGTCGGCGCTGCCCTTCATCAGGGACGGCCGGCTCATTCCCATCGTCGTCGCCGCGCCGCAGCGGCTGGCGGTGCTGCCGAACGTGCCGACCTTCAAGGAGGTTGGCCTGGAGCCGGTGAACCGCATGGCCTACTACGGCATCCTGGCGCCCAAGGGCACGCCGAAGGACGTGGTGGACAAGATCAACGCGGCCACGCTGAAGGTGCTGCAGGACCCGGCGGTGCGCAAGCGCATCGAGGACACCGGCTCGCTGATCATCGGCAACACGCCGGAGCAATTCGCGCAGCAGATCGCCGCCGAGTTCGCCGTCTACAAGGACGTGGTGGCGAAGCAGAAGCTGACGCTGGAGTAGGCCCGGCGGTGATGCGCGGGAAGGCTGCCGCGAGGTGGCCGCAAAGCTGATGGAGCGGGCGTTCCCGACGATCGACCGCTTCATCGATGCGCTGTGGATCGAGGACGGCCTGTCGGCGCAGACCCTGGCGGCCTACCGCCGCGACCTGAAGCTGCTGGCGCACTGGCTGCAGCGCCAGCCCGCGGCGCGGGCGCTCGAGTCGGCTAGCGAGGCGGACCTGTTGGCGTACATGGCCGAGCGCCATGCGGGTACCCGCGCCACCACCGCCAACCGCCGCTTGAGCGTGTTCCGGCGCTTCTGGCGCTGGGCCCTGCGCGAGAAGCTGGCCGACGCCGATCCGACCCTGAAGCTGCAGGCGGCCCGCACGCCGCTGCGCGTGCCCAAGACGCTGAGCGAGGCGCAGGTGGAAGCCCTGCTGGCCAGCCCGGACGTGGACAAGCCGCTGGGCCTGCGCGACCGCACGATGCTCGAGCTGATGTACGCCAGCGGTCTGCGGGTCAGCGAACTGGTGGGTCTGAAGACCGTCTACGTCAGTCTCGACGAAGGTGCGCTGCGCGTCACCGGCAAGGGTGCGAAGGAACGGCTCGTGCCTTTCGGTGCCGAGGCCCATGCCTGGCTACGCCGCTACCTGGCGCAAGCGCGCGGCACGATCCTGAACGGCCAGGCCAGCGACGCGCTGTTCGTCACCGGCCGTGGCGGGCCGATGACGCGGCAGATGTTCTGGAAGCTGATCAAGGCGCATGCGCGCGCTGCCGGCATCGATGCGCCGCTGAGCCCGCACACGCTGCGCCATGCCTTTGCGACGCACCTGCTGAACCACGGCGCCGACCTGCGCGCGGTACAGATGCTGCTGGGGCATGCGGACATCTCCACCACCACGATCTACACCCATGTGGCGCGAGAGCGATTGAAGGCGCTGCATGCGCGCCACCATCCGCGCGGCTGAGGCGTGGACCGAGACCGTAGTTCATTCGGGTCCACCACGCCAACTGCGCGGAACTTGGTTTGCACTCGCCGTATTTCTTCCGTTCGGGAGAGACTGCTCTTGTGCGTGAGATCAGCGTGTCGCGCCATGCGGCACCCGCCAGGGGCTCATGCTGCGGTGGTCGTCCCTGCGGGCCGACTCCACTGCGGTGCGCGCGCCGACCTCGGCACTGCGCTCCTCGCCACCGCACAAATCGCCCCTGCCGGGTGCCGCACGGCGCGAGGGCGTGGCACTGGCTGTGCTCGCCGAACACCACGGGCGTTGCCGCGAAGACGGTGTGGGGTGGGCCGCGCCTACAGCGCCTGCGGCGCGGCCGCCGTGCTGCCGCCGAACTCGCGGCCGACGAACTTCTCCGCGTCTTCCTGCGGCTCAGGGATGCAGCGCCAGGCCCGGCGGCAGGCGGGTCCACGGCAGCGCGGCCGGGTTGGCCGCCATCGGTCCGGGCGCCACGGCCACCAGGATGTGGGCGGCGATCGGCGCAAAGGCCGCGCGGAAGTGCACCGAGCTCTTGTTCACCAGCAGCTTCATGCGTTCGGGCTCGACCCCCAGAAAGCGGAACAGGTCCAGATCGAGCATCTGGCACTGGCCGCTGACCACGTTGATGCGGATGCCGTCGATCTCCAGGCCGGCGCTCGGGCCCAGGTGCGCGGTGCCGCCGGCGGTCATGGGCCCGTGCATCGGCACCACGCCGTCGCTCAGCGAGCGCACCTTGAAGCGGCCGCGCACCGGCGGGTCGCTCAGGCGGCCGTCGAAGCAGCGTACCGCCTTGCCCAGCGCCAGCTCGACCTCGGCGCCGACGCCGGCGTCGTGTGCAACGCGGGCGGCCGCCGGGTCGTACAGCAGCCCCAGCGCCACCTGGCCGGGAAAGCGTCGGCCGGCGTCGGCGGCACGCAATGCATGCAGCAGTCCGGTGGTGTTGCTGTCGGCGCCCGCGCCGGGGTTGTCCTGGGTGTCGGCGATGACCACCGGCTTGTCGCTGCGCTCGGCCAGCGCCAGCGCCTGCTGCACCGCATCGGTCGGGCTGAGCAGTTCCAACGCCCAATCGGGGCGCAGTTCGATCACCTCGTTGGCCACGGCCTGCACCGCGCGATGCACGGCTTCGGCGTCGGCGCCATGGCCGAAGACCACGGGCCCGCATTCGTCGAAGTCGGCAGCCGGAAAGCCCATCGTGAAGCTCAGCCGCACGCCGCTGCGCTCGTCCAGCGCCCCGAGGCGCTCGTAGACACCGCCGGCGGGTTGCATCATCGTGCACTGCGCGTTCAGCGGCAGCAGGAAGGGCAGCCGCACCTGGTGCGTATGCCAGGGCCGACCGTGCGCCCACAGTTCGGCCAGCAACGCGGCGCTGCGTGCGCCGGTCTCGGCGCCGTCCACGTGCGGATAGGTGCGGTAGGCGCTGAGCGCGCTGGCATGCTGCAGCATGCGCCGCGTGACGTTGGCATGCAGGTCCAGGCTGACGACCACCGGCATCAGAGGGCCGATCACAGTGCGCAGCCGTTGCAGCAGCTCGCCCTCGGCATCGTCCACATGCTCGGCCACGGCGGCGCCGTGCAGGTCCAGGTACACCGCATCGAAGCCGCCGCGGTGCGCGTCGGCGACGATCTGCGCGCTGATGCGCTCGAAGGCCTCGCGCGTGACATGCGCCGACGGACTGGCGCCGGCCCAGGCCGAGGGCACGAGCGTCCAGCCGCGGCGGCGCGCATCGCGAATGAAGCCCCCCATCGGCAGGCTGGTCGGGCCCAGCCGTTCCAGCATCGCCTCGCCGACGCTGTAGGCCGGAAAGGCCGACCCGCTCTCGAAGGCGGCCCAGTCGGCCTTGCTGGGTGCGAAGGTGTTGGTCTCGTGCTGGAAACCGGCGACGAAGATGCGCATGACGGAGTGGAGGGGGCGTTGGAATCAGGGCGCGATGGTACCCAGGGCCGCAAGCTCCGCCTCGTCGAAGCCGGCAGCACGCCGGGCGTCGAGGTTGAAGGGGCCGCGCGGTCGCGGCGCGCCGTGGCGCACGGCCAGCTCGGCATAGGTGGCCAGCGGGTCCAGCCGGCGCTGCGCGCACAGCCACCGATACCAGCGGTTGCCGACCGCCACGTGGCCGATCTCGTCGCGCAGCACGATGTCCAGGATCTCGCCGCCGCGCACGTCGCCGGCGGCCAGCAGCTTGGCCTTGACGGCCGGCGAGGCATCCAGGCCGCGTGCCTCCAGCGTGCGCGGCACCAGCGCCAGCCGCGCCAGCGGATCGTGACGCGTGCGCTCGGCCATCTGCCACAGGCCATCGTGCGCGTCGAAGTCGCCATAACGGCAGCCGAGCGTGGCCAGGTGGTCGCGTAGCAGCTCGAAATGCAGCGCCTCCTCGCGGGCCACCTGCAGCCATTGGCGGTAGAAGGCTTCGGGCAGGCCGGCAAAGCGCCAGACGATGTCCAGCGCCAGATCGATGGCGTTCAGCTCGATGTGCGCCAGCGCGTGCAGCAGCGCGGCCCGGCCCTCGGGGCTGTGTGCCGAGCGCGACTTCAGCCGGGTGTGCGCGACGAGCCTGGGCCGCGAAGGCCGGCCGGGGATGCCCGCCGGCTCGTCGAGCACGGCGTCCGCGCCGACCTCGCCCTGCGTGGCCAGCGCGCGCGTGCCGGCGGCCTTCTCATCGGCGTCGCGGCATCGCAACCACTGCCGGGCCTGTTCGCGCAAGGTGCCCATCGCCGCGTCAGGTGAACACCGCCACCACCTGGCTGCCGAAGGCGGCCAGGCTGCCGTCGGGAGCCCACAGCCGCGAGCTGTGGTTGACGTAGCCGCCTTCGACCATCACCGACTCGCTGTCGGCCCGCCACCATCCCCGGGCAGGGGTGGCAGCCAATGGGCGCAGCTCCAGCGCCCAGGTGACCGAGCTGTTGGCGCTGGGCCGCGTCAGCTGGCCGACCACCGGCGTCGCCGGCAGGTCGGCGAGCAGCACAGTCTGGAGCTCGGCGGGTACGGACTGCGCTTCATCGCGGGCCATGCGCAGATGGATGCTCGTGCTGAAGCCCTGGCCGCCGGTGAAGGGTGGCGGCCCGGCGTCCCAGCGCATGTCGAAGTGCTGCAGGAAGACCGGCGCACCGGCGGGGCGGGCCGGTGGCGCCGGCAGCGCGTCGGCATCGTGCGCAGGCGCCGGGCGTTCGGGCCGGCGCACGGGCAGCGCCGAAGGGCGCTCGGCGCCGAACACGCCGATCATCACTGCGGCGACCGTGCCGTCCTGTCGCGCCTCGGCCTGCAGCTGGCAGACGTTGCGGCCCTGGCGCAGCAGGCGCACGGCGATCTCCACTTCGCCGGGGCCGACCGGTGCGACGAAGCAGGTCTGCAAACCGCGCAGGCTGGTCTCGGGCGACCAGGCACCGCCCGCCAGGTCGCGCATGGCCACCACCGCCAGCGTCGACACCAGCCCGCCGTAGCAGGTTCGGCCTTGCTGCCAGTCTTCGGTCACCGGGAAGTGCACGGCATCGCCGCCGATGCGGCGGCGCTGGATCAGCGAGGGCAGGGCATGCAGCACGGTCATGGGTGGGCGCAGGGAATGACCCGGACGATTATTCCAGCGCCGGGGCAATGGCATCATTCGCGCAACGGCAACGGTTTGCCCTCGGACAAGGCCCTCCATGGACCAGCGCGTCAACTTCGAAGCCACGATCAACCCGCTGTTGCAGGCGTGGACCGCCCCGCACGGTCTGCCGCCTTTCGATGCCATCCGGCCCGCCCACTTCGCGCCCGCGCTGCGCCAGGCGATGCAGGTCAACCGCGACGAGCTCGACGCGATCGCCGTGCAGAGCGCGCCGCCCGGCTTCGACAACACCATCGCCGCGTTCGACCGCTGCGGGCGGCTGCTCGGGCGCATCGAGGCGGTGTTCTACAACCTGACGGCGTCGAACACCTCGCCCGAGCTGCAGGCGGTGCAGCGCGAGATGGCGGCGCCCCTTTCGGCGCACTACAGCGCGGTGTACATGCATGCCGGCCTGTTCGCCCGCGTCGATGCGCTGCATGCGCAGCGCGATGCGCTGGGACTGACGCCCGAGCAGCGCCGGCTGCTGGAGCGCACGCACCTGGATTTCGTGCGCTCTGGCGCCAAGCTCGCGCCCGAGGCGCAGGCCCGCTACGCGCAGGTCATGGAGCAGCTGGCCGAGGCGACCACGCAGTTCGCGCAGAACGTGTTGCACGACGAGGCTTCCTACCAGCTGGTGCTGCAGGGCGAGGCCGACCTGGCCGGCCTGCCCGGCTTCGTGCGCGATGCGGCGCGCCAGGCGGCGATCGAACGCGGCCGTCCCGACGGCCATGTGATCACGCTGTCGCGCTCGCTGATCGTGCCTTTCCTGACCTACTCCGAGCGGCGCGAGCTGCGCGAGCAGGCGTGGCGCGCCTGGGTCGGCCGCGGCGAGCACGATGGCGAGCACGACAACCGGCCGGTGGCGCGGCGCATCCTGGAACTGCGCGCCGAGCAGGCCGCGCTGCACGGCCACGCCTGCTACGCCGACTATGCGCTCACCGACACCATGGCCGGCACGCGCGCGGCGGTGCACAAGCTGATCGACGATGTCTGGCCGCGTGCGCTGGCTGCGCTGGCGCGCGAACGCGAGGAGCTACAGCAGGTGCAGCGCGCACACGGCGCCGAGGCGGCGGCGCAGGCCATCGAAGCCTGGGACTGGCGCTACTGGGCCGAGAAGGTGCGCCAGCAGCGCTATGCGCTGGACGATGCGCAGATCAAGCCCTACTTCCCGTTGCCCGCGGTGGTGAAGGCGGCCTTCGACTGCGCCCGGCGCCTGTTCGGGCTGAGCTTCACGCTGCGCACCGACCTGCCCGTGTACCACCCCGATGTGCAGGCCTACGAGGTGCACGATGCCGGCGGCCGGCTGCGCGCGATCTTCCTGCAGGACAACTTCGCGCGCGCGGCCAAGCGCAGCGGCGCCTGGATGAGCACGTTGCGCCAGCAGAGCCGCAACGAGCCCGACGGCGCCGAGGCGATCGCCGTGGTGCTGAACAACAACAATTTCGCCAAGGGCGCGCCGGGAGCGCCCACGCTGCTGTCGCTGGAAGACGCGCGCACGCTGTTCCACGAATTCGGCCACGGGCTGCACGGCATGTTGTCCGACGTCGGCTACGAGCGCCTGTCCGGCACCAGCGTGCTGAAGGACTTCGTCGAGCTGCCGTCGCAGCTGTTCGAGCACTGGATCACCGAGCCCGAGGTCCTGAAGCAGCATGCCCGGCACTGGCAAACCGGCGAGCCGATTCCCGATGCGCTGATCGAGCGCATGCAGGCGGCGCGGCGCTTCAACCAGGGCTACGAGACGGTGCGCTACTGCGCCAGTACCTATGCCGACATGCTGGTGCATGCGCTGCCGCGCGAGCGCGTGCCCGCCGACCTCAGTGCTTGGGAGGCCGAGGCACTGCAGCGCCTGGGTCTGCCCGACGCCGTGGGCATGAACCACCGGCTGGTGCACTTCCAGCACCTGTTCTCCGGCTCGGGTTATGCCGCGGGCTACTACGTCTACCTGTGGGCCGAAGTGCTCGATGCCGACGGCTTCGAGGCCTTCAAGGAGGCCGGCGACCCCTTCGACGCGGCCGTGGCCGGGCGCCTGCTGCGCTACGTGTACGCCAGCGGCAACAGCCTGGAGCCGGGTGCGGCCTACGCCGCCTTCCGCGGGCGTGCGCCGCAGGTGGAGCCGCTGCTGCGCAAGCGGGGTCTGGTGGCCGCCTGAGAGTTTGTGACGCTCAGCGCGCCTCGGAATCCACGGCGTCGAAGATCGCGTCCAGCGAGCGCAGGAAGCGGCCCAGGTCCAGCGGCTTGGTCCAGTAGTCGGCAAAGCCGGCGCGCAGTGCGCGCTGAATGTCCTCGGGCAGCGCGTTGGCCGACACCGCGATGCAGCGCAGGTCGCGCGTGGCCTCGTGGGTGCGCAGTCGACGCAGCACCTCCATGCCGTCGATGTCGGGCAGCTGCATGTCCACCAGCACCAGGTCAGGCTTCTCGGCCAGGGCCAGCGCCACGCCCTGCAGGCCGGTGGCGGCCGAATGCAGTTCGAACTCCGGGTGCTGCGCCAGCACTTCCTGCACGATCAGCAGGTTGACCGGGTTGTCCTCGATGTACAGCAGTTTGCGCGGGCGGTTGTCGGTGCGCGTGGCCGCGGGCGGGATGTCGACGGTGTCGGCCGGCTGCGGCGTCGCGGCCTCGGCGCCGTCCGCCTCGGGCAGGTGGACCTCGAAGCGGCTGCCTGCGCCCGGTGTGCTGGTGGCCTCGATGCGGCCGTCCATGCGCTCGACCAGCGCCTGCACGATGGCCAGCCCGATGCCGGTGCCTTCGATGGCCTCCTGCTCCAGACCCAGCCGGTTGAAGGGCTCGAAGGCCTGTTGCAACTGCTCGGCCGTCATGCCACGGCCGGTGTCGCTGACGCGCAGCAGCACGCCGTCGGGCTCGCGCCGGGTCTCCACCAGGACCTGGCCGCCTTCGCGGTTGTACTTCAGCGCATTCGTCAGCAGGTTGAGCAGCACCTGTCGCAGTCGCGTGGCGTCGGCCCGCGCCACGCCTTCGAGCGCGCCGCAACGCAACTTGACCCTTCGCCGTCGCGCCTCACCCTCCACCAGCGGCAGCGTCGCCGTCACCAACGGCGCCAGCGCCACCGGCTCGGTCTGCACGCGGATCTCGCCGCCTTGCAGGCTGGACAGGTCCAGCACGTCGTTGATCAGCGACAGCAGGTGGCGGCCGGCGACATGGATCTGCTCGACGTGGCGCCTGCGCGTGTCGACGCCGATGCGCTCGCCGCCGGTCAGAAGCAGCTGCGCGAAGCCGAGCACCGCATTCAGCGGCGTGCGCAGCTCGTGGCTCATGCGTGACAGGAAGCGTGACTTGGCCTGGCTCTCGCGCTGGGCGAGCAGCTTCTGCTCGCGCTCGATTTGCGCGGCGCGCATGTCGGTGATGTCCCAGTTGACGCCGATGCGTCGCGTCAGCTGGCCCTGCTCGTCGGCCACCGCCACGGCGCGCGAGGCGATCAGCCGCCACTGTCCGTCGGGCCAGCGCACGCGGAACTCCAGGTTCGACGGCCGACCCTCGGCGGTGGCCTGGGTCAGCGCGCTCAGCGTGGCCTGCCGGTCGTCGGGATGCACCAGCGCCATGCGCTCGTCCACGCTCAGCGGCTGCGCCCGCGGCTCCAGCCCCCGCAGGCGCCACATCTGCTCGTCCCAGAGTGCCTCGCCGGTGACCAGGTCCTGCTGCCAGGTGCCCATGCCTGCGCTGCGCGTGGCCAGCGCGGCGCGCTGGCTGGCCTGGTGCAGCGCCGCCTCGGCTTCACGGCGTTCGGTCACGTCCATGAGCACGCCATACACATCGTATTGGCCGGGCCGGCCTTCCAGCCGCGAGTAGCTGAGCACGTGCCGCACCGCACCGTCCGCACGCACGATGCGGAACTCGAGTTCCAGCGTGGGCCCACCGCGCTCCACCCACGCGGCAAAGCGCTGCCGCACCGGCTCGCGATCCGCGGCTTGCACGAAGCGCTCCAGCCACTCCGCCATGGTGGGCGCCACCGCATCGGCCGCCAGGCCGTGCAGCAGGTAGGTCTGCTCGCTCCAACGCGTCTGGCGGGTGTCGGCCTGCACGCTCCAATAACCGATGCCGGCGGCCCGGGTGGTCAGTTCGAACTGGCGCATCAGTTCGGTCTGGCGCTTGCTGCGCTCCAATCGCTCGCTGAGGTCCAGGCCGACGCCCAACAGCGCCACCGGCCGGCCCTCGGCGTCGCGCAGCAGCATGCGCCGCGTCAGCACATGGCGCCAGCTGCCATCGGCATGGCGGAAGCGCGTCTCGACGTCCACCGCGCGCCCGCTGGCCACGGCCTGCTCGAGACTGGCGCGCAGGGCCGGCTGGTCGTCGGGGTGCACCATGGCACGCACCTCCTCGGCGCGGAGTTCGGCGCCGTCGTGCGGCAGCCCGAGCAGGCGGAAGGCCTTGTCGCTGATGCGTACCCGGTCGGTCTGCAAGTCGTGCCTGAAGACCACGATGTTCGCCAGATCCACCACCAGAGCGAGCTGTTCGGCGGTCTCGGCATGGGCCTGCGCCTGCTGCCAGGCCTCGGTGTCGTCCATCAGGATGCCGAGCGCCCGCTGCGGCAGCCCGTCGTCACCGTTCTTCACCACCCACTGCGATTGCAGATGCCGCAGCACACCGTCGCTGGCGCGCACTCGATAGCGGTGCGTGTAGGTGCCGGCGCGCTGTATCGAGCGGCGGAACGCCTGGCTCAGGCCGGCCCGGTCTTCAGCCACCACCGATTGCGCGGCACGGTCGAATTCGGGCGTGCCTTCGCCCTCGGGCAGCCCCCACAGGCGATACATGTGACGGTCCCAGCGGCCCTGGAGCGAGCGCACGTCGCGCTCCCACACCGCCAGCCGGCCGAAGTCCTGCGCCAGATCCAGCAACTCGGCCTGCCGCTGCGTCTCGGTGCGCAGCCGGCGCAGCTCGTCGGTCGATTGCCATTGCGTCAGCCGGCGGCCGTCGGGCAGCAGGCTCAAGTGCGCAGCCCACCACTCTCCCCGAGGTGCGAGTCGCATGTCCGGCAAGACACCCACGCGTCCCTGCTGCAGCGCCGCGTCGAGCAGGTTGGCCTCCGACCCCGCCAGACCGAGAAGCTGCGCCAGCGCCTGGCCCCGGCCCTTGTCGGGCGCGCCGCCAGCCAGCTCCAGCAGTTGCGGGTTGCACCATTCGACACATCCCTGCGCATCGCAAAGGGCCACCGGCGAGGGGTTGTGCTGCAGCAGGGCCACGGCGGTGGCCAGATCGAGCCCGGGCGGCTCACGCCCGGGGGCGGTCGGCGGGTCTGCGCGCTCCGGCATGTCGGCTGGGCGAGTGTGCAAACGAACAGTCTAGGCGATGCCCGCGCTGTCCCAGGCGGGTCCGGCGCCGCCTGCGCGGCAGCGTGGAGAATGCACGCCGTCGGCGCAAGGATTCGTGCCGCCCCAGGAGAGGATGGGAATGCCTGATTCACGCATGAGCCTGCCGTCGCCAGTGCACGGCTCGGTGATTGCCATCGAGGTGACGGTCGGTCAGTCGGTTGCGGCCGGGCAGACGCTGCTGCTGCTGGAAGCGATGAAGATGGAGGTGCCGCTGCAGGCGCCGGTGCCGGGCAACGTGCGCGCCATTGCGGCTGCCGTGGGCGACGTGGTGGCCGAGGGCAGCCCGCTGCTGGAACTGGAGCCCGGCGCCGCGCCTGTCGCCACCGCAGCCCCCACGCCGCCGCCCGACCCGCGCCTGCCTCGCCCAGACCTGCGTGCGTTGCTCGACCGGCGCGAGCTGCTGACCGATGCGGCACGGCGCGAGGCCGTGGCGCGGCGCCACGCGCAGGGCGGGCGCAGTGCGCGCGAGAACGTCGCCGACCTGCTCGATGCCGGCAGCCTGCTCGAATACGGCGGCTTCGCGGTGGCCGCGCAGCGCAGCCGGCGCAGCCTGGACGACCTGCAGCGCCACACGCCGGCCGACGGGCTGATCACCGCCACCGGCAGCGTCAACGTGGCGCAGTTCGGGCCCGAGCGTGCGCGCGTCGCGGTGATGGCCTACGACTACACCGTGCTCGCCGGCACGCAGGGCCATTTCAACCACCACAAGAGCGACCGCCTGCTGGAGATTGCCGAGGCGCAGCGCCTGCCGCTGGTGCTGTTCGCCGAAGGCGGTGGCGGCCGGCCCGGCGACGTCGATTCGATCACCATCGCGGGGCTGCACGTCACCACCTTCCAGCGCTTTGCGCGCCTGTCCGGGCAGGTGCCGGTGGTGGGCATCGTGCACGGCCGCTGTTTCGCCGGCAACGCGGCGCTGCTGGGCTGCTGCGACGTGATCATCGCCACCCGCAGTGCCAGCATCGGCATGGGCGGACCGGCGATGATCGAAGGCGGTGGCCTGGGCCGCGTGCATGCCGACGAGGTGGGGCCGGTGTCGGTGCAGTCGCCCAACGGCGTGATCGACCTGCTGGTGGATGACGAGGCCGCCGCGGTGGCCGCCGCCAAGCAGTACCTGGGCTACTTCCAGGGGGCGCTGGCCGCCGACGCACCGGGCGGCGGCGAG
>ERZ1645186.79-NODE-79-length-15476-cov-9.069386_pt1 | contig 15476 bp, 17 predicted proteins | sample MGYA00575349_ERZ1645186 | MGnify/ENA primary metagenome ERZ1645186 (study PRJEB40839, sample SAMN11282943) | freshwater sediment metagenome | isolation source: river sediment | host: Sediment | place: India: Nawabganj, Kanpur | collected 2015-12-17 ...
GCCGTCTTCGGTGCGGTTGAACTGCATGAAGACGTTGTTCCAGATCTCGATGTAGCGGTCACCGTCCTGCTCGGGCGAACCGGGCGGGCCGCCGGCCACCTCGGGGCCGTGGTCGTAGAAGATCTCCGAGCACGGGCCGCAGGGGCCGGTGTCGCCCATCATCCAGAAGTTGTCGGACATGTAGCGGCCGCCCTTGTTGTCGCCGATGCGCACGATGCGCTCGGCGGGCAGGCCGATGTCCTTCAGCCAGATGTCGTAGGCCTCGTCGTCCTCGGCATAGACCGTGGCCCACAGCTTGTCGGCGGGCAGCTTGAAGTGCACGGTCAGCAGCTCCCAGGCATAGCGGATCGCGTCCTGCTTGAAGTAGTCGCCGAAGCTGAAGTTGCCCAGCATCTCGAAGAAGGTGTGGTGGCGCGCGGTGTAGCCCACGTTCTCCAGGTCGTTGTGCTTGCCGCCGGCGCGGATGCACTTCTGGCTGGTGGCGGCGCGCGTGTAGGGCCGCTTGTCGAAGCCGAGGAACACGTCCTTGAACTGGTTCATGCCGGCGTTGGTGAACAGCAGCGTCGGGTCGTCACCCGGCACCACCGGCGAACTGGCAACGACGGTGTGGCCCTTCGATTCGAAGAACTTCAGGAAGGTGGAGCGGATGTCGGAGGCTTTCATCGGGAACTCTCGCGAAGGGAAGGCTGGTACAGCGGCACGCCGATGCGGCGCGCCGCTTCACAAAGCTGACGGTCCTTGCTGGCCAGCGGCACGCGCTGCGCCAGGGCGGCGTCCAGGTAACACGCGTCGTAGGCGCTCAGGCCCCAGTCGGCGGCACGCTGCGTAAAGTGACGCGCGTCGCCGTGCAGCGGCAGGGTGTGCAGGCCGACATCGGCCAGCCGTGCCCAGCAGTCGTCCAGCGCCGCGCGGGTGATGCGCCCGCCGCGCACCGCCCGGGACAGGATGCTGCCCATCTCCAGGTGCCACAACGCCGGCACCAGCGCCTGGGCCGACTCGAGCGACCGCCAGACCGCCATCGAATAGTCATCCTGCTCGTCCTCGAAGAAGGCGCCCAAGGCGACCGAACAATCGAGCAGGAAGGCGCTTTCGTTCATCGGCGCCCTTCGTCGCGCAGCGCCTTCCAGTCCAGCCCGAGGCTGCGCCCGCGTGCCCCACGCAGCAAGGCCTCGACCGACTGCCGGCGCGTGCCGCGGTCGGCAGGTGGCGCCGCCATCGGCACCAGCTTGGCGACCGGCTTGTTGTGGCGCGTGATGATCACCTCCTCGCCGCGCTCGGCGCGCGCGATCAGCTCCGACAGGTGCGTCTTCGCCTCGAACAGTCCGACGGTTTCCATGCTTCGGCACAGTCTGGTTGAATCAACCAAATTATATCCATGCACCCCCGGTGTCCTCGGTGGCTCGCCGCCGTTCGCCACTCCACTCAACAGAGCGATCACGGCTTGCGACCCAGCCGCCACTCAATCCCGCCAGGAACGGCAGTTCGTGGCCGCAACGAGCCTCGAGATCTCCGTTCCTTCCAGGTCGATCCAATGACGGCCATGCGCCAGAAGCAGGCGGAGCGTTCGTTGCCCCTGCCGGCAAGTTCCTGTCAGGTGTCGCGCAGCCGTCGTTCGAAGAAGCCGAACACGCGCTCGTCGTCGCAGAAGGCCACGTTGAATCGCATCCACGGCGAAGGCTGCAGGTCGGCCGAAAAGAGGTGGCCGGGGCCGAGCAGGATGTCGTGCTCGGCCGCCTCGTGCGCGGTGCGGCCGGCGTCGGGCAGCGCCGGGTGCCGCGCCCACAGGAAAAGGCCCGCCTTGGGTTCGTGGAAGATCTCGAAGCCCAAGCCGAGCAGCCGCCGCGCGGTCTCTTCGTGCGCACGTGCCAGCCGCTCGCGCAGCCCGCGCAGATGCTTGCGCCAGCGGCCCTCGGTCAGCGCACCGTGCACCAGCCGCTCGGTCAGCTCCGACGAGGTCAAGCCGGCGGTCATCTTCAGCTGCGCCAGGTCTTCGACCAGGTCGGGGTGCGCAATGACGAAGCCCACGCGCAGGTTCGGCGAGATGGTTTTCGAGTAGCTGCTGACGTACAGCACCCGCGCCAGCTGGTCCAGGCTGGCCAGCGAGGGCCGCGGCTCGGGGTCCAGGTCGGCGTAGATGTCGTTCTCGACGATCAGCAGGTCGTGCTTCTCGGCCAGCTGCAGCACGCGGTGCAGTTGCGCCAGCTGCGCCACCGATCCGGTGGGGCTGTGCAGCCGCGGCTGGGTGAAGAACACGCGCGGCCGGTGGGTCACGATCGCCGCCTCCAGCGCCGCCAGGTCCCAGCCCTGCGGCGTGCGCGGCACGCCGGCCAGCGTCGCCCCCAGGAAGCGCAGGCCGAACAGCAGATTGGCGTAGCCGGGGTCGTCGACCAGCACCACGTCGCCGGGACGCACCAGCCGCCGCGCCGCCAGGTCCAGCGCCTGGCTGGAGCCTTGGGTCAGCAGCACCTGCTCGATGGTCGGCGCCATCTCGTGCTCGGCCAGCGCGTCGCCGATATGCCGGCGCAGCGGGGCGTAGCCCTTCGGGTCGCCATAGCCGCCGAAGTCCAGTTCATCGGCGGCCAGGCCGCGCAGCGCGCGCTTGACGCCGTCGCCGAACAGCCACTCGCTGGGCAGCCAGCCGCAGCCCGGCTTCATCGACAGGTGACGGTTCTCGAAGATCTTGCGCAGGTACCACATCGCGTCGAACGAGGTACCTGCGGCGCCGCCCGGCGGCGCGGCAGCATCGCCGCCGCCGCGGGTGCGCCGGCGCACGAAGAAGCCCGAATGCGGACGCGACGCCAGGCAGCCCAGCGCCACCAGCCGGTCGTAGGCCTCGACCACGGTGAACACGCTGACCTCGTGCGCATGCGCGAACTGCCGGATCGACGGCACCTTGGTGCCGGCGCGCAGCGTGCCCTCGTCGATGAGCCGGCGCAGGCCGTCGACGATCTGCACCACCAGCGGGGTGGACGAGGCGGGGTCGAGGGTGAGCTTCAAGCGGCGGACGGTTGGCACTGTACTGGTCGGCGCACCTGCACAGTGCGCGGCGGCGCCGACCCGGCTGTACATGGTAGCCGGCGCCCGGAGGGCGTAGATTCACGCTTTCTCGATTTCGATCTACTGCAGGAGACCGCAGATGCAACGCGAACCCCACCTGAACAACGCCGCGCTGATGGCGCGCCGCCGTGCCGCCCTGCCCTCGGGCCTGGGCCAGGGCCACGAGATCTTCGTCGACCGCGCCGAGGGCGCCGAGGTATGGGACGTGGAGGGCAAGCGCTACGTCGACTTCGCCGGCGGCATCGCCGTGCTGAACACCGGCCACCGCCACCCGAAGCTGGTCGAGGCGGTGCAGGCCCAGCTCGGGCGTCTGACGCACAGCTGCTTCCAGGTGATGGCCTACGAGCCCTACGTCGAGCTGGCCGAGCGGCTGAACGCGTTGGCGCCGGGCAACTTCGCGAAGAAGAGCTTCTTCATGACCACCGGCGCCGAGGCCGTGGAGAACGCCGTCAAGGTGGCGCGCGCCTACACCAAGCGCTCGGCGGTAATCGCCTTCGGCGGCGGCTTCCACGGCCGCACGATGATGGGCATGGCGCTGACCGGCAAGGTGGCGCCATACAAGGTGGGCTTCGGACCGTTCCCGGCCGAGGTGTTCCACGCCAAGTTCCCGTGCGCGCTGCACGGCGTGAGCGTCGACGACGCGATGGCCTCGATCGAGGCGATCTTCAAGTACGACGTCGAGCCGCAGCGCGTGGCCGCGATCATCCTCGAGCCGGTGCAGGGCGAGGGCGGCTTCTACATCGCGCCGAAGGAATTCGCCCATCGGCTGCGCGCGCTGTGCGACCAGCACGGCATCGTGCTCATCGCCGACGAGGTGCAGACCGGCGCCGGCCGCACCGGCACCTGGCTGGCCTGCGAGCAGTGGGGCGTGGCGCCGGACGTGATCGTGATGGCCAAGTCGCTGGCTGGCGGCATGCCGCTGTCGGCGGTCATCGGCCGCGCCGAGATCATGGACGCGCCAGCCCCCGGCGGCCTGGGCGGCACCTACGCCGGCAACCCGCTGGCCTGCGCCGCCGCGTTGGCGGTTCTGGACATCTTCGAGCAGGACAAGCTGCTCGAGCGCGCCAAGGCCGTCGGCAAGCGGCTGGAGCAGGGCCTGCAGGCCATCGCCGCCAAGCACAACTGCATCGGCGAGGTGCGTGCGGCCGGCGCGATGGTGGCCATCGAGCTGTTCGTGGGCGGCGACCACAAGAAGCCCGCGGCCGAGCTGACCAACGCCATCGTCAAGGAGGCCGCGAAGCGCGGGCTGATCCTGCTGTCCTGCGGCGTCTACGGCAACGTCATCCGAATCCTGGTGCCTTTGGTGGCCAGCGACGCGCTGCTCGACGAAGGTCTTGGCATCATGTCGGGCTGTTTCGACACCCTCGCCTGAAAGGACCCCCCATGGCCGCTGCCGCCAAGTTCGACTGGCAAGACCCGCTGCTGCTGGACCGGCAGCTCAGCGACGACGAACGCGCGGTACGCGACGCCGCCCGCGCCTACTGCCAGGAGCGGCTGCTGCCGCGCGTGCAGCAGGCCTTCCGCCACGAGCAGACCGATCCGGCCATCTTCCGCGAGATGGGCGAGCTCGGCCTGCTCGGGCCGACGGTGGCCGAGGCCTACGGCGGCGCCGGCCTGAACTACGTCTGCTACGGCCTGATCGCGCGCGAGGTGGAGCGCGTGGACTCCGGCTACCGCTCGATGATGAGCGTGCAGAGTTCGTTGGTGATGGTGCCGATCGAAGCCTTCGGCAACGAGGCCACCAAGCGCAAGTACCTGCCGAAGCTTGCCACCGGCGAGTGGATCGGCTGCTTCGGCCTGACCGAGCCAAACCATGGCTCCGACCCGGGCAGCATGATCACCCGCGCGAAGAGGGTCGATGGCGGCTACAGCTTGAGCGGCTCGAAGATGTGGATCAGCAACTCGCCGATCGCCGACGTCTTCGTCGTCTGGGCCAAGGACGACGCTGGCCAGATCCGCGGCTTCGTGCTGGAAAAGGGCTGGAAGGGCCTGAGTGCGCCGGCCATCCACGGCAAGGTGGGCTTGCGCGCCAGCATCACCGGCGAGATCGTCATGGACCAGGTGTTCTGCCCGGAGGAGAACGCGTTCCCCGAGGTGCGCGGCCTCAAGGGCCCGTTCACCTGCCTGAACAGCGCGCGCTACGGCATCGCCTGGGGTGCGATGGGCGCCGCCGAGGACTGCTTCGAGCGCGCGCGCCAGTACGTGCTCGACCGCCAGCAGTTCGGCCGCCCGCTGGCCGCCAACCAGCTGGTGCAGAAGAAGCTGGCCGACATGCTGACGGAGATCACGCTCGGCCTGCAGGGCTGCCTGGCCTTCGGCCGCATGAAGGACGCCGGAACGGCCAGCGTCGAGGCCACCAGCATTCTCAAGCGTAACAACTGCGGCAAGGCGCTGGACATTGCGCGCGCGGCGCGCGACATGATGGGTGGCAACGGCATCAGCGACGAGTTCGGCGTGGCTCGCCACCTGGTCAACCTGGAAGTGGTGAACACCTACGAAGGCACGCACGACATCCATGCGCTGATCCTCGGCCGTGCCATCACCGGCATCGCCGCCTTCAACAGCTAAAGGCCGGCCCATGCCCATATCCAGGCCGCAGGCCGTGCCCGCGGTGCAGATCGACAATGAACGCGTCATCGTCACCGAATGGCGCTTTGCGCCGGGCGCCGAGACCGGCTGGCACCGGCATGCACACGACTACGTGGTCGTTCCCGTCACCGACGGCGAACTGCTTCTCGAGACCGCGCAGGGCGAGCACAAGGCCACGCTGGTGGCCGGGCGCTCTTACCACCGCGCGCTGGGCGTCGAGCACAACGTCATCAACCACGGTGAACGCGAGTTGGTGTTCATCGAGATCGAGTTGCGCTGATCGCGCAAGGAAAGCCTACCCATGGATACCAAGACCTCTCCGCTGGCCCTGCTGAAGGATCCCAGCCTGCTGAAGACCGACGCCTTGATCGGCGGCGAATGGGTGGCTGGCAGCACCCGCTTCACGGTCAGCGACCCGGCCACCGGGTGGAAGCTGGCCGAGGTGGCCAACCTCGGCGCGGCCGAGGCCGAGGTGGCCATTGCCGCCGCCGACCGGGCCTGGCCCGCCTGGCGCAGCAAGAGCGCCAAGGAGCGCCACGCCGTGCTGATGAAGTGGTTCCAGCTGCTCAACCAGCATGCCGACGACCTGGCGCGCATCATGACCGCCGAGCAGGGCAAGCCGCTGGCCGAGGCGCGCGGCGAGGTCGTCTACGGCGCCAGCTTCCTGGAGTGGTTCGCCGAGGAAGGCCGGCGCATCTATGGCGAGACCATTCCCACCACCGACGCGAACAAGCGCTTTCTCGTGCTGAAGCAGCCGATCGGCGTGTGCGCAGCGATCACGCCGTGGAACTTCCCGATCGCGATGATCACGCGCAAGGTCGCGCCGGCGCTGGCGGCGGGCTGTCCGGTGGTCATCAAGCCGGCCGAGGCGACGCCGCTGTCGGCGTTGGCCTGCGCCGAGCTGGCGATGCGCGCCGGCATGCCCGCCGGTGTGCTCAACGTGCTCAGTGCCGACGCGCAGAACTCAATCGCCATCGGCCACGTGCTGTGCGAGAGCGACACCGTGCGCCACCTGTCCTTCACCGGCAGCACCGAGGTCGGCCGCATCCTGGCCGCACAGTGCGCGCCGACGGTGAAGAAGCTCAGCCTGGAGTTGGGCGGCAACGCACCCTTCATCGTCTTCGACGACGCCGACCTCGACAGCGCCGTCGAGGGCGCGATGATCAGCAAGTACCGCAATGCCGGCCAGACCTGCGTCTGCGCCAACCGGCTGTACGCGCAGGACGGCATCTACGACGCCTTCGTCGCCAAGCTGGCCGAGAAGGCGAAGGCCATCAAGGTCGGCAACGGCTTCGAGGCCGGCATCAACCAGGGGCCGCTGATCGACGCGCAGGCCATCGCCAAGGTCGAGGCCCACGTGGCCGACGCGCTGTCCAAGGGTGCGAAGCTGGTGGTGGGCGGCACGCGCATCGGCGAGCGCTTCTACACGCCCACCGTGCTGGCCGAGGTCACGCCCGACATGCTGTGCGCGCGCGAGGAGACCTTCGGCCCGGTGGCGCCGGTGTTCCGCTTCAAGACCGAGGCCGAGGCGATCCAGCTCGCCAACGCCACCGAGTTCGGCCTGGCGAGCTACTTCTACAGCCGCGACATCGGCCGCATCTTCCGCGTCGGCGAGGCGCTGGAGTACGGCATGGTGGGCATCAACACCGGGCTGATCTCCACCGCCGAGGTGCCCTTCGGCGGCGTCAAGCAAAGCGGCCTGGGCCGCGAGGGCGCGCACCACGGTATCGACGACTACATCGAGGTCAAGTATCTGTGCCTGGGCGACATCCTGAAGTGAGGCACTCGCTCGCGCGGGCTTGATCCGCGGCAACGGTGCCGCGCGGCTGCGCTGGCGCGCGCCCGCTCCATGCTGGTCCCGTGCACTATGACTCGGGGCCACTTACGACGGTGGCGCGCGACCTCAAGGGCACGCAGCCGCGGCCTTTGCTCCGGGTACCTGCCCGCCAGGGCGGCCTCTGGAGACTACCGTGACCTCGCCCTTGATCGTCGAAGACCGCCGGCGCGACCTTGAACTGCGACAGGTGTTCGACGAGGTCGATGCCCGCGTGCAAGGCATCTTCGATCCGTCCGGCACGCTGGACGGCCCGCCACTGATGCATTGGGCGTACCGCGCCGTGCGCGAGTCCTATCCGCAACTCGACGCCACGCAGGTCCAGGTGCTGATGGCGGCGCTGCACCGCGTCTACCAGGCCCGACACGAGCGCCACGCCCGCGCGCCGCGGCGCCGGCAGGCATCGGTCGGGCCGGTGCAGGCGTCGGTTCAGGTCCTGTAGCCCGGATCCAGGCGCTCGCACTTGCGCAGAAGGGCCGGCCAGGCCAGCGCGGCCCCCTGCCCCACCGTCACCGTCTTCGTGACCTGCGCCAGCCCTTGAAGGATGGCCGGATCGACGTGCACCAGTTCCCCGCCGGCCTGGGCGTCGATCTGGATGCGGCAGGTGTTCTCGAAGGTGTACATGTTGAGGAAGGCTTCGGGCACGGTCTTGCCGACGGTGAGCAGCCCGTGGTTGCGCAGCATCATGTACTTGGCATCGCCCAGGTCGGCCTGCAGCCGCGCCTTCTCGTCGTCTCGGATGGCCACGCCCTCGTACTCGTGATAAGCCAGCGAGGACAGCACGAAGGTGCTCTGCTGACTGATCGGCAGCACGCCGCACTTCTGCGCGCTGACGGCCACGCCGGCGCGCGAATGCGTGTGCAGCACGCAGCCAGCGTCCTCGCGCACCGCGTGGATGGCGCTGTGGATCACGAATCCGGCCGGGTTCAACGGAAACGGCGTCTCATGCAGCTTGTTGCAGTGCTGATCGACCTTCACCAGCGACGACGCGGTGATCTCGTCGAACATCAGTCCGTAGGGATTGATCAGGAAGTGATGCTCCGGCCCGGGAATGCGCGCACTGATGTGCGTGAAGACCAGGTCGCTCCAACCGAAGGCGGCCACCAGCCGGTAGCAGGCGGCGAGATCGCAGCGCAGTTGCCATTCCTCGGCGCTGACCACTTCCTTGAGCGAGGCGATGTGCATGGGGTGTCTCCTGGAATCGGCCCGGTCGGACCGTGATGCGCCAGTTTAGGCCGCGGCCCGCCACCGCACCATCGCCAGGGCGACAGCCGGCCTCAGCGCACCAGCAGCACCGGCACCTTGCAGCGTGCCAGCACCCCCTGCGCCACCGAGCCGAGAACCGCGTTGCCCAATGCCGTGTGTCCGTGCGTGCCCATCACCACCAGCGCGAAGCGCTCGCGCTGCGCGATGCGGGCAATCTGCTCCGGCGCGTGGCCCACCGCCCAACCGGTGCGCACCGTCCAACCCTGCTTCTCGGCAAAGCCGCGTGGCGTGCGCAGCACCTTCTCCGCCTCTTCACGGTAGAAGGCTGTCAGCGTTTCGCGGTCGAAGTAGGCCGCCGCCCGGTTGGACAACTGCGGCGTCACGGTGAACAGCAGGTACTCGTGGCCCTTGCCCAGCAACTCGTCGTGCGCGGCGATGTAGCTCAGCATGCGCCGGGTGAACTTGCTTCCGTCGATCGGCAGCAGGATCTTCATGTGCGTCTCCTTTCGCGTTGAACGCCCGATGCTGCGGCCACCCGCGCCGCGGCCGATTGACAAGGGTCAATGCCGACGAACCGTCGGGACGGGCTTCCGGGCATTCGGCGACGGCCCGGAGAGAATGCCGCCCTGGCACCGACCGGCACGCAGCATGACCGCACTTCCTGCGCACCAGACCGAGCAGCTCGAAGGCGGCGTGCCGATCAAGATGTGGACGCGCGGCGTGCCGGTGGAGGACAGCGCACGCCAACAGCTGCACAACGTGGCGCGGCTGCCGATCGTCCACGGGCACATCGCTGCGATGCCGGACGTGCACTACGGCATCGGCGCCACAGTGGGCTCGGTCATCCCCACGCTGAAGGCCATCATTCCGGCGGCCGTGGGCGTGGACATCGGCTGCGGCATGATGGCGGCGAAGACCACCCTGCGCGCCGAGGACCTGCCCGACAACCTGGGCCCGCTGCGTGCGGCGATCGAGCGCGCGGTGCCGCATGGTCGGGCCCCCAGGGGGCGCGACCCCGGCGCCTGGGACCGCGTGCCGGATGCCGTCGACGCCGCCTGGGCCACGCTGGCACCCGAGTTCGCCGACCTGTGCCGCGACCATCCCAAGCTGCAGCGGACGAACCATCGCGTACACCTAGGCACGCTGGGCAGCGGCAACCATTTCATCGAGGTCTGCCTCGACGAGCAGGATGCGGTGTGGTTCATGCTGCACTCGGGCTCGCGCGGCGTGGGCAACGCCATCGGCACGATGTTCATCGAGCTGGCCAAGCAGGACGCGCTGCGCCAGCAGGCGAACCTGCCCGACCGAGACCTGGCCTATCTCGAAGAAGGCAGCCGCCACTTCGGCGACTACCTGCGCGCGGTGGGCTGGGCGCAGCGCTTTGCGGCGCTCAACCGCGAGCTGATGATGCGCGCGGTGGTCGCGGCGGCGCGCCGGACAATCGGCAAGCCCTTCGACAGCCAGGTCGAGGCGGTGAACTGCCACCACAACTACGTGCAGCGCGAGCGCCACTTCGGCCAGGACCTGTACGTCACGCGCAAGGGCGCGCTCAGCGCACAGGCCGGGCAGCTGGGCATCATTCCCGGCAGCATGGGTGCGCGCAGCTACATCGTGCGCGGCAAGGGCCACCCGGAGAGCTTCCACAGCTGCAGCCACGGCGCCGGTCGCGCGCTGAGCCGCACCGAGGCCAGGCGCCGCTTCACGCTGGCCGAGCACCGCGCCGCCACCGCCGGCGTCGAATGCCGCAAGGACGTCGACGTCATCGACGAGACACCCGCCGCCTACAAGGACATCGACGCGGTGATGGCCGCGCAGGCCGACCTGGTGGAGGTGGTGCACACGCTGAAGCAGGTGATCTGCGTAAAGGGTTGAACCGCAATCCGCCTGCAGGTGCGGCGACCGCGCGGGCTGCCGCTGCGGGGGGTCGCGCCTCGACGTCGTGGCCGAAGGCGTGGGTGCGCCGCACGGAGCGACGGCACTGGGTGAGCGGGCGAACGGGCGAACGGGAGTGTGGCGCCCGGTCCATCAGCCGTCGTGCCGACGCGGCCCGAGCAACAGCGCGTGCACATCGCCACCGGCGCGGGCACTCTCGACCAGCAGGTAGACGCAGAGGAACGGCGTGCCACCGAAGAACGCGAGCAGCGCCAGGGCCAGGCCGGCGGCGCTGAAGCGGTGTCGCCAGGCCACCCACAGCGCGGCGAGGAGCAACATGCCCATGAAGTCCAGGTTGAACTGGCCGGCCCAGCCCATCCTGGCCATGTCGCCGAAGAACACCGAGAAGAGGTCCAAACCGTGACGGCCGATGACGACGGCGGTGTAGGCGCCGACCACGACGAGCATCAGGCAAAGAAGCACGCGCAGAGCAAGCATGATCGATGGGCGGGCTGGAGTGAACGGCTGCAGCGTAAAGGGGATGTCGAAGTTCCGGACTGGCCGCCGTCATGCCGACGCGTCGTCGCCGGGGGCGAACAGCAGCGCGGCGACCACGATCCAGGCGAACGCCCACAGCAGCAGTGTGGCGACGATGGTCAGGGCAAGACCCTCCTGCCCGTAGAGCGCCGGCCAGAAGCCGAGCACCAGGCCATCGAAGGCCAGCGCACCCGCGCAGGCCCACAGCAGCACCTGCCGCGGGCGCTCGCCCCGTGCCCGGGCCACGACCATGGCGACGGGAATGAACACGAGCGCCGACGGCACCTGGGCGGCGTACAACAGGGCACGCGGCAGCGGGTTCACGAACCATTCGGCCGGGACGAAGCGGATCACGATCGCGAAGAAGAAGGCGATCGCCACGCCGAGGACGAATCCGGAAACGAGACCTTCGCGCGGGGTCATGGCCATAGGGCACCTCCAGTTGCAAGGCTAGACACTGGCGTGATTCAATTCAACTACGTCGAAGGTAATCGTCTTGAGAAGTTCAAGCCTTCAGTCCGCGCACCGAGCACCGAATCGCACGCCCGCGACCGCGTCGCGTGAGGGCCCCGGCGCGACGCCAGCCTTCGGCAGCCTGTTGAAGGCTTGGCGCAGCGCGCGCCGCTATTCGCAGTTCGAGCTGGCCTCGGAGACCGAGGTCTCGCAGCGCCACCTGAGCTTCCTGGAATCGGGCCGGGCCAACCCGAGCCGCGACATGGTCATGCACCTGGCACAGGTGCTGCACGTGCCGCTGCGCGAGCGCAACGACCTGCTGATCGCCGCGGGGTTCGCGCCGCTGTACTCCGAGCGGCCGCTGGGCGACGATGGCATGGCAGCGATCCGCCAGGCGCTGGAGACGACGCTGCGCCACCACGAGCCCTTCCCGGCGATGGTGGTGGACCGGCAGTGGAACGTGGTGATGCACAACGCCGCCATCGACCGGCTGATCGGCCTTCTGGGGCCACCGGCGCGGGTCTGGAAGGCGGTGGACCCGTCCGGCCGGCGCAACCTCATGCGACTGAGCCTGCACCCGAAGGGCCTGCAGCCGCTGGTGGTCGATTGGCCGCAGACCGCCGGCGTGCTGCTGGCGCGGCTGCAGGCCGAAGAGCAGGCCAACCCGGCGAACACCGGCCTGCGCACGCTGCTGTCCGAACTGCGCACGCTGCCCGGGATGCCGGCTCCCGCGCAGGCCGTTGCCGTCGCGCCGCCGCAGGTACCGGTGCTGAGCCTCAAGCTGCGCCAGGGCAGCACCACGCTCGAGCTGTTCTCGATGGTCTGCACCTTCGGCACCGCGCTGGACCTCACCGCAGACGAACTGCGCCTGGAACTGCTGTTCCCCAGCGACGAGACCACCGCGAAGTTCCTGCGCGGCTGATTCACCCCTGGCCGCTACATCAGAACGATGTCGTACTGCTCCGGGTTCATCGACGGCTCGGTGGACAGCGAAATCGGCTTGCCGACGAACTCGCTCAACCCCGCCAGGTGCACGCTCTCCTCGTCGAGGAACATCTCCACCACCGCCGCGCTGGCGACGATGCGGAACTCCTTCGGGTTGAACTGCCTCGCCTCGCGCAGGATCTCGCGCAGGATGTCGTAGCACACGCTGCGCGCGGTCTTCACCTGGCCGCGGCCTTCGCAGGTGGGGCAGGGCTCGCACAGCATGTGCGCCAGGCTCTCGCGCGTGCGCTTGCGCGTCAGCTCCACCAGCCCCAGCTGCGAGAAGCCGCTCACGGTGGTGCGGGTGCGGTCGCGCGCCAGCTGCTTGCGGAACTCGGCCAGCACCGCCTGCTGGTGGTCCTCGCGCGTCATGTCGATGAAGTCGACGATCACCATGCCGCCCAGGTTGCGCAGCCGCAGCTGGCGGGCGATGGCGCCGGCCGCCTCGAGGTTGGTCTTGAACACCGTGTCCTCGAAGTTGCGCGCGCCGACGAAGCCGCCGGTGTTGACGTCGATGGTGGTCATCGCCTCGGTCTGGTCGATGACCAGCGTGCCGCCGCTCTTCAGCTCCACCTTGCGCGCCAGCGCGCGCACGATCTCGTCCTCGATGCCGAACAGGTCGAAGATCGGCCGCTCGCCACGGTACAGCTCGAGCTTGGCCGCGCTGCGCGGCATGTAGGTCTCGCCGAACTGCTTGAGCTTGTCGTACTGCAGGCCCGAATCGATGCGGATGGTCTGCGTCGATTCGTTGCTCAGGTCGCGCAGCACGCGCTCGGCCAGGCTCAGGTCCTGGTGCAGCAACGTGCCGGGCGGCTGCGCCTGCGCGCGCTCGCGGATCAGGCCCCAGGTCTTGCGCAGATAGGCGATGTCGTCGGCCAGCTCGGCGTCGCTAGCCTCTTCGGCATTTGTGCGCAGAATGAAGCCGCCCCCCCTGCCGTTGTCGCCCTCACCCACCAGCGCCTGCATGCGAGCGCGCAGTTGCTCGCGCAGTTCGGCCGAGCCGATCTTCTGCGAGATGCCGATGTGCTTGTCGTGCGGCAGGAAGACCAGCATGCGCCCGGCGATGGAGATCTGCGCCGACAGGCGCGCGCCCTTGGTGCCGATCGGGTCCTTGATGACCTGCACGGTGAGCGACTGGCCTTCGAAGATCTGTCGCTCGATGGGCAGCGCCGCCGCGTCGCGCCCGGGCGCATTGACGGGCGGGTTCAGGTCGGCCACGTGCAGGAAGGCGGCCCGGTCCAGGCCGACGTCGACGAAGGCGCTCTGCATGCCCGGCAGCACGCGCGCCACCTTGCCCAGGTAGACGTTGCCGACCAGGCCGCGCTCCAGCGTGCGCTCGATGTGCAGCTCCTGCACGGCGCCGTTCTCGATTACCGCCACGCGCGTTTCCTGCGGGGCCCAGTTGATGAGAATGTCCTGGCTGGCCATGGCAGCGAGTCTAGGCCACAGCCATGCCGGCCGCCCGCAGCAGCACCGCGGTCTCGTACAGCGGCAGTCCCATGATGCCGGAATGGCTGCCCTCGATGTGCTCGATCCACGCGGCGACGGCGCCCTGAATCGCGTAGGCGCCCGCCTTGCCGAAGGGTTCGCCGCTGGCCACGTAGGCGTCGATGGTCCTGCCAGGTAGCGGCGCGAAACGCACGTGCGACACGTTCAGCGCAGTGCGCATGCGGCGTCCGTCGTGCAACGCCACGGCCGTCAGCACGCGGTGCGTGCGGCCCGACAGCGCCTGCAGCATGGCGCCGGCCTCGGCAGCGTCCGCCGGCTTGCCCAGGATGCGCCGGCCCAGCGCCACGGTGGTGTCGGCGCAGAGGATCGGTGCCGGTTCGTCACCGCGATGCCGCAGCCGCAGCAGCGCGGCCTGCAGCTTGGCTCGCGTGACGCGCTGCACGTAGGCTGCGGGCAGTTCGCCCGGGCGTTCGGCCTCCATCGCTTCGGCATCTTCAGACGGCTCGGGCAGCAGCAAGCGGTGCGCCACGCCGATCTGCTGCAGCAACTGCGCACGGCGCGGGCTCTGCGAGGCCAGCCAGACGAAGCTCGGTGCACTCACCGCAGGTACCTCATTCACGGTGGTAGGGGTGGCCCTGCAGCAGCGTCCAAGCGCGGTACAGCGCCTCGGCCAGCAGCACGCGCACGAAGGCGTGCGGCAGCGTCAGGTCGGACAGGCGCAGCGTCTCGTCGGCGCTTTGCTTGAGCCCGGGGTCGAGCCCGTCGGGCCCGCCGATGACCAGTGCCACGTCGCGCCCGTCGGTGCGCCAGCGCTGCAGCCGCTCGGCCAGCTGCGCGGTGGTGGCGGCGGTGCCACGTTCGTCGAGCACCACACGGCGCGCGCCCTTGGGGCAAGCGGCTTCGAGGCGCTGCGCTTCGGCGGCCATGCATTGCGCCGGGCTGCAGCCGCTGCGCGGCTCGGCCTTGCAGGCCTTCAGTTCCAGCCGCATCTCCGGCGGGAAGCGCTTGGCGAAGTCGGCCCAGGCCGCATCGGCCCAGGCCGGCTGGCGCTGGCCGACGGCCAACACCAGCAGCCTCATCCGCGACGCTTGGCTGCGGGCGCGGTGCGGCTGCCGGCCGCCCTGGCCGCGCTAGGCGTCTTGGACGGCGCGCGTTTGCCCGCCGCCGGCTTGCCGGCGACGACCGTACGCACCTTGCCCTTGGCGGCAGGCTGGCGCGGTGGCGACGGCCGCCGCGTCGCGGCGCGCTTGGCGGCCGGCGCGCGTGCCGCCGCCTTGGCCACTGTCGGCGCGGCACGGCCGCGGGCCACCGGCGCCGGTTCGTTCGCATCGGCGGGCTCGGAGGCCTTGGCCAGCCCACCGCCGCCCTTGCCGCCGAGCTTCATCTTCACCGGCTTGCCGCCCCAGATCTCCTCCAGCCGGTAGTACTCGCGGATGGCCGGCTGCATGATGTGCGCCACCGCGGCGCCGCAGTCGACGATGATCCACTCGCCGTT
>ERZ1645186.80-NODE-80-length-15458-cov-10.154515_pt1 | contig 15458 bp, 12 predicted proteins | sample MGYA00575349_ERZ1645186 | MGnify/ENA primary metagenome ERZ1645186 (study PRJEB40839, sample SAMN11282943) | freshwater sediment metagenome | isolation source: river sediment | host: Sediment | place: India: Nawabganj, Kanpur | collected 2015-12-17 ...
GCAGGATCGCCTCGTTGGTGTCGAAGTAGACCTGCCAGTAGTGGTCGGTGTGGCAATAGGGCCGAACGGCGATCACCGGGCCGACGAGGTTGATGTCGAGCACGCTGACCTCGGGCGCCGGCGCCTTCACCACGTTCGGGATCGCCTCGACCGCCGCCTTGAAGCGCGCGATCGCGTCGGTCACGTCGACACCGCCGGCCAGCTGCGCGGTGCGCTCGACGCGCCGCGCCGGGTTGGCCGAGAAGTTCTGGATGTTGTCGCTGAAGATCTTGCCGTTGCCGATCAACGTGACCACGTTGTCCGGCGTGACGATGGTGGTGGCGAACAGGCCGAGTTCCTTCACCGTGCCGACCATGCCGCCTGCGCTGATGAAGTCGCCTACCTTGAAGGGCCGCAGCACCAGCATGAAGGCCCCGGCCGCGAAGTTGCCGAGCATGCCGCTCCAGGCCGCGCCGATGGCCACGCCCGCACCGGCCAGCAGGGCGGCGAAGCTGGTGGTCTGGATGCCGAAGTAGCCGAGGATGCCCAGGACCAGCGCGATGTTCAGCATCACCGCGACGATCGAGCCCAGGTACTTGGTCAGCGTCGGGTCGACGTGGTTGCGGTTCATCGCCGCCTGCATGACTTCGACCACCTTGCCGATCAGCCAGCGGCCGATGATCCAGAAGGCCAGCGCGGCCAGGATCTTGATGCCCAGCTCGTAGGCCGTGGTGCTGAGGAAGTTCTGAATGCCCTGCATGTCCATGTATCGGTACCCCGCCGTGAATGTCCTGTGAGCGCCACCGCGTCCAGCCGCGGTGGCGAGCGGCGCGGATTATGGCGGCGCCACTGTGGCACGTCAGGCGCAGGGTCGGGAATGACCGCGCGGGCTGCAAGAGGGCGCTTTCGCGCCGCAGGCCGCCACGGTGTTTGGGCGCGGCCGGCCTCGGGGCCGGATCAGTCGATGTCGCGCACCAGGCGCAGCGCGTGCTCCTCGCCGAGCGTCAACAGCTCGGCGAGTTCGCGGATGTCGTCCGGCAATGCCGCGTTGTCCCAGCCCGAAGCGCTGTGGCGCGCCACGCGCACCGCCAGCAACACGTTGCGTACCTCGGGCGCCGCGGCGTGGCGATCGTCGCTGAGCCGCACCATCAACTCCGGCAGCCGCCAGGCACGCATCAGCGTCTGCTGCAGGTCGGCAAGCTCGATGTGCAGCAGTTCCTGCTGCACCCTGGCCGAGCGGAGGGCCGGGTCCTGCCTTTGCGCCTCGGCGATCTGCAGCGCCAGCGAAGGCGCGTGCAACCACAGCAGCATTTCGGCGAAGTCGTGCAACAACGCCGCCGCATGGATCTGCGGTGCGTCGGCATCCATGCGGTGCACGGCGAAGGCCAGTGCCAGTGCCGCGGCGCGGCGCGAGCGCGTCAACACCTGCTCCAGACCTTGCAGCGCCTCGGGTTGGTTCGCCAGGTGCTGCTCCACGGTCGGCTGCGGGCCGAAGGCGCGGAAGAAGGGAGAGATGCCCAGCAGGACCAGCGCCGAGGTGACGGTCTCCGGGTCGTTCGTGCTTCGGGCGCTGCGCACGCTGGCCACATGGGCCATCAGCTTCAGGCTCATCAGCGGGTCGGCCGTGATGCCTTCGGCCAGCAGGTGCGCGTCCATCGCGTCCTCGTTGGCGCGGCAGTCCTCCAGCCAGGCGGCGGTGCTCGCCAGCACCGGCAGCGGCGCGGCCAGGAAATGCGCCGCCCAGGCCTGCAGATCAGGCAACGCGCGGGTGATCGGCGCCAGGGCGCTGCACATCGGCCCTCCTTCGGACGGAATACGTCACCGGGATATCGGTCGGGCCCGCGCCGGCTTGAGCCGGCCGCGCCGCGCTAGAGCGACAGCACCAGCCCCTCGCGGGCATCCACCTTGCCGTCCAGCAGGTCCTGGCAGGCCTGCTGCACCGCGGCGGCGCCGGCGGCACTGCGCACCCGCAGCCAGGGCTGCGCCGGATCGTTCACCCGCTGCATGAACGCCGTCCAGGCGTCGGCAATGCGCCGCTGCAGCTCGCCCGGGCCCCAGCCCTCCGGAGGCGGGGCGCTGCGCTTGGCAACCTGCGCCGGCGCAAAGAACAGCGTCGGCCGCGGCCCGGGCAGATCGCGCCCGCCTGCAAGCTCGTCCCAGTGCGTGCCGCCGACCGAGCAGCTGTAGCGCAACGCATCGCCGAAGCGTTCGTGGATGCTGCGGCGCAGCGCCCCGTTGCCGGCAAAGTCGATGTACACCGTCGCCGCCGTGCGGTCCATGGCGCCGACCGCGTCGTAGTCCACCACCTCGTCGTAGCAGCCGAGCGAGCGGCAGAAGCCGAGGTTGCCTGCGGAGCTCAGGCCTACGATGCGCGGCACGCCCGGCCGGCCGCGCCGCATCGCCAGGCAGAACGCGGTGCCGTAGGCCGTCTTGCTCGACGCGCTGGACAGAAGCAGCTGTTGCGCGCCAAAGAAGCCCGCTTCGGCCAGGAAGTCGTCGATCAGGAACGAGGTGATGAACAGCGGCCGCAACAGGGCCTGCTGCGCTTCCTGTGCGGCGACGTAGCCCGGGTCGGCCGCGCAGCGCTGGATCTGGTTGTAGACCGCCGGCAGGTTGGCGCGGTGCGCGGCGCCGTCGATGAAACCGTGCTTGCCCACGCGCGCCGGCTGCACCACCAGGTAGCGGCCCATCGGCCAGTAGCCGTACAGCCGCTCGCCCACGGCCACGCCCTCGGCGCGCGACTCCACCACTTCGGCAAAACCCCACACCGGAATGCAGCCCCAGGCGGCATCGCCGGTCGGAAAGAAATCCCAGTACTTCATCGCCTCGCCGAAGGCGGCGTAGGTGATGTTGTTGGAGGTGAGCGCGAAGCGGTCGATGCGCAGCCGCGCCTGGCCCTCGGCCAGCGGCCGCGCGCCAGGGGCGTCGGGGTCGGGCACCAGGCGGAACTGGCGTAGGTCGACGCGGGCCACCTCGAAACGCTGGGCATCGACTTGCGTCATCGCGGGTCCTCGGGTAGGAAAGCTGGGCCGGGCAGTATGCAGCAGCCCCGGCCGCAGCGGCCTAAGATGCCCCCATGACGCGCGACGCACCGCAGCCCAACCTGCCCCTGCCTGACGGCAGCCCGATGCCGCGCTTCGGCCTGGGCACCTGGCGCATGGGCGAGGGCCGCAGCACCCGCGCCGGCGAACTGGCCGCGCTGCGCCTGGCGCTGGAGCTGGGCTACCGGCTGTTCGACACCGCCGAGATGTATGCCGAAGGCGGCGCCGAGAGCGTGCTGGGCGAGGCACTGCAGGCGGCTTTGCGCGGGCCGCTGCGGCGCGAGGAGTTGTTCGTCGTCAGCAAGCTCTACCCGCACCATGCCAGCACCGCCGGCGTGGTGGCGGCCTGCGAGCGCAGCCTGCGGCGGCTGCAGCTGACGCACATCGATCTGTACCTGCTGCACTGGCGCGGCGCGGAGCCGCTGGCGCACACGGTGCGCGGCTTCCAGCAGCTGCAGCAACGCAGGCTGATCCGCCACTGGGGCGTCAGCAACTTCGACGTCGACGACCTGCAGGAGCTGATGCAGGTGCCCGGCGGCGCGGCCTGCGCCAGCAACCAGGTCTGGTACTCGCTGGGCCGGCGCGGCGTGGAGTTCGATCTGCTGCCCTGGCAGCAGGCGCGGCAAATGCCGCTGATGGCCTACTCGCCGATCGACCAGGGCTTGCTGGTCGGGCATGCCGGCCTGACCGCGCTGGCCGCGCGCCACGGGCGCACGGCCGCCCAGCTGGCGCTCGCCTGGACCCTGGCGCAGCCCGGGGTGGTATCGATCCCCAAGTCCTCCGACCCTGTGCGTCTGCGCCAGAACCTGGAGGCCGCGCAGTGGAACCTGGGCGCCGAGGACCTGCACGACCTGGACCGTCTGTTCCCGCCCCCGCGGCGCAAGCAGGCGCTGGCGGTGGGCTGAGGGAACGAACGGGAGTGCCTGCACAGGGCCGCACGCCTCGAGGCGGCGGCGGCCCTGCGCAATCAGGCCCGGCTCACTCCGCGCGGCCCGGCGATTCAGTGGCCGCCGACTTCGGCGCCACGTGCAGGCTCAGCCACATCGACACCGCCAGCACCGTGACCACCACGCCCAGCGACACCGCCACAGGGATCTTGTAGAGGTCGATGAGCATCATCTTCGTGCCGATGAACACCAGGATCACCGCCAGCCCGTAGCTCAGCAGGTGGAACTTGGCCGCCACCGCGGCCAGCAGGAAGTACATCGCGCGCAGGCCGAGGATGGCGAAGACGTTGCTGGTCAGCACGATGAACGGGTCGGTGGTGATGGCGAAGATCGCCGGGATCGAATCCACCGCGAAGATCACGTCGGTCACGCCCACGAGCGCAATCACCAGCAGCAGCGGCGTGGCGATGCGCTTGCCGTTCTCGACGGTGAAGAACTTCTCGCCGTCGAAGTGCTTGCTCACCGGCATCCAGCGGCGCAGCAGCTTCAGCGCCGGGTTGCTCTCCAGGTCGGGCTCCTGGCCGGCAGCCCACCACATCTTGATGCCAGTGACGAGCAGGAAGGCGCCGAACAGGTACAGCACCCAGTGGAACTCGGCGATCAGCCAGCTGCCGACGAGGATCATCACCGTGCGCAGCACGATCGCGCCGATGATGCCGATCATCAGCACGCGCTTCTGGAAGGCCGGCGGCACCGCGAAGTAGGTGAAGATCAGCAGGAAGACGAAGATGTTGTCCACCGCCAGGCTCTTCTCGATGAGGTAGCCGGTGAGGAACTCCATGCTCTTCTCGTTGGCCATCGCGGTGCCGTGGTCCTGTGCGACGGCCCACCAGAACAGGCCGTTGAAGGCGAAGCTCAGACCCACCCAGACGAGGGACCAGTTGAGCGCCTCCTTGAAGCCGACCTCGTGCGCGCCCTGCTTCTTCAGCACGACGAAATCGACGAACAGAGCGGCAAGCACGGCCGCGATGAAGAAGAACCAAAGCCAGGTCGGCGCGATGGTGTCCATGGACACTCCCGTAGCAAGGGGTTGAAGGTCGCGCCGAAAGGTCTTGCTGAAGAAGCGAATTCTTCTGCGGGCCCGGGTGGCGGGCGGGCGCCAGCCACCGTATTGACGGGGTCCGCGGCGGTGGGGAACCGCCCGCTACTCCCCTTTCGACGACGTGGATTCTGCGGTACGGCGGCTATTCCCCCGGCTCCAAGGGGACATTGCCTTCGCCGGAAGCAGACTGGCCGCCTGCTGCACCAGGCCGGACTCCACCTGGCGCAGTTCCGCCATGAAGGCCAGCGCGGCCGGAGAGAGCTGCCGCTCGCGCAGATAGGCAATGCCGTACTGCGTGTGCAGCCAGTCGGCGCGCAACGGCAGCGGCAGCAGCTGTCCGGCGCGGATTTCGCCGGCCAGCAGCGCCAGCGGCGCGGCACCCACGGCATCGCTGTTCAGCACCACCTGCTTGGCCAACTGCATCGACGCCACCATGACCGGCGGTAGGTAGTCGCCCGTCTCGGCGTCGATGCGGCCTGCGCGGGCCCGTTGCAGGAAGTCCGGGTTCACGCGTCTGGGCAGGCGCGAGCCTGCGTACGGATAGGCCAGCACCGCGTCCAGCCGGGGAGCGGCCTGCTGCGCCAGCGGATGGCCGCTGCGGCAATAGAAGCAGGCCACATGCTCGGGCAGCGCTTCGGTGGCGATCGTGGACTCGGCCTGAACCAGCGACAGCTCGATCACGGCCAGGTCCAGCCTGCGCCGCTGCAGGTCGGCCACCAGCGTGCGCAAGTCCGCGGTGGCCAGTTCGACCCGCAACTGCGGGTGCCGCTCCATCAATCGGCCGATGGCCGGGCCCACGGACAGCTCGGCCGCATAGGGCCCGGCGCCGACGCGCAACTCCCCGAACTGCAGGCCGCGCATGAGCTCGAAATCACGCTCCAACTCGGCGGCATCGTCGAGGAGCGACTGTGCGCGCGCCAGCAGCATCTGGCCGAAGGCAGTGGGCTCTACACCCTGGCGGCTTCGGTCGAACAGGCGTTCGCCCAGCGCCGCTTCCAGGCTGGCGATGCTGCGCGACAGCGCCGGCTGCGTCTGGTGCAACGCCTCGGCGGCGCGCGCGAAGTTGCGGTGGCGGGCCAGGATCAGGGCTTGGTGCAGCAGGCGCAGGTCGAGCATGATGCGCTGACCTTATCAGACGATGCGCAGGCGGCATTGGACAGGGCCGGCCAGCCTGACTAGCCTGCCGGCCTTGCATACCACCCTTCGGAGCCGCCCATGCACCCCAGAACCTCCTGGCTGAACCGGATCCTGCTGTTGCTGCTGGCCTGTCTGCTGGCCGGGCCGGCCGCCGCGCAGACGGCCAAGAAGCCCAACATCCTGATCATCTGGGGCGACGACATCGGCCAGTTCAACGTCGGCGCCTACAACATGGGCATGATGGGCTACAGGACCCCCAACATCGACCGCATCGGCAAGGAAGGTGCGGTGTTCACAGACTGGTATGGCCAGCAGAGCTGCACCGCCGGCCGCGCCGCCTTCATCACCGGGCAGTCGCCGATCCGCACCGGGCTGACCAAGGTGGGCCTGCCCGGTACGCCCGAGGGCATGCGACCGGAAGACCCGACCATCGCCACGCTGCTGCGGGCACAGGGCTACATGACCGGCCAGTTCGGCAAGAACCACCTCGGCGACCGCGACGAGATGCTGCCCACCAAGCACGGCTTCGACGAGTTCTTCGGCAACCTGTACCACCTGAACGCCGAGGAGGAGCCCGAGAACCCCGACTACCCGCAGAACCCCGAGTTCAAGAAGCGCTTCGGTCCGCGCGGCGTGATCCACAGCTTTGCCGACGGCCGCATCACCGACACCGGCCCGCTGACGCGCAAGCGCATGGAGACCATCGACGAAGAGGTCAACGCCAAGGCGCTGGACTTCATGGAGCGCGCCAAGAAGGCCGACAAGCCCTTCTTCCTGTGGTGGAACTCCACCCGCATGCACATCTTCACCCACCTGAAGGCCGCCTCGCAGGGCAAGACCGGGCTGGGCATCTATGCCGACGGCATGGTCGAGCACGACGGCCACGTGGGCCTGCTCTTGGCCAAGCTGAAGGAGCTAGGCCTGGATGAGAACACCATCATCATGTACTCGTCGGACAACGGTGCCGAGACCTTCACGTGGCCCGACGGCGGCACCACGATGTTCCGCGGCGAGAAGAACACCAACTGGGAAGGCGGCTACCGCGTGCCCACGCTGATCAAGTGGCCCGGCGTCATCAAGCCCGGCACCATCGTCAACGACATCGGCGCGCACGAGGATATGCTGCCCACGCTGCTGGCCGCCGCCGGCGACCCCAACGCCAAGGCCGACCTGAAGCAGGGCCGCAGCATCGGCGGGCGCAGCTACAAGGTGCACATCGACGGCTACGACCTGGGCCCGGCGCTGCGCGGCCAGGGCGTCTGGCCGCGGCGCGACTTCATCTACTGGACCGACGACGGCAGCGTGGCCGCGCTCCGCTACGACAACTGGAAAGTCACCTTCTTGGAGCAGAAGGCGCACGGCCTGCGGGTCTGGCAGGAACCGTTCACCGTGCTGCGCGCGCCGCTACTGACCAACCTGCGCATGGACCCCTTCGAACGCGCCGAGCACGAGCACGCGATGGGCTACCAGCGCTGGTACATGGAGCGCATGTTTGCCATCGCGCCGGCCGGTGCCTACGTGGCGCAGTGGCTGCAGAGCTTCAAGGACTTTCCGCCGCGGCAGAAACCCGGCAGCTTCAATCTCGACCGCGTGATGGAGTCGGTGATGAAGGGCAGCGGACAGTAGCGCCCGGCTTGCCTGCCGGCGGCGCTCAACGGCGATCGACCACGCGGTACAGCAAGCCGGCGGCCATTTCGCGCAGCGCCAGGTACGAGATGCGCAGCGCGTCGCCGCTGGGCACCAGCCAGTCCCATTCGACCGGGCCGGACCGGTGCCCGAAGTAGCCGGTGGGCGCGGCAACGACCTGCAAGCCGGCGCGTTCGAAGGCGCGCTGCGCGCGTGGCATGTGGAAGGCGCTGGTGACGAGCGCGACGCGGCCGATGCCGGCGGGGCCCAGCAGCGCCGCAGCCTCGCGCGCGTTGCCGGCGGTCGTGGTCGCCTGCTCGTCGAACCAGCGCACGGGCACGCCGAACTCTGCGCTCAGCAGCTCGCGCATCATCGCCGCTTCGCCGGGCCGGCCTTCCCGCGGCGCCGCGCCGGTGATCAGCACCGGCAGCTTCGTCTCGCGCGCCAGGCGTGCACCGTAGCGCACGCGTTGCAGCGTGAACAGGTTGACGGTGTCGCCGCCCCATTCCGGCGCGCCACGGGCCACGCCGCCGGCAAGGATGACGATGGCCTGGGCCTCGCCCACGGCGGGCGGGTCGGGGAGTGAAGGTGCTTCGAGCCAGCCCATCAACGCGTACGCGGTCAGCGGCAAGCTCAGCAGCAGCAGCGAGAGCAGGCTGAATCCCGTCAGGGTCCTGCCGAGCTTCGGGCGCCTGCGGCTCAACCCCAGACCCAACAAGCCGAGCAGCACCAGCGAGGTCGGTGGCACGACTACGGCACCGACGAGGTAGGTGAGGCTCGGCGAATCGCTCACACTGCACCCGCCCCGGCACTGCAGCCGGCTCCCGGCGTGCCGAGGCCACCGCGTCCCACGGGCTCAGTCCTCGTCGTGGACCTTGTGCTTCGAGGTCAGCTCGTTCTGCACCTGCGGCGGCACGGCCTCGTAGTGCGACAGGGCGATCGTGTAGCGGCCCTGGCCTGCGGTCATGGCGTTGAGCCGCGACTGGTAACCGGACAGTTCGGACATCGGCACCTGGCCGCGCACGACCATCGTGCCGGCGGCGCCGTTGGTGGTGCCGCTGACCTGGCCGCGCTTGGCCGAGAGGTCGCCGGTGATGTCGCCCATGGCCGCATCGGGCGCGCTGATCTCGATGTCGACGATCGGCTCCAGCACGATCGGCCGCGCCGCGCGGATGGCTTCGACGAAGGCCTTGCGGCCGGCGGTGACGAAGGCGATCTCCTTGCTGTCCACGCTGTGGTGCTTGCCGTCGTAGACGATGACCTTGACGTCGACCACCGGGTAGCCGGCGATCGCACCGCTGCCCAGCACCTCGCGCACGCCCTTCTCCACCGCCGGCATGAACTGGCCGGGGATGGTGCCGCCCTTGACCTGGTCGACGAACTCGAAGCCGGCGCCGCGCGGCAGCGGCTCGATGCGCAGGAACACCTCGCCGAACTGGCCAGCGCCGCCGCTCTGCTTCTTGTGGCGGTGGTGCCCCTCGGCGTTGGCGGTGACGCTCTCGCGGTAGGCGATGCGCGGCGGCCGCGTCTCCACCTCGAACTTGTAGACCTCGCGCAGCCGCTCCAGCAGCACGCGCAGGTGCAACTCGCCCAGGCCGTAGAGCACGGTCTCGTTGGTCGTGGCCAGGTGCTCGACCTTCAGGCACGGGTCCTCGGCCACCAGTTTGGACAGGATCTCCCACATGCGCTGCTCGTCGCCATGGCGCTTCGGGCTGATGGCCACGCCGTGCACCGGCACCGGGAAGTCCAGCGGCTTGAGGTGGATGTGCTCGTCCTCGGCGGCGTCGTGCAGCACCGCGTCGAAATGCAGCTCGTCCACCTTGGCCACGGCGACGATGTCGCCCGGGTAGGCGCGCGGCACCTCGACATGCTCCTTGCCCTGCAGCATGAAAAGGTGCGCCACCTTGAAGGGCTTGCGGCCGTGGCCGACGTAGAGCTGGCTGCCCTGCGCCACCGTGCCCTGGTGCACGCGGAACACGCCGAGCTTGCCGACGAAGGGGTCGGCGGTGATCTTGAAGACATGGGCCAGCACATGCTTGGCCGGGTCGGGCTCGGCGTGCATCAATTGCGCGTCCGGGCCTTCGCCGTTGAGGAAGTCCGGCGGGTTGCCTTCGGTTGGGTTCGGCAGCAGCTTGACGATCACGTCCAGCAGCTCGGCCACGCCGGCGCCGCTTTTGGCCGAGACGAAGCACACCGGGATCAGGTGGCCCTCGCGCAGCGCCTGCTCCAGCGGCGCGTGCAGCTCGCTGGCATCGATGTCGCCGTCGTTGAGATACCGGTCGACGAACTCGGCGTCGACCTCGACCACCTGCTCGACGAGCGCGCGGTGCGCGTCGGCCACCGAACCGAAGTCGCTGTGGCCGTCGCGGTTGTAGAAGCAGTCCACCACCTTGGTGCCGCCGGCGTCCGGCAGGTTCAGCGGCAGGCACTCCTTGCCGAAGGTGGCCTGGATCTGCGAAAGCAGCCCGGGCAGGTCCACGCCCGGCGCGTCGATCTTGTTGACGATGATCAGCCGGTCCAGCTGGCGCTGCGCGGCGTAGTCCATCATGCGCACGGCCATCGGCTCGATGCCGTTGACCGCGCTGATCACCACGGCCGCCGTCTCCACCGCCTCCAGCGCCGGCAGTGCCTGGCCGACGAAATCCGGCGCGCCGGGCGTGTCGATGAAGTGCACGCGGGTGCCGCCGTGCTGCAGGTGCATCACTGCGGCGTTCAGCGAATGCTGCATGCGCCGCTCCAGTGGGTCGAAATCGCTGACCGTGCTGCCGCGCTCCAGCGTGCCTGGCGCGCCGATCGCGCCAGTGCGATGCAGCAGCGCCTCGGCCAGGCTGGTCTTGCCGGCGGCGGCCGGGCCGACCAGGGCCAGCGTGCGAATGCGGGCCACGGCGTCGGCGCTGTTCGCGCTGCCGTCGTGGCTGCCGTTGGGTGCATGGTTGGGCATGAAACGGTCTCCTTGTCTTCGATGGGCGGTTGGCCTTGCGGCTGCACTTTACTAGGGCGCCGCCGGGTGGCACGCCGGCCCCGCTCTGCTAGGCTGACTGACTTTGCGATGGAGCAAGCGGCATGCAGATTCACGAGCTCGACGGCTGCGCGCTGAGCGCGGCCCTGCACCGGCGCGAGCTGTCCTGCCGCGAGCTGATGGGCGCCACGCTGGCACGCATCGATGCGCTGAACCCGAAGGTCAACGCGCTCATCGGCCTGCTGCCCCACGACACGCTGCTGGCCCAGGCCGACGAACGCGACGCGATGCTGGCGCAGGGCCGCAGCCTGGGCTGGATGCACGGCTTCCCGATGGCCATCAAGGAGCTGTCGCCGGTGGCCGGGCTGCCGTTGAGCATGGGCTCCCCGTTGCTGGCCGGGCAGGTCGCGCCGCACGATTCGCTGATGGTGGCGCGCATGAAGGCGGCCGGCGGCATCGTCATCGGCAAGACCAACGTGCCCGAGTTCGGGCTGGGTTCGCACAGCTACAACCCGGTGTTCGGCACCACGCTGAACCCCTGGGACACCACGCGCAGCGCCGGCGGCTCCAGCGGGGGCGCGGCGGTGTCGCTGGCGCTGCAACTGCAGCCGGTGGCCGACGGCAGCGACATGATGGGCTCGCTGCGCAACCCGGCCGCGTGGAACAACGTCTTCGGCCTGCGCCCGGCCCAAGGCCGCGTGCCCTACAACCCGCATGCCGGCGACGGCTACGTGGCGCTGCTCGGCACCGAAGGCCCGATGGGCCGCAGCGTGCGCGACGTGGCCATGCTGCTGTCGGTGCAGGCCGGCTACGACGCGCGCCAGCCGCTGAGCATCGCGCAGGACGGCAGCGCCTTCGCGCAAGCGCTGGTGCCGCAAGCGCGCGGCCTGCGCATCGGCTGGCTGGCCGACCTGGATGGCCACCTGCCCTTCGAGCCCGGCATCCTGCCGCTGTGCGAGGCGGCGCTGCAGCGCTTCGAGGCGCTGGGTGCGGTGGTCGAGCCCGCGCGCCTGGGCTACCCCTGCGACGAGGTCTGGCAGACCTGGCTGACCTGGCGGCGCTTCCTGGTGGCCGGCACGCTGGGCCCGCTGGGCGCCGACCCGAAGAAGCATGCCCAACTGAAGCCCGAGGCGCAGTGGGAGTACGACCAGGGGCAGGGCCTCAGCGGCCCGCAGGTCTATGCCGCGAGCAGCAACCGCACACGCTTCTACCGCCACATGGTGAGCCTGTTCGAGCGCTACGACCTGCTGGTGCTGCCCACGGCGCAGTGCTGGCCCTTCCCGGCCGAATGGACCTGGCCGCGCGAGGTGGCCGGCCGCCCGATGGACACCTACCACCGCTGGATGGAGGTGGTGATCTACGCCACGCTGGCCGGGCTGCCGGCGATGAGTGTGCCGGTGGGCTTCGGCGAGCGCGGCCTGCCGATGGGCATGCAGCTGATCGGCCCGCCGCTGGGCGAGCGGGCGGTGCTGAACGCTGCTGCGGCCTACGAAGGCGCCATCGGCGACTGGCTGGCGCGGCGTCCGCCCATCGCTTGAGCACGCCCGCCCCCGCCCCCGCCGCCACCCCGGCACATGTGCTGCCGGTGCTGGTGCTGGCCCAGCTGACCGGCGTCTCGCCGTGGTTCGCGGTGAATGCGGTGATGCCGGCGCTGCAGCGCGACTACGGCTGGAACGCCGCCGACGTGGGCACGCTGACCTCGGCGGTGCAGCTGGGCTTCATCGCCGGCACGCTGCTGTTCGCGCTGCTGGCGGTGGCCGACCGCTTCAGCGCGCGCCGCGTGTTCCTGCTGTGCTCGCTGGCCGGCGCGGCCTGCACGCTGGCCGGGGTGTGGAGTGCCGGCAGCTTCCAGCTGCTGCTGCTGTGGCGCACGGCCACCGGTTTCTTCCTGGCCGGCATCTACCCGGTGGGCATGAAGATCGCGTCTCAGTGGTTCCCGCGCGGACTGGGCGGCGCATTGGGCTGGCTGGTGGGCGCGCTGGTGCTGGGCAGCGCCAGCGCGCATGCGGTGCGCGCCATCGGCGCGGCGCTGCCGTGGACCATGGTTTTCCACACCGTGGCCGCGGCGGCGGCGCTGGGCGGGGCTTTGCTTTACCTGACGCTACCGGAACGGCCGCGCCCTGCGGGCCACGGCCCGGGGCTGCGTTGGCAGGCGCTGGGCAGCATCTGGACCGACCGCAAGGTGCGCGCCTCGGTGTTCGGCTACTTCGGCCACATGTGGGAGCTGTACACGATGTGGGTGCTGGTGCCGGCGATCCTGGCCACGCGCCTGGCCGGCGCCACGCTGTCGTGGGCGGCCTTCGCGGTGCTCGGCGTCGGCGCGCTTGGCTGCATCCTCGGCGGGCAGTGGGCGCGGCGCATTGGCAGCGCGCGCGTGGCCGCCTGGCAGCTGGCCGCCAGCGGCCTGTGCTGCGTGCTGGCGCCCTGGCTGTTACACGCACCCGACCCGTTGTTCGCGCTGTGGCTGCTGCTGTGGGGCATCACCGTGGCGGGTGATTCGCCGCAGTTCAGCGCGCTGACCGCGCAGAACGCGCCACCGCAGGCGGTGGGCAGCGTGCTCACGCTGGTCAACAGCATCGGCTTCGGCATCTCGATCCTGAGCATCCAGCTCTTCGTCACGCTGGCTGAGCGCCACGACCTGACCGCGCTGCTGCCCTGGCTGGGCCTGGGGCCGCTGCTCGGCGTGTGGGCGCTGCGGCCGCTTTGGCGGCCGCGTTGACGCCTTGCATTCAGGTCCGCCAGGGCAACTCCAGCGGCTGACCGTCCGGCAGGTGGGTGGCCACCGGCGTGGCGGCGAAGGCGGCGATCAACTCCATCGGCATCGCGCCGGTGTTGAAGATCTGGTGGTCGCGGCCAGCCGGCAGCGCCACCGTGCTGTCGGCGCCGAAGCGGCGCACCTGGCCTTCGCTGTGCACCTCGCCGTGGCCCTGCAGGCAGAGCACGACTTCGTCGCAATCGTGGCGGTGCGGTGGCGTGGCGGCGCCGGGTGCCAGCGTCTGGCGCCATACCGACAGCTGGCTCAGGCCGTCGGCGGCACCAGCCCAGGTGGCGTGCGCCACGCCGGGGATCGGGGTGGCTTGCGGGCGGGCTTGTTCGAGGATGTTCATGCTGCAGTCCTTGCGTTGCATCGGGTGGGTGACTGGGGTCTGACGGTCCGTGGCGCCTCGGATGGACGACAGTGTCGTGGCGACCGAGTCAATCCGGAAGAGCATCCAAAGCCTTAACATTACCGACGAAATGTCGTCAATCAAGACGCCGGCGCCGTGAGCGGCCTGCAGCAGTTCCTGGCCTTCGCGCAGACCGCACGCTGCGGCAGCTTTGCCGCGGCTGCGCGCGACCTCGGCCAGGCGCCGTCAACGCTGGCCAAGAGCGTGGCCCGGCTCGAGGTGCAGCTGGGGGTCAAGCTGTTTCACCGCACCACGCGCCAGGTCAGCCTGACGCCCGACGGCGAGCGCCTGTACCGCCGCTGCGAGCGCGTGCTGGCCGAGGTGGAAGACCTGCAGGCCGAGGCCGCCGGCACGCGCGCCGCGCCCAGCGGCATCATCCGCATCGACGCGCCGATCGCCTACGGCCGGCGCATCCTGGTGCCGCTGCTCGCGCGGCTGCTGCACCAGCATGCGCAGCTGCAGCTGGACCTGCGGCTGCATGACGCCTATGCCGACCTGGTGCGCGAGGGTCTGGACGTGGCGATCCGCATCGGCGCGCTGCAAGATTCGAGGCTGGTCGCCAAGCGCTTCGACTGGCAGCAGCTGGTCTTCGTCGCCAGCCCGGCCTACCTGGCCGCGCAGGGCACGCCCGCGCGCATCGAGGATCTGGCCGGCCACGCGACGATCGTCTTCCGCATGCCCAGCAGCGGCCGCGTGCGGCCCTGGCAGCTGCGCGAGGGCCGTCGGGTGATCGAGATGCACCCGGCGCAACGGGTGCAGGTGAACGACGGCGACGGCATGGTCGCTGCGGCGCGCGAAGGCCTCGGCCTGATCCAGATCCCCGACTACATGGCCGCCGACGAGCTGGCGGCCGGCCAGCTGGTGGAGGTGCTGGCCGACAAGCGGCCGCCGCCGATGCCGATCAGTGCGGTGCTGCCGTCCTCGCGCCTGGTGGCGCCGCGGGTGCGCTTGCTGCTGGACGCACTGCAGGGATTGCGCGAGCGGCGCGAGGGCTGAGCGTGCTGCCTTGCGGCCCTGCGTCTGGGCCTGCGTCTACTGGAACGCCACTTCGGCGAAGCTCCTCAGCTTGCGGCTGTGCAGCTGCCCCGGCCGCTCCTGGCGCAGCAGTTCCACCGCGCGGATGCCTATGCGCAGGTGCTGGTCCACCCGCTCGCGGTAGAAGGTGTTGGCCATGCCCGGCAGCTTGATCTCGCCGTGCAGCGGCTTGTCGCTGACGCACAGCAGCGTGCCGTAGGGCACGCGGAAGCGGAAGCCGTTGGCGGCGATGGTGGCGCTTTCCATGTCCAGCGCCACCGCGCGGCTCTGGCTGAAGCGCCGCTCGGGCGTGCTCGTCACGTTGCGGTTGGGCAGCAGCTCCCAGTTGCGGTTGTCGGTGCTGGCCACGGTGCCGGTGCGCATGATCTTCTTCAGCTCGTAGCCCTGCAGCTGCGTGACGTCGGCCACCGCCTGCTCCAGCGCCAGCTGCACCTCGGCCAGCGCCGGGATCGGCACCCACAGCGGCAGGTCCTCGTCGAGCACGTGGTCCTCGCGCACGTAGCCGTGGGCGAGCACGTAGTCGCC
>ERZ1645186.81-NODE-81-length-15393-cov-8.040488_pt1 | contig 15393 bp, 14 predicted proteins | sample MGYA00575349_ERZ1645186 | MGnify/ENA primary metagenome ERZ1645186 (study PRJEB40839, sample SAMN11282943) | freshwater sediment metagenome | isolation source: river sediment | host: Sediment | place: India: Nawabganj, Kanpur | collected 2015-12-17 ...
CGATCGCGCTGCAGCAGCAGCTGGGCTTCGTCACCCGGGAGCCGCGCTGGGCGGTGGCCCACAAGTACCCGGCGCAGGAGCAGCTGACCCGGCTGAACGACATCGAGGTGCAGGTGGGCCGCACCGGCAAGCTGACGCCGGTGGCCAAGCTGGAGCCGGTGTTCGTCGGCGGCACCACGGTCAGCAACGCCACGCTGCACAACCTGTTCGAACTGCGCCGCAAGGGCGTGCGCATCGGCGACACGGTGGTCGTGCGTCGGGCCGGCGACGTGATTCCCGAGGTGGTGGGCCGCATCGAGCAGCCGCGGCCGAGCTACGTGCCCAACTTCCGCATGCCGCGGGCCTGCCCGGTGTGCGGCAGCCCGGTGCAGCGCGAGAAGGGCGGCATCGACCACCGCTGCACCGGCGGGCTGTTCTGCGCGGCGCAGCGCAAGCAGGCGCTGCTGCACTTTGCCGGCCGTCGCGCGATGGACATCGAGGGCCTGGGCGACAAGCTGGTGGAGCAGCTTGTCGATGGCGGCATCGTGCGCACGCTGCCCGAGTTGTACAAGCTGGGCGTGGCTAAGCTGTCGGCGCTGGAACGCATGGCCGACAAGAGCGCGGCCAACCTGGTGGCGGCGCTGGAGCAGAGCAAGCGGACCACGCTGCCGCGCTTCCTGTACGCGCTGGGCATCCGCCATGTGGGCGAGGCCACGGCCAAGGACCTGGCCGCGCATTTCGGCAGCCTGGACCGGGTGATGGACGCCACCGAGGCGCAGCTGCTGGAGGTGCGCGATGTCGGCCCGGTGGTGGCGCAGAGCATCCACACCTTCTTCGCGCAGCCGCACCACCGCGAGGTGGTGGAGCAGCTGCGCGCCGCCGGCATCCGCTGGGACGAGCACGACGGCGCCGCCGCTGCGGCACCGAAGCCGCTGGCCGGCCTGACGGTGGTGCTGACCGGCACGCTGCCCACGCTGAGCCGCGAGGCCGCGAAGGAGCTGCTGGAAGCCGCCGGTGCCAAGGTGGCCGGCTCGGTGTCGAAGAAGACCTCCTACGTGGTGGCCGGCGCCGAGGCCGGCTCCAAGCTCGACAAGGCCCGCGAGCTGGGCGTGCCGGTGCTCGACGAACAGGGGCTGCACGACCTGTTGGCGACTGGCCCGGCCGCGGGGGCCGCCGCATAATTTGCGGTTCCTTGCCACCTTCCTTCGGGAGACTGTCGTCGATGAAGCGTCGTAGCCTGCGCTCGATCCCTGTCCTGGCCGCCTTGCTGGCCGGCCTGCCGCTGGCCGCCTCGGCCGCCTGCCTGAGCGACCTGGAAGCCGCCGCCCTGGTGGCCAACTACCTGAACAAGAAGCCCGCGGCCACGCCCGAGGGCCTGAACGATGCCGACGCGGCCTGCACCCGCGCCAAGGTCAACAAGTTCCTGGTGCAGCAGACGGGGGCCAAGGTGGCGGGCTACAAGGCCGGTCTCACGAACCCGGCGGTGCAGAAGCGCTTCAACGCCACCGCGCCGGTGTGGGGCGTGCTCTACGAGCCGATGCTGCTGAAGGACGGCGCCAGCGTCGAAGCCGCCTTCGGCGCACGCCCGCTGTTCGAGGCCGACCTGCTGCTGCGCGTGTCCGATCCGCGGCTGGCGCAGGCCAAGACGCCCGAGCAGGCGCTGCAGTACATCGACCAGGTGATCCCGGCGATCGAGCTGCCCGACCTGGTGGTCGAGGCGCCGCCCAAGCTGAACGGCGCGGGCGTGGCCGCCATCAACGTCGGTGCGCGCTACTTCGTGATGGGCACGCCGATCGCGGTCAAGCGCACGCCGGACTTCGCCGCCTCGCTGGCCAGCATGAAGATCGTGGTGATGGGCGGCGGCGACGACCTGGACAAGGGCTTCGGCAGCGACGTGCTGGACCATCCGCTGAACGCCGCCATCTGGCTGGCGCAGGACCTGGCCAAGCAGGGCATCGCGCTGCGCAAGGGTGACCTGATCAGCGTCGGCTCCTTCTCGAAGCTGATGCCGCCGAAGCCCGGCCTGAAGGTCGAGGTGCAGTACCAGGGCCTGCCCGACAACCCGTCGGTCACGGTGTCCTTCAAGTAAACGGCGGAGGCCGACCATGGCAGTGCGCGAGATCCTGAAGATGGGCGACGAGCGGCTGCTGCGCGTGGCCACACCGGTGACCGATTTCGACTCGCCGGCGTTGCTGGCGCTGGTGGAGGACATGTTCGACACCATGCGTGCGGCCAACGGCGCCGGCCTGGCCGCGCCGCAGATCGGCGAGGACCTGCAACTGGTGATCTTCGGATTCGAGCACAACGCCCGTTATCCCGACGCACCGGCCGTGCCGCTGACGGTGCTGTGCAATCCGGTGATCGAGGCGATCGGCGACGAGACGGTCGACGGCTGGGAAGGCTGCCTGTCGGTGCCCGGGCTGCGCGGCGTGGTGCCGCGGCATGCGCGCATCCGCTACCGCGGCTTCGATGCCAGTGGCCGAGCCATCGAGCGCGAGGCCGAAGGGTTCCACGCGCGTGTCGTGCAGCACGAATGCGACCACCTGATCGGCCGGCTGTATCCGACGCGCATGATCGACCTGCGCCGCTTCGGCTACACCAGCGTGCTTTTCCCGGATCTCGATCCGGGCGAAGCGGACGACTGATACGCAGGTTCGTTCGAAGAGACGGAAGGCGAGGGCGTCTGACGGCGCAAAGCGGCCAAAGGCCGCTTCGCGCCAAGGCGCGTGGATGGGGGCTTCCCCGAGCCCCCCTCCAAGAGGGGGCTCCAGCAGGCCCATTGGGCCGGCCTTGCGGCCGGCGCTGGTCCCCTGGCGCGTGCCGGGCACGGGCGTTCGCTGGCCGCAGGCCGGCTTGTCGATCGAACTGGAGCCCCCTCTCGGAGGGCGCTCGGGGGGAGCGGTGCATAGCGCCCCCGGGCGCAAGGCGGCCTTCGGCCGCTTTGCGCCGGTGACGGCCAAAGGCCGCTAGCCGTTTGAACGCGCTTCCGTATGCGTCAGCGGGCGCGGCCTCCCGTGCGTTGAATCCTCAGGGCGGCTCAGTGGGTGCGGTTTGATTTCGAGGGGTTCGCGCGTCATGCCGTCAGGGCGCATTGGATTCTGGAGTTGCGGGTTGCTCCTGGGGCTCTGGTTCGCCTGTGCCGGCGCGCTGGCACAGGCCGATCCGCCGGGGCGGGTCGGTCGCATCGCGGCGTTGCAGGGCCAGGTCTGGCTGTACGAGCCCGAGCAGGGCGAGTGGGTCCCGGCGCTGGTGAACCGGCCGTTCACGGAAGGCGACCGCCTGGCGACCACGCCCGATGCGTCGGCCGAGCTGCGAATCGGTTCGACCACGCTTTGGCTTGGCGGCCAGACCGAGATCGAAGCCCTGCGCCTCGACGACCAGCGCCTTCAGTTCCGCATGCAGCGGGGACAGATGGGTTTGCAGCTGCGCTCCGATGCGGTGGCGGCCGAAACGGAGGTCGCGCATCCCGAAGTTCGACTGCAGCCGACGCGCGCCGGCCTCTACCGCATCGACCGCCTGGCCGAAGCCACCGACGCGCTGGTCTGGCGCGGCGCGCTGCGCGTCGAGGGACAGAACCTGTCGATGACGCTGCAGGCCGGCCAGCGCGCGGCCTTCTGGCGCGAGGGCCCGCTGGGTGACGTCACGCGCCAGTGGCTCACCCCACAGGAAGACGAGTTCGCGCGCGCTGTGCAGCGCCAGGACCAAGCCTCAATGCAAGCCACGGGGCCGGCCTTCATTTCGCCCGAGATGACCGGCGCCGAGGAACTGCAGCAGCACGGGCAGTGGCAGCAGCATCCTGAGTACGGTGCGGTCTGGGCGCCGATCGCCGTGGCACCAGGCTGGGCTCCCTATCGCTACGGCCGATGGGTCTGGCTGCGTCCCTGGGGGTGGACCTGGGTCGACGACGTGCCCTGGGGATTCCCGACCTCACACTACGGCCGTTGGTTCCTTTGGGAACAACGCTGGTACTGGGCACCCGGGCCGGTGGTGCCCCGGCCGGTGTTCTCACCCGGGCTAGTGGGCTGGGCCGCCGGCCCGCCGCCGCTGGTGAGGCCGGGCTATCGGCCCGTGCCGCCCGTTCAGGGTTGGGTGCCCTTGGGGCCACGCGATCCCTACCCGCCGCGTCGCTACCCTGGGCCGGGGTACTGGCAGCGCCCCGTTCCCGGCACGGGCCTGCCACCGCTGCCAGCGGTGCCGCCCACGGCGCCAGGACTGCAGCCGCCCGGGCAGGCATACCCTCCGGGCCAGCGGCCGCCGCCTGGCCCGGGGGCGACACGGCCCACGCCGCCTGTGCCCGGGCCCACCGGGCCGTTCTTCGGACGGCCGACGCAGCCCAACGCCGGCGCGCCGGGCCGCGAGCCGCTGCTGCGGCCGACCGTGCCACCCGTTGCCGTCACGATTCCGACCCCGGCCCCGGCGCCGCCCAGGCCACCTGCGCCGCAGCCTCCACCCGCACCCGCCGCGCCCGCGGTGATGCCGCCCGCCGCACAGGTGGCGGTGCCACCGGCTGCTCCGCCCGTTGTGCCTTCACTGGCGCCGCCACAGCCGCAGGCAGCGACAAAGCCACCGAAGCCTGCGCCCTTCTTTCCGGCACCGGCGCAGTCGCCGGCGCCGGGTGCGCAGGATCCGCAGGCCGGTGGCTCGGAGCCCCGCCGTCAGACACCCGCGTTGCGTCCGCCGATGCGCGAGCGCTGAAGGCGGCGCTGTTTCGCTACTTCAGCAGCGGCTTCAGCGTCGGCCAGACGTTGTCGAGCATGCGCGGCTGCGCCTGCGCGTTGGGATGGATGCGGTCGGGCTGGAACAGCTTGTCGGCCTCGGCGCCGTCGGCCACGCCGGCCAGAAAGAAGGGCACGAGCGCTGCGCCCTCGGCCTTGGCGACCGTGGCGAACAGCGTGGCGAAATCACGGGCGTACTTCTGCCCGTAGTTCGGCGGCACTTGCATGCCCAGGATCAGCACACGCGCGCCGGACGCCTTCGCCGCCTGCGCCATGGCCGTCAGGTTGGCCTGCGTCATCGTCAGCGGCAGGCCGCGCAGCGCGTCGTTGCCGCCCAGTTCGATGACCACCACGCTCGGCTTGTGTTGCGCCAGCAGCGCGGGCAGGCGCGAGCGGCCGCCCGACGTGGTGTCGCCGCTGATGCTGGCGTTGACCACCTCGACGCCGATGCGCTCGCGGGCCAGACGCTGCTGCAGCAGCGCGACCCAGCCGCTGCCGCGTTCCAGGCCGTATTCGGCCGACAGGCTGTCGCCGACGATCAGCAGCGGGCCACGCGCCGGACGAGCAGCCGATGCCCGCGCGGCCCCGGCGGCCAAGCCGAGCAGGCTACAGTGCCGCAGCCACGCGCGCCGCGTGAGCCCAGAACCCGGAAGCCTAATGTCCGAATCGATCATTGCCGTCCAACACATCACCAAGCAGGTCACCGACGCGACCGGCACGCTGACCATTCTCCACGACGTCAATTTCGAGCTGCGCCGCCAGGAGTCGGTGGCCATCGTCGGCGCATCCGGTTCGGGCAAGAGCACGCTGCTGTCGATCATTGCCGGACTGGACCGGCCCAGCAGCGGCCAGGTGCGGCTCGACGGCGTCGAGCTCTTTGCGCTGGACGAGGATGCGCGCGCCGCGCTTCGGGCGCGCAAGCTGGGCTTCGTGTTCCAGAGCTTCCAGCTGCTCGCCAACCTGAATGCGCTGGAGAACGTGATGCTGCCGCTGGAACTGCTCGGCCAGCGCGACGCGCGTGCCCGGGCCACGGAGATGCTGGGCCGCGTCGGCCTGTCCAGCCGCCTGGGCCATTATCCGAAGGTCCTGTCGGGCGGCGAACAGCAGCGTGTCGCGCTGGCCCGTGCCTTCGTCGTGCGCCCGGCGGTGCTGCTGGCCGACGAGCCCACCGGCAGCCTCGATTTCGCCACCGGCGCGAAGGTCATGGAACTGATGTTCGAGCTGAACCGCGAAGCCGGCACGACGCTGGTGCTGGTCACGCACGACAGCGCGATCGCCGCGCGTTGCCAGCGCCAGCTCGGCATCGAGGGCGGCCGCCTGGTCAGCGACCACGAGGCCTGATGCGCGCTACTGCTGGGTGAACTTGTAGTCGGTCTTCGCCGCCTTGCGCAGATCTTCCTGGTACTGCTGCAGCTTGATCTGCTCCAGGCGCTGCGCGATCTGCGGCTTGACGTCCTCGAAGGCCGGGAAGTCGGCGTCGCGCGTGTCTTCCAGCTTGATGATGTGCCAGCCGAACTGCGTCTTCACCGGAGCTTCGGTCGTCTCGCCCTTCTTCAGCTTCGTCAGTGCCTGCCCGAACTCGGGCACGTAGGCATCGGCCTTGGCGAAGTCGAGGTCACCGCCGTTCGGGCCCGAGCCCGGGTCCTTGGAATGCTTCTTCGCCAGGTCCTCGAACTTGGCGCCGGCCTTCAGTTGCGCGAGCAGCGACTTGGCCTCGGCCTCGCTCTCCACCAGGATGTGCCGGGCACGGTATTCGGTACCGCTGAGCTGGGCCTTGAACTTGTCGTACTCGGCCTTGGCCTCGGCGTCGCTGACCGGGTTCTTCTTCTTGAAGTTCTCGAACAGCTCGCGGATCAGGATGCTCTGGCGGGCCAGCTCCATCTGTGCGCGGTAATCGGCCGAAGCGGCGATGCCCTGGCGCTCGGCCTCCTGCGTGAAGATCTCCCGCAGCACCACCTGGTCCTTGGCCTGCGCCTCGAGTTCGGGGCCGACTTTCTGCCCGGCGCGCGAGGCCTGTTGCAGCAGGCTGTCGACGCGGGCCTTCGGGACGGCCTTGCCGTTGACCACGGCAATGTTCTGCGCCTGCGCGACAAGCGGCACGCACAACGCGGCCGAAAGCGCGAGCAATGCGGCACGCAGAGCCTGGGTGTTCGACTTCATGTCAACGATGATCCTGTCTGGGTGGGGGCGATCCCTTGCGCTAGCCCGCGGAGCCGGGCCGCTGGCTCGGGGCCATCGCGCGGTGCGGGGATTCAGGCTTCGCCGGGCGCCTGGGCCTCGATGGCCAGCGCATGAATGCCCGAGGACATCAGCGAGCGCAGTGCATCATACACGAGGCGATGCCGCGCGACCCGGCCCAGTCCGGTGAAACGCGCGCTGGTCAGGCGCACGCTGAAGTGGCGTCCCTCGCGTGCGCCGGCATGGCCGGCGTGCAGGTGGCTGTCGTCGCGCACCTCGATCGCGCTGGGCTGCAGCGCGTCGCGCAGCGCGGCTTCGACCGCCCGCGCATCGACGCCGGTACCGCTCATTTCGTCTCCACGGGCAACGTGGCGAGCCCGTCGCCGCGCGACGCGGCGAAACGGCGCAGCAGCAGGCCCTGGCCCAGTGTGAACAGCAGCAGCACCGCCACGGCGGCACCGAGCTTGAAATTGACCCAGGTTGCCGTGGACACGCTGTAGGCCACCCACAGGTTCAGCAGCCCCATCATCGCGAACAACGCGATCCAGGCGAAGTTCAGGCGGTGCCAGCCCCAGTCCGGCAGCCTGTATCGCGGGCCGAGCAACAACCGCACCAGGTTGCGGCCGGTCAGCAACGGGCTGAGCCAGAGCGCCAGGCCGAGTGTCCAGTACAGCACGCTCGGCTTCCACTTGACGAAGCCTGCATCTTGGAAGACCAGCGTCGCGCCGCCCAACACCACCACCACCACCAGGCTGAACCAGAGAAGCGCATCGATGCGCCGGCGGCGCACCCGCAGCCATGCGAGCTGCGTCAAAGTGGTCAGCACCGAGGCCGCGGTCGCCAGCAGCACCGGTGCCTCGGACAGGGCGACCGCGCCGCCGGGCACACCCGCACCCACCAGGCCATTGGCCAGGGCGGTCGCGCCGTCGGCACGGGCCTCGACTGCCTTGAAGACGCCGGCGAAGACCAGAATCGGCAGCAGGTCGAAACCCAGGCGCATGGGCCAGCTCACTCGCCTGGGGCGAAGCCGATGGCAGCCGAGTTGATGCAATAGCGCTCGCCACGTGGCGCGGGGCCGTCGTCGAACACATGGCCCAGGTGCGAGCCGCAATTACGACAGCGCACTTCGACGCGCACCATGCCATGACTGGTATCGCGCAGGTATTCGATGGCGTTGGCGTCGATCGGCTCGGCATAGCTGGGCCAGCCGCAACCGGCATCGAACTTGGACTGCGAGCTGAACAACGGGGTGCCGCAGCCGATGCAGTCATAGCGCCCTGGAGCGAAGTGGTCCCAGTACACGCCGCTGAAGGGGCGCTCGGTGGCCGCGTGCCGCGCCACCTGGTACTGCATCGGATCGAGCCGCTCGCGCCACTCTGCGTCAGCGCGGCGCACGGGGTAGCTCGGGTCGTCGATCGGCTTGGTATGCATCGTGTTCAGCCCATGAACCTCGGCGCCTGCGGCGCGTGCGCAGCGAGTGTAGCCACGTTGCGTAGCCGGTGGCCAATGCACCAGCGCTGCGCAGGGAAGGCTGTCGCTCCCGTTACAGTGCACGCGCCAGAGCGACACCTAGAATCGCACGAGCGTTCTATTTTCTATCCGTACCGGAGACACAGCATGGCAGCCAGCTACGAAGTCCGCGGCAACGTCGCGGTGATCACGATGAACAACCCGCCGGTCAACGGCCTGGGTTACGACACGCGGCGTGGCATTGCCGAGGGCGTGGATCGAGCGAATGCCGACGCGGCGGTCAAGGCCATCGTCATCACCGGCGCCGGCAAGGCATTCTCGGGCGGCGCCGACATCCGCGAGTTCGGCTCGCCCAAGGCGCTGGCCGAGCCCAATCTGCTGAGCCTGATCCTGCAGCTGGAAGGCAGCGCCAAGCCGATCGTGGCCGCGATCCACAGCGTGTGCATGGGAGGCGGGCTGGAACTGTCGCTGGGCTGCCACTACCGCGTGGCGGCGCCCGGCACGCAGGTGGCGCTGCCCGAAGTCAAGCTCGGCCTGGTGCCCGGCGCCGGCGGCACGCAGCGCCTGCCGCGCGTGCTGGGCGTGGAGAACGCGCTGAACATGATCGTCAGCGGCGAGCCGGTGAAGAGCGAGATGCTGGCCATGGCGCCCGGGCAGAAGCTTTTCGACAAAATCGTCGACGGCGACCTGATGGCCGGTGCGCTGGCCTTCGCCGCCGAGATCGCCGACAAGCGTCCGTTGCCGCTGGTGCGCAACCTGAAGGCCACACACCCGGACGCCGACGCCTACTTCGCGTTTGCGCGCAACACCGTCAAGGCCATGGCCAAGAACTTCCCGGCCCCCGCCCGTTGCGTGGACTGCGTCGAGGCGGCGGTCAAGTCGGCCAAGTTCGACGACGGCATGCGCTTCGAGCGCGACACCTTCCTGGCGCTGATGATGACGCCGGAGAGCAAGGCGCTGCGCCATGCATTCCTGGGCGAGCGTGCCGCCAGCAAGATCCCCGACGTGCCCGAGGACACGCCGCAGCGCAAGATCGAGAAGGTGGCCGTCATCGGCGCCGGCACGATGGGCGGCGGCATCTCGATGAACTTCCTGAACGCCGGCATCCCGGTGACCATCCTGGAGATGAAGCAGGACGCGCTGGACCGTGGCGTTGGCGTGATGCGCAAGAACTACGAGGCGCAGGTCAAGAAGGGCAAGCTGAAGCAGGACAAGTACGACCAGCGCATGGCGCTGCTGAAGACCACGCTGTCCTACGACGACATCAAGGACGCCGACATGGTGATCGAGGCGGTGTTCGAGGAGATGGGCGTCAAGGAGAAGGTGTTCAAGACGCTGGACGAGGTGATGAAGCCCGGCGCCATCCTGGCCAGCAACACCAGCACGCTGGACCTGAACAAGATCGCTGCCTTCACCAAGCGCCCGCAGGACGTGATCGGCACGCACTTCTTCAGCCCGGCCAACGTGATGAAGCTGCTGGAGGTGGTGCGCGGCGAGAAGACCGCCAAGGACGTGCTGGCCACCGTGATGGCCGTGGGCAAGAAGATCAAGAAGACTGCGGTGGTCTCTGGCGTGTGCGACGGCTTCATCGGCAACCGCATGATCGAGCAGTACAGCCGCCAGGCCGGCTTCCTGCTGGACGAGGGCTGCACGCCCGCGCAGGTGGACAAGGCGATCGAGAAGTTCGGCTTCGCGATGGGCCCGTTCCGCATGGGCGACCTGGCCGGCAACGACATCGGCTGGGCGATCCGCAAGCGCCGCGCGGTCGAGTACCCCGACCTGAAGTACAGCAAGACGGCCGACCTGCTGTGCGAGATGGGCCGCTACGGCCAGAAAACGCAAGCGGGCTGGTACGACTACGTCGCCGGCAAGCGCGATGCGATCCCTTCGCCGGTGGTGGTGGAGATGATCGAGAAGCACCGCGCCTCGCTCGGCATCACGCTGCGCAAGATCAGTGACGACGAGATCGTGCAGCGCCTGGTCTTTGCGCTGGTCAACGAAGGTGCGCGCATCCTGGAAGAGGGCATCGCCAGCAAGGCTAGCGACATCGACATGATCTACCTCACTGGCTACGGCTTCCCGGTCTGGCGCGGTGGCCCGATGTGCTACGCCGACACGGTGGGCCTGTTCAACGTGGTGCAGGCGATGAAGCGCTTCGCGCAGAACCCGCGCGACGACGCCGCCTTCTGGCAGCCGGCACCGCTGCTGGCCAAGCTGGCCGCCGAAGGCAAGAGCTTCACCTGAGCGGCACCGCTCCAACACCCGCCCGCATCCCAAGGAAGGAATCGCCATGACCGACGCCGTGATCGTCTCCACCGCCCGCACCCCCCTGGCCAAGAGCTGGAAGGGCGCCTTCAACATGACCCATGGCGCCACGCTGGGTGGCATGGCCATCAAGGCCGCGGTCGAACGCGCCGGGGTGGACCCGGCCGCCATCGACGACGTGCTGATGGGCTGCGCCAACCCCGAGGGCGCCACCGGCATGAACATCGCCCGCCAGGCCGCGCTGCGCGCCGGGCTGCCGATCTCGGTCAGCGGCGCCACGGTCAATCGCTTCTGCTCCAGCGGCCTGCAGACCATCGCGATGGCCGCGCAGCGCATCATCGCCGGCGAGAGCGACCTGCTGGTGGCCGGCGGGCTGGAAAGCATCTCCTGCGTGCAGCAGGAGATGAACCGGCACATGATCGCCGACAGCTGGCTCAAGGAAAACAAGCCGGCCATCTACATGAGCATGCTCGAGACGGCCGAGAACGTGGCCAAGCGCTACGGCATCCCGAAGGAGCGCATGGACGAGTACGGCGCGGCCAGCCAGCAGAAGGCCTGCGCCGCGCAGGAGGCCGGCAAGTTCAAGGACGAGATGATCTCCTGTACGGTGACCGCCGGGGTGGCCGATGCGCAGCTGGGCCTGCGCACGAAAGAGGTGACCATCAGCGCCGACGAAGGCCTTCGCCCGGGCACCACGGTGGACAGCATCAAGAACATCCGCCCGGCCATCCCCGGCGGCGTGGTCACGGCCGGCAATGCCAGCCAGTTCAGCGACGGCGCCGGCGCCTGCGTGCTGGTCAGCGACACCTATGCTCAGCAGAAGAACCTGAAACCGCTCGGCCGCTTCCTCGGATTCGCGGTGGGCGGCTGCGAGCCCGACGAAATGGGCATCGGCCCGGTCTATGCCGTGCCCAAAGTGCTGAAGCGTCTGGGCCTGAAGGTCGAGGACATCGACCTGTGGGAGCTGAACGAGGCCTTTGCGGTGCAGGTGCTGTACTGCGCCGACAAGCTGGGTATCCCGATGGACCGGCTCAACGTCAACGGCGGCGCCATCGCGGTGGGCCACCCCTACGGCCTGAGCGGCCAGCGTCTGACCGGCCATGCGCTGATCGAGGGCAAGCGCCGCGGCGCCAAGCGGGTAGTGGTGACTATGTGCGTTGGCGGCGGCATGGGTGCCGCGGGCGTGTTCGAGGTGCTCTGAGGACGGGTTGCGCATGAACGTGCTGCGCACGCCCGATGAGCGCTTTGCCGGCTTGGCCGGCTGGTCCTATGCGCCACGGTACGTCGAGCTCGACGGCCTGCGCATGCACTACGTCGATGAAGGACCGCGCGATGCCGCGGTCACGGCACTGTGCCTGCACGGGCAGCCGAGCTGGGCCTACCTGTACCGCAAGATGATTCCGGTGTTCACAGCCGCGGGCCTGCGGGTGGTGGCGCCGGATCTGATCGGCTTCGGCCGCTCGGACAAGCCGGAGGACGAGGCCTGGTACACCTTCGACCAGCATCGCCAGTTGCTGCTGCAGTTCGTCGAACGGCTGGACCTGCGAAACGTGCTGCTGGTGGTGCAGGACTGGGGCGGCCTGCTCGGCCTGACGCTGCCGCTGCAGCAGCCCGAGCGCTACACCCGTCTGCTGGTGATGAACACCGCGCTCGGCCTGGGCGAGGTGGGCGAGGGCTTCCGACAATGGCGCGCCTACAGCAACAGCCAGCCCGACATGGCCGTTGGCCGGCTGTTCCAGCGCGGCAACCCGCAACTGACGCCGGCCGAGGTCGCGGCCTACGATGCGCCGTTTCCCGACGTCCGCTACAAGGCCGGCGTGCGGCGTTTTCCCAACCTGGTGCCCGACGGGGCCGACGCGCCCGGCGCCGAACTCAGCCGCCAGGCCGCCCGCTTCTGGAGCACGCAGTGGCAGGGTGACAGTTTCATGGCAATCGGCATGCAGGACCCCGTGCTCGGCCCGCCGGTGATGCGCGAGCTTCGCAAGCTGATCCGCGGCTGCCCAGAGCCGATGGAGGTGGCCGAAGGCGGGCATTTCGTGCAGGAGCACGGTGCGCGCATCGCCACGGCGGCGTTGCGTCACTTCGGGCTGAACTGAGCCTATCCGCAGGTCGGCCCGGCCGCCGCAGCCGGGGCGACCTTTTCGTCATCGACATTGCGCCATGCGACAGACCCTGGACTTTCTGCTGAACGACTGGCTGGACGTGGCCGCGCTGACACGCCGGCCGCGCTTTGCAGAGCATTCAACCGAGACGTTCGCCTCGGTGCTGGACACCTGCGAGCGCATTGCGCGCGACAAGTTCGCACCCTTCAACCGCCTGGCCGACACCGAGGAGCCGCATTTCGATGGCGAGCGCGTGCACCTGCCGGCGGCCACCGCCGAGGCGGTGCGTGCCTATGCCGAATCGGGCATGCTGGCCGCGGCGCAGGAACATGAGGCCGGCGGCATGCAACTGCCCTGCATGGTGGAAATGGCGGCCAACGCCTTCTTCCACAAGGCCAGCATCGCGATGGCCGGCTACGCGCTGCTGACCAGCGGCAACGCCAACCTGCTGATGGCGCACGGCACGCTGCGGCAGCGCGAGGTGTTCGCGAAGAACGAGTTTGCCGGCCGCTGGTTCGGCACCATGTGCCTGAGCGAGCCGCAGGCCGGCTCGAGCTTGAGCGACGTGGCCACGCGCGCCGTGCCGGACGGTGCCGACTTCGAGGCCGACCCGTTGGGCCCGCGCTACCGGTTGCGCGGCCACAAGATGTGGATCTCGGCCGGCGAGCACGAGCTCACCGAAAACATCGTGCATCTGGTGCTGGCGAAGATTGCCGATGACGAGGGCCGCACCGTGCCGGGTACCCGCGGCATCTCGTTGTTCATCGTGCCCAAGCAGCTGGTCGATGCCGATGGCCAGTTGACCGGCGAGCGCAACGACGTCGCCCTGGCCGGCCTGAACCACAAGCTGGGCTACCGCGGCACCACCAACACGTTGCTGAACTTTGGCGAAGGCCGCTTCCAGCCGCGCGGCGCGGCCGGGGCCATCGGCTACCGCGTCGGTGCGCCGGGCGAAGGCCTGCGCTGCATGTTCCACATGATGAACGAGGCGCGCATCGGCGTCGGCCTGGGCGCAGTGATGCTCGGCATGGCCGGCTACGAGGCCAGCCTGGATTACGCGCGACAGCGACCCCAGGGCCGCCCGATGACGGCTTCCGGCAAGGACGCCAGCGCGCCGCAGGTGCCGATCATCGAACATGCCGACGTCCGGCGCATGCTCCTGGCGCAGAAGAGCTACGCCGAAGGCGGGCTGGCGCTGGCGTTGTACTGCGCCCGGCTGGTCGACGAGCTGCACACCGGCGACGAACGCAGCGCGCGTGACGCCAAGCTGCTGCTGGAGGTGCTGACGCCGATCGCCAAGAGCTGGCCCAGCGAGTGGTGCCTGGAGGCCAACAGCCTGGCCATTCAGGTGCTCGGCGGCTACGGCTACACGCGCGACTTTCCGGTGGAGCAGTACTGGCGAGACAACCGGCTGAACATGATCCACGAGGGCACGCACGGCATCCAGGCACTGGACCTGCTGGGCCGCAAGGTGCTGATGCACGACGGCGCCGCCTTCAGGTTGCTGGCCGCGCGCATGCGCGACACGGCGGAGCGGGCTTCAGGCCACGACACGCTGCGCGCGCCGGCGCGGCAGCTGGACATGGCGCTGCAGGCGCTGGAATCGGCCACCCGCGCCGCGTGGATTGACACCACGCCCGAACAGGCGCTGGCCAACGCCACGCCCTACCTGCAGGCCTTCGGCCACGTGGTGCTGGCCTGGCTGTGGCTGGACGTGGGCCTGGCCTGCGAGGCGCGCCTGTCCGCCGCGCCGGCCGAGGCGCAGGTGCTGGCGCCGCTGCAGGGCCGGTTGGCCGCGATGCGCTACTTCTATGCCTACGAGCTGCCCAAGGTCGACGCCTGGCTGCTGCCCGTCGCGGCACGGCAGCCGGTCTGCCGCGAGATGCGCGACGCCTGGTTCTGAGATCGATGAGCAACGACAGCCTCGACAAGCTGGTCTGGGTCTGCATCTATGCCGGCCTGTTCGTGGCTGGCCTGGGCATCTGGTTCGTCGAACACCACCTGGCGGCCGGCGTATCGCTGGCCGTGGCCGGCGGCGCACTGGTGGCGCTGGGCGGGCTGCTGATCTGGCTGCGCTCGCGCCGCCCCTGAACCACCCCGAACGGAGACCCGAACGATGAGCACCCCCGTACAGAGACTCTTCGACCTGAGCGGCAAGACCGCGCTGATCACCGGCGGCTCGCGCGGCCTGGGCCTGCAGATCGCAGAGGCGTTGGGCGAAGCCGGCGCGCGGCTGGTGCTCAGCTCGCGCAAGGCGGCCGACCTGGAAGAGGCCGCCGCGCACCTGAAGGCCCGCGGCATCGATGCCAGCTGGGTGGCCGCCGATGCCAGCGATCCGGCCCAGGTGCAGCATGTCTGCGACGTGGCGATGCAGCGTCTCGGGCAGATCGACATCCTGGTCAACAACGCCGGCGCCACCTGGGGCGCGCCGGCCGAGGACTACCCGCTGGAAGCTTGGGACAAGGTGATGAACCTGAACATCCGCAGCATCTTTCTGATGAGCCAGGCGGTGGGCAAGGCCAGCATGATCCCGCGGCGCCAGGGGCGCATCATCAACGTCGCCTCGATCGCCGGGCTGGCCGGCTCGGCCGACGTGAAGTTCATCGCCTACGGCACCAGCAAGGGCGCAGTGGTCAACTTCACGCGCACGCTGGCCGGCGAGTGGGGCGCCTACGGCATCACCG
>ERZ1645186.83-NODE-83-length-14854-cov-9.604230_pt1 | contig 14854 bp, 13 predicted proteins | sample MGYA00575349_ERZ1645186 | MGnify/ENA primary metagenome ERZ1645186 (study PRJEB40839, sample SAMN11282943) | freshwater sediment metagenome | isolation source: river sediment | host: Sediment | place: India: Nawabganj, Kanpur | collected 2015-12-17 ...
ACCACCGCGACGACATGGTGGTGACGCTGCTGATGAACATGTTCTTCGGCGGCCGGCTGAAGGGCATGCCGCCGAAGCTGGCCAGCGACGACGGCCGGCACCTGGTGATCCGCCCGCTGGCCTACGTGGCCGAGACCGACCTGGAGCGCTGGGCCGCGCACCGGCAGTTCCCGATCATCCCGTGCACGCTGTGCGGCAGCCAGGACAACCTGCAGCGCGTGCAGATCAAGGCCATGGTGCGCGAATGGGAGCGCCAGTACCCCGGGCGCACCGACAACATGCTGCGCGCGATGGCCCATGTGGTGCCGTCGCACCTGATGGATGCGCGGCTGCATCCCTTCCGCACGCTCCAGGCCACCGGCCTGCCGGACGCCGACGGCGACATCGCCTTCGACGACGACGCGTCCTGCGGCAGCCTGGACCCGGCGCCGCTGCAGACGATCCGCGTCGAGCGCGGCTGAACGCTGCCGACGCGGCTACAGCACCCGCTCGGCCGGCGGCTGCCCCGACAACGCCCGCAAGTCGTCCTCCCAGCCCTTGAAACGCGCCCGGGCCGCCTGCCGCTGCGCCTGCGTGGTGCTGTTGTGGAAGCGTGCCACCAGCGCGCAGTTGAATTCCGTCAGACGTTGCTGGTAGGCGCGGTACTCGGGCTGGGTGGAGTTCTGCAGCCGCAGCGCCAGTTGCGCCAGGCGGGCCTCGTGGGCGGCCCGCTCGGCCGGCGTTTGCGGCCGGCCCTGCAGCTGACGCAGCGTCTGCAGGGTCTCGCGCTGCAGCGCCTGGCGCTCGCCGTACCACTGCGCGGGATCGAAGGGTGACGCCGCCAGCGCGTCCACCAGCATCTGCCGCTGGCGCTCGTCGATGCGGCCGTAGATCATCTCCACCCGCTCCACCGTGCGCCGCAGCGAGGCCTTGGCGCGCTCGTCCAGGCGGGCCTGCATGAACTCGCCCTGGAACTTCTGGTTCGACTTCTCGTAACGCTGCTCGAGCAGCCGCACCTGCTCGGCGCTCAGGCCCGAGACCACGTCGACCGCCAGCGGCACGCCGTGCTTCAGCGCCACGGCGATGCGCCCGCGCAGGTCGTCGTACCAGCGACAGACCTGCTCCGGCGTCGCCGGCTGCATCACCTGCACCTGGGCCGCCGCCAGCAGCGCGGCATAGTCTGGCAACTGGGTGCGGCGATGCCACTCGAACCACTCGTTCAGCGCCGCCTTGACGCGCGGCTCCTGTTCCGGACTGAACTCGAGATAGCCGTCCAGCCACCAGCCGGTGAGCATCGGCGCCTGGTTGTATGCGACACGCACCACGCTGCAACCCGTGAGCAGCAGGGCGCAGGCAAGCCACAAAACGATAATCCGCACTTTGGCGATGGAAAACCGCATGGCTCTGAATGTCGTGATCATGGCCGCCGGCAAGGGCACCCGCATGAAATCGGCTCGGCCGAAAGTGCTGCATCACTTGGCTGGGAGGCCTTTATTGCAGCATGTCCTGGACAGTTGTGCCGGGCTGGGTGCTTCGCGCGCGGTGGTCATCACCGGCCACGGCGCGGACGAAGTGGAAGCCGGCGTACACGCCCGGGATCTGCACTTCGTGCGCCAGATGCCTCAGCTGGGCACGGGCCACGCGATCCAGCAGGCAGTGCCGGCGCTGGACGATGCCGCGAGCACGACGCTGATCCTCAACGGCGACGTGCCGCTGATTCAAACCCGCACCGCCCAGGCCCTGGCGCAAGCCTGTGACGGCAAGGCGCTGGCGCTGCTGACCGTCGAGCTGCCCGACCCGACCGGCTACGGCCGCATCGTGCGCACGCCCGGGGGCAGCGTGTGCGGCATCGTCGAGCACAAGGATGCCAGCGCCGAGCAACGTGCGATCCGCGAGGTCTATACCGGCATGATGGCCGCGCCGACCGCGGCACTGAAGCGCTGGGTGATGGCGCTGCGGCCCGACAACGCCCAGCGCGAGTACTACCTGACCGACATCGTCGCCATGGCCGTGGCCGAAGGCGTGCCGGTGGTGGCCACCGCCGCCTCCGGCGAAACCGAGGTGCTGGGCGTGAACAGCCCCGTGCAGCTGGCCGACCTGGAACGCCGCTTCCAGCGCGCGCAGGCCGAGACGCTGATGGAAGCCGGCGTGCGCCTGGCCGACCCGGCGCGCTTCGACCTGCGCGGCGAGCTGCAGTGCGGCAGCGACGTGGAGATCGACGTCAACTGCATCTTCGAAGGCCGCGTGCGCCTGGGTGACGGCGTGCACATCGGCGCCAACTGCGTGGTGCGCAATGCCGAGATCGCCGCGGGCGCGGTGCTGCATCCGTTCAGCCATGTCGAGGGAGCGCGCGTTGGCGCCGGGGCATTGGTCGGCCCCTTCGCGCGGCTGCGCCCGGGCGCCGACCTCGGCGAGGACGTGCACATCGGCAACTTCGTCGAGGTGAAGAATTCCACGCTCGCCGCTGGCGCCAAGGCCAACCACCTGGCCTACCTGGGCGACGCGACGGTCGGCCCGCGCGTCAACTACGGCGCCGGCAGCATCACCGCCAACTACGACGGCGCGAACAAGCACCGCACGGTGATCGGCGCCGACGTGCACGTGGGCTCCAACTGCGTGCTCGTGGCCCCGGTGACGCTGGGCGAAGGCGTCACCGTGGGCGGAGGATCCACGGTGTCGCAGGACGTGCCCGCCGGCAAGCTGGTGCTGGCGCGCGCGCGGCAGGTGACGATCGAAGGCTGGGAGCGGCCGCGCAAAGCCGCCAAAGACTGAGCGGCCGGCAACAACCAACGGCTCTTTGTCGCTTGAACGCGCTTGCGTTTCAGGCCAGTTTCACGTTTGCCGCCGTGGCCGCTGCTTGACTGGCCTCATCGGCCACCTGTGCGGCGAGCAACAGATCGTCCCAGGACCGCGCCTTGTCGGCCGGGTTGCGCAGCAGGTACGCCGGGTGGTAGGTGACGACCAGTGGCACGCCCTGGTAGCGGTGCACCTGGCCGCGCAGCTTGCCGATCGGCTGGTCCGAACGCAACAACGCCTGCACGGCGAAGCGCCCCATGGCCAGGATCAGCCGCGGACGCACCAGCTCGATCTGGCGCTGCAGGAAAGGTTCGCAGCGGGCCATCTCCAGCGGCTCGGGGTTGCGATTGCGGGGCGGGCGGCACTTCAGCGTGTTGGCGATGTACACCTGCTGCGCCGCCGGCGCGTCGGCCCGGGTCAGCCGCAGCGCACGCAGCATGTTGTCCAGAAGCTGGCCGGCCGGTCCGACGAAAGGCTCGCCGAGCCGGTCCTCCTGCTCGCCCGGTGCTTCGCCGACGATCATCCAGTGCGCGCTCGGATGGCCGACGCCGAACACCGTCTGACGCCGCTCCTTGCACAACCCGCAGGCCGTGCAGGCGGCCACCGCCTCGCGCAACGGCGCCCAGGCCAGTTGCGCAATGGCCGCGGCGCGGCCCGGGTCATCGCCCGGGTCATCATTCGATTCGGCCTGCTGCGAGGCCGCGGCGGCGCCGGGTGCTGCCGGCGCCGGGGACAGGCGCACATTTGCCGGCGCTGGTGCCGGTGCCGGTGCCGCCGTCGGCGAAGGGTCGGCCACGGCATCGGCCGCCACCGGCGCCCAAAGGCGGATGCCCATCTCTTGCAACATGCGGCGCTGACGTTCGCTCCAGACCATGGCTCAACCCGCCTGGAGCGACAGGCTCATCACGATCGCATCCTCGCGCCGGCCCTTGGCGGCGGGGTAGTAGTCGCGACGCTGTCCGACCTCGCTGAAACCGTGGCGCAGGTAGACGTGCCGTGCCCGCGCGTTGCTGGCGCGCACCTCGAGCCACAGCTGCGGCAGGCCCCGTTGCAGGCAGCGGCGCTCCAGCGCCTGCAACAGCTGGCGTGCATGGCCCCGCCTCTGCTGCGCGGGAGTGACGGTCAGGTTCAACAGGTGCATCTCGTCGACACCGGCCATGGCCAGGTAGTAGCCGACCAGCCCGTCGATGTCGTGCACCAGCATCTCGGCCAGATAGCCCGCGGCCAGCGAATCGACGAAGTTGCCCCGCGTCCAGGGGAAGCTGTAGGCGCTGCGCTCCACCTCGAGCACCGCGTCGAGATCGCCGAGCTGCATCGCCCGCAATCGCGTGCCGGGCTGCAACAGTGCGTTCATCTCGCCAGCGCCTCGCGCTCGGCGACGGTCAGCGCGACCTTGTCGCGCAGGTAGCGCGGCAGCGCCGTCGCCGGGTCCCGCGCCGCACCGGCCTGCCACTGCTGCTGCGCCAGGCGCAGCAACGCTGCGGCGCGGTCGACTTCGCCGTCGATGCGGCGTGCCCGGCCGCTGGGCAAGCGTGCGCAGAAGGCCGCCAGCGCAGAACCCGCCACGCAGCCGGGCGGGTCCGCCTGCCAGGCGGCCAGCAGCGCCGGCAGCGTGTACAGCGCCGGCTCGCGCTGCACACCCCAGCCGGCACCGGCGCGGCGATAGCGGCCTGCGTAGACCTCGCTCATGCGCGCGTCCATCACCACCTCCACCTCGTCGGGCGCGGCTTCGTGCTCGTTGTGCACGCCCTCGGCGACGATGAGCAGGCTGTCGATCGGCAACAGCGGCAGCGACGCCCCGAGCGCCAGGCCCTGCGCCACGGCGCAGGCGGTGCGCAGGCCGGTGAAGGCGCCGGGCCCCTGGCCGAAGGCAATGGCCTGCAACTGTGTCAGGCCGATGCCGGCCTGCTGCAGCAAGCGGTGCACTTGCGGAATCAGCTGGCCCGAAGCCGCGGCACCCCCGGCGCCGTTGTACAGCCAGGTTCCACCCGGGGCCTGCAGGGCCACGGCCATGGCCTCGGTGGAGGTGTCGAAGGCGAGCAGGCAGGCCATGGCGGAAGTGTAGCCATGCGATCATCGCCGGCATGGGTTCACGGGGGTCGCTTGGGGTGCGCGCGGCACGGGCTGCGCGCGTGGTCTTCTGCTGCCTCGGGCTGGGCGGTCCGGTGCTGCAGGCGCAGGCATTGCCGGCAGAGGTGAACGCCGCGCTGCAGCGTGCGCGCGTGCCCGCCGACGCGATGGTCGTGGTGCTGCAGGAGGCAGGCTCCGGCCGCACGGTGCTGGCCGAGCGTGCGCAGCAGCCGGTGAATCCGGCGTCGCTGGCCAAGCTGCCGACCACGCTGGCCGCGCTCGACCTGCTCGGCCCGGCCTGGACCTGGAGCACGCCGGTGTGGCTGCTGGGCGGCGTGACCGACGGCGTGCTCGACGGCTCGCTGGTCATCAAGGGCACCGGCGATCCGAAACTGGTGGTCGAGCGTGTCTGGCTGCTGCTGCGCCGCGTGCAGCAGCTGGGCGTGCGCGAGATCCGCGGCGACATCGTGCTCGACCGCAGCGCCTTCGCCCCGAGCCAGGCCGATCCGGCCGACTTCGACGGCGACCCGACACGTCCCTACAACGTGCAGCCCGACGCGTTGCTGCTCAACTTCAAGAGCGTGACCTACGGCTTCGTGCCCGATGCGGCGCGCGGCGTGGCCCAGGTGCTGGTGGATCCCGAACTGGCCGGCACCCAGGTCGATCGCACGGTGCGGCTCGCGCCCGGCCCCTGCGAGGACTGGCGCAACGGCCTGAAGGCCAGCTTCACCGACGCGCGGCGCGTGCGTTTCGCGGGCAGCTTCCCGGCCGCCTGCGGCGAGCTGGCCTGGTCGGTGGCCGACGCCGACCCGGCCACCTACAACGCACGGCTGATCGAGGCGCTGTGGCGTGACATGGGCGGCCGGCTCGGCGGCCGGGTCGTCGACGGTGCGGCACCGGCCGGCATCAAGCCGAGCTTCGAATTCAAGTCGCCGGCGCTGGCCGAGGTGGTGCGCGACATCAACAAGTTCAGCAACAACGTAATGGCGCAGCAGCTGTTCCTGACGCTGGCGTTGCAAAGGCGTGGCGCACCCGCCACCGGCGAGGCGGCGCGCGAGTTGCTGCGCGATTGGATCGTGCAGCGCGCCGGCGAGTTGCCACCGGGCACGCAGCTGGAGAACGGCTCGGGCCTGTCGCGCGAATCACGCATGAGCGCGGCATTGCTAGCACGGCTGCTGCAGCAGGCGTGGTCCAGCCCGGCGATGCCCGAGCTGCTGGCCTCTCTGCCGGTCAGCGGCACCGACGGCACGCTGCGTCGCTCACGCTCCACGCCCGGCCGGGCGCACCTGAAGACCGGTTCGCTGCGCGACGTAGCCGGCATCGCCGGCTACCTGCTGTCCGACAGCGGCCGGCGCTATGTGCTGGTGGCCATCGTCAACCATCCGAACGCCAACGCCGCGCGCCCGGCGCTGGACGCCCTGGTGCAGTGGAGCCTGCAGGACGCGCCCGCTCGCTAAGCACGCATGAACCCGATGAGCATCCCGGCCGAATGGCTCGGCTACGTGGCGGCCACGCTGACCACGCTGTCCTTCGTGCCGCAGGCGGTGCTGACGCTGCGCACGCGCGACGTGAGCGGCATCTCGGCGGCGATGTACGGTGCCTTCACGCTGGGGGTGGCACTGTGGCTGGTCTATGGCTGGCAACTCGGCCAGTGGCCGATCATCGTCGCCAATGCGGTGACGCTGGTGCTGGCGCTGGCGATCCTGGTCACCAAGCTTGCCGTGGAGTGGCGGGCGCTGCGCACGCGCGGTTGACGCATACGATGCGCCGGCGCGGGCGAGTGCCCGATCCAGGCACACCTGCCAATCTGGCCAGGCCGCCTTCAGGCCCGCGGCAGGGGCCTGAACACCGGCCGGATACCGGGTTCGTTCAGAACGGGTTGCCCGTGGCGCGGCCGTTGGCGAAGTTCCCGAGGTTCTGGTGGGCGGTCGGCCCAATCCACAGTTCACTGGCCCAAAGCCAGGTCTGCGCATTGCCGTTCGGCTTCAGGTCGGCGGCGACGTTGTCGCAGTCGGGCAGCGGCACCACGCAGACCGGCTGCGTCCAGTTGGTCAGCCCGTAAGCGCCGGGGTTGTTGACCCCCGTCTGCAGGATACCGTCGAGCACGACCAGGCCAATGAAACGGCCGTCGTTGACGATGCCCTTGAAGCCGTTCGCGCTGTCACCGGCGCGCAGCGCGGTGTTGAAGGCGTTGCTGAACTCGTACAACGTATTCAGCACCGGCACGCCCGGGTTGGCCGACGCGAGCGCAAGCGCATAGGGTGTCAGGTTCATCAACGGTGCCGTGGAGATGACCACCTTCGGCCCGTTGACGTCGCCCACGTTGGCGCGTGTCAGTTCGTTGACGAAGGCCGCCAGCTTCACGCCACGGCTCCTCAGCTCGGCCAGGCCGGCGTTGTAGTTGTCGGTGGTCGGGTTGAGCAGGTACTTCTCGAACTCGTCCTTGATGTCGTTGGCACCGACCAGCACCAGGAACAGATCGGTGTTGCCGAAGCTGCCGTTCTGGGCGGCTGCCGCGGCCAGCTGCGCCGGCATCGAATCGACCTTGGCCCCGGGCCGGGCGTAGACCTTGGCGGCCGTCACGGCGAGCCCATTGGGGTTGCATTCGCTGTAGGCGAAGCGATAGTTGTTGGCCACCACCTGGTGCCACAGCGGGAAGGCCGCGCAGTCGATCTGCGTCGGGTCGGCGGACTGCACGGCGTTGACGCTGTACTTGCGCCCGACCGGCCCGTCGTCGCCGGGGTTGGTCAGAACGCTCATCTCGTCGCCGAGCACCAGCATGCGCGTCGGTGCGAACTCGGTGATCGGCTCGCCACCACCGCAAGCGCCCAGCAGCAGCGCGCTCAGCAGCGCGGCGGCGCCCAGCAGGGCGCGACGCGCCGGATTGCCCTTGGAAAACATCATCACTCCAGAAAACCAGTCATCGTGCGCCGCGGGCTCAGGCGGCCGCGGCACGTTGCAGCCGGTCGGCCACGCCTTCCCATGCGGCCGCATCCGGCGGTTGCTCCACCCACAGGATCCGGGCTCCGCGCGCGTCGAAGTCGCGCAGGGCGTCGAAAAGCTCGTGGGCCGCCGCTACCGCATCGTCGGGCATGCGCCGATAAATCACCCCGCTCGAGCGGGGCAACGCGGAGCGCGAATATACCGCCAAGCCCAGGCCGGCCGACTGCGCGCCGAGCAGCGCCAGCGCGTCGCGAAGCTGCCCGGCGCTCATCAGGCGCAGCTTCGCCGACGGGGCGTAGTGCGCCGCCAGCGTGCCGCTGGCCCTGGGCGATGCCTCGTCGCGCTCGCGCAGCGGCCTGCCCAGCACGGCCTCGATCTGGCGGCGCTCCAGCAATCCGGGACGCAGCAGTGCAGGCTGTGCGCCGCTGCAGTCGACGATGGCGGATTCGATGCCACCCGGGCAATCACCCCCGTCCAGCACCACCAGTTCCGCGCCGAACTCCTGCACCACATGGGCCGCACGCGTGGCGCTGACGCGCCCGAAGCGATTGGCGCTGGGCGCCGCCACGCCGGACACGCCGAGGGCCAGCGCCTGTTGCAGAAGCGCCTGAGCCACCGGATGCGCCGGCACGCGCAGGCCGATGGTCGGCTGACCGCCGGCCGCGGCGGCGGCGCTGCCGGGGCGGCGCGGCACGATCAGCGTCAAGGGCCCCGGCCAGAAGGCCCGCGCCAGCGCCTGTGCTGCGGCGGGCCAGTCTGCGGCAAAGCGGGCTGCCTCCTCCGGCGCCGCCAGATGCACGATCAGCGGGTGCTCGGCCGGCCGGCCTTTGGCGTCGAAGATGCGGCGCACGGCGGCATCGTCGTCGGCGCGCGCGCCCAGCCCGTACACCGTCTCGGTCGGGAAGGCCAGCAGTTCGCCGGCGGCCAGCCGTTGTGCGGCGGCGCGCACGTCCTGGGGTTTGCGGGCATCGAGCAGCGGCATGCGCAACGCCCGCTAGAACGGCACCAGTCCGAGCCGCGCCGCGGCTTCGAGCGCCACAGCCCGGGCGTCGGCCGCCGTGGCCGCGGTGAGCGTCAGGTGCCCCATCTTGCGGCCGCGGCGCGGCTCGGCCTTGCCGTACAGGTGCAAGTGCGCACCGGGCAGTTCCAGCACCCGGTCCCAGCGCGGCACCACCGCGGCCTCGCCGCCGGCGAACCAAAGGTCGCCCAGCAGGTTGAGCATGACCGCCGGCGAATGCAGCCGCGGCGCCACCAGGGGCAGCGCTGCCATGCAGCGCACCTGCAGTTCGAACTGCGACACATCGCAGGCGTCGATGCTGTAGTGGCCCGAGTTGTGCGGCCGAGGGGCCATCTCGTTGGCCACCAGCATGCCGTCCTCGAGCACGAAGAACTCGACGCACAGCACGCCCACGTAGTCCATCGACGCGGCCAGCCGGCCCGCACAGGCCACGGCCTCGGCGACCAGCGCATCGCCGACATCCGGTGCCGGCACCTGCGTGACCGCGAGGATGCCGTCGCGGTGCAGGTTCTGCTGCACCGGCAGGTGCACCCATGCACCGCCGGCGGCGCGCGCGACGATCACGCTGATCTCGCGCCGCAGCGGCAGGCGCTTTTCCAGCACGCAGGGTACGCGCCCCAGCGCCTGCCAGGCCGCGGCCAGCGCCGGCGCCGCATCGACGCCGACCTGCCCCTTGCCGTCGTAACCCAGCTGCGCGGTCTTCAGGATGGCCGGGAACAGCCCGCCGTCGACGCGAGCGAGATCGGCCTCGTCGCGCAGCACCGCATAGGGCGCGCAGGGCACGCCGCTGCGCTGGAAATGCGCCTTCTCCGCATCGCGCTGCTGGCAGATGGCCACCGCCGCGGCACCCGGCGCCACCGGTCGCTCGAGCGCCAGACGGGCCAGCGACGGCGCCGGCACGTTCTCGAACTCGGTGGTCACGGCCGCGCATTGCGCAGCCAGTTGCGCCAGCGCGGTCGGGTCGTCGTACGCGGCGCGCAGATACCAGTGCGACACCAGGCCGGCAGGGCTTGCCGGGTCGGGGTCGAGCACGGCAGTGCGGTAGCCCAGGGCCTGGGCGGCATGCACGAACATGCGCGCCAACTGGCCACCGCCGAGCACGCCGAGCATGGCCGGCGCGCCGTCCGGCCCGGCCGTTCCGGGCAGGCTGAGCGGCATCAACCGGCTCCGCGGCCGAGTTCGCTGCTCATCGCCCGCGCCGCCTCGGTCTGGCGCTGCCGCCAGGCGAGCAGCCGCTCGCGGAGCGCCGCATCGCGGTTGGCCAGCATGGCCACCGCAAACAGCGCGGCGTTGGCCGCGCCGGCCGCGCCGATGGCGAAGGTGGCCACCGGCACGCCCTTGGGCATCTGCACGATGGAATGCAGCGAATCCACGCCCTGCAGGTGCCGGCTGGCCACCGGCACGCCGAGCACCGGCAGGCAGGTCTTGGCCGCCAGCATGCCCGGCAGGTGGGCCGCACCGCCGGCGCCGGCGATGATCGCCTGCAGCCCGCGGCCGGCCGCGGCTTCGGCATAGGCGAACATGTCGTCGGGCATGCGGTGCGCACTGACCACGCGCGCCTCGTGCGGCACGCCAAACTCGGCAAGGATCTGCGTCGCGTGCTGCAGGGTGTCCCAGTCGCTGGACGACCCCATCAGCACGCCGACCAGGGGCGCATCGCTCGGCACGGCAGGCTCCGGAGGGCTAGGGGCCGTCGACATACGCCGCCGGGGTTGCAACCCGACCGCACCGTGCACGTCGACAGGGCCCTTTCCGGGACCCCCCGCGGGTGCGATGCATATGTCGACCGACCTCTACAAGACACGAATTGTAGGGGGGCCCGACCGGACCCGCCCGCGAGAGCGGCTGGTGCGGGCGGTGCGGCCGGTCGACCTTGAGGGGCGCGGTGACGCGCCGAAGCACCCGGTCCGGCGGACCGGAGCGGCCGGCCGCCCCGTGCCGCTCAGACCACTGTCTGCGCCAGCTTGCCGCTGCGGTAGAGCGCGGCCACCTCGGGCAGCGCCATCGGCTTGATCTTGGCGGCCTGGCCTTCGCAGCCGAATTCCAGGTACCGCTGCTTGCACACCTTGTACGCCGCCTCGCGCGCCGGCTTCAGCCATTCGCGGGCGTCGAACTTGTCCGGGTTCTCGGCCAGGAACTTGCGCACCGCACCGGTCATCGCCAGGCGGATGTCGGTGTCGATGTTGATCTTGCGCACGCCGTGCTTGATGGCTTCCTGGATCTCCTCGACCGGCACGCCGAAGGTCTCCTTCATCTTGCCGCCGTACTGGTTGATGATCGCCAGCAGCTCCGGCGGCACGCTGGACGAGCCGTGCATCACCAGGTGGGTGTTGGGGATACGCTTGTGGATCTCCTTCACCCGGCCGATGGCCAGGATGTCGCCGGTGGGCTTGCGGCTGAACTTGTAGGCGCCGTGGCTGGTGCCGATGGCAATCGCCAGCGCGTCGAGTTGAGTGGCCTTGACGAACACCGCCGCTTCTTCCGGGTCGGTCAGCATCTGGCTGTGGTCCAGCTTGCCGACCGCGCCGATGCCGTCTTCCTCGCCGGCGTCGCCGGTTTCCAGGTTGCCCAGGCAGCCGAGCTCGCCTTCCACCGTGACGCCCACCGCGTGCGCCATGTCCACCACCTTGCGCGTGACCTCGACGTTGTAGTCGAAGCTGGCCGGCGTCTTGCCGTCGTCCATCAGCGAGCCGTCCATCATCACCGAGCCGAAGCCCAGGTTGATGGCGCCTTCACAGACCTTGGGGCTGGTGCCGTGGTCCTGGTGCATCACCAGCGGAATCTGCGGGTAGGCCTCGGTGGCGGCCTGGATCAGGTGCTTGATGAAGGGTTCGCCCGCGTACTTGCGCGCGCCGGCGCTGGCCTGCAGGATCACCGGCGCGCCCACCTCGGCGGCCGCGGTCATCACCGCCTGTACCTGCTCCAGGTTGTTGACGTTGAAGGCCGGGATGCCATAGCCGTTCTCGGCGGCATGGTCGAGCAGTTGGCGCATGGAGACGAGTGGCATGGCAGACCTCGGCGAATGGAAGATGAGCCGCAGATTTTAGCGGCGACCCTCCTCGCGGATCCGTGCCAGATCAAGCAGACGCCACGGAACCGGCTCCGCCGGGCCGCAGGCGTTGCCCCCTTGAGGGGGGCCGGCCGAAGGCCGTCACGGGGGTGGGTCAATTCACCCTGCAGACCTTCAGCATGTTGGTGCCGCCGGGATAGCCCATCGGCTCGCCGCAGGTGATGGCGTAGGTGTCGCCCGGCATCAGGATGCCGCGCTGCACCAGCAGCTTCTCGGCATCGGCCAGCGCCTCGTCGCGGTCGCTGTGCGCTTCCATCAGGATCGGCCGCACGTTGCGGTACAGCGCCATGCGCCGCTCGGACTGCGGCGACGAGGTCACGCCGAAGATCGGCACGTGGATGCGGTGCCGGCTCATCCACAACGCGGTCGAGCCGCTTTCGGTCAGCGCGATGATGGCCTTGCAGCCCAGGTGGTAGGCAGTAAACAGCGCGCCCATGGCGATGCTCTGGTCGATGCGGCCGAAGCGCTTGCGCGTGAAATCGACGTCCAGCGTCGCATCCTCGGCGCGCTCGGCCTCCAGTGCGATCAGCGCCATGTGCTCCACCGTCTGCACCGGGAACTGGCCGGCAGCGGTCTCGGCGCTGAGCATCACCGCATCGGTGCCGTCGAGCACCGCGTTGGCCACGTCGCTGACCTCGGCACGCGTGGGCACCGGGTTCTGGACCATGCTTTCCATCATCTGCGTGGCGGTGATGGTGATCTTGTCCATCTCGCGTGCCAGGCGGATCATGCGCTTCTGCAGCGCCGGCACCGCGGCGGCGCCGACCTCCACCGCCAGGTCGCCGCGCGCCACCATGATGCCGTCGCTGGCCTTGAGAATCGCCTCCAGCTGCGGAATGGCCTCGCTGCGCTCGATCTTGGCGATCAGCGCCGGCTTGTGGCGGTGCGGCTCGCCGGCCACGTTGGCCAGCTGGCGTGCCATCTCCATGTCCGTGGCGTTCTTCGGGAAGCTCACCGCCAGGTACTCGGCCTGGAAGCTCATCGCGGTGCGAATGTCTTCCATGTCCTTGGCCGTCAGCGCCGGTGCGGTCAGGCCGCCTCCCTGCTTGTTGATGCCCTTGTTGTTGGACAGCACGCCACCTTGCTTGACGACGGTGTGCACCTGCTCGCCGCGCACCGCCTGCACCGTGAGCACGATCAGCCCGTCGTTGAGCAGCAGCTGGTCGCCGGGCTTGACGTCGCGGGGCAGCTCCTTGTAGTCCAGCCCGACGACGCGCACATCGCCCGGCTCCTCGCGCTCGGCGTCGAGCACGAACTCCGCCCCGTCGGCCAGCGTGACCTTGCCGTCGACGAAGCGGCCGACGCGGATCTTCGGCCCCTGCAGGTCGGCCATCAGCGCCACCGGCTTGCCGACGCGCTGCGCCGTCTTGCGCACCAGCGCGGCGCGGTCGCGATGGTCCTGCGCGCTGCCGTGGCTGAAGTTCAGCCGCACCACGTCGACACCGGCGCGCAGCAGCCGCTCGAGCACCTCCGGGTCGCTCGAGGCCGGGCCGAGGGTGGCGACGATCTTGGTGGCTCGGGGCATAGGCGGAACTTTTCTGTGCGGCGACGGCGTGGCCGGCGATTATGTGCCGGGCACCGGTGGCCGGCAGCTCAGGACGACGCGGCCGATGCCGCCTCGGCCGCGTCGGCGGCGGCCAGTGCGGTCATGTTCACCACGCGCCGCACCGTGGCCGATGGCGACAGCACATGCGCCGGCAGGGCCGCGCCGAGCAGCATCGGGCCCACGGTGACGCCATGTCCGCCGGTGGTCTTGAGCACGTTGAACAGGATGTTCGCGGCATCGATGTTCGGCAGCACCAGCAGGTTGGCCGCGCCCGTGAGCGTGCTGTCGGGCAGGTAGCTGCGGCGCACGCTTTCCGACAGCGCAGCATCGCCGTGCATCTCGCCGTCGCATTCGACGTCGGGGCAGCGCTGCACGAACAGATCGCGCGCCGCGCGCATGCGCCTGGCCGAAGGCCGTTGTGACGAGCCGAACACCGAATGCGAGACGAAGGCCACTTTCGGCGGGATGCCGAAGCGCTGCACCTCGGCCGCCGCCATCTGCGCGATGTCGGCCAGCTCTTCGGCGCTCGGCTCCTCGTTGACGAAGGTGTCGGCGATGAACAGCGTGTGGCCCTCGAGCATCAGCGCATTCATCGCCGCCAGCGTGCGCATGCCCGGCTTGCAGCCGATCACCGTGCGCACATGCTCGAGGTGGCTGTCGAAGCGGCCGACCAAGCCGCAAAGCATGCCGTCGGCCTCGCCGCGCCGCAGCATGATCGACGAGATCAGTGTGTTCGAGCGCCGCACCGCGGCCTTGGCAGCCTCGGGCGTGACGCCCTCGCGGCCCATCAGGCGCAGATAGGTCTCCCAGTAGGCGCGGAAGCGCGGGTCGTTCTCCGGGTCGACGACCTCGAAGTCGCGCCCCGCCGCAAGGCGCAGCCCGGCGCGCTCGATGCGCATGCGGATGACCTCCGGCCGGCCGACCAGGATAGGCTGCGCCAGACCCTCGTCGCGCACTACCTGGACCGCGCGCAGCACGCGCTCGTCCTCGCCTTCGGCGTAGACGATGCGGGCCGGGCGCGCCTTGGCGGCGGCGAACACCGGGCGCATGAACATGCCGGTCTGGTAGACGAAGCGGCTCAAGCCCTGGCGATAGGCCTCCAGGTCGGCGATCGGCCGCGTGGCCACGCCGGACTCCATCGCCGCCTTGGCCACCGCCGGCGCAATGCGCAGGATCAGCCGCACGTCGAAGGGTGTGGGGATCAGGTAGTCCGCGCCGAACTTCAGCTCGCGACCCGGGTAGGCGGCGGCCACCTCGTCGCTGGTCTCGGCCTTGGCCAGCGCGGCGATCTCGCGCACGCAGGCCAGCTTCATCGCCTCGTTGATCTTCGTCGCGCCGCAGTCCAGTGCGCCGCGGAAGATGTACGGGAAGCACAGCACGTTGTTGACCTGGTTCGGATAGTCCGAGCGGCCGGTGGCGATGATGCAGTCGG
>ERZ1645186.84-NODE-84-length-14845-cov-9.074104_pt1 | contig 14845 bp, 14 predicted proteins | sample MGYA00575349_ERZ1645186 | MGnify/ENA primary metagenome ERZ1645186 (study PRJEB40839, sample SAMN11282943) | freshwater sediment metagenome | isolation source: river sediment | host: Sediment | place: India: Nawabganj, Kanpur | collected 2015-12-17 ...
TCAACAACCTGTTCATGAACATCGCCGAGCAGATGGGCCTGCGGCTGCAGAACACGGCCTACTCGGTGAACATCAAGGAGCGTCTGGACTTCAGCTGCGCGCTGTTCAGCGCCGGCGGCGAGTTGATCGCCAATGCGCCGCACATGCCGGTGCACCTGGGCAGCATGAGCGAGAGCATCAAGACGGTGATCGCGCGCAACCCTCGGATGCAGCCGGGCGACGTCTACGTGCTCAACGACCCGTACCACGGCGGCACGCACCTGCCCGACGTGACTGTGGTGACGCCTGTGTACCTGGAACCGGCCGATGCGAGACCCTCGTTCTACGTGGCCAGCCGTGGCCACCATGCCGACATCGGCGGCAGCACGCCAGGCAGCATGCCGCCGTTCAGCACCACCATCGCCGAGGAGGGCGTGCTGTTCGACAACTTCCTGCTGGTGCGCGACGGTGTCCTGCGCGAGGCCGAGCTGATGGCGCAGCTGAGCAGCGGCTCCTGGCCGGCGCGCAACCCGGCGCAGACCATTGCCGACCTGCGCGCGCAGATCGCCGCCAACCAGAAGGGCGTGGACGAGCTGCAGGCGATGGTCGCGCAGTTCGGCCGCGAGACGGTGGCCGCCTACATGCAGCACGTGCAAGACAACGCCGAAGAGTCGGTGCGCCGCGTCATCACCGCATTGAAGGACGGAAGCTTCGAACTGCCGCTGGACAACGGCGCGGTGATCCGCGTGCGCGTCATGGTGGACGCGCAGGCGCGCGAAGCCACCATCGATTTCACCGGCACCAGCGCGCAGTTGCCGAACAACTTCAATGCGCCGAAGGCGGTGACGATGGCCGCGGTGCTGTATGTGTTCCGCACGCTGGTCGACGACGACATCCCGCTCAACGCCGGCTGCCTGAAGCCGCTGAAGGTGGTGGTGCCCGAGGGCTGCATGCTCAACCCGCGGCCGCCGGCGGCGGTGGTGGCCGGCAACGTCGAGACCTCGCAGTGCGTCACCAACGCGCTGTTCGGCGCGCTGTGCGTGATGGCCTCGGGCCCGTGCACGATGAGCAACTTCACCTTCGGCAACGCGCGTCACCAGTACTACGAGACCATCTCCGGCGGCAGTGGCGCCGGGGTCTACCGGGACGACACGGGCCGCGTCGTCGGCGGCTTCGACGGCACCAGCGTCGTGCAGACGCACATGACCAACTCGCGCCTCACCGACCCCGAGGTGCTGGAGTGGCGCTTCCCGGTGCGTCTGGACAGCTATGCGATCCGGCCCGGTTCCGGCGGGGCCGGCCGCTGGCACGGCGGCGACGGCGGCGTGCGGCGCGTGCGCTTCTTGGAGGCGATGACTGCGTCGATCCTGAGCAACGGGCGAAGCGTGCCGGCCTTCGGCATGGACGGCGGGGCGCCGGGGGCGCTGGGCGTCAACCGCATCGAGCGTGCCGACGGTCGCGTCGAGCCGCTGGGCCACATCGGCTCGGCCGAGATGGCGCCGGGCGACGTGTTCGTCGTCGAGACGCCCGGCGGCGGCGGCTGGGGAAGCCCGTCGGGTTGAGCCGCGTGAATGCATTGGCGCGCCCGGGACCGCAGCGGCAGCGGCTCCTGGCCTACGATGCAGGCATGCAGCCGGCATGCCGCCAAGCACCCCCCGCCGATGCTTGACCGCGCTGCCATCGCGTTGCTCAAGCCGGTTCTCGAACGCATCGCCCGGGTGCTGGTGCGCGCCGGCATCGGCGCCGATGGCATCACGCTGTTCGGCTTCGCGCTGGGGCTGGGCGCTGCCGCGGCCATTGCCAACGGCTCGCCGATCGGCGGGCTGGCGCTGCTGTTGGCCAGCCGGCTGATGGACGGGCTGGACGGAGCCGTGGCACGCCTGACGCGGCCTACCGACCGCGGCGCCTTCCTCGACATCGCGCTGGACTTTCTGTTCTACGCCAGCATTCCGCTGGCCTTTGCCGTGGCCGATCCGGCGGCCCATGCGCTGCCGGCCGCGGTGCTGCTGGCAGCCTTCATCGGCACCGGCTCCAGCTTCCTGGCCTTTGCGGTGCTGGCCGAACGCCGCGGGCTGAAGAGCGAGGACTATCCGCAAAAGGGCATCTACTACCTGGGCGGGCTGACCGAGGCCACCGAGACGCTGCTGTGCTTCGTGCTGATGTGCCTGTGGCCGACGCACTTCGCGGTGTGGGCCTACGGCTTTGCCGTGCTGTGCGCGCTGACCACGACGATGCGCCTGCTCGGCGGCTGGCGGGCCTTGCGCATGTAACCCTGCGCCGCCATCGAACGAACCAGCCCCAACGGACACGGACGATCACGATGAACGCACGCAAACTGCTGCTGCTGGCCCTGCTGATGGCGCTGGTGGCGGCCTTCTTCGCGCTGGACCTGGGGCGCTTCTTCAGCCTGGAGTACATCCGCGGTGCGCGCGAGGAGTTTGCCGCGCTGTACCAGGCGCACCCGCTGCAGGTGATCGGCGCCTTCTTCGCCGCGTACGTGGCGGTGACGGCGCTGTCGCTGCCGGGCGCGGCGGTGATGACGCTGCTCGCCGGCGCCATCTTCGGCCTGTGGGTGGGCACGCTGGTGGTCTCCTTCGCGTCGAGCATCGGCGCGACGCTGGCGATGCTGGTGGCGCGCTACGTGCTGCGCGACAGCGTCAAGGCCCGGTTCGGCGCCCGCCTGGCCGACATCGACCGCGGCATCGAGCGCGACGGCGCCTTCTACCTGTTCACGCTGCGGCTGGTGCCGGTGTTCCCGTTCTTCGTCATCAACCTGCTGATGGGGCTGACGGCGATGAAGGCGCGCACCTTCTACTGGGTCAGCCAGCTGGGCATGCTGGCGGGCACGCTGGTGTACGTGAACGCCGGCACGCAGCTGGCGCAGATCCGCTCGCTGCAGGGCATCCTGTCACCCGGGCTGATCGGCTCCTTCGTGCTGCTGGGGCTGTTCCCGCTGGTGGCCAAGAAGATCGTCGAGGCCGTGCAGCGGCGCAAGGTCTACGCCAAGTGGGCGGATCGCAAGCCCAAGGCCTACGACCGCAACCTGGTGGTCATCGGCGCCGGCGCGGCCGGGTTGGTCACCAGCTACATCGCCGCCGTGGTCAAGGCCAAGGTCACGCTGGTGGAAATGCACAAGATGGGCGGCGACTGCCTGAACTACGGCTGCGTGCCCAGCAAGGCGCTGATCAAGACCGCCACGCTGGCCCGGCAGATGCGCCACGGGGCCGACTATGGCCTTCAGCCCACCGAGCCGCGCATCGACTTTGCGCAGGTCATGGAGCGGGTGGCGCGGGTGATCCGCGACATCGAGCCGCACGACTCGGTGGAGCGCTACACCGGCCTGGGCGTGGACGTGGTGCAGGGCCGGGCGACGATCGTCGACCCGTGGCACGTGAAGATCGCCCGCGCCCACGGCGGCGAGCAGGTGTTGAGTACCCGCAGCATCGTCATTGCAACCGGCGCCGCCCCCTTCGTGCCGCAGCTGCCCGGGCTGCAGGAGGTGGGCTTCCTCACCAGCGACACGCTGTGGGGCCTGCGCGAACTGCCGGCGCGGTTGGTGGTGCTGGGCGGCGGGCCGATCGGCTGCGAGCTGGCGCAGGCTTTCGCGCGGCTGGGCGCGCAGGTCACGCAGGTCGAGATGGCGCCGCGCATCATGATCCGCGAGGACGAGGAGGTTTCGGCCTACGCCCGCAAGGCACTGGAAGCCGACGGCGTGGCCGTGCTCACCGGCCACAAGGCGCTGCGCTGCGAGCGCGAAGGCGAGCAGAAGTTCATCGTCGTCGAAGCCGGCGGGCACGAGAAGCGCATCGGCTTCGACCAGCTGCTGTGCGCGGTGGGCCGGGTGGCGCGGCTGCAGGGTTTCGGGCTGGAGGAGCTCGGCATTCCGGCGAACCGCACGGTGCAGACCAACGAGTACCTGCAGACGGTCTACCCCAACATCCTGGCCGCCGGCGACGTGGCCGGGCCCTACCAGTTCACCCACGTCGGCGCGCACCAGGCCTGGTATGCGGCGGTGAACGGGCTGTTCGGCATGTTCCGGAAGTTCAAGGTCGACTACTCGGTGATCCCGTGGTGCACCTTCATCGACCCCGAAGTGGCGCGCGTCGGCCTGAACGAGCAGGAGGCGAAGGACAAAGGCATCGCCTACGAAGTCACCCGCTACGGCATCGACGACCTGGACCGGTCCATCGCCGACAGCGCCGCGCACGGCTGGGTGAAGGTGCTGACGGTGCCGGGCAAGGACCGCATCCTCGGCGTGACGATCGTCGGCGCGCATGCCGGCGAGCTGCTGGCCGAGTACGTGCTGGCGATGAAGCATGGGCTGGGCTTGAACAAGATCCTCGGCACGATCCACACCTACCCGACGCTGGCCGAGGCCAACAAGTACGCCGCCGGAGAATGGAAGCGCGCACACCAGCCGCACGGCCTGTTGAAATGGGTGCAGCGCTTTCACCAGTGGAGGCGCGGATGAGCCGGCAGCCGCGTCGTGCGGCCCGTGGCGGCGTGACGATGCGGTCCGCGCTGCCGTGCGCCTTGCTGGCCCTGGCCGCATCGGCGGCCACACAGCCGGCCGGGCCGGCGCTGGCCCCGCTGGCGCCGGCCGCTTCGTTCCCCGCAGCGCCGTGGCGCGAAGCCGGCCTGCCCAAGCAGACGCTGCCCAAGACCGGCTACGAGGTCGTGATGCTGGACGGCCGGAACGTGCTGCGCATCGAGTCGAACGGCAGCTACGGCAACCTGGTGCACGAGTTGCCGGTCGCTGCGCCGGCGCCGCAGCAGCTGTCGTGGCGCTGGCGGCTGGACCGGCCGATCGCCGGCGCCGACCTGCGCGGCAAGGCCACCGACGATGCGGCGCTGAAGGTGTGCGTGTTGTTCGACCAGCCCTTGTCGCAGCTGCCCGTCGTCGACGCCACGCAGCTGCGCCTGGCCCGTGCGGTGAGCGGCGAGGCGTTGCCCAGCTCCACGCTGTGCTACGTGTGGGACCCGTCGCTGACGGCCGGCCAGGTGCTGCCCAATGCCTACACGCGGCGCATGCGCTGGATGGTGTTGCAGGGACAGGGCAGCGCGCTGGGCGGCTGGCGCGAGGAGCGACGCGACCTGCAGGCCGATTTCCTGCGTGTATTCGGTGACGAGGCGCGCACCATGCCGCGGGTGCAGGCCGTGCTTGTTGGCGCGGATGCCGACAACACCGCCGGCCGTGGCCTGGGCTACGTGGCCGATCTGGTGCTGCGGTGAGCGGGGCGCCAAGGCGCCTGCTGCTGCTCGGCGGCGGGCATGCGCATGTGCAGGTGCTCGATGCCTGGGCGCGGACGCCGCTGCCGGGTGTGGAGCTGTGCCTGGTGACGCCGTACGCGCGGCAGATGTATTCCGGCATGGTGCCGGGCCTGGTCGCCGGCCACTATGCGGCGGCGCAGTGCGCGATCCCGCTGCCGGCGCTGGCCGCCGCGGCGGGTGCCAAGCTGCGGCTCGATGCCGCCGTCGCGCTGGATGCCGCCGCGCGGCGCGTCACGCTCGCCGGCGGCGAGGTGCTCGACTACAACTGGCTGTCGATCGACACCGGCCCGGTGATGGACCGCGATGCGCTGCCCGGCGCGCGCGAGCATGCGCTGTGCGTGCGGCCGATCGAGGACTTCGTCGCCCAGCTCGAGGCGCTGCTGCAGCCGGCGGCACGCCGCCGCATGGACGTGGCCGTGATCGGCGCCGGTGCGGCCGGGGTCGAGCTGGCGATGGCACTGGCCTGGCGCCTGCGCCACGCCGGCGACGGCGCGTCGCGCGTGGTCCTGCTCACCGGCGGCGGCGACCCGCTGCCGGGCTTCGTGCCGCAGGTGCGGCAGCGCTGCGTGCGCGCACTGGCGGGTCTGGGCGTGTCGGTGCGGTCGCAAGCCTGCGAGCGCATCGACGCCGGCGAGCTGCAGCTTGGCGATGGCGAGCGGCTGCCTTGCGACTTGCCGCTGCTGGCCATCGGCGCCTCGGCGCCGTCCTGGCTGGCCGGCAGCGGGCTGGCGCTCGACGAGCGCGGTTTCGTGGCCACCGGGCCGACGTTGCAAAGCCGCTCGCATGCCGAGGTCTTCGCCGCCGGCGACGTGGCCACGCGTGTCGATGCGCCGCACCCGAAGAGCGGCGTGTATGCGGTGCGCGCCGGGCCGCCGCTGGCCGCCAACCTGCGCCGCGCGCTGCACGGTGGGCCGCTGCAGACCCATGTGCCGCAGCGGCGCACCTTGTACCTGCTGTCCTGCGGCGAGCGGCGCGCCATCGCGTCGTGGGGCGGCTGGACGGCCGAGGGCGCCTGGGTGTGGCGCTGGAAGGACCGCATCGACCGCGCCTTCATCGCGCGCTATACGCGCGCGCCCTCGGCTCAATGAGGGCTCACTGATTGGGCGTGAAGCTGATGACCAGCACCGGCGGCACGCGGCCGTCGGTGTCGCGCGGCAGTTCGCCGGTGCGGTCGATGGCGCGCAGCACCGCGTCGTCCCAATCCTTGCTGCCACTGGATTTGACCAGCCGGCGGCTGAGGATCGTGCCGGTGGGCGAGGCGCGCACTTCGACGTCGGCCGAAGGGTTGCCGCCGACCGGCTCGGTGAGCAGGATGTTCGGCTTGATGCGCGCGACGATCTTGCCGGCGTAGCTGACCGAAGGCGCGGCGTCCTTGAGCGCCGTGCCGGGGGCACCCGGCGCGCCGGTGGCGCCGGCCAGGCCCTGGATGCGCTTGAGGTTGTCCTCGCGCTGCTTGGCCAGGCGCTGATCCTCGGCTTGTTTCTCGCGCTGCTCCTGGGCCTCGCGCTTGGCCTGCGCCTCGGCCTTGGCCTTGGCGGCGGCCTGGCGCTCGCGCTCGGCCTTTTCCTTCTCGGCCTTCTCCCTCTCGGCGCGTACCTGCTTCTCGCGCTCGGCCTTCTCGCGCTGGGCCTTCTCGCGTTCGGCCTGTTCCTTGGCTTCCTTCTCGCGGCGCGCCTTCTCGACCGCGATCTGTGCGTCCGCCGCCGGTGGCGGTGCGGGCCGCGGGGCGGGCGCCGGTGGGGGCGGAGGCGGTGCGGGCGGTGGCGCGACCGGAGCGCTTTCCACGGCGCGCGGCGCGGCCGCCTGCGGCGTGCTGGCCCACAGCTCGGCGCTGAAGGTCTGCGGCGTCTGGCTGCGCCAGTTCACCGACACCGCCAGCGCCACCACCAGCAGGCCGTGCACCGCCAGCGCCAGCAGCGCGCCGCGCCCCATGCCGGCCGGTGGCACCGGGCGCAGCGGGTCGGCGACACCTGGCGACAGCGTCGCGGTCGACACTTCAGTTGCCCTGCTTGACCGACAGGCCGACGCGCTGCACGCCTTCGCGCTGCAGCACGTCCATCACGCGCACCACGGCCTCGTACCTGACGCTCTTCTCGGCACTGATCACCACCGGCACCTGCGAATCGCCGGCCTGCGCCTGCTTGACGCGCGCCGGCAGCTGGGCCAGCGTCAGCGTGCCGGCCTCCTTGTTGTCGATGCGCAGCTTCAGCTTCTCGTCGGCGCCCAGCACCAGCTCGATCACCTGGTCGGGCCGCTGCTTGGCCTTGCCCACGCTGGGCAGGTCGACCACGCCGGTGGTGATCAGCGGTGCGGTGACCATGAAGATGATCAGCAGCACCAGCATCACGTCGATGAACGGCACCATGTTGATCTCGTTCATCGCGCGGCGGCGGCGGCTGCCACCACGGGAAGCGACACTGGCCATGTCAGTCCGTGCCTGCGAGAGGACGCCGTGGAACCGGCTTCGCCGGGCCACTGGCGGCGCCCCCTTGAGGGGGAACGCCAAGGGCGCTTCGGGGGTGGTTCATGTCTGCCCGGCGCTGCGCTGCAGGATGTTGGAGAACTCCTCGATGAAGGTCTCCAGCTGGATGGCGATGCGGTCGATGTCGCGCGACAGCCGGTTGTAGGCAATCACCGCGGGGATGGCGGCGAACAGGCCGATGGCCGTGGCCACCAGCGCCTCGGCGATGCCCGGCGCCACGGTGGCCAGCGTCACCTGCTGCATGTTCGACAGGCCGACGAACGCATGCATGATGCCCCACACCGTGCCGAACAGCCCCACGTAGGGCGACACCGAGGCCACCGAGGCCAGGAAGCTCAGGTTGCTCTCGATCACGTCCAGCTCGCGCTGGAAGCTGGCGCGCATCGCGCGGCGCGCACCGTCCAGCTGCGCCACGGCGTCCAGGCGCTTCTCGCGCAGCTTCATGAATTCGCGCATGCCGCTGGCGAAGATGCGCTCCAGCGGCGCGGTCTGCGGCTTCGCGGCGGTGGCCTGCTGCAGCTCGTTCAGGCTGCGGCCCGACCAGAAATCGCGCTCGAACTCCTCGTTGCCCTGGCGCACGCGCTTCAGGCCGAAGAACTTGCCGAAGATCACCGTCCAGCTGGCCAGCGACACCGCAAGCAGCCCGGCCATCACCAGCTGCACCACCAGGCTGGCGTTCAGCACGAGGGCGATGATCGACATGTCCTGGCTCATCGGATCTTCTCGAGTATCGGTGCCGGAATGCGGCTCGGTCTGAAGTGTTCGCTGCCGTGGCCGGCGACGCAGCCGATTCGGATGTCGCCTTCGGCCAGAAGTTCGCTGTCGCGCCAGGCCTGCTGCGCCAGCCGCAGCGACGCGCGGCCGGCCTCGGCCACCACCACCGTCACCAGCAGCAGGTCGTCCAGCCGGGCCGGGCGCAGGTAGCGCAGCGCGGTGTCGGCGACGACGAACATCAGGCCCTGCTCGCGCAGCAGGCGCTGCTGCTCGAAGCCCAGCGCGCGCAGCCATTCGGTGCGCGCGCGCTCGAAGAACTTCAGGTAGTTGGCATAGAACACCACGCCGCCGGCGTCGGTGTCCTCCCAGTACACGCGCAGCGTGTGGCGGAAGGCGGCTTCGCTGGCGGCGGGCGGGTTCGGGTCTGGCATCGGCGCGGGCGATTATGCGCGACGGCCCTGCGCCGCCGCCCGGCGCCGACGCGCGCTACTGCGTCACGCTCTTGTACACCGGGCCCCAGACCGGGTGGCCCGCTTCGGAGCGGCTCAGCGCGAAGCTGGCGTCGGCGGCGCGCGCCTGCCGGAACTGCGTCTCGCAGTCGGCCAGGCGCTCGCTGGTGCAGGTGATGAAGGCCAGCAGCTTGTGCGCGGTGGCGCGGTCGCGCGCGCTCTGCAAGCCCTCGGCCAGCGCCTTGCGCAGCGCCTGCTCGGCTTGCGCGTACTGGCCGTCGTCGTAGGCACGAATGCCGTCCAGCAGCGCACTCTCGGCCGGGCGTTGCATCACCTCGGACAGGCCCGTGGGCGGTGGCGGTGCGGGCGGCGCGGCGCAGCCGGCCAGCACCAGGCTGGCGGCCAGGGGAAGCAGGGCAAGGCTCAGGCGTGGTTTCATGATCCGAAGCGGTGCTTGACGGTGACGGGCTTGTCGGGTTCGACCTGCACGCGTTGCGTGTGCGGCGGGAAGTCCTCGTTGCGCACGGTGATGGTGTGCGTGCCGGCGGGCAGTTCCAGGCGCGTCAGCGGCGGCGTGGTGCCGGCCGGCGCACCGTTGATCTCCACTAGCCCCCAAGGGCTGATGGCCAGTTGCACCAGCCCCAGCGCGGCCGGCACCGGTGGCGCGACCGGGGCGGCAACGGCCGTCGCGGGTTTCGCTGCGGCCTTGCGCGGCTTGGCCGGCGGTGGCGCGGCAGCCGGGCCGGCCGTCGACCGGGGCGCAGCCACCACGGCCGGTGGCGCGCCAGGGGGTGCCACCTCAGCAGCTGCCGCACCGTCGCTCTTGTCCGGGGCCGCGGGTGCCGCGTCGGTGGTGTCGCCTGCCGGCGGCGTCGGCGTCAGCGCCGCGGCCGTGGCTGCGACTGGGGCAGGGGCCATGGCGGCGGTCCTGGAAGGCGCGTCGACGGCCGGACTGCGTGGCCACAGGGCGACGGCCAGCGCCAGCGCCGCCACCGCGGCCGCCAGGCCTAGACCCAGCCGTCGCGACGCTTGCGTCCCGGGGGCGTCCGGCTCGTGGCCGGGCACGGCCTCGCCCGTTGTCGGCGTCGTCTGCGCGGTGGCCGGGCGGTTGATCCATTGACGCAACGCCTGCGCCATCTCCTGCGCGCTGGCGAAGCGCTGCGCGGGCTCGCGAGCCAGTGCGCGCAACGCGATCGCGGACAGCTCCGGCGGTGCCGACGGATTCAGCGCATGCGGCGGCACCGGGTCGTGGTGCAGCACCGCATGGCGGATCTGCTCCAGCGAGTCGCCGGCAAAGGCCTTGCGGCCGGCCAGCAGCTCGTACATCACGGCGCCGAGTGCGTACAGGTCGGTGCGCGCATCGATCACGCCGTTGTACAGCTGTTCGGGCGCCTGGTAGTAGGGCGAACCGGCGATCAGGCCCTCCAGCGCCGGCAATGCCGCATGGTGCGCGACGCGGGCGATGCCGAAGTCCAGCACCTTCGGCTTGCCGCGCCGGCTGAGGAAGATGTTGGCCGGCTTGATGTCGCAGTGCACGACGCCGCGCGCGTGCGCATAGGCCAGTGCGTCGGCGACGCGGCGCACCAACAGTGCGGCCTCGTCCGGTGTGGGCATCCAGCCCGACTGCAGCGCCTGGCGAAGATCCTGGCCGCGCAGCCGTTCCATGGCGATGTACACGCCGTGCGCCGACAGGCCGGCGTCGTGCACGGTGACGATGTGCGTGTGGCTCAGGCCCGCGGCGGCGCGCGCCTCGTTCAGAAACAGGGCGTCCAGCGACACGCGCTCGGGCATCGTCAGGTCGAACTGCAGCGTCTTCACCGCCACCATGCGCGACAGCAGCGGGTCCCAGGCCTCGAACACCGTGCCCAGGCCGCCCTGGCCGATCTGCTGCTTCAGCGCATAGCGGCCGATGCTGGACAGCGTGGGCCGTGCGGCGCCGTCGGCCTCGTCGACCGAGGCGTCGACGCCGGAGTCGGCCTCCAGAGCCCCCTGCGACACGGGCGCGGCCGAATCGCGCGCGGTCTCGACGTCGTCGCAGGGTACCGACACCACCGTGGCGGCGAAGGCCGGCTCGTCGTCGGCGCCCGTGGCGGAGCGCTTGAACAATAGTTGTCCCACAGCGCCGTAGCTTAGGTGGCCAGCCGCGGCCGTGCTGCAGGAAAAGCGTGGCTTCTGCCCGCCGCCTAACGGCTTGTCACGAAATTTCGCACGCCGGGCGGCGCGGTGCTGGGCTCAGCGCAGCACGCGCGACAGGCGCTGCAGCGCGCGCTCGAGCTCGTCCATGCTGCTGGCGAAGGACAGGCGCAGGTAGCGGTCGGCTGCATGCGGCCCGAAATCGCGGCCCGGTGTGAGCGCGACATGCGCGCGGCGCATCATGTCGAAGCAGAAGTCCCAGCTGCTCGCGCTGTATCGGCTGCAATCGGCCCAGGCATAGAACGCGCCATCGGGCATCACCGGCACCTGCAGGCCCAGCGAGCGCAGCGCCGGCACGACGACATCGCGCCGGCGGCGGAACTCCTCGCGCCGGCGCTCGTACTCGGCGATCGACTCGTCCTCGAAGCAGGCGAGCGCGGCGTGCTGCGCCACGCTCGAGGCGCAGATGTACAGGTTCTGCGCCAGCTTCTCCACCGGCGCCACCAGCGCCGGCGGCAGCACCAGCCAGCCCAGGCGCCAGCCGGTCATGCTGAAGTACTTGGAGAAGCTGTTGATCGAGATGACGTCCTCGCCGTGCTCCAGCGCGCTGTGGCCGAAGGCCTCGTCGTAGCTGAGTCCCAGGTAGATCTCGTCGACCAGCGTGGCGCCGCCGCGCGCGCGCACGGCCGCCGCGATGGCCGCCATCTGGTCACGGGCGATCGACGTGCCGGTGGGGTTCGACGGCGAGGCCAGCAGCACGCCGCGCGTGCTCGCCGTCCACGCCGCCTGCAGCGACGCGGCATCGGGCTGGAAGCGCGCCTCGGGGCGGGCCGGCAGCAGCCGCGCGGTGGCGCCGGCGGCGGCCACGAAATGCCGGTTGCAGGGATAGCTGGGGTCGGGCATCAGCACCTCGTCGCCGGGCTCGAACAACGCCAGGCAGGCCAGCTGCAGCGCCGCCGACGCGCCGGCGGTGACGACGATGCGCTCGGGCGCGATGTCCAGGCCGAAGCGCGTGCCGTACCAGCGGGCGATGCGCTCGCGCAGCGCGGGCAGGCCGGTGGCCTGCGTGTACTGCGTGCGGCCGCGGCGCATGCAGGCCTCGGCCGCGGCCACCACCGGCGGCGGTGCGACGAAGTCGGGCTCGCCGATGTTCAGGAAGATCATCGGCTCGCCGCCGCGCGCCGCGTCGCACTCCGGGCTGTGCGCGATCTCGACCGCCGTCTTGGCGCACTCCATCACGTAGAAGGGCTCGATGTGCTCGAGCCTCGACGCGAGGCGCATCAGCCGCCCCGTGCCGCGCGCGCGGCCGCCACCTCGACCGGCCGCAGTTCGGCCGCGGCCTTGTCGAGCACGCCGTTGACGAAGCGGTGGCCGTCTGTGCCGCCGAAGCTCTTGGCCAGCTCGACGCCTTCGTTGATGGCCACGCGGTACGGGATGTCGATGCAGTGCCGCAACTCGTAGGCGCCGATCAGCAGCACCGCATGTTCCACCGGCGACAGCAGGTTGGTCTTGCGGTCCACGTGCCGCGCCAGCACGGCGTCGAGCTCGGCCGCTTCGCGGATGCAGCCGTGCAGCAGCGCGTCCAGGTGCACGCGGTCGAGCTTGTCGAAGGGTTCCTGCTCCTGCAGGTGGGCCTCGATCTCGGCGCCGTCGGCGCCGGACAGCAGCCATTGGTACAAGCCCTGCAGCGCCACCTCGCGGGAACGCCGCCGCGCGGCATTGCCCGACGCGCGGCGCCCACCGCCGGCCTTGCGCGCCGTGGCCGGCGTGTCGGTGCTGCCCTCGCTCATGCCAGTGCGTCCATCAGGTTGGCCATCTCCACCGCCACGCGCGCGGCGTCGCGGCCCTTCTCGGCGGCGCGCGCCCAGGCCTGGGCTTCGTTCTCCACCGTGAGGATGGCGTTAGCCACCGGCAGCAGGTGGTCAAGCGCGACGCGTGTGACGCCGGCGCCGCTCTCGTTGGCCACCAGCTCGAAGTGGTAGGTCTCGCCACGGATGATGCAACCCAGCGCGATCAGCGCGTCGTAGTCCTCGCTCTCGGCCAGCGCCTTCAGTACCACCGGCACCTCCAGCGCGCCGGGCACGGTCACCTGGCGCACGTCGGTGCGGGCCACACCCAGCGCCAGCAGCTCGCCGAGGCAGGCCTCGGCCAGCGCGGCGGTGATGTTGTCGTTGAAGCGCGCGCGCACGATGCCGATGCGCAACCCCTCGCCGTCGAGCGCGGCGGCTTGTCCCTTGTCGGCGTCGAGCATGGTCGGCTCCCGGGCGTGTTCAGGATTCGGCGGCGACGAAGCCGGTGACTTCGAGGCCGTAGCCGGTCATGCTGGGCATGCGCCGCGGGCTGCCCAGCAGCTTCATGCGCGTGACGCCCAGGTCGAGCAGGATCTGCGCGCCCACGCCATAGGTGCGCAGGTCCATCTGCCGCGGCGCCGGGCCGCTGGCCGCGTTCGGCAGCAGCCGGGCCAGCGTGTCGTCCAGCTGCTGGGTGCAGTTCAGCAGCACGGCCACGCCGCGCGGCGTGGCCTGCAGCGCGGCCAGCGCGCGCGGCAGCGGCCAGGAATGGCCGCCCGGGCCGGCATCGAGCAGGTCGATGGCGGTGAAGGGCTCGTGCACGCGCACCAGCACCTCCTCGCCGCGGTCCCAGCGGCCGTGGGTCAGCGCCAGGTGCAGGCCGCCGCCGCGGTCGCGGTAGGCATGGCAGGCGAAGCGGCCCTGCGGCGTGTCCAGCGTGCGCGCACCGGCGCGCTGGATCAGCGATTCGTTGCGGCTGCGGTAGCCGATCAGGTCGGCGATGGTGCCGATCTTCAGGCCGTGCTCGCGCGCGAAGAGCTCCAGATCCGGCAGCCGGGCCATCGTGCCGTCGTCCTTCATCACCTCGCAGATCACCGCGGCGGGCTCCAGGCCGGCCATGCGGGCCAGGTCGCAGCCGGCTTCGGTGTGGCCGGCGCGCATCAGCACGCCGCCGTCCTGCGCCTGCAGCGGGAAGATGTGGCCGGGCTGCACCAGGTCGGCCGCCTGCGCGTCGCGGGCCACCGCGGCGGCCACGGTGCGCGCGCGGTCGGCGGCCGAGATGCCGGTGCTCACGCCGGTGGCCGCCTCGATCGAGACGGTGAAGGCGGTGCCGTGCTTGGTGCCGTTGCGGCTGGCCATCGGCGGCAGCTGCAGCCGCTGGCAGCGCTCGCGGGTCAGCGTCAGGCAGATCAGGCCGCGAGCATGCCGGGCCATGAAGTTGATGGCCTCGGGCGTGACGTGCTCGGCGGCGAGCACCAGGTCGCCTTCGTTCTCGCGGTCTTCCTCGTCGACGAGGATCACCATGCGGCCGGCCGCCAGCTCGGCCACCAGCTCGGGGACAGGGGAAATCGGCATGCCCGGGATTGTAGGTGGGGCCCCCTGCTGGGCCCTGTCCCGCCGGGGTCAGCCGTGGGGCGGCGCGCTGCCGAGCATGCGCTCGACATAGCGGGCGATCAGGTCCACCTCGAGGTTGACGCGCATGCCCGTGCGCAGCGTGCCCAGCGTGGTGTGCTGCAGCGTGTGCGGGATCAGGTTGATGCTGAACTCGCAGGCCTCGGGCAGGTCGGCCACGCGGTTGACCGTCAGGCTCACGCCGTTGACGGTGATCGAGCCCTTGTAGGCCAGGAAGCGCGCCAGCTCGCGCGGCGCGTGCACGCGCAGCTCCCAGTGCCCGCCCAGGTGCGCGAAGTGGCTGACCGTGCCGATGCCGTCCACATGGCCGCTGACCAGGTGGCCGCCCAGCCGGTCGTGCGCGCGCAGCGCCTTCTCCAGGTTGACCGGGCCGGGCTCGCCCAGGCCGGCGGTCT
>ERZ1645186.85-NODE-85-length-14783-cov-7.307849_pt1 | contig 14783 bp, 12 predicted proteins | sample MGYA00575349_ERZ1645186 | MGnify/ENA primary metagenome ERZ1645186 (study PRJEB40839, sample SAMN11282943) | freshwater sediment metagenome | isolation source: river sediment | host: Sediment | place: India: Nawabganj, Kanpur | collected 2015-12-17 ...
TGGGCCAGCGCGTGGCAGCACTGGTCCAGCAGCATCAGCCGCGAGCGCAGCGTGGCCAGCACCTTCTGCGCGTGGCGCTCCTCGTCCAGCATGGCCTGCACGTCGGCCGCCGCCTGCTCGGCCGTGTGGACGCAGGTGCCGAACAGCACGCCGGCCACCGTCATGCGCCGTACGATCTCGTCGATTTCCGGTGGGGCGCCGGGCGCGGCAGCGGGTGCCGCAGGCGGCGGATTCGTCGGCGGCAAGCCCGGGGCCGGCAGGTCCCCCGGCGGCAAGCCGGCCAGCGGCGTCGGGCCGACCGGCGACTCGTTTGGCGGAGGGCGGGGCTCGGCGGTCGCGGCGGGGTCGGTCTCAGCCTTTGCCTGTGCCGGGGTGGCCGCGTCGGCGGCCGGCTCGGGTTCGATGGCTGTAACGTTTTCCGACACCGGGGCTTCGGCCGGCGTCCCGTGGGGCGCAGCCACGCCCGCCTGCGGCATCCCATCATCCGCCCGGGCCGCGGCCAGGGGGGCGGCTTCGGTCGCCGGCGCCGGCACCGGCAGGCTTGCCGCCGGCCCGGCCTGGGGGCTCGGGCGCGGCGCCGCCGCCAGCGAGCAGACCCACAGGTACGCGGCCGGGACCAGCAGCCACGCCCAGGCCTGGGGCGGCAGCAGCGGGTGGCCCAGCGCCGTCGTCAGCCAAGCCAGCACCGGCAACAGCGTCGCGCCGGCCAGCAGCAGCGGGCCGCCGCGCGCACCGGCGGCACGCATCAGCCGCACGCCCAGCGCCCAGGGCGCCCAGACGCCGTCGGCGGTGTGGGCCGCGGGCGGCGGGGGATGGTCGGGCAGCGGGTCGGGCATGGCGTCGGCGGCGGGCAGCGTGGGGCACACGCGGCCCCCTGCCCCGCAATATCGGAGCGGCCGCCCCTGCACTTGAGCCGCGGCGCGCGCGCCGCCGTGACCCGCTGCCGGCAGACGCCACCTCTCCTGCTGTTCACCGCGGTGCCGGCCGCTTCGGCGCGCGCGCCCCGGCGGCGGCGGGTGCCGCATCACCCCGCCCGGGCGCAGACCCGGCAGCTACCAGCGGAACAGCGCCGCGTCGGAGCGCGGCCGGGGTGCGGCCTGCGCGGTCTGCGGCTGCGGCTCGGCGCCGTGGCGCTTGACCAGCGCCTTGCCCAGCGCCGCCAGGTGCACCTGGTCGGGGCCGTCGCCCATGCGCATGAAGCGCGCGTAGCCGTAGGCTTCGGCCAGGAAGGTGTCCTGCGACACGCCGGCGCCGCCGAAGACCTGCATCGCCGCATCGATGACACGCGCCGCCATCGACGGCACCACCACCTTGGCCGCGGCGATCAGGTCGCGCGCGGCCTTGTTGCCCTCGCGGTCCATCTTGTCGGCGGCGCGCAGCGTCAGCAGCCGGGCCTGCTCGATCTCGCAATAGGCGCGGGCGATGTCCTCGCGCACGCTGCCGTGCTCGGCCAGCCGCTGGCCGAAGGCCTGGCGCAGCGTGGCGCGACGACACATCAGCTCCAGCGCACGCTGCGCGCAGCCCACCAGCCGCATGCAGTGGTGGATGCGCCCCGGCCCCAGCCGGCCCTGCGCGATCTCGAAGCCGCGGCCCTCGCCCAGCAGCAGGTTCGCCGCCGGCACGCGCACGTTCTCGTAGACGATCTCCGGGTGGCCCACCGGCGCGTCGTCGTAGCCGAAGACGTGCATGTCGCGCACGATGCGCACGCCCGGCGTGCGCCGCGGCACCAGGATCATCGACTGGCGCCGATGCAGGTCCGGGTGCTCGGGCGCGGTCTGGCCCATGACGATGAGGATCTCGCAGTCCTCGTTCAGCGCGCCCGAGGTGTACCACTTGCGGCCATTGACGACGTAGTGCTCGCCGTCGCGCCGGATCTCGCAGCGGATGTTGGTGGCGTCGCTGGAGGCGACCTCGGGCTCGGTCATCGAGAAGCCCGAGCGGATGCGCCCTTCCAGCAGCGGCTGCAGCCACTGCGCCTGCTGCTCGGGCGTGCCGTACTGCGCCAGCACCTCCATGTTGCCGGTGTCGGGCGCCGAGCAGTTGAAGATCTCGCTGGCCCACAGCACGCGGCCCATGCTCTCGGCCAGCGGCGCGTATTCCAGGTTCGTCAGGCCGGCACCGTGGTCGCGTGCCGGACCGTCCGGCGCGGCGTCGTGCTTCGGCAGGAACAGGTTCCACAGGCCCTCGGCCCGGGCCTTGGCCTTCAGCTGCTGCAGCACCGGCGGCGTGCGGTAGCGCGCGGCGGCGTCGCCGCCATGCACCTGCTCGCGGTACAGGTGCTCCACCGGGAACACCTGCGTGTCCATGAAGTGGTCGATGCGCCGGCGCAACTCGGCGCTGCGCGGGCTCGGGGCGAAGTCCATGCGCGATCCTCCATCGGCCCGGCGGGCCGCCGGGCGAAGAATCGCACAGGCGACGCGCCCGGCGCATCGCGTGGGCGACACGCCCGCGCGGGCGGGCCGAGCCCCCGGTGCCGGCCGGCGAAGCGTCAGGCGCCGGCCAGCATCAGCTCCAGGTTCTGCACCGCCGCGCCGGCGGCGCCCTTGCCCAGGTTGTCCAGCACCGCCGCCAGCAGCACGTGCTCGCCGCGCGCATCGCCCAGAACCCACAGGCGCATTGCGTCGCTGTCGTTGCAGGCCTGCGGGTCGAGGCGCAGCGCCGCCGCCTCGGCCGGCACCGGTGCGGCCACCTGCACCCGCGGCCAGCCGGCGTGGTGCGCGGCCAGCGCCTCGTGCATGCGCGCCGCGCTGCTGGCCTCGGGCAGCAGCGCGCGGTGCAAGGGGATGGTGAGCACGATGCCCTGCGCGTAGTCGCCGTAGGCCGGCACGAAGATCGGCCGCCGCGCCAGCCGCGCATGCGCCTGGATCTCCGGCACGTGCTTGTGGTCCAGCGCCAGGCCGTAGACCTGCAGCGGCGGCTGCGGCCGGGCCTGCGGGCCCTCGTGCGCGTCGATGCTGGCGCGGCCGCCGCCGCTGTAGCCCGAGACGGCATGCAGCGTCAGCGGCAGCGCCTCGGGCAGCAGGCCGGCATCGCGCAGCGGCCGCAGCAGCGCCAGCGCCGCCGTCGGGTAGCAGCCGGGGTTGCTGACGCGCGTCGCCGCGGCAATGCGCTGCACCTGCCCGGCCTCGAGCTCGGGCAGGCCGTAGGTCCAGGCGGTGTCGACGCGGTGCGCCGAACTGGCGTCGATGACGCGCACCCGCGGGTTCTCGATCCAGCGCACGGCCTCGCGCGCCGCGGCGTCCGGCAGGCAGAGGATGGCCACGTCGCAGGCGTTCAGCGCCTCGGCGCGGCGCAGCGCATCCTTGCGCTGCGACTCGGGCAGCGTGAGCAGCTGCACGTCGTGCCGCGCCGCCAGCCGCTGCACGATGCGCAACCCGGTGGTGCCCTGGTCGCCATCGATGAAGACCTTGTGTGCCATGTGTCCTGCCCTGCCTGCCGTTGCCATAACGGGTGCATGTTCGCGGCACCATGGTGCTGCAGGCAAGTTGAATCTGGCAAAGTGCGGATTCATCATTCCTGAAGCGGAGGCATCGATGCGCGAGATCAACCTGGACCGGCTGCGCACGCTGCTCGGCGTGGCCCGGCTGGGCAGCTTCGCGGCAGCCGCGCAGGCGCTGCACCTGGCCCCGCCGACGGTGACGCTGCACGTGGCCGAGCTGGAGTCGCGCCTGGGCACGCCGCTGCTGCTGCGCGGCCGGCGGCGGGTCACGCCCACCGCCGCCGGCCGCGTGCTGGTGGAGCGCGGCGCCGCGCTGCTGGCCGACCTGGACGCGCTGCTGGACGAAGTGCGGCTGCATGCGCGTGGCCGGCGCGGCCGGGTGCGCATCGGCGCCAGCACCGGCGCCATCGCGCACCGCCTGCCGCAGGCGCTGCGCGCCCTCGGCGAGGACCATGCCGGCATCGACGTGCAGGTCAGCGTCACCACCTCGGCCGAGGCCATGGCGCGCATCGCCGCCGGCACGCTGGACATCGGCATCGTCGCGCTGCCGCAGCCGCGGCTGGCCGGCGTGACGCTGCGCGCCTGGCGCCGCGACCCGGTGGTGGCGGTGCTGCCGGCGGACTGGGCGGCACCGAAGCGCATCACGCCGGCCTGGCTGGCCGCAAAGCCGCTGATCCTGAACGACAGCAGCACGCACCTGTCGCGGCTGAGCGCGGCCTGGTTTGCCGCCGCCGGGCTTCAGCCGCAGGCGCGCCTGGCGCTGAACTACAACGACGCCATCCGCAGCCTGGTGGCCGCGGGCTGGGGCGCATCGCTGTTGCCGCGCGAGGACGAAGCCACCACGCACGCCCCCCGGCTGGCGCTGCGGCCGCTGTCGCCGCCGCTGTGGCGGCCGCTGGGCCTGGCCTGGCATGCACGGGCTGAGGACGGTGCCGTGCAACGGGTGCTGCAGGCGCTGCAGGCCTGCGCGGACCCGCAGCGCGCCGCCAGCAAGCCTGGGCCCGGGTAGCCCCGGGGCCGACCTTGCGGGTCGCGGGCATACAGTCGGCGCACCGAAAGCTTCGCGCCGGAGAGCCTGCCATGCTGATGCCGCGCCAACCCGTGCCCCCGCTGCAGGTGCCCACCCTCGCCCACGGGGACTACACGCTGTCGGCGGACGCGCCGCAGCGCTTTGCCCTGGTGGTGTTCTACCGCGGCCTGCACTGCCCCATATGCCTGAAGTACCTGCTGGAACTGGGGCGCCTGCTGCCCGACTTCGAGCAGCGCGGAGTGAAGGTGATTGCCCTGTCCAGCGACACGCGCGAGCGCGCGCAGGCCATGGCCGACAAGCTGAAAGCGCCTGCACTGCGCATCGGCTACGACCTGCCGCTGGCCAGTGCGCGTGCCTGGGGCCTGTACCTCAGCACGTCGCGCGGCAAGACCTCGGCCGGCATCGACGAGCCGGCGCTGTTCGCCGAGCCCGGCGTGTTCCTGGTGAAGCCCGATGGCAGCCTGTACTACGGCGCCGTGCAGACCATGCCCTTCGCCCGGCCGCACTTCGACGAACTGCTCGGCGCCATCGACTTCGCCATCGCCAAGGACTACCCGGCGCGCGGCGAATACGCGGGCCCGGTATGAGCGCGCCGGGGCGCTCCTCAGCGCTCGTGCCGCAGCACCTGTTGCGCAGGAGGGTCCGGTGAGCCGGCCCTGCGCGGCCGTGCTCTTCGACACCGGCGGCACGGTGCTCGACTGGCACGGATCGCTGGTCGACGAGGTCGGTGCGATCGCGGCCTGGCAGGGCAGCGGCCTGGATGCGCATGCCTTCGTCAACGACTGGCGGCGTCGCGCGATGCGCGGCATCGTCGGCCAGCGGCAGCCGGCCTTCCACATGGACGACGTGCACCTGCGCACGCTGGACGAGATGGTGCTGCAGTTCGGCCCGCCGCCGCTGGACCCGGCCCGGCGCGACGGGCTGTGGCGCGGCTGGCACCGGCTGCGGGCGCAGCGGCCGGTGGTGTCCTTCACCATGCTGCCCACCACGGTGGTCGTCGATGTGTCGCGTCGCAACGGCCTGGTCTGGGATGCGATCGTCTCCTGCCAGATGATCGGCACCTACAAGCCGCATCCCGAGGCCTACCTGACGGCCGCGCGCTGGCTGGGCCACCGGCCGGAGGAGCTGCTGATGGTGGCCTGCCACAACTTCGACCTGAACGCCGCGCAGGACGTGGGCATGCAGACCGCCTTCGTGCGCCGTCCGGACGAATGGGGCCCCGAAGGCCCGCCCGACCCGCAGCCGAACCGCGCCTACGACCACGTGGTGGACGGCTTCGACGCGCTGGCGGCGCGCCTGCTGCCGGCCGGCTGAAGCGGCCGCGCCCAGGGCCGCTACAGGCGCAGCGCGTCCGGCAGCGCGTAGTCGGGCCCGTGCACGATGCGCCCGAAGTAGGACGCGTGCGCATCGCTGCCGGGCGGCCACAGCTGCTGGAAGCGCGATGCCCAGGCGGCCATGTCGATGTCCAGCGCGATCGCGTCGGCATGCACGGCCTGCTGCGGGCCGGCCCGCACGCCGAAGCGCCGCTGCGGCCCGGCGAAGGGCGTGGTGGCGATGCGCAGCAGCAGCCCCGCGCCGTCACCCCGGAAATTGGGCATGCCGGCGGCCCCGTTGTTCCACACCCAGCCGGGCGCGCGGTTCGCGCCGCCATCGACGCGCTGGAACACCGGCAGGCAGGTGTGGGTGCAGGCGAAGGCGTCGACGCCCGCACGCTCGAACCAGCTTCGTACGGTGTGCAGGTGGGCGGGATCACGCAGGGACTCCTGCGCAAAGCCCCAGCCGGCCAGCGATTGCGCATCGCCGTGCACGATACCCAGGCGCAGGCCGCCGACCTCGGCGCACAGCCACATCGGCAGGGCCGCCAGCTGCGCGCGTTGCGCGGCGTCGGTCGCCTGGCGCAGCCGGGTGAGGATGCGGTTGGAGCGCTCGACCACCGCATCGCCCACCCAGGCCGGGTAGGCGCAGCCGCAGCCGGCATCGCCGCCCGTGCTTTCGTCGGACAGCTCGGTCTCGACATTGCCGCGCAGCGCCAGGTGGCCCAGCACCGCGCGCTGCACCCGCGCGAACATTGCCGGCTCGGCGTCGAACCAGTGGAAGTCGCCGTTGAAGACCAGGCGCTTGCGACCCCTCTCCTGTTCGAACAGCGTCAGCACGCGCTGCAGCGCCGGCTCGTTGCCGTACAGGCCGCCCACCACATACAGCACCTCCAGCCCGCGCAGGGCCGGCGCGGCGGGTGCGCGGAACACCTCGGGCGCGTAGCGGTAGTGCAGCGGGCAGCTGCGGCCCGGCGCGGCCGCCAGCGCGCGCTCCGGCCAATGCGCGGGCAGGTGCACCAGGTCGGCCGGCGTGTCGATGTCGGCCAAGGCCGGCAGCTCGGTCCAGCACAGGCCGGCGCTGCGCAGGCGCTCGCGCGTCTGTGCCATGACCTGCGGCGTGCTCCAGTCGATGCCGCTGAAGAGCCGCGCATCGGCGCGGCGCAGCCCGACCAGCCCGTAGCCGCCGTCCAGCGCCGGCACGAAGACCGCGTCGTGCGCCTGCAGCGCCCGGGCGGCCTCGCGCAGCACCTGCGCATCCAGCGCCGGCAGGTCGCTACCGAAGAGCAGTGCCGCGCCGTGCTGATGCAGGGCCTGCGCCAGGGCCCGGTGCATGCGCTCGCCCAGGTCGCCCTCGCCCTGCTCAGCGAGCGCCACACCGTGGGCCTGCGCCAGGCAGTCGAAGACCGGGTGCGAGGCATCTGGCGTGGCGCACACGCGCACCGGCCCGACCGCGGCCTGCAGCGCCTGCGCCACCGCATGCTGCAGCAGCCGTTCGGCGAGCGCCGCGGCGCCCTGCGGCCCCAGCGCCGGCGCCAGGCGCGTCTTGGCCCGGCCGGGCACCGGCGCCTTGGCGAAGACCAGCAGGGCCGGGTTCACCGGTAGGCCTCGGCCAAGCGGGTCGGCGATTCGCCGCGCCAGTAGCGCCAGCGCAGGCGCCACATCAGCAGGATCGTGCGCCAGACGCCGCGCTGCTCCCAGCGCCGGCCCGAGGTGTGCACCGGCGTGCGCAGGCAGGCGGGCCGGCCGTGGCGCTTGAGGCGGCGCGACAGCTCGATGTCCTCCATCAGCGGCTGCGGCGCGTAGCCGCCCAGGTGCTCGAACAGCGCGCGGCGCACGAAGATCGCCTGGTCGCCGGTGGCGATGCCGGTGCAACGCGAGCGCAGGTTCATCAGCGCGGCCACCACGCGCAGCATCGGGTGCCGGCCGTCGATGCGCACGTCGAAGCGGCCCCAGTCTGCGCCGGCGGCCAGGGCCTGCGCGATCAGCACATCGGCCTGCGGCGGCAGACGCGTGTCGGCATGCAGGAACAGCAGCACCGGGCCGCGGGCGCGCGCCGCGCCGGCGTTCATCTGCAGTGCGCGGCCGCGCGGGGCCTGCAGCACCACGTCGGCCAGCGGCCGGGCGATCGCCGCCGTGCCGTCGCTGCTGCCGCCGTCGGCGACGATCAGCTCGGCGCCGCGCTCACGCAAGGGCTGCAGGGCGTGCAGCGTGTCGGCGATGCCGGCGGCTTCGTCCAGTGTGGGCAGCACGATGGACAGCACCGGCCCGCGGCGCGGCGAGCGCTTCACGCCGCGGCGGCCGAGACATCAGCGTCGACCGCGTCCAGCGCGCCGCCGCAGCTGCTGCCCTGCCCGGCCGTGCAGCCGTAGCAATGGCCGGCGACGCGGATCGGCGCTCCCGACGGGTCGGTGTGCAGCAGGTCGCGCAGGTGCGGTCGCGCACGCAGCGGCGAGCCACCACCGGCGGCGAGCGATGCATGCAGGCCCAGCATCTGGTTGAAGTCGCAGTCGTAGAGGCCGCCCTGCCAGTCCACGCTGACCAGGCTGCGGCACATCACCGTGTCCAGGTTCTCGGTGCGGTGGGCGCCGCGCAGCAGGGTCATGTAGGTCTCGAAGCTGCCCTTGCTGAGCAGCGTGCTGCCGAAGCGCTGGATCGGCATGTTGGCCAGCGCGAACAGGTGGTTGAAGCGGATGCCGAAATGGCGCTGCAGCTCGCGCTTGTAGTCGGCTTCCAGCGGCCCCTGCGCAGGCGGCAGCGACGGGCCTTGAGGGTTGTAGACCAGGTTCAGCACCCGGCCGCTCGACGGGTCGCCGTAGCGCAGCGCGTTGAGCTGGCGCAGCCCGGCGATGCTGCGCTCGAACACGCCGTCGCCGCGCTGGCGGTCGACGTTGGCCGGGGAGTAGCACGGCAGCGAGGCCGTGATTTCCACGCCTTCGGCCGCCAGGAACCCGGCCAAGCCCTCCTGCCCCGGCTCGGACAGGATCGTCAGGTTGCAGCGGTCGATGACGCGCAGGCCGATGGCGCGCGCCTCGTGCACCAGGTAGCGGAAATGCGGGTTCAGCTCCGGCGCACCGCCGGTCAGGTCCAGCGTGGCCGGACGGCGCAGGCGCAGCACCTGCAGCACCAGTGCCACGGTGTCGGCGTCCATCGCCTCGGTGCGCTGCGGGCTGGCCGCGACATGGCAATGCAGGCAGCTCTGGTTGCACCGGTAGCCCAGGTTGACCTGCAGCGTGTCGAGGCTGCGGCGGCGCAGCGGCGGGAAGTCGGTGGCGGCAAGGTGCGGCAGCGTGTCGTGCATGGAGGTGCTCTGTGCGGAGGGTCAGGAAATCGGCGGGTGGGTCGAGGGCCGATGCGGCCAGTCAGTGCGGCGAGTCGGTGCGGCCGGCGCCTCATCGCTCGGCCACCAGTTCGGTCTGCGGGTGGAAGGCGGCCCAGGCGAACCCGTGGGTCATGACCGCGCTCAGCGGCTGCCCTTCGGCACCGAAGGCCTCGGCGGTGCGGTGGCCGGCGTGGTGCGGGACGCACACCGGCCGCCGCGATGGCCGAAGCCAGCAGCCGGCGACGCGATGGAGCGCTGACGGCGCCGCGGCGCGGGCAGGGACAGACCGCTTGGGCTGGCATGAGCCTCAGTTCGTTGCCGGCCCGCGACGGGTTACAGGCTGCCGGCCCGATGTCGCGTCGCGGAACCGGCGGGGCCGGCGGCCACGCGCTCAGCGCAGGCCTTGCCACCACTTCCTGTTGACGCGCGGCCGGCCCAGCGTCACCACCTCGCCGATCTCCGGCGTGGCCAGCGGCAGGCCGCGCGCCTCGGCCAGCGCGGCGATGCGTTCCAGCGGCTCGCGCCAGCCATGGAACGCCAGGTCGAAGGTGCTGTTGTGCACCGCCCACAGCAGCTTGGCACGCAGGTCGAAGAAGGCCTGCACCGCCTCCTCGGGCTGCAGGTGCATCGCCGGCCAGTAGGCGTCGTAGGCGCCGTTCTCGAGCAACGCCACGTCGAAGGGGCCGGCGCGCTCGCCGATCTCGCGCAGCCCCGGGAAGTAGCCGGTGTCGCCGCTGAAGAAGATGCGCTGCGTCCCGGTGTCGATGACCCAGGAGGCCCACAGGGTGCTGTTCCGGTCGTTCAGCCAGCGGCCCGAGAAATGCTGCGCCGGCGTTGCGGTGACGCCGATGCCGCCGTGGCGCGAGGCCTGCCACCAATCGAGCTCCTCGATGCGCTCGGCCGGAACGCCCATCTGCTGCAGCCGCGCGCCCACGCCCAGCGGCACGAAGTAGCGCTGCACGCGGCCGTTCAGCGCCTCGATGGTGCCGGCGTCCAGGTGGTCGTAGTGGTCGTGCGAAAGGATCAGGCCGTCGATCGGCGGCAGCTCCGCCAGCGCGAGCGGCGGCGGGTGGAAGCGCAGCGGCCCGGCAAAGCTCAGCGGCGAGGCCCGCTCGCTGAACATCGGGTCGATCAGCCAGTAGCGCCCCTGCAGCTTCAGCAGGTGCGACGAATGTCCCAGGCGCACGATGTGCGCGGCCGCCGGGTCCAGCGCGTCCAGGGCTTCGCGGCTCAGCCGCCGCACCGGGATCGGATCCACCGGCACCGTGCCCTCCTTCTTGGCGACGATGAAGCGCGTCCAGATGTCCCAGGCGCTGCGCGAGGGTTGGGCTTGTCCGTTGGCCGGGTTGCGGAAACCGCAGGCACCGTCGGATTGCGGCGAGGCGGCGATGCGCGCCGGGCAGGTGGGATCCGCGACGACGTCGCCGCAGGTCGCGTAAAGCAAGGCCATGCAAAGCGGCCGGAAGGCGCGGGAGGCCCGGGAGGCCCAGGAAGCAATGGATCGCATCGTCTCGTTCGTGCCGGGCCTGACGCCGCTTCGCGTCGGCGCCACCAGCCAATGGGCCGCGACCATAACCGAGCGGCGACGTCGTTGCAGCGCGACGGCTTTGTGCGGCATGCGCCGCCGGCTGTGGATACTGGCGGCTGGCGCCACGCGCCGCCCCGGAGAGGCCCATGACCCGCAACTTCGTCCATCCCGTGCCCGACCAGCAGGGTGCCAACCTGTACGACACCGACCCCGAGCTGGGACGGCTGCTGGCGCTGTACCTGCCGCCCGCGCTGCACGCGCACCTGCAGCCGCACCTGCAGCGGCTGGGGGCGCTGGCAGGCGGCGTGCTGGATGCGCTGGCGCAGACCGCCGACAAGCACCCGCCCACGCTGGAGCACCGCACGCGCAGCGGCCTGGACCTGCAGCGCGTGGTCAAGCATCCGGCCTACGTGGAGCTGGAGCGCGTGGCCTTCGGCGAGTACGGCCTGGCGGCGATGTCGCACCGCGGCGGCGTGCTCGGCTGGCCCGAGCCGCTGCCCGCGGCCGCCAAGTACGCGCTGACCTACCTGTTCGTGCAGGCCGAGTTCGGCCTGTGCTGCCCTTTGTCGATGACCGATTCGCTGTCGCGCACGCTGCGCAAGTTCGGCTCACCGACGCTGGTCGACCGCTATCTGCCGGGGCTGACGACGCAGGCCGTCGACGATCTGACGCAGGGCGCGATGTTCATGACCGAACAGGGCGCCGGCTCCGACGTGGCCGCCACCGCCACCCGTGCCACGCCCCACGGCGACGCCTTCCTGCTCTGGGGCGACAAGTGGTTCTGTTCTAACCCCGACGCCGGGCTGGCGATGGTGCTGGCGCGCACCGACGGCGCGCCCGCGGGCATGAGGGGCGTATCGCTGTTCCTGCTGCCGCGCACGCTGCCCGACGGCACGCCGAACGCCTACCGCATCGTGCGGCTGAAGGACAAGCTGGGCACGCGCTCGATGGCCAGCGGTGAAATCCGCCTGGAAGGCGCCCGCGCGTTCCTCGTCGGCGAAGCCGGTCGCGGTTTCCAGCAGATGGCCGACATGGTGAACAACTCGCGGCTCAGCAATGGCGTACGCGCCGCCGGGCTGATGCGCCGGGCCTTCGGCGAGGCGTTGTTCGTCGCATGCGAGCGCCGCGCCTTCGGCCGGCGGCTCGTCGACATGCCGCTGATGCGCCGGCAGCTGCTGAAGCTGCTGCTGCCCACCGAGCAGGCGCGCTGCATGGTCTTCCAGACGGCCGAGGCGCTGCGCCGCGCCGACGCCGGCGAGGCCGGGGCCCATGCGCTGGTGCGCATCCTGACGCCGCTCATCAAGTTCCGCGCCTGCCGCGATGCGCGCCGCGTCACCGGCGACGCGATGGAGGTGCGCGGCGGCTGCGGCTACATCGAGGACTGGGCCGACCCGCGGCTGGTGCGCGACGCGCACCTGGGCTCGATCTGGGAGGGCACGAGCAACATCGTGGCGCTGGACGTGCTGCGCGCGGTTCGGCGCGAGGGCTCGCTGCCGGCGCTGCAGCAGCACGTTCAGGGCCTGCTGGCCGCATCGCCCTTGCACCCGCAGGCGCGCCGCGTGTTCGAGTCCGCGCTGGACCGCGCCGCGCGGCGCGCGGCCGTGGCGGCCGAGGCCGGCCCGGCCGGCGACGCGCTGGCGCGGCAGGTGGCCTCTTCGCTGTACCACCTGACGACGGCCGCCGGCATGGCCTGGGAAGCCGGCGGCATGCATTCGGCGCGGCGCATGGCGCTGGCCCAGTTGGTGCTGCGCCAGCGCGTGCTGCCGCAGGATCCGCTGGGGGGCGACGACGCCGAGCCGGCCTGGTTGCCGGCGCTGCTCGAGCCTGACCGGGATGCGGCCGATCCTGCCGCGGTGCACCTGTTGTGAGCCCGCCGGGGATCGCGCTGCCGGCGCCAGTCGACCTCAGCCTTCAAGCAGCTCGGCCAGCGTCATCTGCCGCAGCCCGGCGCGTTGCCTGAAGGCCTGGGTGCGTGTGTCGGGCGCCAGCAGCAGCGCATCGACCAGCGGCTCGGCGGCGGTGGCCGCGGCATCGCACAGCAGCACGTAGCGTCTGGCGGGTTCCTCGTCGAGCCGCGCCACCCAGCCCAGCTGCTGCAGCAGCTCGATCACCGGCTCGATGCGCAGCGGGTCGACCCGCTGGCGCGACGCCAGCTCGGACAGGCTCAGGCCGTGCGGCGGCATCGCGCGGCCCTGCCGCAGTTCGCGCAGCGTGGACAGTGCCAGCGCGAAACGGTGGCCCGGCGCGTCGCTGAATGGCGCCAGGTGCATCTGCAGGCTGGGCGCGTAGGCCGCAATGACGGCACCGAAGAGCACGATCAGCCAGACGAGGTAGATCCACAGCAGCAGGATCGGCAGCGTGGCAAAGGCCCCGTAGATGACCGAGATGCCGGGGACGGCGGCGACGTACCAGGCCAGGACGCGCTTGGCCACTTCCAGCCCGACGGCGACGAAGAGCCCGCCGGTCAAAGCATGGTGCCAGCGCACTTCGGTGTTCGGCACGTAGCGGAACAACGCTGCGGCGCACAGCATCAGCAGCACGAACTCCAGCGCCTGCAGCGCCAGCGCCACGCCGCCGGGCAAGGCGCCGGCCAGGCCGCCGGTGGCCGTCAGCACCAGCGAGCTCAGGCTCAGGCTCATGCCCAGCAGCAGCGGCCCGAGCGTGAGGGCGGCCCAGTACACCAGCACGCGCTGCGCGAAAGGCCGCGGCTTGCGCACGCGCCAGATGCCGTTGAGCGTGCGGTCGATGGTGAGCATCAGCGCCAGCGCGCTGAGCAGCAGCACCACCAGCCCGGCACTGCCCAGGCGGCTGGCCTTGGCGGCGAACTGCGTCAGCGTGCCCAGCACCGGCCTGGCCAGGCTGTCGGGCACCAGGCTGTTCAGGAAGTACTGCTGCAGCGCCACCTGGAACTTGGCGAACACCGGAAAGGCCGAGAACAGCGCCAGCATCACCGTCAGCAGCGGCACCATGGTGATCAGCGTGGTGAAGGTCAGGCTGGAGGCGCTGGTGCCCAGGCGGTCCTCGCGGAAGCGCTGACGCAGGGTGCGTGCGGTCTCGAACCAGGGCCAGGTGCGCAACACCTGCAGCAGCGACGCCAACAGCCCTGCGCTGCGTTGCCACAGGCCGGTGTGGGTAGTCATGCTGGCTATGATGCCAGCATGCAGGTCACCCCCACCCCGGCCAGCGGCCTCGGCATGGATGCGGTCGTGCGCGGCTCGCGCTGGCTGGCCCTGGCCTGCACGGCCGGCCTGGTGCTGCTCGGCCTGGCCTGGGAGCTGTGGCTCGCGCCGACGGGCCGCGGCACCTGGGCGGTGAAGGTGCTGCCGCTGCTGCTGGCGCTGCCCGGGCTGTGGTGGGCGCGCATGTACACCTACCGCTGGCTCAGCCTGCTGGTGTGGCTGTATTTCACCGAAGGCGTGGTGCGCGCCTACAGCGACCCCGGCCTGTCGGCGCACCTGGCTTCGGCACAGTGGCTGCTGAGCCTGCTGCTGTTCGTGGCCTGTGCGTTGCACGTGCGCTGGCGGCTGCACCGCGCCAAGCGGAGCGCGGCCGCGTGACGGCACTGCTGGATGCACTGCGTGGCTGCGTCGGCAGCGACCAGGTGCTCACCGGCGGCGACCTGTCGGCCTATGAGCTCGACTGGCGCAAGCGCTTCCGCGGACGCGCGCTGGCCGTGGTCCGCCCTGCCGACACGGCGCAGGTGGCCGCCGTGCTGCGCGCCTGCGCCGCACACCAGACGAGCGTCGTGGCGCAGGGCGGCAATACCGGCCTGGTCGGCGGCGGCGTGCCCGACGGCAGCGGCACGCAGGTGCTGCTCAGCCTGACGCGGCTGAACCGGGTGCGGGGCATCGACGCCGCCAACCTGACGATGACGGTGGAGGCCGGCTGCGTGCTGCAGGCCGCGCAGCAGGCGGCCGCCGACGCCGGGCTGTGGCTGCCGCTGAGCCTGGCGGCCGAGGGCAGCTGCACCATCGGCGGCAACCTGGCGACCAACGCCGGCGGCACGCAGGTGCTGCGCTTCGGCAATGCGCGCGAGCTCTGCCTGGGGCTGGAGGTGGTGACGGCCGACGGCCAGGTATGGAACGGCCTGTCGGGGCTGCGCAAGGACAACACCGGCTACGACCTGCGCGACCTGTTCATCGGCAGCGAGG
>ERZ1645186.87-NODE-87-length-14490-cov-8.423554_pt1 | contig 14490 bp, 13 predicted proteins | sample MGYA00575349_ERZ1645186 | MGnify/ENA primary metagenome ERZ1645186 (study PRJEB40839, sample SAMN11282943) | freshwater sediment metagenome | isolation source: river sediment | host: Sediment | place: India: Nawabganj, Kanpur | collected 2015-12-17 ...
CCAAGCCGGGCATCTACCGGCGCATGTCCGGCATCCTGCGCGCGCCGACCTACACGACCGCGATCGGCGCCACCATCGTGCTGGCCCTGCTGGTGCAGATTGTCGAGTTCATGTGCACCTCGGGCTTCCCGGCGCTGTTCACGCGCATCCTCACGCTGCGCGGGCTGGAGACGGGCGCCTACCACGGCTACATGCTGCTGTACATCGCCGCGTACATGTTCGACGACCTCGTCGTGCTGGGCACCGGCGTGGTGCTGCTCAGCCGCCGCCGCCTGCAGGAAAGGGAAGGGCGGGTGCTGAAGTTCGTCGCCGGCGTGGTGATGGTCGGCCTGGGCATCTACCTGCTCGTGGACGGTTGACGGCAGCACGCGCTTGGCGAGTGCCTGCGCCAGTCGAGGGCAGGGCAGGAGGGCCCGGTCGCTAAACTGCCGGCGCTCTGCACCATGCCACGAATGAAGACCTTGCCCGAGTTCGACCTTGCCGGCCGGTCCGCCGCGCGGCGCGGGCTGTTGCTGGGCCTTCTGGCAGCTGCGGTCACGCCGGCGCGGCCGGGCGAGGCGCCGCCGGCGCGTCCGGGCACGGCGCCGGACGCGCCTTTGCTGGACGGGCTCGACGCCTATGGTTTCCCCGTCGCGTCGCGCGATGCGCTGGCCCGGCGCTACCACCAGCAGGGCGTGATGCTGGTGTACGGCTTCAATGCCGCCGAGGCGGCCCGCTCGCTTGAAGCCGCCGTGGCGCGCGACCCGCGCTGCGCGGCCTGCTGGTGGGCGCTGGCCTGGTCGCTGGGGCCGAACATCAACACCGACATGGACGCCGCGGCGGCGGCCCGCGTCGACCAGGCGCTGCGCATGGCACGCCGCCACGCCGCCGGCGCCACGCCGGTGCAGCGCGGGCTGATCGATGCGCTGGCGCTGCGCCACCCTGCGCCTGGCCAGCTGAACGAGGAGGCCTATGCCGAGGCGCTGCAGGCCCTGTCGCGGCGCGAGCCTCGGGATGCCGAGGTGGCAGTACTCGCGGCCGAGGCGCTGATGAACCTGCATCCCTACGACTGGTGGCGCGCCGATGGCCGGCCGCAGCCCTGGACGCCGCAGATCGAGTCATTGCTGCGCCGTGCAATGGCATTGCAGCCACGCCACCCGGGCGCCCATCACTACTGGATCCACCTGCAGGAATCGTCGCCGCACCCGGAGCGCGCCCGCGCCAGCGCCGATGCGCTGCGCGGCGCCGTCCCGGGCTCGGGCCACCTGCTGCACATGCCCTCGCACATCGACCTGCGCACCGGGCGCTTCGAGGACGCCATCACGGCCAACCAGCGCTCGATCGAGGCCGACGGGCGATACCTGGCGCAGGTGGACGCCCAAGGTGCCTACCGGGTGGGCTACGTCGCGCACAACCACCACTTCCTGTGGGCGGCGGCCGCGATGACCGGCCAGCAGGCCGTCGCGCTGCAGGCGGCGCAGGCCGCCTGGCCAGCGGCCTGCGGCCCCGCAGGCCGTGATCCCGGTGGGGCCATCGTGCAGCACTATGCCGTGCTGCCGTACTTCACCCGCGTGCGCTTCGGCCAGTGGCAGGCGCTGCTGCGCGACACGCTGCCGCCCGATGCGCCCGCGCCCTATCCACAGGCCATGTGGCACTTCGCCAAGGGCACGGCGCTGGCGCGCACCGGGCAGCGCGACGCCGCGCGGCTGGAGCTGTCGGCCCTGGAGCGCATCGCCGCCGATCCGGCGCTGCAAGGCTTCCGGCTGAAGAACATCAATGCCGCGGCACAGGTGACGCGCATTGCCGTGCTGACGCTGCAGGCCGAACTGGCCTGGGCCGGCGGCGCACCCGGCGCCGCGGCGGCACTGCTGCGTCAGGCCACCGAGGTCGAGGATCGGCTCGAGTACGACGAGCCCCACCTCTGGCTGGCGCCCACCCGGCATGCGCTGGGCGCCGCGCTGCTGGCCGCCGGCGAGCCTGCGCAGGCCGAACAGGTCTACCGCGAGGACCTGCGCCACTATCCCGGCAACGGCTGGTCGCTGAGCGGCCTGGCCCTTGCGCTGGACCGGCTGGGGAAAGCTCCGGACGCCAAGGCGTCCGCACAACTCGCGCGCGAGGCTTTTGCGCGCGCCGAGCGCATGCCGGCGGGCTCGCGTTTCTAGGCATCGCCGCGCAGGCCCACGCTGGTTCGGAAGGCTCGCCGCAGCTGGCCCTGTTGCGTCCGGGTCAACGCGGTGGCCGAAACGGCCCCAGATGTCGCGAATTTGATTCTGGTCACGGCCTTAGTTGCGCGATTGCTTAAGCTTGCACTGACTTGATACCCAGCGTGCCTCAGTGCCGTCCCCGGCGGCATCAGGTGGGGTGGGTGGGTCGACGCCAGGAAATTTGCCATGTCAACTCTGAGCCGCCGCCGTTTCCTGAGCATCTCCGCGGCCACCTTCGGCGCCGCCGCCGTCGCCACGCAATGGGAGCCGCTGACGCGCTTGGCGCACGCCGCCCCGGGCGACGCGGGCGTCGTGACCACGCCCACCTTCTGCGAGATGTGCTTCTGGCGCTGCGGCGGCATTGCCCATGTGCGCGACGGCAAGCTGTGGAAGTTCGAGGGCAACCCGCTCGACCCGCAGAGCCACGGCCGGTTGTGCCCGCGCGGCACTGGTGCCGTCGGCGCGCACTACGACCCCGACCGCATTCGCCAGCCGCTGATTCGCGTCGGTGAACGCGGCAAGGAACAGTGGAAGACCGCATCCTGGGACGAGGCGCTCGCCTACGTGGCCGAGCGCATGAACAAGATCAAGGCCGAGCACGGGCCCGAGTCGGTGGCGATCCTGAACCACGGCTTCGGCCAGCGCTTCATCCAGCACGTGCTGAAGAGTTGGGGCGTGATCAACATCGCCGGCGCGTCGTACGCGCAATGCCGCGGCGCGCGCGACACCGGCTTCATGCTGACCTTCGGCAGCGGCCTGGGTTCGCCCGAGCCGACCGACATCGAGAACACCGACTGCCTGGTGCTGATCGGCACCCACCTGGGCGAGAACATGCACAACTCGCAGGTGCAGGAGTTCGCCAAGGCCGTCGGCCGCGGCGTGCCGGTGATCGTCGTCGACCCGCGCTTCTCGGTCGCCGCCAGCAAGGCCAAGTACTGGCTGCCGGTGAAGCCGGGCACCGACCTGGCGCTGTTGCTGGCCTGGATGAACCTTCTGGTCACCGAAGGGCGCTACGACAAGGCCTTCGTCGACGCGTACGGCCACGGCTTCGCGCAGTTCGCCGAGGAGATCAAGGGCTACACCGTGGAGTGGGCGGCGAAGGAGACGGGCGTGTCGGCCGAGCTGATCCGTGCCACCGCGCGCGAGTTCGCCAGCCACCGGCCGGCCACGATCATCCACCCGGGCCGGCGCGTCAACTGGTACGGCGACGACACGCAACGTTGCCGCGCGGTGGCGCTGCTGTCGGCGCTGATGGGCAACTGGGGTCGCAAGGGCGGGTTGTTCGTGTCGGCGGGCATGAAGATCGCCCCGTATCCGCTGCCGAAGTACCCGACCTCCGACAAGCCCCGGGCCGACGGTGCCGACGGCTCGCAGTTCCCGTTTGCCGACGAGGGCATCACCACCAGCATCCGTGCCGCGACGCTGACGGGCAAGCCCTATCCGATCAAGAGTTGGTTCGTCTATTCGACCAACCTGATGCAGGCGCTGCCCAATCCGCAGGAAACGCTTAAGGCGATCGACCAGCTCGACCTGCTGGTGGTGTGCGACACGCTGCCGAGCGAGATCGCCGGCTATGCCGACGTGATCCTGCCCGAAACCGTCTTTCTCGAGCGGCACGACGATCTGCTGGTCGGCTTCGGCCGCCGCGGCTGGACCTCGCTGCGCCAGCCGGTGGTGGCCGCGCCGCACGACCAGAAGCCGGCGTGGTGGATCGCCAAGCAGCTGGCCGAAAGGCTCGGCGTCGGCGCCAGCATGCCCTTCAAGGACATGGACGAGTACCTGGCCTACCGCATCGAGAAGTCGGGCTTCGACTGGGCCAAGCTGAAGAAGGAAGGCGTGATCATGGGCGAGCCCAAGCCCATCAACGTGGAAACGGGGCTGGCGCTGAGCTTCGACACGCCCTCGGGCAAGGTGGAGTTCTGGTCCGACCAGCTGGCCAAGGCCGGCTTCGACCCGGTGCCCAAGTACAAGGCGCACGCCCAGGCGCCGGACGGCACGCTGCGCCTGATCACCGGGCGCGCGCCGGTGCACACCTTCAGCCGCACGCAGAGCAACCCGCTGCTGCACGACCTGATGCCCGACAACGAGATCTGGGTGAACACGGCCACGGCCGGACGCCTCGGGCTGAAGAACCGCGACTGGGTGACGCTGAAGAACCAGGACGGCGTGGTCAGCAACCGCATCCGCGTCAAGGCCACGCAGCGCATCCGCGAGGACTGCGTGTACATGGTCTACGGCTTCGGCCACACCAACCCGATGCTGAAGACGGCCTACCTGAAGGGGGCCAGCGCCGGCGGACTGAACACGCACTACGAAACCGACCCGCTGATGGGCAGCACCAGCATCCACAGCAATTTCGTGACGCTCGTCAAGGAGGCCTGACATGCCCCGCTTCGGAATGGTCATCGACACCCGCAAGTGCGTCGGCTGTATGGACTGCGTGGTCGCCTGCCAGACGGAGAACGACGTGCCGCACGGCTTCTGCCGCGACTGGATCACGACCGAGGTGCGCGGCGTCTTTCCTGACCTGCGCATGGAGATCCGCTCCGAGCGCTGCAACCACTGCGACAACCCGCCCTGCGTGAGCTGCTGCCCCACCGGCGCCAGCCACGTCGAGGACTTCGGCCGCACCGTGCAGGTCACGGCCAACAAGTGCATCGGCTGCAAGGCCTGTCTGGCCGCCTGCCCGTATGGCGCGCGCTACGTGCACCCCGACGGCCATGTCGACAAGTGCACCTTCTGCGCGCACCGCGTCAAGGACGGGCTCGATCCGGCCTGCGTGTCGGTCTGCCCGACCCGTTGCATGCACTTCGGCGACCTGGACGATCCGAAGAGCGCGGTCAACCAGTTGCTGCGCTCGCGCGACCATCACACGCTGCTCCCGGAGGCTGGCACCCGGCCGCGCGTGTTCTACCTGAGCTGAGGAGCTGTCGTGTTCGAGATCACCTCCACCCGTCACAACGCGCTGGTCGATCCGCACCTGGCCGGCTGGACCTGGGAGATCGCGCTGTACCTGTTCGTCGGCGGTGCCGTGGCCGGGATGATGATCCTCGCCGGGCTGGCGATGCTGCGCATCGCCCGCGGCGAGGACAGCCGCAGCTTCGCATCGGTGCAAACGCCGCTGCTGGGGTTCATGCTGCTCAACGTCGGCATGCTGGCCCTGCTGGCGGACCTGTCGCACCGGCTGTACGTGTGGCGCATCTACCTCACCTTCCAATACACCTCGCCGATGGCCTGGGGCTCGTGGATGCTGCTGATGGTCTATGCGGTGCTGCTGGTGTCGGCACTGGTCGGGTTGACTCAGAGCTGGCCGTGGCTGGTGCGGCGCCTGCCGGTGCTGCAGCGCGCGGCCGATGCGATCACGCGCCATCCGCGGCGACTGGCCGCGCTCGGCGTGGTCAACCTGCTGCTGGGTGTCGGCCTGGGCACCTACACCGGCCTGCTGCTCAGCACCATGGTGGCCCGCCCGCTGTGGAACAGCGCGGCCCTGCCGCTGCTGTTCCTGTTCTCCGGGCTGTGCGCCGGTTCGGCGATGGTCTACGTGGCCGCGCGGCTGCGCGGCGAACGGCCGCCGCCGCAGGGCCTGGTTGGCGGTGCGCTGGCTTCGCTGATCCAGCCGCTGGGCGCTGCGATGCCGCCGCGGCCCGCGCTCGACGGGTTGATTCGCGCCAACGTCGGCTTCCTGGTCGGCGAGTTGATCCTCATCGGCCTGTTCGTGCTGAATCTGGCGACATCGTCGGCAGCGCACGCGCATGCCCTTGAACTGCTCACCACCGGCCCCTTTGCCTTGAAGTTCTGGGGCGTGGATGTGCTGCTGCTGCTGCTGGTGCCGCTGGTGGCCCAGTTGCTGATGCTGGCGCGGCGGCTGCCGCACACCATCGTGCCGGCGCTGATGGTGATGGCCGGCAGCTTCACGCTGCGCTGGGTCATGGTCAACGCCGGTCAGATGAGCCAGATCGTCCCGGTCTCCGTCCTTTCACCCTGAGCTCTTTTCATTCACTCCACAAGCGACCCCATCATGATGCGCAACACAGTCCTCGTCGCGGTGCTCTTCACTTCACAGCTTGCCTGGGCGCAGGCGCCTGCGGCCCCCGCCGCGCCGGCCGCGGCCAAGCCGCCGCCGCAACCCGCCATGTGCTCGGCCTGCCACAAGCTGGAACCCAACCAGGTCGGCGGCTACTTCGAATCGGCGGCCTTCAAGTCGCAGTCGATGCAGATCGACGTCGGCACCGCGACGCCGCAGATCCTGCGCTTCGACCCGAAGGCGCTGAAGGTCATCGATGCCGGCGTCGACAAGACGCCCGAGCATCTGCGCGAGGTGAAGAAGCGCCATGAGGTGCAGGTCACCTTCGTCGAGAAGGACGGTGTCAAGGTGGCCAGCGAGGTGCGCTTCAAGGGGCCGGCGAAGATCGACCCGGCCAACCTGATCGACTACGCTGGTGTTTCCAAGCTGGTCGCCGAAGGCCCGGCCAAGACGCCGTACACGCTGATCGATTCGCGGCCGCTGGTTCGCTTCCAGGAGGGTGCGATCCCGACCGCGATCCACCTGCCCTTCATCGGCTTCGACAAGTTCGTCGACCGGCTGCCGAAGGACAAGAACCAGCTCGTGGTCTTCTACTGCGGCGGCATCACCTGCACGCTGAGCCCCAATTCGCTGAAGAAGGCGAAGTTGCTCGGCTACACGAACCTGCGCGTGTACCGCGAAGGCGAGCCCGAGTGGAAGACGCGCAACTACCTGGTGACGACCCCCGCCTTCGTCAAGGCCGCCTATGTCGACCGCGACATCCCGCACGTGATGATCGACGCCCGTTCGTCGGGCGACTCCACCAGCGGGCACATCAAGGGTGCGGTGTCGGTGCCCGCCGGCAAGGAGGCGGCGGTGCTGAAGTCGCTGCCGCCGGCCAAGCTGAATGCGCCGCTGATCGTCTATGACGGTCGCGGCGGCGACGATGCGGTGGCGGTGGCCAAGGCGCTGGTCAAGGCCGGGCAGCAGAACGTGCTGGTGCTCAACGAAGGCATGATCGGCTGGCAGGCGGCGGGCTACCCGATCGAGTCGGGCACGCCTGCGCTGACCAAGATCGCCTACGCGCCCAAGCCGCGCGCCGGTTCGATCCCGATGGCCGAGTTCACCACGCTGGCGACGAAGACGCCGCCCGATGTGCTGATCCTGGACGTGCGCAACCCTGACGAAGCTTCCTCCGGCATGATCAAGGGCGCGATGCTCATTCCCGACGAGGAACTGCTGGCGCGCATGGCCGAGGTGCCCAAGGACAAGCGCATCGTCACGCACTGCCTGACGGGCATCCGCGCCGAGATGGCCTACCACAAGCTCAAGGAAGCGGGCTACAAGGCCGCGTTCCTGAACAACGACATCGAGGTCGCCAAGGACGGCAGCTTCAAGATCACGCCGCGTTGAGGCGGCAATGAAAAAGCGGGGAAGGCCCTTGGCCTTCCCCGCTTCGATCTTGTGGCGGCGCGTCGTGCGCGGCCGGTTCAGCAGCCGCCCTTCTTCTCTTTCTTTTCCTTCTTCGGCTCGGCGGGTGCCGCCGTGGCCGGCTTGGCGCCGCCGCCGGCAGCCGGCGCGGGGGCCGATGCGCCGGTCTTGGCCGGCTCCGCCTTCTTGGCGTCGGTGGCAAAAGCGGAGGTCGCGGCAAAGGCCAGCAACGCGGCGCAGATCGAGGCACTCGTCTTGGTCATTCAATGGCTCCAGGTGGATGCGCCTGATGCAGGCGCGGACAATACAGGCGACCGCGATGTTCCGCGAAGCGCAGGGCCCGTTCATTGTTCCAGATCAGATCGGCGGCAGGCTTCGCGGCTATCTTCTGCGTTGCGGCCGATCGCCGTGGCATTCGGGCCAAACAGGGCGGCCATCCATGGCGGCAGACCGGGCACCCGAACGGCTCGGTCGGCGGCCCACAGCAGCGAGATCGACATGCAAACACTCCACCTCCCTGCAGGCAGGCCACGGGCCTATCTGAACCCCTACGCCGCGGGCGTGCTGCTCGGCCTGGTGCTGCTGGCCACCTATGCGCTGACCGGCCGCGGCCTGGGCGCCACGGCCGGTTTTGCCGCAGTGGCCACCTGGCTCACCGGCCTGGTGTCGCCCGCCGCCGTGCAGGCCAGCGCGGTGCACCTGAAGTACTGGAACGACGGCGCGCCCTGGCTGAACTGGACCCTTTTCCTGCTGGTCGGCGCGCTGGTCGGCGCTGCGTGGTCGGCCCGGCAGGCCGGGCGCTTCAGCGTCGGCATCGAACGCGGGCCGCGCATCAGCGATGGGCAGCGCCTGGCGCTGGCCTTCCTGGGCGGCTTCATTGCCGCCTGGGGCGCCAAGCTCGCCAAGGGTTGCACCAGTGGTCAGGCGCTGACCGGCAGTTCGATCCTGAATGCCGGCAGCCTGGTGTTCCTGCTCGCGGTGTTCGTCGCCGGCTTCGGCTTGGCGCGTTTCGTTCGCAAGGAGTGGTTGTGATGTTGCCTCTGAGCTCCACCATCGAGTTCTCGCAGACGGCCGAGCTCGGCATCGCCGTCCTGCTCGGCATGGGTTTCGGCGCCGTGCTGGAGCGCGCCGGCTTCGGCAGCGCGCGCAAGCTCACGGCCGTGTTCTACCTGTACGACATGGCCGTGGTGAAGGTCATGTTCACTGCCGTCGTCACCGCCTTGGTCGGCCTGTATGCCCTGTCGGCGCTGGGCCTGATGGACCTGGGCGAGCTGTACGTGGAGCGCACCCATCTGCTGGCGCAGGGCCTGGGTGGGCTGCTCTTCGGGGCCGGTTTCCTGATCGGCGGCTACTGTCCGGGCACGTCGATGGCGGCCATCGCCTCCGGCCGCAAGGATGGGCTGGTGTTCGCGCTCGGCATGCTCGCCGGGGTCTGGGCCTATGCGGAGTTCACGCCGCAGCTGGACGCCTGGTACAGCCGCACCGCACTTGGCGAAATGACGATGCCGGCGATCACCGGCGTGGGCATGGGCTGGTGGGCGCTGCTGTTCGTCGCCGCGCTGCTGCTCGCCGCCTGGGGCCTTCGCTGGATCGAGCGGCGCCACTCCGACCTGCGCCTGCCCGCCTGACCGGCGGCAGAACGCCACGCGGGCAGCGAGCGGCGTGAAGGACGAACATGTGCGGGGTGGCGACGGCAGGCGTCGTTGCGGCTCGACGGCGCGCAGCGGTCAGCCGAAGCGCCGGCTTGCACGCGCCAGGTAGAACCACTCCTGCCGCGGCTGTGCTGCCGCGAACGGAAAGACGATCCAGCCGTCGTGCGGCGCGCGCACGGGCTCGCCACCGGCACGCGTGCCGATCAGCTCGCCGGCGCGCACAGTGTCGAAGCTGCGCCAGTCGCGGGCAAAGGCGTCGGCCGCATCCACCTTGTCGACCACCTCGGTCAGCGACAGCGCCTCGATCGCTGGCGTCGGTTCGGGTGGCGACCCGTCGCTGAGACCGAGCTGGGCCAGGGTGTTCCGGATGGCCCGCACCGCGACTTCGACAGCTGCCGGGTCGTCGTGCGCCCCGCATTCCAGGGTCAGCGCGCAGCCGCCCACCGAACGCATGTACTCGGTGGTGCCGACGCCGTAGCGGGCGTCCAGCTCCAGCGTGCCGGCCACGCCGTCAGCCTCGGCCAGGCGACGGCGGCGCGCGACGCCTTCGGCGTAGGTGCCCAGCCATCCGTCCACCGCCCGCGTCACGCCCAGGCAGCGCACCAGTTCCTGCTCGCGCCCGGCCTGCGCGAAGGGCTCCAGCGGCCCGTCGTTGTCGACCGGCCCGACCATCACAAAGGGCGGTGCCGCGCCCTGGAACGAGTGCAGGTCGAGCAGCACCTCGTGCGCAGCCAGCAGCGGGCACAGCCAGTTGGCCACGTGGTCTTCGAACTCGCGCGGCGCGGCGGTGGGCTGCAGCGCGCGGTTCAGGTTGCGCTCCCCGGTGCGCCGGCCATGGGCATAGGCCAGCGGGTTGGCGACCGGGACGAAGGTCACGCTGCCGGCAAGCAGCCTGAGGGTGCCGCGATCGAGCTCGGACAGCACGCGCTGAATACCCTGGGTGCCGCAGGTCTCGTTGCCGTGCACGGCGCCGAGCACGATCAGTCGCGCACCCGGGCGGCTGCCGGCATAACGGATCGACTTGAACGCGGGCAGCAGCGGGAGGTTCATGGGCGCACTCGTCCGCGAGGGTTGTCGATGCTCAGCGGCTCGACCGCGTCGGCCAGCTCGAAACCCAGCACGTGGGCATAGAAGAAGGCCTCGGCCTCGAGCGCGCGCACGATGTTCTTCAGCTGCCTGAAACCGTGCTGCTCACCATCGAACTCCAGGTACGCCACCGTCACGCCGCGGGACTTCAGCGCCGCGTGCATGCGGCGCGACTGTGTCGGTGGCACGACGCGGTCCTCGCTGCCTTGCAGCAGCAGCAGCGGACGCTTCAGCCCGTCCAGGTGGTGCAGCGGCGAGCGCGCGCGGTACAGCGCCTGCGCCTCGGGCCAGGGGCCGACGAGGCGGTCCATGTAGTGCGCCTCGAACTTGTGCGTGTCCTGCAGCAGCGTCTCCAGGTCGCCGATGCCGTACAGGCTGGTGCCGCAGGCGAAGGTGTCGTGGAAGGCCAGCGCGCTGAGCACGGTGTAGCCGCCGGCGCTGCTGCCGCGGATCACGAGCCGCCGGCCGTCGACGTCGCCGCGCGCCACCAGATGGCGTGCGCCGCGGATGCAGTCCTGCACGTCGACCACGCCCCATGCACCATCCAGGCGCTGCCGGTAGGCGCGCCCGAAGCCGGTGCTGCCGCCGTAGTTCACGTCGAGCACGGCGATGCCGCGGCTGGTCCAGTACTGCACGTTGGCGCGGTAGGCATTGGTGGCCATGCTGGTCGGGCCGCCGTGGCCCAGCACCAGCAGCGGCGGCTTCTCATCGGCCGGGCCGACGAAGTCGCGGTTGCACGGCGGGTAGAAGAAGGCATGCGCGGTCAGGCCCCCGGCGGTGGGGAATTCGATGGCCTGCGGCTGGGCGGTGTAGTCGGGGTCGGCATCGATGGTGCTGCCGCGGCGCAGGGTCTCCAGGCGGCCGTCGTCCAGATGCAGCAGGCACACCGACATCGGCTGCAGCGGCGACGCGCCGGTGAACAGCAGCCGCCCGGGGGCGGCGGCGATGCTGCCGAAGGCGCTGAACGGCGTGGCCAGCCGGTGCAACTGGCGCGTCGCCAGGTCCAGCACGGCCAGTTGCGCGACCGCATCCTGGCTGAAGCAGCACGCCAGTTGTTGCGCGGACACGAAAGCGCAGGTGGCCAGGCCGAAGTTCCAGAACGGCTGGCCGAACTCGGCCGGCATCGGGCACAGCGCTTCGGCTTCCGCGCCGCCCCAGCGGTACAGGTTCCACCAGCCGCTGCGGTCGCTGATGAAGTGCAGGTGGCCGTCGGGCGACCACAGCGGCTGCTGCACCGATTCGTTGCGGCCGCCGGCAATGCAGCGCGCCGCGTGCAGCCCGCCTGCGGCATCGACTTCCGCCTGCCACAGCTCGCAGCCGTCCCAGGGCATGTCGGGATGGTTCCAGCTCAGCCACGCCAGCCGCCGGCCGTCGGGGCTGAGACGCGGTGAGGCATAGAAGTCGTGGCCCTCGGCGACGATGCGGCCGCCGTCGGGGTCGCCGTCGGCGCGCAGCGCGACCAGCGCATTGCGCGCCTCGCCACGGCTTCGATGGTCCTCGCGCACCGCCCAGATCAGGCCGCGCGGTGCATCGGCACACAGGTCGGCAAAGCGCAGCGCCACGCCCTCGGGCGTGATCGGTTGCGGCAGCTGGCCCGCCGCGGCCCGGTACAGGCGCTGGTCGTCATCGTGGCTGAAGCAGAGGACGCCGCGGTCCATCAGGTAGGCCCGGCCGCCGTATTCGTGAACGCGTGTGCGCGCGTTGAAGGGCGCCGGCGTCAACTCGTGCAGCGTGCCGTCGGGGTTGCGGCGCATGATCAGGCTGCGGCCCTTCTCGGCCGGGCGCGATTCCTGCCACAGCACGTCGTCGCCGTCGAAGCCGACATCGCCCAGGCCGATGCCGGCGGCCACCGCGCGCTCCGCCGAGAGCGGCGACTTCCAGCTGCCGTAGGGCGCGACCTGCGCGTTCACCTCAGCCCAGCACCAGCTGCGTCTGCGTGACCACCGCGCACAGCTTGCCATCGGCGTTGCGGATCGTCGTCTGCCAGACCATGGTGGTGCGGCCCTTGTGTAGCGGCGTGCTCTCGCCGGTGACGGTGCTGCCGACCTTGGCCGAGCCGATGAACTTGGTGCTGGATTCGACCGTCGTCGTGCCCTTGCCCTCGGGCAGGTTGACGAAGGTGCCGACCGCCCCCAGCGTGTCCGCGAAGGCCATGTGCGCACCGCCGTGCAGGATGCCGCCGCTGGTGCACAGGTCGGGGCGCACCTGCATCGTGCCGACGATGCGCTCCGGGCCGACCTCGACGAGCTGCATGCCCATCAGACCGGGAAGCAGCGGTTGCAGAAGGTTCTGTAGCGCGGCGGCGTTCAGGGCCATGGGACATCTCCTGTGGTTTCGGATCCGGGCGCCGAGCATAGCGGCTGTGCCTTGCCCGTCACAATGGACTGTCGTCGCGGCACCATCGCCGGCACCGAGGAGAACCCATGGCCAGGACCCAGAAGCATGTCGGACGTACCGCGCTCGTCACCGGCGCATCTTCCGGCATCGGCGAAGAGCTTGCGCGTTGTTTCGCCAAGGGCGGCTTCGACCTGGTGCTCGTGGCGCGCAGTGCCGACAAGCTGCGCGCGCTGGCCGACGAACTGAAGGCCGAGCACGGCACGACCGTGCACGTGCAGCCGGCGGACCTTTCGCGCTCCGGCGCGGTGACGGCGCTGGCCGCGGCCCTGCGACGCCGGCAGTTGCAGGTGGACGTGCTGGTCAACAACGCCGGCGTGCTCGAACAGGGTGGGTTCTGCGAGATCGCGTCGCAGCGCCACCAGGAACTGATCGACCTGAACGTGTCGGCGCTGACGGCCCTGCTGGCGCAGTTCGTGCCGGACATGCGCGAACGCGGCTGGGGCCGTGTGCTCAACGTGGCCTCGATCGCCGCCTTCCAGCCGGTGCCTTCGCTGGCCACCTACGCGGCGACCAAGGCCTTCGTGCTCTCACTGACGGAATCGCTGTCCGAGGAGCTGAAGGGCAGTGGCGTCAGCATCACCGCGTTGTGCCCTGGCATCACGGCCACGCCGATGGTCAGCCGTGCCACGCTGGCCAACGACAAGCTGTCCCAGGTGCCGGGCTTCATGGTCGGCGATGCGGCCGAGGTCGCGGCCGAAGGCTACCGGGCCTGCCTGCGCGGCGAGGTCATCAAGGTCCCCGGGGTGCTGAACCTGGCCGGCACGCTGGCCTCCCGCGCCACGCCGAAGTGGCTGCTGCGCAGCTTGAGCGGTGCGTTCGCGCGGCGCGCGCTGTAGCGCGCCTCAGCGCATGAAGACGCCGAAGGGGCCGGTGCGGTAGATGCTGCGGTGGCCGGCATCCAAGTGACGGATGCGGCGCTCCAGGTCGCGCATGTCGACGGCCTGGGACAGGAACTGCTGGTGGCGTCGCTGCACGTCGGACTGCGACGGGCTGAACAGTGTGGAAAGGGTCTTGATCAGGGAGAACACGGAAACACCAAGTGATTCTTCGAATGCCCGCATTTTAGGGTAAACCCTTAACCCTTCTGGAGCGACCAGGAATCACTGGCGGCCGCAGCGATGCCCCCGGGGCGGCGCGGAAACCGCCGGGCTGGGACAATTCGGGGCCGTCGAAATCGAGGCGTCCATCCCACTGTCGACTTGACTGCATCCACCGCCATCCACCCGCCTGAGGTCGCCAAGCCGCTCACCGGCTACCGGCCTTTCTGGGCCAAGCGCTTCGGGCCGGCGCCGTTCCTGCCCATGAGCCGCGCCGAGATGGAGCGCCTGGGCTGGGACAGCTGCGACGTGGTCATCGTCAGCGGCGATGCCTATGTGGACCATCCCAGCTTCGGCATGGCGGTGATCGGCCGCGTGCTCGAGGCGCAGGGGTTCCGCGTGGGCATCATCGCGCAGCCCGAATGGGACAGTGCCGAGCCGTTCCGGCAACTGGGCCGACCGAACCTGTTCTTCGGCGTGACTGCCGGCAACATGGATTCGATGATCAACCGCTACACGGCCGACCGCAAGGCGCGCAGCGACGACGCCTACACGCCGGGCGACGTGGCGGGCCGGCGGCCCGACCGGGCCAGCCTGGTCTACGCCAACCGCTGCAAGGAAGCCTATGCGGACGTACCGGTCGTGCTCGGCGGCATCGAGGCCAGCCTGCGCCGCATCGCGCACTACGACTACTGGCAGGA
>ERZ1645186.88-NODE-88-length-14457-cov-10.007152_pt1 | contig 14457 bp, 15 predicted proteins | sample MGYA00575349_ERZ1645186 | MGnify/ENA primary metagenome ERZ1645186 (study PRJEB40839, sample SAMN11282943) | freshwater sediment metagenome | isolation source: river sediment | host: Sediment | place: India: Nawabganj, Kanpur | collected 2015-12-17 ...
CCGGCGGCTTGGCCGGCGCGGCGTACCACTGCTCGCGCGGCACCACCTTGGCCTGCGCCGGGTCGCCCAGGTAATGCGGCGACATGATCTGCACGCCGTGCTCGTTGAACACGTCCTGCACGTTGGCATGCAGCAGGCTCATGACCTCGGCGCGCGGCCGCGGCTGGTCGGGCACCGCCTGGCAGACCAGGCGGTACTCGGGATAGAAGTCCGACAGCGCCACCTGGAACACGCGCGGCGCCGGGTCGGCCAGCACGCCCGGGGTGCGCCGCGCGGCCTCTTCCAGCATGGCCACCACCTGCCGCCAGGGCGCGTCGTAGCCGATGGTCACGGTGGTGTCGACGATGAAGCCCTTGCCCTTGACGGTGCGCGAGTAGTTGCGCGTCACCGCGCCCAGCACCTGCGAGTTGGCAATCGTCAGCTCCTCGCCCATCCCTGTGCGGATGCGCGTGGTGAAGCTGCCCAGGCTGACGACGGTGCCTTCGTGCTCGTCGACGCGCACGTACTCGCCCACGTGGAAGGTGCGCGTGTAGGTGAGGATCAGCCCGCTGGCCAGTTGGCCCACCAGGTTGGACGCGCCCAGCGACAGCATCAGGCCGACCAGCACCGACAGGCCCTTGAAGGCCTCGGTATCCGAACCCGGCAGGTAGGGGTAGGCCATGGCCAGCGCGAACAGCCAGATCGCGCCAATGCACAGCTTGCTGGTGATTGGCGCGACGTCGGCTTCGAGCCAGCTCAGGCGCAGATGGCCGGCGCCCACCCTGCGGAAGAACCTGCGCATGGCGCCGCTGAGCAGCCAGGCCAGCCAGAAGATGATCGCTGCCACCAGCAGGTCCGGTATGGCGTGCACGATGGCCAGCACGAAGCGGCTGAGCATGCCGAGCAGGAAGTCGTTGAGCTGCTCGCCCCAGGGCCGGGTGAACGGGAACTGCGCCAGCGCGAGGCTCAGCCATTCGTACAGCAGCAACAGCGCCAGAGCCCAGAAGACCGCGTTCAGCAGCCACTGCTCGACGCGCAGCACGCCTTCGCGGCGCACGACCTCGACGCCCCCGACGCGCAGCTTGTCCGCATGGGCCAGGGTCTTGCCGGTGAGCCAGTCCTGGATGCGCCGCCGCACGACGCGCAGCAGCCACATCAGCGCCAGCATGACCGCGGCGCTGAGCAGCGCCACGGCCGTGCCGGTGAGCAGCGAACGCATGTCGCGCGACTCGCGAGATTCCTCGATCGCCAGCTGCAGCCTTTCCGCGGCCCGCCGCGCTTCGACACGTGCCGCCGCCGGCGTGCGCTCGACCGTGTCCGCCGGCGTGATGGCGAACATCAGCTCGCCGTCGATGCTGACGAGCACGCCCTCCTTCACGTCGAGCGTGCGCACCTGCTGCTCGCCGCCCTCGCGCAGGACCGCGCGGATGCGCGCCTCGCTCTCGGCGGCTCGGGTCTGCGCCGAGACGCCGAACAGGCTGCCGCGCAAGGTGGCGATTTGCCGGTTCAGGATGACGATCCGTCCGGGCGCTTGTTCGGTGTCCGCACCGCCGGACATGAGCACGGCGCCGAGTTCGGGCAGGTCGCCGGGCGCGGCCGCCGACGCTGCGGCCGACGGTGCCACCGCCGTCACCACCGGGGTCGACTGCGCGGGGCCGGCCAGCACGGCCAGCATCAGCCACAGGCATTGCGCCAGCAGCTGCCCGATCGGCCACCTGCTGAACCTGCTCATGAACCCCGCTCCGCGTCGCGCCCGCTGCATTGCGGCGAGTCTACCGAAGCGTCGCGTGCCTCAGGGGCGCACGGCAGGTGTCTCCAGCGGCATGCCGCGCGCGCGCCACGCCAGGTGCAGCTCCAGCTCCACCCACTGCGGCGCATCGGCGGCGAAAGGCTCGGCGCGCACGCCCACCACGCAGGCGCGCAGCCGGCGCTGCAGCGTGCCCAGGCCCTGCCACTCCAGCCGGTAGATCGGGTAACCGGTGGGGTGGCCTTGCGGGACCGGGCTGCCGCCCAGGCGCCGGCCGGCCAGCGCGTCGTGGCAGTCGCTGCAGGCCAGGTCGAGCTGGCCGATGCGCTGTCCCCAGAGCGCGCGGCCGCGCTCGCGCGGGGCCTGCAGCCGCGCATCGTCCGGCGGAGCGATGGGCAGGCCACGCGACTGGTGCGCGACGTAGGCCTGCAGGGCCAGCGCCGCCTCTGCGTCGGGCGGCGCACCGGGCCGCAGCCTCTGGTGGCACGCCGCGATGCGCTGCGGCAGGTCCACGGGCCGGCCCAGCGCCGCATCGAAGGCCGGGTAGCGCGCGGCCACGCCGCGCATCGATTGCGGCGCCGCGCCGTGGCAGCCGGCGCAGGAGCCGCCGGCGTCTCCCAGCGGGCGCGACCACAGCTGCTCGCCCTGCAGCACCCACAACATGCCGGGGTTGAGGCTGTCGTCGCGCTGCATCGCCTGCGTGGCCGCCCCCATGTACTCGAAACCGGAGCGGCGGCCGTCGGCGTGCACCCCCGGCGCCCACAACACCGCGGCCAGCAGCAGGATCGACGCGGGCTTCATGCCACGCTCAACGCGCGCTGCTCGCGGTGGCGGAAGCCCTGGTCGCCCTCCCACTCGAACAGCAGCGTGCCGCTGTCCACGGCGCGCACGCTGAACTCGAAGAACGGGTTGGCGGCGACCGCCGGGAACAGCTCGACCTCGACGACCAGCTCGCCGTCGTACAGGCAGCGGAAGCGCCGCACGATGTCGCGCGGCAGCACGCGGCCGTCGGCGCCAACGCGAAAACCGCTTTCCATCGGGTGCTGCAACAGCGTGCGCACCGTGAAGCTCTGGCCGCGCGTCACGCGCTCCGGCAGGGTGATCAGGCTGCGGGCCACGTCCGCGTCACTCCAGGCAGGCCGACAGCGTGACCACCACGTCCACACGCTGCGCCCAGTGGCCACCGTCGGCGAGCCGGGCCACCGCCACCAGCTGCTGCGACGTGGCCAGGCGCATGCGCGTGGTGAGGACGCGCTCGCCGGCCCGCGGCCCGAAGACCACGCGAAGCACGTCGCTGCGCGGGTTGCGTTCGCTGAACAGCGCCAGCGCCTGCACCTGCTCGGGCGACACGCCCGGAACGCTGACGCTCACCGGCACGGTGTTGCCGTTGTCCACCAGCGGCGCGATGTCCAGCCGCACGCGGCCTTCACGCAGCGGCGCGCCGCCCGTGTACTCGCGCAGCGCGTCCGCCAGCGCCTCGGGCGTGGCCTGCGCCGGGCGCAGCCACAGCACCGCGCACGCCGCGGCCAGCAGCCGGCGACGTTCGAGAGGGCGTGGCACCTTCATCAGCGCAGCGTGCGCAGGTAGGCGACCACGTCTTCGACCTGCTGCGCATTCAGCATCGGCCTGCCAGCCCAGGCCGTGCCGACCCGCTGCAAGCCGTCGACACGGTAGTACGACGGCATGGTCGTGGCCGGGTTCAGCCGCCGCGCATCGGCCACGCGCAGCCGCAGCTGCGCCTCGCTCCAGCGCGTGCCGGCGCCCGCCAGGTCGGTGCCGATGTCGCCTTGCAGCCGCTCCTCGGCGATCGGTGCCGCGTGGCAGAGCAGGCACAGCCCGGTCTGCCGGCTGGCGACGATGGCGCGGCCGCGTGCCGGGTCGCCCGGCATGGCACTCAGGCGCTGCGGAATGCCGTCGTCCACGATCGGGTAGCCGCCGGGCGGCAGCTCGGCTCGTGCCGCACCTGCGGCCAGCAGCAGTGCGGCGGCGACGCGGCGCATCAGGCCTTCTTCAGGCTCTGGTTCTTCAGCGGCAGCTCGCGGATGCGCACGCCGGTGGCGGCGAAGATGGCGTTCAGCACCGCCGGGGCGGCCACCGCGATGGTCGGCTCGCCGACGCCGCCCCAGAAGCCGCCCGAGGGCACGGCGATCGTTTCCACCTTCGGCATCTGCGCCAGGCGCATCACCGGGTAGCTGTCGAAGTTGCTCTGCTCGATGCGCCCGTTCTTGAGCGTGCACTCACCGTACAGCGCCGCCGACAGGCCGTAGACGAAGGAGCCTTCCACCTGCATCGCCACTTGCTGCGGGTTGACCACGTGGCCGGGGTCGGTGGCGGCGACGATGCGGTGGATCTTCAGCTCGCCCGCCGAGCTGACCGAGACCTCGGCCACCGCCGCCACGTAGCTGCCGAAGCCCATGGTCTGCGCGATGCCGCGGAACACGCCGGCCGGCGCGGGCGTGCCCCAGCCGGCGCCCTTGGCCGCGGCTTCCAGTACCGCGCGGTGCTTCGGGTGGCTGCCCATCAGCTTCAGCCGGAAGGCCAGCGGATCCTGCTTCGTGGCATGGGCCAGCTCGTCGAGGAAGCACTCCAGGTAGACGGCGTTCTGGTTCAGGTTCACGCCGCGCCAGAAGCCCGGTGGCACCGACGGGTTGCGCATCGCATGGTCGATCAGCAGGTGCGGCACGCTGTAGCCGATCGAGGCCTCGGGGCCGGAGGCGTTGAGCCCCTGGAACACCACCGGGTCGCGGCCGTCGCGCACGTTCTGCGGGAACACGCCGGCCAGGATCGACTGCCCGGCGATGCGCATGTGCAGCGCCTGCAGGTTGCCCTGCGCGTCCAGCCCGGCCTGCAGCTTGCACATCGTCACTGGGTGGTAGCGGCCGTGCAGCATGTCCTCCTCGCGCGACCAGATCAGCTTGACCGGCGTGCCCGGCAGCTCCCTGGCGATGGCCACCGCCTGGCGCACCCAGTCGTGCACCGCGCCGCGCCGGCCGAAGCCGCCGCCGAGGTTGATCTTGTAGACCTCGCACTGCGCGGCCGGCAGGCCGGCGGCCTCGGCCGTGGCAGCCAGTGCCGCCTCGCCGTTCTGCGTCGGCGTCCAGACCTCGCAGCGCTGCGGCGTCCAGCGCGCGGTGGCGTTCATTGTCTCCATCGTCGCGTGGTTCTGGTGCGGGTACGCATACACCGCCTCCAGCTTGCGCGGTGCCGCGGCCAGCGCGGCGCGCGCGTCGCCGTTGCTCGTGCCGACCACGGCCTCGGGCGCGTCCAGCGCGGCCTTCAGCACCGCGGCGAAGGCCGCGCTGCTGGCATTGGCATGGGGGCCTTCGTCCCAGACGATGGGCAGCGCATCGAGCGCGGTCTTGGCATGCCACCAGGTGTCGGCCACCACCGCCACCGCACTGTCGCCGACGGGCACCACCTTCTTAACGCCCGGGCGCCTGGCGATGGCGGCCGCGTCGAAGCTCCTGACCTTGCCGCCAAACACCGGGCAGTCCTTGATCGCCGCGTTCAGCATGCCGGGCAGCTTCAGGTCCATGCCGTAGACCTGCGCGCCGGTGAGCTTGTCCTTCGTGTCCAGGCGCAGCAGCGGCTGGCCGGCGATGGTCCAGTCCTTCGGGTCCTTCAGCGCCACCTCGGTGGGCACTGGTAGCTTGCCGGCGGCATCGGCCACCTGCCCGTAGGTGATGCGGCGACCGGTGGGCTGGTGCGTGATCACGCCGCGCGCGGTGCGGCATTCGGCCACCGGCACCTTCCATTCGTTGGCCGCGGCCTGCACCAGCATCAGCCTGGCGGTGGCGCCACCCTTGCGCACGTAATCCTGCGACTCGCGGATGCCGCGGCTGCCGCCGGTGGAGAAGTTGCCCCACACGCGGTTGCGGGCCAGGCTCTGCCCGGGCGTGGGCTGCTCGGTCCCGACCTTGGACCAGTCGCAATCCAGCTCTTCGGCCACCAGCTGCGCCAGCCCGGTGAGCGTGCCCTGCCCCATCTCGGAGCGCACGATGCGGATCAGCACACGGTCGTCGGGCAGCACGCGCACCCAGGCGTTGATCTCCGGGGGCTGCGCCGCCGCCTGGGCTTGCGCCTCGCCCGGCGCCGCGACATGGAAGCCGACCACCAGGCCGGCGCCGGCGCCGAGGAAGCCACGGCGCGAGAGTTCGAGCTCCTGCAGCATCTTGGCCTCCGTCAGCTCTTGGCCGCAGCGGCCTGCTTGATGCCGGCGCGCACGCGGTTGTAGGTGCCGCAGCGGCAGATGTTGCTCATCGCCGCGTCGATGTCGGCATCGGTGGGCTGCGGCTTGGCTGCCAGCAGCGCCGCGGCCGCCATGATCATGCCGCTCTGGCAGAAGCCGCACTGCGGCACGTCCAGCGCGGCCCAGGCCTTCTGCACCGGGTGCGAGCCGTCGGGCGACAGGCCTTCGATGGTGACGATCTTCTGGTTGGCATTCAGCGCCGCCAGCGGCAGCGCGCAGGAGCGCACCGGCGCGCCGTCGACGTGCACCGTGCACGACCCGCACTGCGCGATGCCGCAGCCGTACTTGGTGCCGGTCAGGCCCAACTGCTCGCGCAGCACCCACAGCAGGGGGGTGTCGGGCTCGGCCTCGAAAAAAACGGTCTTGCCGTTGACGTGCAGCGTGGGCATCGGCTTCCTCTCAATGAGGGTGGTCGAGGTTCAAAGGCCAGTTTAGGATTTTCGGCGAGCACCGTCATGGCTGTCCACCCGCGGAAAATTCGGGACCGAAGATCCACCAGTGGAGTATGCTGCGAGCATGGTTGCATCGCATGCCCGGATCAAGGCGCCGGCCGTTCCGGATCTGTCGTCGGCCCATGCCGCGGCGGCAGCGCTGCGCACCTTCTGGCGCCTGGCCGAGGCCTGGAAGCTCAAGCCGGCCGAGCAGATGACGCTGCTGGGCGTGGGGCGCAGCGCCTTGTACCAATGGAAGGCCGGCAAGGTCGGCCCGCTGGACCGGCATGTGCTGGAGCGACTTTCCTACCTGTTCGGCATCTACGCCGCGCTGCAGTTGCTGCTGCCCGCCGACCAGCGCGCCGACGAATGGGTGCGCCGGCCGAACAGTGCGCCGCTGTTCGGTGGCCAGTCGGCGCTGCAGCGCATGCTCGGCGGCCAGGTGGCCGACCTGTACGTGGTGCGCCAGTACCTGGACGCCCAGCGCGGTGGCAAGGCCTGAGCAAGGCGCCGCGAGGGCCGGATGATCGATGCCGGGCGCATCCCCCTGGCCGACACAGCCTGGAAGCCGAGCTACAGGCTGATCGCTTCGCGCTACCCCACCGTCGGCCTGTACGACGCGATCGCCGACCCGGCCGATCTCGACGTGGTCTTCGCGGTCGAATCGCTGACCAACCCGCGGGTCCGCAACGAACTCGGCCAGTTGCAGCTGGTGCCGCCCGAGGAGCGCGTCAGCGGAGCGGGCAGCACGCCAATCATGGCCGCCTTCACGCACCTGAATCCCGAGGGCTCGCGTTTCTCCGATGGCAGCTATGGCGTGTACTACGCCGCGCAGGACCTGGACACCGCGGTGGCCGAAGTCGGCCACCATCGCGCGCTGTTTCTGGCGCGCACGGCCGAGCCGCCGATCGACATCGACCTGCGCCTGATCACCGCGCCGCTGCACGCCCCGTTGCACGACCTGCGCGGCCTGCACCGCCGCGCACCGGCACTGTTCGACCCGGCCGACTATCGCGCCGGCCAGTCACTCGGCCGCCAGCTGCGCGCGCACGGCAGCTGGGGCGTGCTCTATTCCAGCGTGCGGCGCCGCGGCGGGCTCTGTGCCGGACTGTTCCGGCCCCGCGCGCTGAAGCCGGCGAAAGAGAGCCTGCACATCGCGCTGCACTGGGACGGCCAGCGCATCACCCACTGGTACGAAAAGCGGCTCGCGCAGCCGCTGCGCTGATCGACGCCGGCCTCAACGCCCCTTGAAACTCGGCGCCCGCTTCTCCACGAAGGCCACCGCCGCGCCCTTGTGGTCCTCGGTCTCGAAGGTGCGGATCATGTGCAGCGCCTCGGCATCCAGCACGTCGGCGAGCGAGCCGCGCAGCGCGGTGTTCAGGTTGCGCTTCATGTAGCCCACGGCCACCGTGGGCAGTGCGGCCAGCTCGGCGGCCCAGGCGGCAGCCGCCGCCGGCAACTGCGCGGCCGGTACGGCGCGGTTGACCAGGCCGATGCGCGCGGCTTCGGCACCGCTGATCACCTGGCCGGTGAAGTACATCTCGCGCGCCTTGGCCGCGCCGACCAGGTAGTTGAGGAAGAAGCTGCCGCCGAAGTCGCCGGACAGGCCGATCTTCGAGAACGCGGTGGTCAGCTTGGCGTCGTCGGCGGCAATGCGCAGGTCGCAGGCCAGCGCCACCGACAGCCCGGCGCCGGCGGCCGCGCCGGGGATCACCGCCAGCGTGGGCTTGGGCATCTCGTGTAGCCAGCGCACGGCTTCCATGCGCGCGCGCAGGTCGGTGACCTTGGTGTCGAAGGAAGTCGTTACCGGCGCGCCGGCGGCGTTGCGGGCGAAGCTCTTCACGTCGCCGCCGGCACAGAAGGCATTGCCGGCGCCGGTGATCACCACCAGCCGAACGGCCGGGTCCACCGCCAGCCGCGGCAGCGCCTGCGACAGGCCGTCCATCATCTCGCGCGTGAAGGCGTTGCGCGCCTCCGGCCGGTTCATCGTCAGCGTGGCGATGCCGTTCTCGAAGCTCTCGATCAGGTCCTGGGCCATGGGCTTGTCTCCTCGGTGCGGAAAGCCTGCATTCTCCGGCTGTGCGCGCCGCGCGCGCGTCACCTGCGCGCCAACGCCCCGGCCCAGGCGCTCCCGACCGGAACCGGGCAGTTCGGCTTCAGCGCCGCGCCTGCCACCAGCGTTCGTTGTCGGACAACAGCTGCACCGTCTGGTCCAGCCACGCCCGCGCCTCGGCCTCGTTGTAGAACAGCTTGCGGATCAGCCCGGCGGCGCCGGCAAGCTGCACCACGCGCTGGTACAGCTCGGTCTGGGCCTCGTTGACGACAAAGGCCAATGGCAACGCCCGCAGTGGCAGCGCCAGGTTCGGATAGGCGGCGGTCATCGACACCGGGTCGCAGCAGATGGCGGCCAGGTCGTTGCGGTAGAGCAGGCCCTTGGCGCTCCTGCGCATACCGGCACCCATGGTCAGGGCGCCCATGGCCAGGAAGTTGGCCGGCATCAGCAGGCCGCTGAAGTGGGCCGTGCCGATGCCCTGGTTGTCCACCCGCAGCGTGCCGCAGGCGCTGCCGCATTCGATCGTGTCCAAACTGCCGCCCGACGGTGTAAATCCGGCCCCATTGTCGAACAAGGCCGCCACTTCGAGCGGGCAGACGGCATCAGGGCTTGCACCGACTCAACGTCCGGTCCAGTTCGGCGCGCGCTTCTCGATGAAGGACGCGCGGCCCTCCTTGGCGTCCTGCGTCAGCGCCAGCGTCATGATCTGGGTCTCCAGGAAGCTGATCGACTGCTCGAAGCTCATGTCGAAGGCGGCGCGCATCATTGCCTTGCCGCGGCGCAGCGCGGTCGGCGACTTGCCCACCACGCGCTGCACCAGCCAGTCGGTCTTGGCGTCCAGCTCTCCCGCCGGCGCCACGTGGTTGACCAGCCCGATCTCGGCGGCGCGCCTGGCATCGATGGGCTCGCCGGTCAGGCACAGCTCGGCAATGTGCCGCGGCGCGCACAGGTGCTGCAGCACCGCCAGCACCTGCGCCGGGAACAGGCCGATCTTCACCTCGGGCAGGCCGAAGCTGGCGTGGTCGGCCGCCACCGCCATGTCGCACATCGCCAGAAAGCCCATGCCGCCGGCCAGGCAATGGCCGTTGACGCGGGCGATCAGCGGCACCGTGGCGGTCTGCGCATAGCGCAGCAGGTCGGCGAACTCGGCATGCGGCTTCGATGGGTCGAACTCGAAGGAGCCCGACCCACGCCCCAAGTCCGCCCCGGCGCAGAAGGCCTTGTCGCCGGCGCCGGTGAGCACCACCACCCGCACCTCGGGGTCGGCATGCGCCTGCTCCAGCCCGGCGCGGATGCCGGCGAGCACGGCGCCGTTCATCGCATTGCGCTGCGCCGGGCGGTCGATGGTCAGCCACAGCGCGTGGCCGCGCTTTTCGATCTTCAGCTCTTCCGACATGGTCAGCGCCCCTTGAACTGTGCGGGTCGTTTCTGCAGGAAGGCGGTGACGCCTTCCCTGTGGTCTTCGGTGGCCATCGCCAGGCCCTGAAGCAGCGCCTCCACCTCCAGTTGGTCGCCAAGCCCGTTGCCGGAGCTGACCGCCAGGCCCTGCTTGATCAGGTCGTAGGCGCGGGTGGGCATGTGCGCCATCTTCTGCGCGGTGGCCAGCGCCTCGGGCAGCAGCCGGTCGTCGGCGTACACCTTCCACACCAGGCCGTACTGCAGCGCATCTGCCGCCGAGATCTTGTCGGCCAGCATCACCAGCGCGCGGGCGCGCACGTCGCCCACCATGCGCGGCAGGAACCAGGTGCTGCCGCAGTCGGGCACCAGGCCGATGCGGGTGAAGGCCTGCAGGAAGGACGCCGATTCTCCCGCCAGCACGATGTCGCAGGCCAGTGCGAGGCTCATGCCGGCGCCGGCGGCCACGCCGTTGACGGCGCCGACGATCGGCTTCGGAAACTGGCGCATCGCCAGGATGATCGGGTGATAGCGCTCGCGCAAGGACTGCGACACGTCGCGCGGGCCGGGCGTGCTGGCGCCGGCCGCCAGGTCGGCGCCGGCGCAGAAGCCCCGGCCGGCGCCGGTGAGCAGCACCGCGCGCACCGTGTCGTCGGCCTTGGCGCGCGCCAGGCCGGCGCTCAGCCCGGCCAGCAGGTCGTTGTTCAGCGCGTTCAGCACCTCGGGCCGGTTCATCGTCAGCGTGGCCACGCCGCCCTCGGCGGCGTACAGCACGGCAGATTCGGACATGCTCGTCTCCTTGTGTTCAGGCCGCGTCGGCCTCGATGCGCACCAGCAAACGCCCCGGCGCCACCTGCGTGCCGGCGGCGGCGCCGACCTCGACGACCGTGCCGGCGATCGGCGCCTCGATGCGGTGCTCCATCTTCATGGCCTCGATGGCGAGCACGAACTCGCCCTTGGCCACGCGCTGGCCGACCTCGACGTTCAGCTTGACCAAAGCGCCGTGCATGCGGCTGGTGATCAGCCCGTGGGCGCTGCCGTCCTCGCGCTCGGGCGGGGCCTGGCTCAGGTCGCGCCAGGCAGCGCAGCAGCCTTCGGCATCCAACCAGCCCGCCTCCCCCTGCATCGAGCAGCGGGCGCGCAGGTGCAGACCGTCGACGATCAGCTCCACGTTCAGGCCGTCATCGTGCTGCAGCTCGATGGCGTGGCTGGCTTCGCCGACACGCGCTTCAGTCGGCTCGCCGCGGCGGTAGGCCAGGCGCAGGTCGAAGGTCGTCTCGCCCACCGCCAGCCGCACGGGGGTGTCGCGCATGCCGGCCGAGCTCCACAGCGCGAAGGGGCCGAAGCCCTGCGCCAGCCGGTGCAGGCGAATCACGGCGGCCAGCGCCGCCCAGCGCCCATCGGGCAGGCGCGGCTGCCAGGCTGGGCTGGCCTCGCCCAGCCAGCGCGTGGCCAGCTTCGGCGTGGCGAAGGCCGGCGCGGCCAGCGCCTGCAGCAGGTAGTCGCGGTTGGTGACCAGGCCCAGCACGCTGCTGCCGGCCAGCGCGCGGATCAGCCGACCACGCGCCTGCTCCCGGTCGGCGCCGTAGGCGATGACCTTGGCCACCATCGAGTCGTAATACGGCGGGATGGTCGGCCGCGCCACCATGCCGTGGTCGATGCGGATGCCTTCGCCTTCGGGCACGCTCCAGTGCGCCACCGCGCCGGCCTGCGGCGCGAAGCCGTTGAAGGCGTCTTCGGCGCACAGCCGCGCCTCGATGGCATGGCCCTGCCAGCGGATGTCGCCCTGCTGCAGCGGGATGCGCTCGCCGCGCGCGATGCGCAGCTGCCACTCCACCAGGTCCAGGCCGGTGATGGCCTCGGTGACCGGGTGCTCCACCTGCAGCCGGGTGTTCATCTCCAGGAAGTGGAACTCGTGGTCCGGCGTCAGCAGGAATTCCACCGTGCCGGCGCCCACATAGCCCACCTCGCGCACCAGCTTGACCGCCGCCTCGCCCATGCGCGCGCGCAGTGCGTCCGACACGCCGGGGGCCGGCGCTTCCTCCAGGATCTTCTGGTTGCGGCGCTGCGTGGAGCAGTCGCGCTCGCCCAGGTGCACCGCGCCGCCGTGCGTGTCGCCGAACACCTGCACCTCGACATGGCGCGCCTCCTCGACCAGGCGCTCCAAGAGCAGGTCGCCGTTGCCGAAGGAGGCCACCGCTTCGGCGCGGGCCGATTCGATCAGCTGCTCCAGGGCCGCCGAATCGCCACCAGCGCCCACGTCGTCGCAGCGGCGCATGCCGCGGCCACCGCCGCCGGCGCTGGCCTTGATCATCAGCGGCGCACCGATGCGCCTGGCCTCACCGATCAACGTGTCGTTGTCCTGCGCGGCGCCGGCATAGCCGGGCAGGCAGGGCACGCCGATGCTCTGGGCGCGCTGCTTGGCGGCAGCCTTGTGGCCCAGCGCATCGATTGCCTCGGGAGAGGGGCCGACGAAGACGATGCCGGCCTCGCGGCAGGCGCGCGCGAAATCGGCGTTCTCCGACAGGAAACCGTAGCCCGGGTGCACCGCGCCGGCGCCGCTGCGCTTGCAGGCGTCGATGATGCGCTCGATGCTCAGGTAGCTGTCGCGCGCCGGGCCGGCGCCGATGCGCAGCGCCGTGTCGGCCAGGTGCACGTGCCGCGCGTCGCGGTCGGCATCGGAATAAACCGCCACGGTGCGCAAGCCCATGGCCCGCGCGGTGCGGATGACGCGGCAGGCGATTTCCCCACGATTGGCGATAAGGAGCGTGTCAAACATCGATGGTCTCGATCGTGGGGAAACCGCCTGTGCGCGCTGCACGCGCCAGGCAATGTGGCTTCGCCGAAGCAGCCGCTGCGCGGCTGTTTTCGCCGCGATTGGCGATCAGAAGCGTGTCAAACATGTCCGCCACCTGACCGAACTAAGTACAATATCGCGTACAACTTCAGGACCCTTCAACTCAATGGATGCAATCAGCTATTCCGCCGCGCGCGCGAAGCTCGCGAGCACGATGAACCGGGTGTGCGAAGACCACGAGCCGCTGATCATCACGCGCAACGGCGAGCCTTCGGTGGTGATGCTGTCGTTGGAGGACTTCCGCGCGCTGGAGGAAACCGCCTACCTGCTGCGTAACCCGGCCAACGCACGCCGCCTGCTGGGGGCGATCGCGCAGCTGAGCGCCGGCGAGGGCCGCGAACGCGAGTTGCTGCGGTGAAACTGGTATTTGCCGATGCCGCATGGGAGGACTATCTGTACTGGCAGAAGCAGGACCGGCGCATGGTCGAGCGCATCAACAAGCTGATCGAAGAGACGCGTCGCGAGCCCTTCGCCGGCATCGGCAAGCCCGAACCGCTGAAGCACGCGCTGGCGGGCTTCTGGTCACGCAGGATCACCGACGAGCATCGCATGGTGTACCGGGTCGAAGGGGAGGCGCTGTGGATCGCGCAGCTTCGCTTCCACTATTGAGGCTTCGCCTCAGCCCTGCCGGGGGAAGATTCCCATGGTCTTGGCGATGATGCCCATCATCACCTCGTCGGCGCCGCCGCCGATGGAGCCCAGTCGCGAATCGCGCCAGGCGCGGTTGACGCGGGTTTCCTCGATGTAGCCCATGCCGCCCCAGAACTGCACGCACCAGTCGCTGACTTCACGCGCCAGCCGCGCGCACTTCAGCTTGCACATCGAGGCCAGCTGCGTCACGTCGTTGCCGGCCACGTACAGCGCCACCGCCTTGTGGAACAGCGCGCCCATCGCCTCCACCTCGGTGGCCAGCTCGGCCAGCTTGAAGTAGATGTACTGGTTCTCCAGCAACGGCTTGCCGAAGGCCTGGCGCTCGCGCAGATAGTTGATGGTCTCCTGGATGATCTCGTGGTTCTTGCGCCAGCCGGCCGCTGCCCACAGACGCTCTTCCTGGAACTGCTGCATCTGGTAGGTGAAGCCCATGCCCTCTTCGCCAATGCGCCAGCGCTGCGGCACGCGCACGCCGTCGAAGTGCAGCTGCGCGGTGTCCGACGAGTTCATGCCGGCCTTCTTCAGCTTGCGCGCCACCGACACGCCCTTGGTCTTCATCGGCACGCAGATCAGCGTCTTGTTACGGTGTGCCGATCCGCCGGCGCTGGTGTTGGCCAGCACGCAGCACCAGTCGGCCTGCGTGCCGTTGGTGGTCCACATCTTGCCGCCGTCGATGATGTAGTCGTCGCCATCCTTGCGCGCGGTGGTCTTGATCGAAGCCACGTCCGAGCCGGCGCCGACTTCGGACACGCCCAGGCAGGCCACGTACTCGCCGCTGATCGACGGCGCGAGGAATTCCTTGCGCACCTCGTCGGAGCCGAAGCGCGCCAGCGCCGGCGTGGCCATGTCCGTCTGCACACCGATGGCCATCGGGATGCCGCCGCACTGGATGGCGCTCAGCCCCTCGGCAAAGGCCGCGGCGTAGGAATAGTCCAGCCCCTGGCCGCCGAACTCCACCGGCTTGTTCACGCCCAGGAAGCCCAGCTTGCCCATCTTGCGGAACAGCTCCTTGGCCGGAAAGATCTCGGCCTTCTCCCATTCCTCGATGTGCGGGTTGATCTCGGATTCGCAGAACTTCTTCAGCGAATCCTGCAG
>ERZ1645186.89-NODE-89-length-14358-cov-9.415927_pt1 | contig 14358 bp, 9 predicted proteins | sample MGYA00575349_ERZ1645186 | MGnify/ENA primary metagenome ERZ1645186 (study PRJEB40839, sample SAMN11282943) | freshwater sediment metagenome | isolation source: river sediment | host: Sediment | place: India: Nawabganj, Kanpur | collected 2015-12-17 ...
CGCTGATGCTGCATTTCTGCGGCGAGATCCGGCTGAACCACTGGTACCGGCGCGCGGCCGAATGGCACACCGAGCCGGTGATCAGGCAGATCTACGAGACGCTGGCGCGTGACGAGGCGCGCCACGGCGGCGCCTACCTGCGCTACATGAAGCGTGCATTGACACGCTTCGGCGACGAGGCACGCGCCGCCTTCGCCAAGGTCGGTGTGCTGATGGCCAGTGCGCGGCGCACGGCGCAGGCGCTGCACCCGACGAACCTGCACGTCAACGCCAGTCTCTTCCCGCGCGACACGGTGCAAAGCCGCCTGCCGGACCCGGCCTGGCTGGAGCGCTGGCTCGACCAGCAGATCCGTTTCGACGCCAGCTGGGAAACCAAGGTGGTCGAGCGCATCCTGCACAACCTGAGCCTGCTGCTCGAGCGCAGCTTCGCCAGCGTGCAGGAGCTCAACCGCTACCGCAAGGAAGTCAGCGGCCGCCTCGCGCCGGCGGCGCAGCCGCAGCCGGCCTGAGGCGCCGGGCCGCGATCAGGCCTTCGCGGCCTGCGCCGCCATGCGATCGGCATCGGCCTTGCGATCGGCAGCCACGCGTTGCGCGCTGGGCCGCTCGCCGATCAGCTTCACATAGGCCTTCCAGTCGATGCCGGCGGCGGCCAGCATGTCCTCGCCCAGCACCGCCTTGGTCGCGCTGGCCACCAGCGGCAGGCTGACGAAGGCGGCGCAGTCGGCCAGCGTGAAGCTCTCGCCACCCACATAGGGCGCGAACTTCGCCAGCCGCTTGAAGCCGGCGATGTTCTTGGCCAATTGCTTGCGCACGCGTTCCTTCGTGGCGTCGTCGATGGTGCCGCCGAAGAAGGCCTGCGCGTACAACTCGCGGGCCACCAGTTCCAGGTGCAGGTCGATGAAGGTGACCAGCTCGCGCATCTTCGCGGCGGCCAGCGGACCCTGTGGCGTCAACGGCTTGTCCGGCGACAGCGCGTCCAGGTACTCGGCGATCACCTGGCTCTCGCACAGCGGCCCGTCGGGAGTGCGAATGAACGGGATCTTGCCCAGCGGCGAGGCCGCCAGCACGGCCTCGTCGGTGGACTTGGTCATCACCCGCTCTTCGGCAAAGGGGATGCCCTTTTCGAGCAGCACCATCTTCACCTTGTTGTAGTAGTTCGACAGCGAAAAGCCGCACAGCGTGATCACATCGCTCTCCTTGCAAGTTGGCGTCGGGGTCCGAAGTCTAGTGAGCCTCGCGGCCAGGCGGCTGTCGCGTCAGATACACCGCCAGCAGCGTCAGCAGCGCGCCGGCCAGCGAGCCGCTGGCATGGGCCAGCGGGGCTACGGCCACGTCGAGCTCGGCCGGCGGATGCAGTGCGGCGCCCCACGGCTCTTCAAGCAGCAGCTTCAGGCACTGACCTACGAGCATCAGCCAGCCCACGGTGCGCTGCCCGCCCCGGCCACGCAGCACCAGCCACAGCGTGGCTGCGGCCACGCCGCCGTGCAGCACGCCCGACAGCCCGCCGTAGTGCAGCAGCTCGGGCCGCATCAGCAGCGCCAGATGCGTGACGGGCCAGGAAGCCAGCCAGGCCAGGGCCACCACGGCGGGCACACGCGCGGCCCAGCCATAGGCCGCGACCAGCGCCGTGGCCAGCAGGTTGGCGCCCAGGTGCAAGGGCGTCCAGTGCACCAGCGCCGCGCTCCACCAGCGCCAGGCCTCGGGCCAGCGCTGCGGCTGCCAATCGATCAGGCCGCTGTCGCCCGTCCAGGCCGCCAGCGAGGCCAGCGCCAGCAGCCCACACAACAGCAGCCAGAGCACGCCCGCACGCGCCAGGCGGGCACCGGCGGACTCAGCCAAAGACGGCTTGCCAGAGCGTCCGCACGGCGGCGGCCTGCGGTGCCAGCGTGTCGGGCGCGAAGTGCGTCGGCTGCTCGTCCAGGCGCGCCAGATGCTGTGCGCGGCGCAGATCGCGGTAGGCGTCGGCGGCGGCCTGGCCGACGCCGGGGCCGAGCAGGCCGGCCTGCTCGGCGCGCTGCAGCAGCGCGATGTTGCCTGCGTTGTCCAGCAGTGCGGGATGCGCGGCGCCGTGGGCCAGCACCAGTTGCTGCACCGCGAACTCCACGTCCATCATGCCGCCAGGGCTGTGCTTGACGTCAAAACGCCCGGCGCGAACCGGGTGGGCCGAGCGCACCTTCTCGCGCATGGCGCCGATCTCGTCGCGCAGCGCAGCGGCATCGCGCGGCGCGGTGAGCACGCCGCGGCGCACACGTTCGAAACGCTCGGCCAGTCCCGGCGCCCCGGCGCAGAAGCGCGCCCGCGTGATGGCCTGGTGCTCCCAGGTCCAGGCGGTATTGCTGCCGCGGCCCAGCTGATAGCGCTCGAATGCGTCGATCGAGCTCACCAGCAGCCCCGAGCCGCCGTTGGGCCGCAGCGCGGTGTCGATGTCGAACAGCTCGCCGGCCGAGGTGCGCAACGTCAGCCAGGTGATCAGCTTGCGCACGAAGGCCGCGTAAACCTCCTGCGCGCGGTCCTTGTCGGCCTCGTCCTGGTCGTCGTAGACGAAGACCACGTCCAGGTCGCTGCCGTAGCCGAGCTCCTTGCCGCCGAGCTTGCCGTAGGCGATGACGGCGAATTGCGGCTGCTCGCGGTGGCGCTGCTTGAGCAGCGCCCAGGCCCAGCGCAACGCGATCTCGAGCGTCGCGTCGGCCAGCGCCGACAGATCGTCGGCCACCTGCTCCACCGTGAGCTCGCGCTCGACGTCGCGCACCAGCGTGCGGAACAGCTCGGCATGGTGCGCATGCCGCAGCGTGTCGAGCAGCAGCTCCTCGTTGACCTGGCCCGAGCGCTGCCAGGCCTGGTGCCGTGCCTCCAAGTCGGCGCGAAACACCGCCGGCTCGAAGCGGCCGTGCTGCAGCCGCTCGTCGGCCAGTTCGTCGATCACGCCCGGGTGGCGCATCAGGTACTGCATGGGCCAGCGCGCCAGGCCCAGCAGGCGCAGCAGGCGCTCCTGCACCGCGGGCCGCTCGACCAGCAGCGCCAGGTAGCTCTCGCGGCGCAGCAGCGGTTCGACCCAGTCGATGAAGCGCAGCGCCGCACCTTCGTTGCAGCGGCCCTCGGCCACGCTGTCGGCTGCGCGCTTGACCAGCCGGCCCAGCCGCAGCTTGCTCTCGTCGCGCAGCGCCGCCACGCGCGGCTGACGCGCCCATTGGCCGACGCGTTGCGCCAGTTCCGGCGGCAGGCCTTCGAGCAGCCGTTCGCTGTCTACGGGCAGCGGGCCGTTGCCGCAGCCCACGCAGCCCTTGGCGCCGCCGGCCTGGGCCGACGCCTGGCCGTCGTGCAGCAGTGCGTCGAACTCGGTGGCCACGAACTCGCGCACCTCGCCCAGACGGTCGAGCAACTCGCAGGCGTCGGCGTTGCAGCTCAGGCCCATGCTGGCGGCGATCCATCCGAGGTCGCCATCGGCCATCGGCAGCAGGTGGGTCTGCTGGTCGTCCAGGTACTGGATGCGGTGCTCCACGCGGCGCAGGAAGTCGTAGCACCCGGCCAGCCGCTCCGCGGTGGCCGGCTTCATCAGGCCGCGCGCGGCCAGCCGTTCCAGGCTGCGCAGCGTCGAGCGGGTACGGATCTCCGGAAACTGCCCGCCGCGCGCCACCTGCATCAGCTGCACGATGAACTCGATCTCGCGGATGCCGCCGCGTGACAGCTTGACGTCGTTGGCGCGTTCCGGCCGTCCGGCGGCGCGGCGCTGCGCCTCGTCGCGGATCTTGCGGTGCAGCTGGCGCAGGCCCTCGAACACGCTGTAGTCCAGGTAGCGGCGGTAGACGAAGGGCGTGACCAGCGCGCGCAGCGCCAGCGCACGCTCGCTGCCGACGCTGGCCAGCGGCGCAACGATGCGGCTTTTCAGCCAGGCGAAGCGCTCCCATTCGCGGCCCTGCACCTGCAGGTACTCTTCGAGCATCGGCAGGCTGCACACCGGCGGGCCGGAGTTCCCGTTGGGCCGCAGCGCCAGGTCGACGCGGAAGACGAAGCCGTCGTCGGTGGTCTCGCCGATCAGCGCGTAGAGCTTCTTGGCCACCAGCGAGAAGTACTCGTGCGCGCTCACCCGGGCCGTGCCGTCGGTCTCGCCCTCGTCCTCGTACACGTAGATCAGGTCGATGTCGGACGAGACGTTCAGCTCGCGCGCGCCGAGCTTGCCCATGCCGATGATCCAGAACTCGATGCGCCGCCCCTGGGCATCGCGCGGCACGCCGTGCCGCTCGTCGGCCTCGGCCAGCGCCTGGGCCAGCGCCAGCTCCAGCGTGGCCTCGGCCAGCGCGGTCGTGCCGGCGGTGATGGTGTCCAGCGGCGCGCCCTGCTCCACGTCCAGGCACGCAAGTCGCTCCATGCACAGCTGGCGCGCCACGCGCAGCGCGGAACCCAGCGTGCGTCCGTCCTGACGCAGCCGCAGCACCAGTGCCTGCACGGTCGCCGCATCGAAGCCGCCGGGCGCCAGCAATGCCAGCTCCGCCGCGTAGCGGCGCCGGATGCGTTGCACGAAGCGGCTGTGGGACGCGTCAGCAGCCTGCGACGGCGTTCCTGCGGCTAGCGATTCGGCGCCCATGGAGTCCGGCCTGGGGGCTGTGCTAGATTGCCCTGCGCTGCCGACGGCGGTGGGCGACGGGCCGCTGCGGCACGCCGGTGGCCCAGCCCTCGCGAAGCCTTTCGCGACGCGCGACTGCTCTACCGCCGAATGCACTCAACTTCGTCTCCTGCTGCTGCTGACGGACTGCCGCCGCGCTGGCAGCGGCTGCGCAGGGTCGAGCGCTGGCTCACAGTCGGCGTGCTGACGCTCTGGGGTTTGCTGCTCGCTGCGTGGCTTACGCTGCACTGGATCATTCTGCCGCACATCGACGAGTGGCGTCCGCGCATCGAGCGGCTGGCCAGCGAGGCGGTAGGGTTGAAGGTCGGCATCGGCGCCATACAGGTGCAATCCAGCGGCTGGGTGCCGGCGCTGCATCTGCGCGACCTGCGCCTGTACGACCGCCAAGGCCGCGAGGCGTTGCACCTGGCCAGCGTGCAGACGGCGCTCGCACCGCAGATGCTGCTGGCGCTGCAACTGCGCTTCCAGCAGGTGCTGATCGATGGCGCGAGCCTGGAGGTGCGGCGCGATGCCCAGGGCCGTTGGCATGTCGCCGGGCTGGACTGGGACGACAGCGCGGAGCGCGCCGACACCCGAGCCCGCGACTGGTTCCTCGAGCAGCACGAATTCGTCGTGCGCAATGCCGAATTGCGCTTCACCGACGAGTACCGCGGCACCGCGCCGATGCTGCTCAGCCAGGTCGACCTGGTGCTGCGCAACGGCCTGCGTCGCCACGCGTTGCGGCTCGACGCCACGCCCCCGCCCGCGTGGGGCGACCGTTTCACGCTGCGCGGCCGCTTCACCCAGCCACTGCTGGCGCCGTCCGGCGAATTCGGCCGCTGGAGCGGCGTGCTCTACGCCGAGTTCCCGCGTGCCGACGTCGCAGCGCTGCGCCGCCAGACCGGGCTGCCGCTGGAGCTCGCCGAAGGCGAAGGTGCGGTGCGCGGCTGGCTGGACATCGAGAACGGCGTGCCGCGCAAGGCAACGCTCGATTTCGCGCTGGACACGCTGGCCTTGCAGCTGACGCCCGCGCTGCAACCGCTGCGGGTGGAGCAGATCAGCGGGCGTGTCGACGCCGAGCGCGATGCCGGCGGCGTGCGCATGCGCGCGCACGACCTGGGTTTTCGCAGCGCCGACGGACGCCTCTGGCCGGCGGGCACGCTGAGCCTCTCCTGGCGCCAGGCGCAGGACCTGCGCACGCGCTGGCCCTCGGCCACCGAAGCGATCACGGGTGGCGAACTCCAGGCCGAGCGGCTGAACCTGGAGATGCTGGCGCACATCGCCGAGAGCCTGCCGCTGGGCGCCGGCCTGCGCGAGAAGCTGCTGGCGCTGCAGCCGCAGGGCAACGTCGAAAGTCTGCAGGCGCGCTGGGACGGCCGCGCCACGCGGCCGACGAGCTACCAGGTGCGGGCCAAGCTGCAGCAGTTGGGCCTGCAGGCGCAGCCTGCCGCCTCCGGACCGGGCCAGCCCGGCTTCAGCCGCGCCGAGGTCGAGCTGACGGCCACCGAGCGCGGCGGCGAGGCCACGGTCGCCATCCGCGGGGGCACGCTGCTGTATCCGGGCATGTGGGAGGACCCGCTGGTGCCGCTGGACGAGCTGCAGGCGGCGCTGTCCTGGCGCATCGACGCCACGCCGGACGGCGCCGATGCGGTCGAGTTGAAGCTCGGCAGCCTCAGCGTCGCCAACGCCGACCTGCAGGCCGAGCTGAGCGCCACCTGGCAGGGTGTGCTGGCCCATGACACGCCGCATGCCGACCGCGGACCGGGCCGCCTGGACCTTCGTGCGCGCGTGCTTCGTGCGCGCGCCCAAAGCGTGGCCCGCTACCTGCCGCTGGCCATCGACGAAGAGGCGCGCGCGCATGTGCGCGATGCGGTGCGCGGCGGCCGCATCCGCTCCGGCACGGTGCGCGTTCGCGGCGACCTGGCGGACTTCCCCTTCGACGGTGTGCGCGACGCCGAGATGCGCGTCTTGCTGCAGCTGCAGGACGTGCGCTATGCCTTCATGCCGGAGGCGGCTGGCGCTTCGGCACCGGGTTGGCCGGCCGTCGAGCGCATCCAAGGCGAACTCGAATTCGACCGACTGGCGATGAAGCTGCGGCGCATGCAGGGCCAGATGGCCGGCTACGAACTGCGCGAGGTGCAAGGCGGCATTGCCGACGTCTCGGCCGATCGGCCGCGGCTGCAGATGCAGGGCGAGGGCCGCGGCCCGCTGGCCGACGTGCTGCGGGTGCTGCGGCTCGCGCCGCCCGGGCCGCAGGCCGCCGCGGCGCTGGAGCCGATGCGCGCCACCGGCCCCAGCCAGCTGAACCTGGCGCTCGACATGCCGCTGGACGATCCCGGGCAGACGCGGCTGCGCGGCAGCCTGCAGCTGCAGGGCAACGAACTGCGTCTGGCGCCGGACCTGCCGCCGCTGATGGGCGCGCGCGGCAGCATCGATTTCGATCCCCAGGGCTTGCAGCTGCGAGGCATGACGGCGCGCCTGCTCGGTGGCGACACCAGCTTCGAAGGCAGCATCGGCTTCGGCGGCGCCGTGCGCCTGAGCGCGCAGGGCCAGGCTGGCGCGGAAGCGTTGCGCAGCGCGGCCGCAGGTGGGCCCTGGGCGGAGCTGGCTTCGCTGCTGCGCGGCCAGGCCGCGTGGCGCGCGAACCTCGCCGTCAACGCCGGTCGCAGCGAGTTCTCGCTGCAGAGCAACCTGGTCGGCATGCAGGTGGACCTGCCGCCGCCGCTGGCCAAGCCGGCGGCGTCGAGCAGCCTGCCGCTGCGCCTGCAGCTCGCGCCCGTCGCCGATGCCGCGCCGGGTCGGCCGCGCGACAGCCTGCAGCTCGAGCTCGGCGAGCTGCTGAAGCTGCAGTTGCAGCGTGACCGTTCCGGCCCGGAGCCGGTGGTGGTGCGCGGCAGCCTGGCGCTGCTCGATGCGCTGCCGCCGCTGCCGCCGGCAGGCTGGCAGGCTGCACTGAAGCTCGGCCGCGTCGACCTGGATGCCTGGGAGCCGTTGCTCGAAGGCCTGGGCGACGGCGCCGGCCGGCCCGGTGCCAAGGTGCCGCTGGCGGTGCAGCTGCAGGCCGAGGAGTTGCGGGCCGGCGCGCGCCGCCTGAACAAGGTCAAGGGCACGCTGTCGCGCTTCGAAAGCGGCGACGAGAGCGTGTGGAGTGCGCAGCTCGATGCCGAGCAGCTGGCGGGCGAGATCGAGTACCGCGTGCCGCGCGGCGGCACGCAGGCGGGCCGAGTGCAGGCGCGGCTGCAAAGGCTGTCGGTGCCGCAGTCGGAGGTCGAGACCGTCGAGCAGATGCTGAGCCAGCCGCCGCGCGGCGTGCCGGCGCTGGACATCGTGGTCGACGCCTTCGAGCTGCGCGGGCGCCCGCTCGGCCGGCTGCAGGTGCTGGCCTTCAACCGCCCGCTGCCGGGGAGCGCCGGCCTGCTCGAGTGGCAGCTGGATCGGCTGGCGCTGAGCATGCCCGAGGCCCAGTTGCAGGCCAGCGGCCGCTGGCAGGCCGGCGGCGCAAGGCGCATGGTGCTGGATTTCGGCCTGGAGCTGGCCGACAGCGGCGCGCTGCTGCAGCGCCTGGGCGCCGGTCAGGCAATGCGCGGCGGCAAGGGGCGGCTGCAGGGGCAGTTGTCCTGGGCCGGCTCGCCGCTGTCGCTGGACTACCCGAGCATGGAAGGGCAGCTGCAGGTCGACATCGGCCAGGGCCAGTTCCTGCACGCCAAGACCGGCGGTGCGCGACTGCTGAGCGTGCTCAGCCTGCAGGCGCTGCCGCGGCGCCTGACGCTGGACTTCCGCGACCTCTTCGACGAGGGCTTCGCCTTCGACTCGATCGAGGGCGACGTGCGCGTGCAGCGGGGCGTGGCACGCACCGACACGCTGCGCATGAGCGGCGCGCAGGCGACCGTGCTGATGCAGGGCAGCGCCGACCTGAAACACGAGACGCAGGACCTGCGCGTGCTGATCGTGCCGAAGTTCGATGCCGCGGGCGTGGCACTGGCCACGATGGCCATCAACCCGGCGATCGGCCTGGGCGCGCTGGTGGCGCAGTGGGCGCTGCGCGAGCCGCTGATCGCCGCCAACACCAGCGAAATGCACATCACCGGCAGCTGGGCCGACCCGCAGGTGGAGCAGATCGCGCGCCCGACCGCGACAGGCGCCGCCCGGGCGGCGGTCGTCGCGCCACCCGCCCCTGCAGCGAACCCGCTCGCTGCGCAGAAGAAGGCCACGCCATGAAGATCGCCGCCCTGCAGATGGTGTCCACGCCCGACCTCGGGCGCAACCTGGAGGCCGCCGCGCGGCTGATCGGCAACGCGGCCGCGCGCGGCGCCGGGCTGGTCGCGCTGCCCGAATACTTCTGCCTGATGGGCCGGCGCGACGACGACAAGCTGGCCATCGCCGAGCCGCCGGGCGCAGGCCCGATACAGCAGTTCCTGGCGGCACAGGCGCGCCAGCACGGGCTGTGGATCGTCGGCGGCACGCTGCCGTTGCGCGAGCCCGGGCACGAGCGCGTGCGCAACAGCTGTCTGGTGTTCGCACCCGAAGGCACGCTGGCCGCGCGCTACGACAAGATGCACCTGTTCGCCTTCGACAACGGCAGCGAGCGTTTCGACGAGGGCCGCGTGCTCGAAGCCGGCGACACGCCGGTGGCGCTGCAGGCCGGCGCGCTGCGCGTCGGGCTGAGCGTGTGCTACGACCTGCGCTTTCCCGAGCTGTACCGCGCATTGATGCAGCCGCCCTGCGACCTGATCTGCGTGCCTTCGGCCTTCACCTACACCACCGGGCAGGCGCACTGGGAACTGCTGCTGCGTGCGCGTGCGGTGGAGAACCAGTGCGTCGTGCTGGCACCTGCGCAGGGCGGCACCCACGAGAGCGGCCGCCGCACCTGGGGGCACAGCATGATCGTCGACCCCTGGGGCGACGTGCTGGCCTGCCAGGCCGAAGGCGAAGGCGTGGTGCTGGCCGAGGTCGATGCGGCGCGGCGCGAGACGGTGCGCCTGCAGCTGCCCGCGCTGCGTCATCGACGGTTGCGCTGAGCGCCGGCCCGTGGCCCGTGGCGCGCTTCCGCTAAAATGCGACCGACTCCGGGAAATCGCTCATGGCCACCAAACGTTCAACCGTCACCGCAGTCTCAGCCACCGGACAACGCCTGCGACAGACGCAGGCCGAGTACACGGCCGCCCGGCCGTCCACCGGGCCTGGCGCCAAGCCGATGATGTCCAGTTCGAAGATGTACGTCTGCCGCCGCTGCCAGGCCAACTTCAAGACCGGCGACGGCAAGCCCGACCCGCGGCTGCCGGGATTGGGCAAGTGCAACAAGTGCCTCGCCGCGGCCGCCTCGGCCGAGGCGGCCTGACGGGCGCGCCGGACCCGCGCGACGCGGCCCGCCCCGGCTGCGCCCTCCAACCGCCAGCGCAAGCGCGTCCGGCCTGCGGGTGCGGAGCGCACCGCGACGGCCACTGAGGCGCGTGCATCCCGGGAGCTTGCCATGCAGGTCCAGACCGTTCCCACCCGGCCCATCGAAGGCCAGCTGCCCGGCACCTCGGGCCTGCGCAAGAAGGTCGCGGTCTTCCAGAGCCCGGGCTACCTCGAGAACTTCGTGCAGGCGGTGTTCGACGCGGTGCCGGGACTGGCCGGCCACACGCTGGTGCTGGGCGGCGACGGCCGCTTCCACAACGACCACGCGATCCAGACCATCCTGCGCATGGCCGCCGCCAACGGCGTGGCGCGGGTCATTGTCGGCCAGGGCGGGCTGCTGTCCACGCCGGCAGCCAGTGAGCTGATCCGGAAGAGCGGCGCGCACGGCGGCCTGATCCTGTCGGCCAGCCACAACCCCGGCGGGCCCGACGGCGACTTCGGCATCAAGTACAACATCGCGAACGGGGGCCCGGCGCCGGAAAAGGTCACCGAGGCGATCTACCAGTGCACGCGTTCCCTGCAACGCTACCTGACGGTCGAAGCAGCGGACATCGACCTGCAGCGAACCGGCCCGACGATGCTCGGTGCGATGCACATCGAGGTGGTCGACCCGGTGGCCAGCTATGCAGCGCTGATGCAGCAGCTGTTCGACTTTGGCCGCATCCGCGCGTTGTTGACGCGCGGCGACTTCCGCATCTGCTTCGACGCGATGCACGCGATCACCGGCCCCTATGCGCACGCGATCCTGGAAGGCCAGCTCGGCGCGCCGGCCGGCAGCGTGATCAACGGCAAGCCGCTGCCCGACTTCGGTGGCGGCCACCCCGACCCGAACCCGACTTATGCCGAAGAGCTGATCGGCCGCATGTTTGCGGCCGATGCACCCGACTTCGGTGCGGCCAGCGACGGCGACGGCGACCGCAACATGATCGTCGGCCGCAACTTCATCGTCACGCCCAGCGACAGCCTGGCGGTGCTGGCGGCCAACGCCACTTCGGTTCCGGGTTATGCCGCGGGGCTGAAGGGCGTGGCGCGCTCGATGCCCACCAGTGGTGCAGTGGACCGCGTGGCGCAGGCGCTGGGCATCGCCTGCCATGAAACGCCCACCGGCTGGAAGTTCTTCGGCAACCTGCTCGACGCCGGCATGGCCACGCTGTGCGGCGAAGAGAGCGCTGGCACCGGCTCGGACCACGTGCGCGAGAAGGACGGCCTCTGGGCGGTGCTGTTCTGGCTCAACATCCTGGCCGTGCGCGGCCAGTCGGTCGAGCAGATCGTGCGCGAGCATTGGCAGCGCTATGGCCGCAACGTCTACTCGCGCCACGACTACGAAGGCGTCGACGCCGCGGTGGCGAAGCAGATCGTCGCCGACCTGCGCGACGCGCTGCCTGCGTTGCAGGGACGTGTCGTGAACGGTCTGACCGTGAGCCGCGCCGACGACTTCGGCTACACCGATCCGGTGGACGCGTCGGTCAGCCGGGGCCAGGGGCTGCGCGTGTTCTTCGAGGACGGATCGCGCATCGTGCTGCGCCTGTCGGGCACCGGCACCGAGGGTGCGACGCTGCGGCTGTACCTCGAGCGCTTCGAGCCTGATGCTGCACGCCACGGCATCGACGCGCAGGCCGCGCTGCAGCCGCTGGTCGAAGCGGCCGAGGCATTGACTGGCTTGAGGGCGCGCAGTGGGCGGGACGCTCCGACGGTCGTCACCTGAGCGGCGTCGCGCTGCGCTGCTGGGCGCCGCGCTGGCCCTTGGCCTGGCGGACGCCGCCGTCGCGGCGCAGACCATCGCGCTCGGCCACCAGGGGCTGATGCGAAGCTACCTCGTGCACCGGCCGCCGCAGCATGCGCCGGGCCGGTCGCTGCCGCTGCTGATCGCCCTGCACGGCACCTCGATGCGCGCCGGCGACATGTTCGGCTACACCGATCTGCGGGCGGTGGCCGACCGCGAAGGCTTCGTGCTCGCGGCGCCGGCCTCGCACGGACATGTCTTCAACGACGGCTTCGGCGCCCTTGGCAGCGCCGCCGCGGCGGTGGACGACGTCGGCTTCATCGAGGCGGTGGCCGAGGACGCACGGACGCGCTTCGGTGTGCGCGCCGATGGCATCCACGTGGTCGGGCTGTCCAATGGCGGCTCGATGGTGCAGCGCCTGGCCATCGAGAGCCGCTACCCCTTTGCCGGCTTCGCCGCCGTGGCCAGCGCCCCGCGGGTGCGCACCCCGGGCGTGGCCAGGCCGGCACCGCTTCTGCTGGTGTTCGGCACGGCCGATCCGCTGAACCCTCAAGGTGGCGGCTGGGTGTGGACCCCGGTGCCGCATGCCAAGCCCTCACCGGCGCAGACCGTGGCCGATTGGGCGGCTCGGCTGCAGTGCCAGGGCCCGCCCGAGTCCGAATCGCCGCTGCCCGGCGTGCAGCGTCAGCAGTGGCGCGACTGCAGTTCCGGGGCACGGCTCGCTTGGCTGAGCATCGATGGCCTGGGGCACCACTGGGCCGGCGCCAGGCCGCTGCCGTTTCCGTCGTGGGTGGTCGGCCCGCAACTGGCGGCGCCGAAGCTGGGCGACCTGGTGTGGGGCTTCCTGGCTAGCGCGAGCCGAACATCATCTGCCGCGCCAGCAGCGATTTCAGCGGTCCGGCCGCCTGCAATGCCGCCAGCCCCAGGCCTCGCGCCGTCGCCAGACCCGGCCACTGCCAAGTGAAGCTGCGCGCCAGGAAGTCGGTGGCTGCGATCATGCCCCAGCGGTCGGCCGCGCGCGTCCATTCCACGCGCCGCAGTGCAGCGTCCACGTCCTGCGCGTGGCGCAGCACCTGCACCAGCTCGAAGGCGTCGCGCAGGCCCAGGTTCAGGCCCTGGCCGGCCACCGGGTGCAGCGTCTGCGCCGCGTTGCCGATGCGCACGCTGCGGCCATCGACCAGCGTGCGCTCGGCATTCAGCCCGAGGGCGAAGTCCTTCAGCGGCGACAACGCGGTAAGGCGCCCGGCCGTCTCGGGCAGCATCGTGTTCAACACCGCCAGGCGCTGCGTGGCGTCGAGCCCGCGCACCGGGTCGTCGCTGGCGCGCACGCACCACACCAGCGCGGCCAGCCGCGTGCCCGGCGCGGTGGGCGTGCCACGCAGCGGCAGCAGCGCCAGCGGGCCGTGCGCGGTGAAGCGCTCCATCGCCAGCCCCGATGCGCCGCCGTCCAGCGTGGCCGTACCCACCCAGGCCGTCTGCCCATAGTCGCGCGCCAGCGCCTTGCGCGCCTGCTGCGCGAACACGCCGCCTTCGGCCACCACGGCCAGGTCGAAACGCTCGGCGATGCCGGCATCGATCTCCACGCCTACGGGCAGCGGCTTCAGGCCCACCACGGCGGTGCCGAAGCGGCTCGCCAGCCGCTGGGGTGCCAGCTGCGCAGCCTGCGTCCAGGCCTGCTGCAATGGCGCCAGCAGCTCGCCGTAACGCAGCACGGCGCCGAGCATCGCGACGCCTTCATCTTCGGCGCGGATGCTGACCTCGGCCGCACCCAGCGCAACGCCCGGCAGACCGGGCTGCAGCTGCGAGACGTGCACCTCGCGGATCGGCTGCGCCAGTTCCTCGGGCCAGACCTGCAGCCGTTGCAGCAACTGCACGCTGCCGAGCGACAAGGCCAGCGTGCGCGGGTCGGCGCCCACGTCTTGGGAGGCCTCGCGCCGGTCGAACAGGCTGATGCGCGCATGCGGCAGCAGCCGCGCGGCATGCAGCGCCAGCGCCAAACCCACCGGCCCGGCGCCGATGACGGCCATGTCGAGTGCTCGGGTCTTCAATCGGGTTGTTCCTTGGGCCCGGACGCTGCCGGCTTCGGAGGGATCCAGTTGTCTCGAACAGGGCTTGAGATCCGCTTTCCGTCCGGTGGGATGCACGATAGCCGATCTGGCGCCGTGGCGACTCGCCACCCGAGTCCGGCGACACCGTCGCATAAGGAGGAGCGTTCAAAACGGCAAGTTGTCATTGGCCATCACCGGCGCGAACCGGCCCTTCGTGTAGCGCACACTGTTCTTGTCGCGTTCTTAGGCTGCTGAGGCAAAGCCGGCGAGGGGGTAACCGGCTGCGTTCAGCCAATTCCTATTCACTCCGCCGGTCACCCCCTCACCGGCTTTGCCGGCACCCGCATCGCGTTTCGGCACCAGGAAGACAACCTACGCAGGACAACGCGCTCAGCGGCGTTGGCGGTCTAATGACTCTGGCCACCCCGCTGGCGGACAGCGTGCGCCTGAAGAGCAACTCTTGAAGGGCAGCGATGCGCCGTGCGACGCCTTCGACTTCTAACTCTTTGAACGCACTTGCGTCTCAAGCCGCGGCATTCGCCGCCGCCAGTTGCGCCGGCGTGCCGATGTTGTGCCAGGGGCTGCCG